>Ga0164311_10000021_pt1 | contig 52857 bp, 54 predicted proteins | sample GuaBasSedimGuay2_FD_121796 | JGI IMG/M metagenome (GOLD analysis project Ga0164311, IMG submission 121796) | Subseafloor sediment microbial communities from Guaymas Basin, Gulf of California, Mexico - Guay2, Core 4569-9, 9-12 cm | ecosystem: Environmental > Aquatic > Marine > Hydrothermal vents... | reverse complement strand
ACAATTAACAGCATTACTCTCTTTAAAGCTGATAGATGGGGTCTTCCTATATTGACTGGGAGGCTATGGAGAGGCGAAGGAGGGATCCTGACCATCAAAGAGGCGCGTCGATGAGCGGCAAGGTTTTGAGTGCTGAGCCTTACCTGTAGATCAGCCTCCCTTCTCCTCTAAGAGACCCTCGATTTCACTGGAGATGTCCTTTAATTTTCTGAGCACGTCCTCCTTAACCTTCCAGTACCCTCTGGCATATGCTTCATAGAGCCTCTTAGCTATTTCGTGGACTGCCCAAGGGTTCTCTTCAATCATTCTCTCCCTGAGCTTCTCATCGAACAGGTATCTTTCAGCGATTTTATCCCACACCCAGCTTGGTACTTCGCCTGTGGTTGCAGCTAGCCCTAACACGTACTCCACTCTCTTGGCCACTTCGCGTGCGCCATCGTAGCCGTGCTCCAGCATGGCGTTGGCCCACTTCGGGTTAAGGAGCCTCGTGCGGACGGCGTGGTCGATGGCCTCTGATAGGCCTCTAAGCTTTACCTTCTCCAACGTGGTGTCTATCCACACAGCGTCTACCTTCTCCCCCTTGATGTCCTCGACAGCTTTCTTTAAGCCTCCCAGGAACTCGTAGTAATGGTCGAGGTCTATCACCTCGTATTCGTGAGCATACCTTACCTGGCTCACCAAGTCTACCTTGGATAGGAGGCCCCTGAATAGCTCGTTGAGCGGCTTAGCCTCCACGTTCTCCCCGTAGCCGTACGTCATGTCTTCAATGTAGGTTTTAGCAAGCTCCTCCTCGCTTCTCCAAGCTGAGGACTCCACCATGTCGGTCAGCCGGGTGTTGTAGGCTCCATCCTTGGGGCCGAAGACCCTAACCGTCGAGTCAGCGCCATAAACTTCCTGAGCCTCAAGGATGTGCTTCCTCACATAGTTCGCCTCAGGTGGCTCCTCTAAGCTTGCTACCAGCCTAACCGCCCTATCTATCAAGGTGATCAGGTTGGGGAAGGTGTCCCTGAAGATCCCGCATATGGTGACCACTACGTCGATCCTAGGCCTACCAAGCTCCTCGAGCGGTATCACCTCTAGGTCTGAGCTCCACGGTCCATGCTTCCTCACGAGCCTTACGCCTAGAAGCTGAAGAATCTGACCTATGGTTTCACCCCTCGTCCCCATGGTTTCAAAGCCCCAGAGAACCACGCCTACAGCCTCAGGGTAACGCCCATCTTTCTCCTTGTACAGCTTCAAGGTGTCCTCAGCTATCTTGGCTCCTCTAAGGTAAGCTGCCTTGCTAGGCGTTAGCCTAGGGTCGAAGCCGTAGCCGTGGCTACCTGTTGGAAGGGCTTCAGGGGTCCTGAGAGGGTCGCCAGCAACTCTGGGCTGAACATACTCGCCGTTTAAGGCTTTGACCACTGAGCTTAGCTCGTCGCAAGCTCCAACCCTTGACGCTAAGTCCTTTACGAAGTCGGCGATCTGCTTGGCTTCACGTCTAGCTCCTCTGGGAAGCCTACGAATCGCTTGGTCGCTTTTGCCGCTCAACACCATGGCTACGAAGCTTCTGGCCTCCTCCTCCAGCTCGTTGACCAGCTCAGTGGCTCTCCTACCGTTTATCACCGTGTGGGGCTTCTCAAGCAATTCGTCGTAGTCGAGGCCCTTCGCCTCCGCCAACACCCTATGCAGGGACCGCACCTCCCTATCGTACCTCAACACGAAGGCGAGGTAGTCGACGAGCTCCTCATCGCTCCACCGCTCGCCGAGCACGTGTAGCCCCTTAGGTATGATGGACCTCCTCATCTCGAACAGCTTGTCGTATAGCTCGTCGAGGCTTGAGTAAGCCAAGCTGAGCTTGGAGCATCGGTCCTCTATCAACCTCTTGACGACGCTAACCCTCTCCGGGTCTTGAGCCTCAGCCTCCTTAAGCTCGTGCAGCAGCTCCTCGAGCTCAACGTAGTCCTCGTATAGGTCGGCCTTGGTGAAGGGTGGTGAGCCGTGGGTTATGGTGTAGGCGTAACCTCTACGCTTAGCTATCGTCATCTCTGAAGGGTTGGTCACGTGGTAGACGTAGAGGTGAGGCATGTTACCGATGAGCAGGTCGGGGAAGCACTTACCGGAGAGCCCCACCTCCTTACCGGGCATAAACTCGAGGGTTCCATGGGTCCCCAGGTGGACCACGACGTCTGCTTTAAAGACCTTGTCGATCCACTGGTAGAAGGCCACGTACTGGTGGTGTGGGGGGAGGTCCTTGCTATGATATAGCTTATCGACCTCTTCATGCACCCCTCTACTGGGCTGGACGCCGATGAACAGGTTGCCCAGCACTACGCCCGGTATGACCAGGTCGCCTTCGATAACGTTCACGTTGCCAGGAGGCTCCCCCCAGGCCTCTACGAGCCTTGACCTAGCCTCGCTGGGGAGCTTCGCTAAGTAGTCCTCGTACATGTTTAAGCTTAGCTTGATAGGGTCTTTAAAGGCCGTCCACTGCGGCGAGTTTATGAGTCCTCGGGATAAGAGCAGCTCCTTCAGCTCCTCCTTGGGTAAAACCTCTAGTTCATAGCCTTCCTCCTTCAACCTCCTCATTAAGGCTTCGAGGCTAGCGAACACGTCTAGGTAGGTTGCGCTGCCAACGTTATGCTCCCCCGGAGGGTAGTTATAGATGATTAAAGCCAGCCTCCTATCCTCAACGGGCTTACGTCTCAGCCTCACCCACCTAGAGATCCTCTCGACTCGCCTAGCCAGCCTTTCATCAATCACCGTCATCCTTTTTCTTAGGTCGTCGCTGAGCCCAGCTGTGGGTATCGGCTCGATGGCACCGTCAGCCTCGGGCAGGGCTACTGCCGTGACCACCTCCACAGGCGCTATGCCGCGTGGATCCTTCTCCCACTTTGAAACCTCCCTCATATACATTATCAGGCCATTGAAAAGAAGGCAGTTCAACTCATTGAATAGGTTATAGGTGGGCTCAGGAGGCCCTCCATAGGGCCCGCCAACAAGCCTAAACCACTGTAGGTTAACCACAGCGTCCACCACCGGCTTACCGGACACAACGGTGTTTTGTTTGAGCATCTCCACGTTGCCGCGTAGCTCCTTGGCTGCTCCTCCAACAACCGGGATCACGTTTATCCCTTCACGTCTAAGCTCCATGAATAAGCGCTCAGCTATAGGCCTACACTGGTCGAAGTGCATCCCTGCGTATAGGAGTAGGGCGACGGTGGGTTTAGCTAGGTCTAGCTTGTGGTGGCTGACGTACTCCTCGAGCCTCTTACAAGCTCCGTCGATAGGGTCCCATACTGAGCCGGGCGGCACCTCGAGGATGGGTTCCTCAGGGCTAACCTCCAGGTTGAAGTATTCCTTGAGTATCAGGAGGAGCATGTTCTTTAGGTTTCTCTTACCATGAAGCGTCCAGTAATCGATGCATTTAGACCAGTTCCTTAGATGTTTAAGTGGGCCTAGAGGGAGTGCTTTGCCAGCCTTCTTGGTGAGCTCCATCATCATCCATACCTTAGATAGTTCTAAGTACTCAACGTCCATGTCGACCTCCTTGGCCTTGGACTCAAAGAACTTGCCTGAAAAGCTGCCTAATCTGAGCAGCTTAAGGATGCTTGGGCTACCGACGACTAGTGGTAGAACCACCTTGGCTTTACTGGCGTTTATGGCCTTGGGCAGCTCCTTGACAAACCAGCTAGTAGGCGTCCTAAGGTCTATGACTACGATATCGGCATTTTCCAAGGCTTCGCTGAGCTCTTGCCTTGAAGCCTCGCCGGCCTCATCTAACTGGTGTGTATAGAGCAGTTTTAGGTTAAGCGCGATGCCCTGTTCGTTAAGCTCCTCAACGGCTTCTAGTAGCGGCTCAAGGCTTGTCTTGGTTGATATTACGCAAAGCTCCATAACGCAACCTCGCCGCCCTCGGATCTTTATAAGTGTTACTATTTACAAAATTTTACATAAATCCTCCTCCGGGAGGACGGGGCTGTAGGCGCTTAGAGCTGAGCAAGAGCCCTGGAGGACTATGGCTTCACCAAGTATGTCTTTAGTTAATCAAACCTCTACTCCGCGTAGCCTCCTTGGCCGCCCTCGTCTACTTGGTATAGGTATGGAGGCCAGACTCTACGAGGAGGTTTAAGATCCTCCCTGCTCAGCAAGGCTATTCCGGCTTCATCTCCCAGCACTTCTATTCTAACTAGCACGTCAGGGTTGGATAGGTTGACCTTCAACCTGAGCGAGTTTTTCAACGCTGCTCCGACCTCCTCCTCAACTTCTTTGCTTGACCTTAGCCTGCCTCCTCTCCTGGTACACTTGACAGCCACGGTCTCCTTGCTCAAGCGTTTCTCCCTGGCCAGTTTCACCACCTCCTCTACGATGCGAGGTAGGCTGGCCTCCACCACTATGTCTAAGGGTACTATGCGTACTACGTGGCTTGTCCAGCAGGAAGCTATGATTCTGGCTGCTTCTCTGGAGGGGATGGAGGTGTACACTTTAAGCACGCCTTTAAAGGGGGCGGCTTCAACCCTGACGTTCTCGTCGAAGCGGTATAGGCAGTCGGGGATCTCCTCCATGGCGGTGTGCTCCTTGCCTTGTATAGTGGTGATTAAAGTTATGGGCAAGCCCTCAGCCTCGCAGTGTCCTATCCGCGAGAACTTTTTAGGTGTCGCTTAGAGATTGACTTAGGGTTGGAGGGTGGCTGAAGGTCTCAGTGAGGGCTTTAGCTTCTCTCAGTTCAAGGTATTCAGGGATGAAGGCAAGCTATCGCCTGAATACGTGCCTTCCAGCCTCCCTCACCGTGAAGCTCAGTTAAAGGAGCTTTCCAGCTTCTTCAGGGTGTTCTTGGAGGCTCCAGGCTCCTTCTTCGTGAAGGTATGGTTGGTGGGTGGTGTAGGTACAGGTAAGACGGCTACCTCTAAGCGCCTCGGCTATCTTCTTGAACGTGAAGCTCGTAGGAGAGGGGTGGATGTTCGCTACGTCCACGTTAACTGCTACAAGGATAGAACGTTCTTCGTCGTAGCTAAACGGATAGCTCAGCGCGTCTTACCTTCGATACCTGAGAGAGGTTTCTCGGCGCAGGAGCTTCTGGAGATGGCTTGGAAGGCTCTCGAGGACCAGGATGCTTACCTTGTTGCGGCGCTGGACGAGGTGGACTACATGGTTAAGGCCGTGGGGGAGGCACCTCTATACGCTCTCTCAAGAGTGTCTGATGAACGTTTAAACGTGCCTCAAAGGCTAGGGTTGATGCTGATTTCCAGGAGCCACCCCTCCACCTATGGGCTAAGCGAGAGCGTGTCTAGCAGCTCAGCTCATAACCTGGTTAGGTTTGAGCCTTATACTTCAAGCCAGCTCCTCGATATCTTGGAGGATAGGGTGCCGGAGGCTTTCGTCGAAGGGGCTGTGACGAAGGAAGCCTTAAGCTTAATAGCGGACTTGGCTGGTGTGGACGGCCACGGCTCAGGAGACGCTAGGTATGCCTTAGAGCTGCTATGGAGGGCTGGTAGGCTAGCTGAGGCTAGGAGGCTTAGACGCATAGACCCTGAGCTTGTCAGAGAGGTTTACGCTCAAACCCACCCGTTGCTTAGCCGGGAAGACCTCTATCAGCTTACCCGCCACGAGCTCCTCCTCCTACTATCAGTGGCGAGAGTGTTGAGGAGGACGTGTAAAGCCTACAGTACTACCGGTGAGGTGGAGCGTGAGTACGTTGATGTATGTAGAGCCTATAGTGAAGCTGCTAGGAGACATACGCAGGTGTGGCTGATGATCAGGAGGTTGAAGGAGGCTGGCTACCTCCACACCAAGGTTACTGGCGGTGCAGGTGGAAGAACCACGCTCATAGGCTTAATCGACGTACAAGCCTCCCTCCTAGAGCAGAGGGTGGAGGAGGTCTTAAAAACGGGTAAGGGGAGGTAGACGTGCTTGTCCATCGAGGAGGTGCTTTCCTCTAAAGGTAGGGTTAAGGTGTTGAAGGTGCTGTTGAAGAGCTTGGAGCTCAACATCTCAGAGGTCGTTAGAAGGTCTGGGCTAAACTATACAGCCGTTGCTTCACATATAGACGCGTTGAAGGAGGCTGGCTTACTGGAGGAGAAGACCTTTGGGAGGATAAGGATCCTTAGAGTTAAGCTCGAGGACCCTAGGGTTCAAGCTTTAAGGAAGCTCTTCGACCTCTTTGAGGTGTATGGAGGTAAGGCTAGTTGACGGTTAAGATGGTAGACATTACGGAGAAGCCTGGGGAGTACCGTGAAGCCACCGCGATTGGGGTGATAAAGCTCAGGGAGGAGACCTTGAAGGCGATGTTAAAGGGCGAGGTGGAGAAGGGAGACGTGTTCTCTACGGCTCAGGTAGCCGCTATTATGGCTGCTAAGAGGACCCCGGAGATCATACCTCTATGCCACTCGATACCGATAACCGCGGTTAAGGTATCCTTTAAGCCCGGCAAGGACACCGTGGAGGTGAAGGCTACTGTGAGGTCTGTGGCTAAGACAGGGGTGGAGATGGAGGCGTTGGTGGCAGCTTCAGTAGCTCTCCTAACCATCTGGGATATGGTGAAGAAGCTTGAGAAGGATGAAAGAGGCCAGTACCCATTCACGGAGATAATGAGCATACGGGTAGAGAGCAAGGTTAAGGGAGGAGCTCATGAGCTCTCCGGTCCATAAACACCGTGAGAAGGCTCCTGAGAAGGTTAGGTTCGCGGTTATAGTGACTAGCGATTCCCTCCATGAAAGAGCCGTTAAGGGCCTGCCCGTAAATGATGAGACCGGGGACTTAATGGAGGAGCTGGTGTCGGCAGCTGGGCACGTACTGGTGCATAGGGTTATAGTCCCTAATGACCGTGAAAGGCTCGTAAAGGAGGTGGAGGAAGCCTTAGCTAAAGGAGCTGAAATAGTGCTTGTAAGCGGCGGCACAGGGCTAGGGCCTAGAGATATCTCCGTGGACACCTTAACCCCTCTATTAGAGAGGTGTCTACCTGGGTTCGGCGAGCTCTTTAGGTATCTAAGCTTCGAAGAGGTAGGCTCAGCAGCGATGCTTAGTAGAGCTAGCGCGGGGATCTACAGAGGCTCCGTTCTATTCATATTACCTGGCTCGCCCCACGCAGCTAGGCTAGCGCTAACTAAACTTATTTTACCTGAGGCTGGACACCTAGTCGCCGAGGTAAAAGGGGTCAGGTAAGGCGTCGAAGGTGTGCTTGGATAGATTTGGGCGTAAGGTAACTACGCTACGCATCTCCATAACCGAGAAGTGTAACCTTAACTGTATCTACTGCCACCGTGAGGGCACCTCTATCTACACCGGTGTGGAGCTTACGCCTTCTGAGTTAAGCCTCCTCGTGGAGGCTGCCGCGGAGCTGGGCATTAGAAAGGTGAAGTTGACGGGTGGAGAGCCGTTGATGAGGGAAGACGTGGTGGAAGCGGTGGAGGCGGTGGCGAAGGCCCCCGGCGTGGTGGAGGTGTCTATGACCACTAACGGCACCCTCCTAGCCAAGTACGCCTCCAGCCTAGCAAGGGCTGGGCTAAAGAGAGTGAACGTCAACCTTCCTTCACTTAAGCCTGAACGCTACCGACGTATAACAGGCTTCGACCTAATGGAGGAAGTGAAGAGAGGTTTATTCGAAGCGGCGAAAACAGGCTTAGAGCCTATTAAGATAAACATGGTGGTGCTCAAAGGCTTAAACGTGGACGAGATACATGAGATGATAAACTTCGCCGCTGAGGTACCTGCTATCCTACAGCTCATAGAGCTTGAAAAGCTCGGGTATGCTTCCTCAAAGCTCTACGACGAGCTATACTACGATTTAACCCCTATCGAGAACTGGCTGGAGAACAAGGCTGTAAAGGTGGTGTTCAGGTCTTTACATAACCGTAGGAAGTACGTGCTTCCCGAAGGACAGGAGGTGGAGGTTATTAGGCCTTTTCACGGCCGCTTCTGTATGGGTTGCTCTAGGATGAGGGTGACTGCTAACGGTAGGCTTAAGCCATGTTTGATGAGGGAGGATAACACCTTGGAGGTTAAAGAGGCTTTAAGAAAAGGAGACGTGGAGGGGATCAAGGAGTTATTGAGAAAAGCCGTGGAGCTCAAGGAACCCTACTGCCTTTAGCTTAGCTTTCCTTGATGAAGTTTTTCAGAGCCTCTATGTTCTCTGGGTGCACAGATCTCCTACGTAGATCGACATATAGCCCCAGCTTCCTAGCCTTAGCTACGCTTAACCCAGCTTCCTTTAGCTCTCCAACGCTGAAGCCTCTACCTTCCCTGACCTTAGGGATCGCTAGCCCCCTGCTGACGTTCCTCGGGGTTTTGACCACGGCTTTAAGCCTCAAGCCAAAACCCCCTTCTCAGCCTTCATGTACTAGTATTTTAACCATATCGTCGCTTAGCCCAAGCCACTTAGCTATGCCCTGCCCCATAGGGGTGGGTAACATGATGCTCAGGAAGGGCAAGATCTCTGTCTTCGCTGCTCTCCTTGAGAGGTGGCACTTCGAAGCTATAATCCTAATTGCTTCCTCTCTTAGCTCTCTAGCTTTCTTGGTCCGAGACATCATCAATATTTTCTTCGGGAACTGGTACTTCACAAAGTGGTATTTACCCTTCCTCGCCAGCGCCACTCCAGCGGTCATTAAGTCGAAGAAGTAGCGTAGAAGCTCCCAGCGCTGTTTACGCTTAGCTCTGCCAAGGTACACGTCTGCGAGCGACAGGGCGTCGTAGGCTTTAGCTAGCTCCTCAGGGTCTGTGTACTGTAGGGGGAGGTTTTCGTGGACCCATTGTAGGAGGGTTTCGTAGTCGATAAGCGAGCTGTTAATGACTTCTTTCGCTTCCTTAGCCGTCCTGGCCATAAACAGCATCTTGAGCACGTCGAAAGCCCCGTACTGCCTGTTCCTGGCTCTAAGCCACTCTACATCCTCTGGCTTGAGCACCTTGCGCCCCCCAGCTACCGCCTGTAGGTCGTTTATGGCTGACCTGACATCGCCCTCGGCTAGGTCAGCTATTATCCTCAACGCCCTTTCGTCGGCCTTGACCCCCTCAGCCTCACAGATCTTTCTGAGGAAGGGTACGAGCTGCGTAACCCTTACCTTATTGAACCTTATCATTAAGCAGGCCTCCCTCAACGGCCTAAGCTTAGGGTCCCAGGGGTCGTTGGCGGCTAGCGCTATGGGGGTCCTAGCCTCCCTTATCAGCTCGAGTACAGCGGTGAGTCCTCCACGGTCTTCTGCGGTGGAGATCCCGTCCACCTCGTCGAGGAAGATAAGCCTTCCCCGCTGGCCGAAGATCGTGCCGTAGTGTGAGGCTGGACCTAGGGTTCGTTTAATAGCGTCCGCCGACCGGACGTCGCTGGCGTTGAGCGCTATGAGCTCATAGCCAAGCTCCTGAGCCGCCACTTCAACTGTTACGGTTTTGCCGACCCCAGGAGGACCGTGGAGGAGGGCTGGCTTAGCGCCTGGTTTCCAAGCTTTAAGCCAGCTTACGAACTGCTGTACTGCTTCCTGGTTCCCTATGATATCGCTAATCTTCTTAGGCCTATACTTATCGACCCATGGGGCTCCTACGTAGGTGGCGCTCAAGCCCTTACACCTATCACGCAGCGCTCTTCTGCCTCAATAACTGCCCATACTTTACGAGCTGGGCGAGGAGAGCGCTGAGCTGGATGTCCTCGTTTGCTCCCTCTACTAGCCTATGGTCTATCTCGCCCACCATGTTAGCTATCTCCGCCTTAGCCTCCTCAGGTATCTTGAGGTTGAAGACCTCGGTGTGGACCTGCCTAACGATGTCGGGCCCTGAAAGTCCATACTCCATTATAAGCCTGTATAGGGCTTCTCTCGCCTCCATGAACTTTCCGCTTAGCGCCTTCTCCACCATCTCCCTAACCTCCTTGGGCGTAGCTCTACCTATCACCTTATACACCGTCTTCTCGTCGACTACTCCGCCCAGCGCTGCGGCTGCTTGAAGGGCGTTAATGGCTCTCCTAAGGTCTCCTCCAGAAACGTTCCAGATGGCTTCAAGGCCGTCGTCCGTGAGCTTCACCCCTTCCTTCTCAGCTATGTACCTAACCCTACCGGCTACGTCGTCCTTGGATAGCGGGGAGAACCTGAAGATGGCGCACCGGGACTGGATGGGCTCTATTATCTTCGAGCCATAGTTAGCTATCAGGGCGAACCTGGTGGTCCTCCAGAACATCTCCATTATTCTCCTCAGGCTCCACTGAGCGTCAGCGGTCATGGCGTCGCACTCGTCAAGTATGATCACCTTGAAGGGTACCTCGCCCATCGACACAGTCCTAGCATAGTCCTTGACACGCTCCCTTATCGTCTGAATCCCTCTCTCATCGCTAGCGTTTAGCTCAAGCGTGTGCTGCCTCCAGCTCTCTCCGTAAAGCTCGTGGACGAGGCATAGAGCAGCAGTAGTCTTGCCTGTTCCTGGAGGACCTACGAATAAAAGATGAGGAATATTCCTGGACTTAACAAACTGTTTAAGGCGCTCCACGACGTCCTTCTGGTTGACTATGTCGTCTAGTACCATGGGCCTATATTTCTCGACCCATAAAACCATTTCCTCAAAGCTCAAGCTTAGCCCCTCAATACCATTAACAAGCTTCTCATCTGAAGGAGAAGATAGGGGCTGAAATATAAATTTGGTCTTTAAGTTTAAACTGGGTTACGCCATGCTATGGCTTAGCCCGTGGTCCTCGGCCTCCACATGCCCATAGGCGATGATTGCTCAACGCACTCCTCATCAGTTTTTATGTAGGGCTTCCTTGGCGAGGAACAAGCTTAAGAAATTTCCCACACCTAGCTGTATATAGTAGGTCTTCCTATGGGCGCTCGTGAGGTTAAACGTATAAACCTCCCCCTCCTCGTCGAGGAGGTCAAGGTTGAGATCGTGAAGCCCTTGCCTGAGGTACTTGAAGATAGACCTATCCACCTCCTCCCGGCGGGGGCTGTGGTTGAGGTTCCGAGGTGGTTGGCCTCAATTCTTGAGGAGAAGGGTTTCGTCAAGGTGCTTGATGAAGGAGGCATGGATGTAGCAGCGCTATCGAAGCTTTCATGGAGGGAGGAGCGCTCTTCCAGCCTGCTGCCAGCTGAGGAGTTGCTTTACGCGAAGATAAGAGCTCTACTAGAGCAGCTAAGCAGGGAGGCGCTGGCCAACATCGAGGCCCATGCGCTTAAGAGGCAGGCTGAGGTGAAGGTGAGAGATATCATGAGGTGTAGGCTACAGAAGCTGGTACAGGCGGCTCTTTCACCCTCAGTTCCCAAGTCACTACTCGACAGCTTAACGCCTGAGGAAAAGTTCCTCTTTGAAAGGATCAAGTCGCTGATCAATGAGTGGCTCTCCTCGATTCAAGCTTAGCGGGAGGCGGTGTACGTGGCTGACATCGACGCGAGGAGCATGTTCGTGGAGTTCTTCAAGACCTTCAAGACCCCTTCAGGAGACTACAAGTATAGGGACAAGATAGGGGAGATGCCTCTTACAGGGTCCGTCTCCCTAGTCGTCGACTTTGAAGACCTCTTATCCTTCAACTCCGACCTAGCAGCCATGCTCATCGATAACCCTAAAGCCGTGCTAGGCGAGGCTTCAAAGGCCGTGCTTGACGTAATGCGCGTGGAGAACCCGTCCTACGCTGATAGGATGAAGGTTTTCCACGCAAGGTTTCGTAAGCTGCCTGAGACCATCCCTATCAGGAAGATAAGGGCACACCTCTTCGGTAAGCTCATCGCGGTGGAAGGCATCTTAACTAGGGCAAGCACGGTTAAACACAAGCTTATCGAAGCGGTGTTTCGCTGTAAGAGATGCGAGGAACGCATGGTTGTACCGCAGACTGAGCGCTTCCTGGTCACGCCAAGTAGGTGTACCAACCCTGACTGTCCGGGTAAAAGCGGCCCCTTCGAGCTCATAGTCGAGGAGTCAAGCTTCATAGACTGGCAGAGGTTAACGATACAGGAGAGGCCTGAAGAGCTACCTCCAGGCCAGCTTCCAAGATCCATCGAGGCAGTGGCGACGGAGGATCTAGTCGACGTGGTTAGGCCGGGCGACCGTATAGTGGCGGTAGGGGTGTTGGAGCCTCTACAGGAGTCAACGCCTAGAGGTAGGCTAGCCTCATTCTCCTCCCACTTAAACCTCAACTACATAGAGGTCTCGGAGAAAGGTGTCGAAGAGGTGGAGATAACCCCTGAGGACGAGGTTAAGATAAGGGAGGCCGCTAAGGACCCTGCGGTTGTAGAGAAGGTGATAAAGTCCATCGCCCCCTCCGTCTACGGCATGGAGGAGGTCAAGGAAGCCATAGCCTACCTACTTTTCGGAGGAGAACCTAAGGTCCTGCCCGATGGCATAAGGGTGCGCGGCGATATCCACGTTCTCCTGATAGGGGACCCTGGCACGGCTAAAAGCCAGCTCCTCCAATACGTGGCTAAGCTAGCTCCTCGAGGGATGTACACTTCAGGTAAGGGGTCGACCGCTGCCGGCTTAACGGCCACGGTGGTGCGGGATCGATCAGCAGGAGACTTCTACCTGGAGGCTGGAGCCTTGGTTCTCGCTGATGGTGGGGTGGCGGCCATCGACGAGATTGATAAGATGAGGGCGGAGGATAGGATTGCTATACATGAAGCCATGGAGCAGCAGACAGTTAGTATAGCTAAGGCAGGCATAGTTGCAACGCTAAACGCTAGAACCTCAGTCCTCGCAGCGGCCAACCCTGCCTATGGACGCTACGTGTTCCAGAGGCCTATCGCCGAGAACATCAACTTGCCCGTCACCATACTTTCGAGGTTCGACTTCATCTTCGTCCTGACCGATAAGCCTGATGCTGCGCGTGACGAGGAAATGGCTGACTACGTGCTTAGGCTTCGATCTTCACCTACACCTACACTGAGCGCTCCCTTCACCGAGGAGTTCCTGAGAAAGTACATTGCCTATGCTCGCCGCCACGTACATCCAAGGCTATCCAGGGAGGCCATGGAGAGGATCAAGGCCTTCTTCCTAGAGCTTAGAGCTAAGAGCGAGGCCCCAGACGCCCCTGTGCCCATAACTTTGAGGCAGCTGGAGTCGCTGGTGAGAGCGGCTGAGGCGAGGGCTAGGATAGCTTTACGTGACGTGGCTACAGTGGAGGATGCTGAAGCAGCCATAAGGCTGGAGCAGGCCGTGTTGAGGCAGGTAGGCTATGATAGGGCGTCCAAGGCGCTGGACATAGACCTGATCATGGTCGGTAAGCCCAAGTCTCAGCAGGAGAAGTTCATCAAGCTGGTGGACATCATAGTAACCCTCGAACGCGAGTCGGGAGGTATGCCGATAAGCAAGGAGGACATAATGAAGAAGGCTGAGGAGGAGGGGCTCGATAGAGCTTTCGTTGAAAAGGCTATTAAACAGCTTAAGAGCGAGGGCACGCTCTACGAACCTAAGGACGGCTACTTTAAGCGCGCTTAGATTATGCGTGGAGGTGCCTTCAATAAAGATAGATGATGTGTCAGGGCTACCCGATAAGGCTAAGGAGTATCTTAGAAGTAGCGGTATAGAGGAGCTGTATCCGCCTCAAGTCGAGGCCGTGGAGAAAGGTTTGCTTGAAGGAGAAAACATGGTCTTAGCCGTCCCAACGGCGGCTGGGAAAACCCTTGTCGCCTTAATGGCCATGCTTAAGAAAACCCTAAGCGGTGAAGGCAAAGCTCTCTACCTTGTACCTCTCAGGGCCTTAGCCTCAGAGAAGTACGAGGAGTTTTCAGGGCTTGAAAAGCTAGGGTTGAAGGTGGCTGTCTCGACAGGTGATTACGATAGCAGCGATCCTTGGCTTTCACGCTACGACGTGATAGTGGCTACCAATGAAAAGGCCGATAGCCTCCTGAGGCATCGAGCTGAGTGGCTCGAAGAGGTGGCCGTAGCGGTGACCGATGAGGTCCACCTTATAGGCGATGCTTCAAGGGGACCAACGCTCGAGGTAGTGTTAGCGAGGCTTAGACAGGTCAACCCTAAAGCTCAGTTGATTGCGCTTAGCGCTACGATAAGGAACGCCGCAGACATAGCAGAGTGGCTAGGAGCTAAATTGGTAACAAGCTCGTGGAGGCCTGTGCCGCTTAAAATGGGGGTCTACCATGCCGGTAGGCTTTTCTTCAACGACGGCTCAGTCGTAGAAGCGCCCATACCTAAAGGCGTAGACCCCGTAGTAGGCCTAGCGACAGACGTGGTTGTTAAGGGCGGCCAGGCACTAGTTTTCAACAACACGAGGCAGTCTTCGCTTACCTACGCTGACCGGGTGAAGAGCCACGTAGCTAAGACGCTAAGCCAGGAGGATAGGTCTACGTTAAATGAGCTTGCCGGCCAAGTGTTGAGCGAAGGGGAGGTCAATAGAGTCTCTCAGCGCCTAGCTGAGTGCATCAGGGCTGGGGTGGCTTTTCACCATGCAGGCCTAGCTCCTTCACATAGGAAAATAGTTGAGAAGGCGTTTAGGTCATGTGTGTTGAAGGTGGTATGCGCCACCCCAACGCTAGCGGCTGGAGTTAATCTACCTGCGAGGAGGGTTGTTCTTCAGGATTATAGGCGCTATGACCCAGGGCTAGGTTACGGACCCATCCCCACGCTGGAGTTTCACCAAATGGCTGGTAGGGCTGGTAGGCCTCAGTTCGACGAGTACGGTGAAGCCATCTTGGTGGCTAAGAGCCAAGGGGAGCTTGAAGCACTTTTCGAAAACTACGTACTGGCTCCTCCGGAGCGTATATGGTCTAAGCTGGCGAGTGAGCCTGCCCTTAGATCACACGTCCTAGCTTTCATAGCCTCCAGCCCTATCGTGGCTGAGCAGGACCTAGCATCCTTCATACAGAACACCTTCTACGCTTACCAATACGGACCTAACACCGCTTACCCAGCCGTTAAGAGAGTCTTGGCTTTTCTCGAACGTGAAGGCTTCATAGCCTCCACACCTACAGGGTTAGTGGCCACCATGCTAGGGCAGCGCGTGTCTCAACTATACATAGACCCGTTGTCGGCGGTGGTGCTCAGGGAAGGGCTTGCAGGCAAGCCTGCAACCTCTCCTCTAGGGTATTTACATCTACTCTGTAGCACCCCCGATATCCCTAAGGTTTACTTGAGGAGGGGGGACCGTAAGAGGCTTGAACCTTTACTTAAACGACATGCCTCTGAGATGCTGCTTCCTATTCCCGATCCTCTTGAAGATGCTTATGGCTATGAGGACTACTTGGCCTCCTTAAAGACCTCCTTGATCCTCCACGACTGGGTAGAGGAGAAGCCTGAGGACTCCATCATCGAGGAACGTAGCGTAGGCCCAGGAGACATCTACAGCCTCTCCCAGACTGCTAGGTGGCTGGCTTACTCAGCTAAGGAGTTATGTAGGGTTTTAGGCCTTCAGAACCACCTGCAGCCTCTTCACAACCTAGAGCTTAGACTTAAGATAGGATGCCGCGAGGAGCTGTTGCCTTTAACCATGCTTGAAGGAATAGGTAGGGTTAGGGCAAGGCTCCTCTATAACGCTGGCTATAGATCTCCTCAAGACCTGGCTAAGGCCTCCATTACGGAGCTGACTAGGATACCCACTATTGGCGTGGAGACCGCTAAGAGTATCCTTAAGCAGCTAGGCATGTTAAGCGAGAAGGAGAGGCTTCCTTAGAGCTTTTTTTCAGAGAGGGTTTTCCCGGTCTGAGCGGCCACTTTAACGTTAAGGGCTGGCTATTTAAAAGAACAGAACGCCTGGAGTGATGTTTACGAAGCGCTGCCGCCCTTGTTCTCAACGAGTTTAAATATTTATGCCAGCTCCCTCTAGCGCAAGGGTGCAGCCTTTTCGGGAAGGTTAAGGCGCGCTCGCGGGGTGATGGGTGGCGTGAGCGCACCTCCTGACCTCGTCATCTGGCTCGTTACAGCTCGATGCAACATGTCCTGTGCCTACTGCTACATGGAAGGGGTCCACGGTGAGCTAGGTGCCGACGAGGCAATAGCCGTGGCTAAGGGGCTTGTTGAACTAGCTCCCTCCTCCGTTGGGATAACGGGGGGTGAACCGCTCCTTTGGCGTCCTCTTCGCCAGGTACTTGAGATCCTGTCAGCGAACGGTGTAAGCTCCTCGGTTCAGTCTAACTTGACACTCTTCAGCCCTAGTGATGCCGACTTTTTCGCTGAGCACAACATATTCCTCTTTACGAGCCTAGACGGCCCCGCGAAGAAGATCCATGAAAAATTCAGAGGACCTGGAAGCTGGGAGGCCTTGCTTAGGGGGCTGAAGCTAGCTCGCGATGCAGGCCTACAGTTTGCAACTGTTACAACTATCAGCTGGGCTAATGTACGTGAGCTACCATCTATCCTCGAGCTATCGAGGCAGCTGGGCTCAAGCTACGCCGCTTTCCTACCGGTGATACCGGCTGGGAGAGCTGCTACCACATCTTTTCTGCCGAGCTCAGCTGAGCTCCTCGAAGCCTTTTACTCGCTTCGAGACGCAGCGGATCTCTTGGGCTTCAAGGCTTCCATATGGTGTGCGCCCTTCGCTTACCTCATAGGTCCGACCAAGCACTTCCACGTATATGAGTGCAACCCTCGCAGATCATTCGACATACTGCCCAGCGGCATAATCCCTGTCTGCGACACGTTAAGGATCCCTGTCTCGGATGTTAAGAAAGGCGTAGCGGAGGCATGGCGGGAGTACTTGGCGCATCCGTTAATAAATGAGATTGCCGCTAAGCTTCCAAGTACATGTAAGTCCTGCGCTGCGAGGGATCGCTGTCGAGGTGGTTGTAAAGCAAGAGCCTACGCGCTGACAGGCTCCTTCGAGGAGCCTGATCCGCTATGCCCCTTATCGCGATGTACCCTCGGGGCAGGAAGGCCGAGCGCTATCGGAGGGAGCGAGGTTTTCTTAGCAACATCATAGTCCCAGCTCTTTCCTTGTGAGCTCCACCATGTCTCTTGCTAGCTTCACGGACATTCCTAGGTATTCTTCAGCGTTTAACAGCCTCTCCAATTCTTCGCGGCTTAGTAGCCTCGACACTTCAGGGTCTTCGAGAGCCACCTCTAGAAGCGTTCGTTTCTCAAGCATGGATTTAGCTGAGAGTCGACGGAACTTTTCATGCGCCTGTTTCCTCGGCACTCCTTTCTTTACCATGGCTAACATAACAGCCTCGCTTAAGATCCTTCCCTGAGTCAGCTCCAAGTTCTTCCTCATGTTGTCTGGGTATATCCTTAAGCCTCTAAGCACGCTCACCGTGCTCCTCAACATCTCTTCGAGGAGGATGCAGCTTTCAGGTATTAAGAAGCGCTCTGAAGCGCTGTTGGTTAGATCTCTTTCATGCCAGAGCGGGATGTTCTCGTAGGCTGGTACTACGAGCCCCCTCACGAGCTTAGCTAAGCTACATATACGCTCGCAGGTAATCGGGTTTTGTTTGTGAGGCATCGTCGAGCTCCCCACCTGCTCAGCCTCGAAGCCCTCCGCCACCTCCATTATCTCCGGCCTCTGTAGGTTGCGTATCTCCGTGGCGAACTTGTCTAGGCTTGAGGCTATCAAGGCGAAGAGCGAGATGAGCTCGGCATAGCGGTCCCGCTGAACAATCTGCGTGGAGATCTCAGCTGGCTTTAAGCCAAGTATCTCCATAACCCTGCGTTGAAGCTCTAAGGCTTTAGGCCCAAACCCGGCCATCGTTCCGACCGCCCCTGACATCTTCCCGACGAGCACCCTCTCCCTGACCTGCTTAAGCCTCTCTACGTGTCTAGCCATTTCCCTAAGCCACACGGCAAACTTGAAGCCGAGCGTTATAGGTGGGGCGTGCTGTCCATGGGTCCTACCAACCATCACTGTCTCAGCGTGCTCCTCGGTCAGCCGTAGGAGCTCCTTCACAACCTCGAGCATCCTGGCCTCGATGATCTCCAAAGCCTCTTTAAGCTGGAGAGCGGTGGCGGTGTCTTCTATGTCGTAGCTCGTAGCTCCAAAGTGCACGAATCTGCCGTGAGGCCCGCAAACCTCCTCTAGGGCCTCTACTACAGCCATAAGATCGTGCTTTATCCTAGCCTCGATCTCCTTGACCCTTTCCAGCTTCACGTAGTTAACGTTAGCCTTCGAAGCTATCTCCTCGGCAGCCTCTGCGGGAATGTTGCCCAGCTCCGCGTGGGCCTTCGCCAGCGCAGCCTCCACGTCTAGAAACCTTTGAAGCCTAGCCTCCTCATCGAACACTTTTCTTATTTCAGGGCTACCGTAACGCCCAGTGTCTATGGGTAGGATAGGCATAAAATTCCCTCCCTAACTTCTTCTCACAGGGGTAAAACATTTTAGCTCTCTTTGCCCTCCTCAAGGTCAAGGTGTTTTCACGTGCCCTCCACAGGGATTATCTATAGTCGTGCATTCCTTAAACACGACACCGGCAAGGATCATCCTGAGAGAGGGGCTAGGTTAATAGCGATAGTTAAGGCCTTGAAGGAGTCCTCGCTCATAGAGCGAGCCGAGCTTAAGCTAGTTAAGCCAATACGCCTCGACCCTGAGAAGCTTCTCTACGTCCATTCACCCGCCCTCATAGAGAAGGTGGAGAAGGCTAGCGTCAAGGGAGGCTACCTAGACTCGGACACCGTCACTTCACCGGACTCTTTTAACGTAGCCCTACTGGCCGTCGGTGGAGTTTTCAGGGCAGGCGACCTAGTCATGGACGGTAAGTTGACGAACGCCTTCTGCCTCATCCGTCCGCCGGGACATCACGCCACTAGGGACGAAGCCATGGGCTTCTGCCTATTCAACAACGCTGCGCTACTGGCAGCCCATCTATTGAAGGATAAGGGGTTAAGGAGGGTGTTGATCGTCGATTGGGATGTCCATCACGGTAATGGGACGCAGGACCTCTTCTATCAAAGCCGAGAAGTATTGTACTTCTCGGTCCACCAAGACGGCAGGACTATCTACCCGGGCACCGGCAGCTTTGATGAGGTAGGTGAGGGCGAGGGCGAAGGCTTCAACATAAACCTGCCCCTCCCCCCTGGGGTAGGGGACGACGTGTACCTGTATGCGCTGAGTGAGATTTTGCCTCCAATAGTTGAGGCTTACGCTCCTGAATTCATCGTGGCTTCTGTGGGCTTCGACGCTCATCGTCAAGACCAGCTGGGTGCTTTAAAGCTGAGCGCTCAAGGTTACTACGAGATAGCCAAGCTAGTGGTGGAGCTAGCCCATAGACACTGTTCAGGGAGGCTTGTGGCTGTACTGGAGGGCGGTTATAACTTAAAGTATATCCCTAAGTGTGCCGCCAACACCATAGCTGCTTTTGCTGGCCACCCTCCTCCCTTCAGGGAAGCCGCAACCCACACACAGCCCTCGGTTAAGAGCTATGTGGATGGGTTGTTGAGGAGGATTAAGACCGTGTTATCCCCTTACTGGCCTCTCAAAAACGATTAGCTTACTTCAACTAACCATTCACACGACGCTCCTTTAGGCGCGTATGCGGGCAAGGGGTCGGGGGGTCCATAAACACGTATTATCTTGGCTTTAACCCCTAACGCCTCCATGAACCCTTCAAGGGCAGCCGACGTGAATACTTCGCATCTATAATCCTCAAGCCTCCACTTAGCCAGCGACTTCCTAGCTGAACATTCATAAACCCTCATCTTAACCTTCGAGCCGTCCACTTCGATGTCTACCTTCTCGAATAGGGCCCAGTGCGACAGCTTCAAGGCCTCCGCTACAAGGTCAACTTTGTGGAGCGTAGGTAATACTTTAAGTATGCCTCGAGCCTCCTTCAAGCCGAAGCTTCTGGCAAGTCTAGGCCATTCTTCATCCTCCACGAGCCCCCACCCATACTTCTTGATGGTTAAAGCTAGCGTCCTCCACCAGCCATAGCTATAGGCTAAAGCCAGGTTCCTATAGGCCTCGAGAAGCTTTTCCTGCATGTGTCAGAGACCCTTCAATCACCGTATTATCTCTTTTACTGGCGTTAGGCTTGCAGCATGATTGGTCGTTTTCTCCGTGAGGGGGTGGAAGCTCCAGCTAGGTTTAAAGCTCGCTTCAAGGAACTTTAACTGGAGAGCGCTTTGAGCGACCTCATCGTAGGCCGCGATCTACGTAACTACCTGTACAACTTAATGAGCTCCAAGTACGCTAAGCGAAGGAACCAGGACATCCTAGTCCATGAGCTGGCACAGTGTAAGAAGCGTGGTGACTTCGACGCGGTTAAGGAGCAGGTGGCTGAGCTGAGACGGTGGCACCCAAGGCTCATGATAGGCGAGCTTATACATCAAGGCGTGTTTCAGGCATTAGCTAAGATCTACAGGGATGCTTCAGTGCTCATTGAACGCGAGTTCGTTAAGGAGGTGGAGGGTTATAGGGTTGTTGGACACCCGGACGTCGTGGTTTACGAGGACGGAGCGCCGGTGAAGGTGATAGACATCAAGTACTCGACTAGGAGGGTGGAGAGGGTTGATAAGGTGTATACGTGCCAAGTAGCGTTGTATAAGTGGCTTACCGAAGCTAAGCACGCATCCATACTCTTCATAACCCCCACCGATATCATCGAGGTGCCTATAGAGGTAGACCTAGACGTCGCGTCTCACATTAAGCGTTGGGAACATAGCTTCCCTTTATGGGGATCGGAGGAATGCGAGTGGTGCGAGTATAGACATATATGTGGTTTTAGTAAGAAGAGGGATGTCCAAGTAGAACTTCTGTAAGGTACCTGAGGTATTCGGTTTGAATAATGTTAGGTTTATCAAAGCCGCGCTGCTCTGCGGCATTATATTGCCGTTCTTTGCTTTCTCGTCAATAGCGTTGGCGATAGCCGCCTCGCCTTGGTTTAACTGGGGGAATAATGCGTTGAGCGACCTGGGAGTTGAAGGGGTTTCAGCCTTGATTTTTAATTCAGGCCTAATCTTCAGCGGCCTCTTGGGCGTGGTCTTCAGTTTAGGGTTGTTGAACCTTTACCGCTCCGCCGGTCTTCTCAGGGTCGGATCCGTCCTACTCCTACTATCTTCTCTACTGCTGTCTTCGATAGGGCTTTTCCCCGAGACTGCCGGAAGAATTCATTTCTATGTGTCGCTAGGCTTCTTCGCCTTGACCCCGATTTCCCTTATCGTCATAGGTATAGGTCTTATTTGGACAAAGTTTCCTAAGACAGGCCTTACAATACTTCTCTTATCGCTAAGCTCAGGGATACCTTGGCTTTTTCCGTGGAGCGGCTTAGCTATTCCAGAAACTTTAGCGGCTACATTGATCGTAGCCGCGCTATTTACGCTTTCGTCCGCTTCTCTAAGGCTTCTTCGTCCGCCCTTTCGAGGGAACATGTTTTCTAGGGAGCTTCATTGATCGGTACCCTGCTTTTCTCGGAGCAGCACTAGCTGGGTATAATGTTCATAGGCCTCTGCGCCTAAGTCCAGTGTTATTTAATTTTAATCGGTAACACTTAAATAGCCTCCGGCACTACACTGCGCAAAGCGTGAGGTAGGAGTGTCGGTGGATGGCCTTGCGCGCGCGTAGTAGGAAGGCTTTAACAACCCTTCAAGTCTCGCTGGTGGCTTTCGTCATAGTTGTCTTGGTGGCTGCGGCTTTAATCTTAGCTGCGCCTACGTTCATGGGCGGCCCTTCGGAGGAGGGGATAGAAGGTGTTAAGACAGTTACGATCACGGACTCCGCGGGAAGAAACGTTACAGTGACGCTGCCAGTGGAGAGAGTAGTGGTCCTCAACACTGATGCTGCTGAGGCTATGTGTATCTTAGGCTCTCGAGATAGAATAGTGGGCGTTTCGGACACCGTAGCGTCGAAGGATTACCTTCACATGGAGAACTTAACCACCGTAGGGTCGTGGAGAGACCCTAACTATGAGGCGATCGCTGAGCTAAAGCCACAGATCGTGATCTCCTATGCTAGGTGGCCTGGTAGCGAGCTTGAGGAGATGCTTACCCCCTTCAACATCACTGTGGTGAGGCTAGACTTCTACAAGCCTGAAACCTTCGACTCCGACCTCACTAAACTGGCTATGATCCTCGAGAGGGAGGACGTAGCTAGCAGCTTCATTTCATGGAAGCGGAGCATGATGGATATGGTTGAAGATAGGTTAATGGACTTGCAGCCCGAGGAGAAGGTTAAAGTCTACGTGGAGTTTGGCAGCAGGCAGTGGAAGACGTTTTCTCAAGGCTCAGCTACACATCAAGCTATAGTCGCAGCTGGAGGCATCAATATAGCTGAGGGCTTCAACGTCTCTTACCCTGAGGTCTCAGCTGAGTGGGTTCTTGAACAGAACCCTGACGTGATAGTGATCGCGGACTATGGAAGGGTCTCTGGGTATAGCGTCGAGGACTATGCAGGTATGGAGCAGCTCTGGGAGGACACGTGCAATAGGCTCGAGCTGATGGAGACGAACGCCGTGAAGAATGGTAGAGTCTACATCGTGAATAGTAAGCTGCTAGGAGGGATGAGGACCTTTATAGGTGAGTTGTACTTAGCCAAGTGGTTCTACCCTGAAAGGTTCCAAGACGTAGACCCAGAGGTGGTCCTCAGGGATTACTTTGAGCTATGGCTTGGAGTAGAGTATCGCGGCGTTTACGCCTATCCTCCGTTCACGGAGACTACCTCCTTTAAGCAGGGTTCGTTCAGAGGCGTCAGCGCTTAGCAACGCGTCATTGAGCCCTCACTTCGACCATGACTAGGTGTGGACGGTGGCTGTGAAAAGCACGGACGCAGCAGAGAAGTATTTGAGGCTTACGTGGAGGAGGACATGCTTCATCGTCCTCCTCATCGTCCTCCTACTTATCTTAATACCTCTCTCAGCCTCTCTCGGCACAGCCTCTATAGGCGTAAACGACGTCCTCCACGCGCTTCTCTCTAGGCTTATTCCATCGTTTTCGTGTCCAAGCCTCGTCCAGCTCATTGTATGGGAGCTAAGGCTTCCAAGGATTTTCATGGCTGTCGTTGCTGGAGCAGCCTTTGCCGTAGCTGGGGTCGTGATGCAGAGCGTGTTAAGGAATCCTCTCGCAAGCCCCTACACGCTTGGGGTGGCTTCTGGTGCTGGCTTCGGAGCTGCGTTAGCTATTATTCTTGGAGCAGGCATCATCACGTATAGAGGGGTCACGTACACCAACGAATGGCTGGTAGCAGTCAACGCCTTCATCTTTGCCTTGATCCCGTCGCTCGTGGTCATGGGCTTAGCGAAGTTTAGGGGCGCCCGTCCAGAAACCATGATCCTATCAGGGATAGCAATGATGTATCTGTTCTCTGCAGGGACCGCGCTCCTTCAATACTTTGCGACTCCTGAAGCTGTAACCGCCGTGGTGTTTTGGCTTTTCGGAAGCCTCTCTAAAGCTACGTGGTGGAGGCTAAGCGTAGTGTCGGTTACGGCTGTTTCAATAACCGCGGTGTTGATCCTCAAGTTCTCCTGGGATCTCAACGCTCTCCTTATTAGTGACGAGGGGGCTAGGAGCCTTGGAGTGGATGTTGAGCTGGTGAGGCTTGCGGGTATCGTGTTATCATCGTTGCTGACAGCTATCCCTGTGTGCTTCCTTGGGACCATAGGCTTCATCGGGCTGGTGGCTCCACACATGACCAGGATGGTTATTGGTGGAGACCACAGGTTCCTTATCCCGGCTTCATGCCTCATGGGGGCGGTCCTACTCCTAGCCGCGGACACCGTTGCGAGGACGATAATATCACCCATGGTACTTCCCGTAGGTATAGTCACCTCTTTCATGGGTACTCCTCTCTTCTTCTACCTGTTAATTAGGAGGAAGAAGGACTTTTGGTGAAACGAGATGGTCAGGCTGGAGGTTAAAGGGGTTTCATTCAGTTACGACAGTACCCCTGTATTAGAGGATGTAAGCCTCACCGTGAAGGGTGGGGAGATACTAAGTATTATTGGTCCGAATGGGTCTGGTAAGAGCACGCTACTTAGGTGTATAGACAGGATGCTGAGACCGAGGCTTGGAACAATCCTAGTGGATGGAAAGGACATTAATGCATTAAGCAGAGGGGAGGTGGCGAGGAAGATAGGCCTTGTACCTCAATCTGAGAGAGCCCACTTCCCCATGTCGGTCTTTGAGATGGTGTTGATGGGTAGGAGACCCTACGTGGACTGGAGCCCTAGCTCCAGGGACTTAAAGATCGTCTCCGATAAAATAGAGGCTCTAGGGCTTAAAGAGCTGGCTACGAGAGACATCAGGGAGCTCAGCGGAGGAGAGTGGCAGAAGGTGCTTATAGCGAGAGCCCTGGCCGTGGAGCCGGAGGTGCTTCTGCTTGATGAGCCTACGAGTAACCTTGATATTAGACATCAGCTCGAGGTCATGGACATGGTGAGGAGGCTGGCGAAGGAAAGGGATATTTCAGTGGTTATGGCTATACATGACTTGAACATCGCGGCGATGTACAGCGACAAGGTGGTAATGCTCATCAAAGGGAAAGTTTTCGCTGCAGGCGGGCCTGAGGTACTAACGCCATGCAACATAGAGTCTGTTTACGGAGTGAAGGTTAAAGTCTTGAACTTTTCAGAGAGAGTGGTCATCATTCCAGAGGAGCCCACCCCTAGCTCTTCCTTAATATAAGAGGATTCTCTGCCTAGTTTCCCTGCATAAGGAAGCTAACCGCTCACCTAATTGTAACCTTGCTTAAACCTAGTGATGGAAGTAAAGTGGGGCCGCCGGGATTTTCACCGACGCGGGATGCGCCCGCGTTGGATTTGAACCCGGGATCACCAGCGCTCCGGGTGCCCCTAGCTTGGTGGGGGATACCCCCCAGGCTGGCATCTTAATCCAAGCTAGACGACGGCCCCTCAACTTGGTGTGGAGTGGGAGTTAAAAACGCTTCTTCTAAGGGCTTCCTTAACTCAATTTATGTTAGCGCTGACCTAGGCTTTATAGCTGGTTGACACCTTAACCCTATGAGTGGACCTCGAATGAGCTTGGAGGAACGTTTGAGTAGGATCGAGCGTAAGCTAGATGAAATCTTGGCCCTCCTTAAGGGACGAGCCGCGCCTCCAAGCCCTCAAGAGCTTGATACGCTTAATTGGCGTGAATACCCTAGCGGTGAGGGTGAATGGATATTCGCTGACGAAGCTCCCATTAAGCTAATTGAAGCTCTCCGAAACATAGGTGGCTCAGCAGTGATAGGTGGCTATAGGTACACGTTGAGGGAGGGGCGGGCGAAGAAGTTTGTGGCTAGGAGGAAGCTGTAAGGTTTTAAGGGTGTTTGGATAGCTTTAGCTGGGCGATGAGTTGAAGCGCCTTGCTGAAGAGTGATGAGCGGAAAGTACCAACGAGCCCATTAGGTTAGCTTGAGCCCTCTAAGCAGCGCTTTCAATGAAGCTTCGCTCGCTCCCCTCTTATAGTCACGAAGCAGCCTTAACACTCTTCGCTTATCCTCATCGCTTAAGCCTAAAGCCTCGACTACCCTCTCCGCAGCCCGTCCTCTAATGAGAAAGTATTGGCATAGTGAGGTAACGTTCCTAGGCTTCCTATGTAGGCTAGCGCTCTCAAAATCCACGATGACTGGGGCGCCGCTCTTCGACACTAGTATATGTCTTCCTGCCCTCGAGAGCTCTCCATGGTCAAGCCCAGCTTGATCGAGCTTAAAACACTGCCAAAGCAGCTCCCTCATGACTCTTATAAGCTCACTGGCGTCTGGATTACATTGAAACCATTCCTCTATGACCTCTCCTTCAATGAGCTCGGTGGCTAGAAAGTTCCTCGTAGCTCCTATCAATCTGGGGCCTATCCCTAAGCTGTTAGCTACCTTCAACATTTCTGCCTCCCTCAACAAGCTTTCCCTATCAGCGTCTGTCCTCCTGGCTTTGAGGGCCAACTTAGCTCCTCTAGCCACCGCCACGACTACTACGCCTACGCAGCCTTTCCCTAGCACTTTAAGGCCGTCTATGGAAGATCTACCTTCCTCCAAGAGCTCCTCGACGCCGAGCTTTTCAAGCTCCCTTAACCTGGCTTTCAGCTCTTCTTCGCTACAGCGAGGGTAGCATAGGGCTTTCGCCCATTTAGCTACGTTTATCTTCAAGCTTAGCGGCCTCCATGTAAGCCCTCAGCCACCTCGGCCTGCCGTCGAGTAGTTCTGAGAGGTGGAGTCGATACCCCTCAAGCCTATCGAGTAGCACAGCTAACTCAAGGTCCATGTAGGTTCTAGCCTCCCTACGCAACCCCTCCTGGACGGCTTTACCCAGCCTAGCTCTTTGACCCTGCTCCCTGAGCAGCTCAGCAGCATCGACATACTTTCTCGAAGAATATGCTATCCACCTCCAATCTTCAAGGCGAGGGCCCTTCAAGTCCTTACCCACATGCTTCTGTAAGAAACGCTCTTCATGCGGGGCGGAGGATACAGGGGGTCCTAGCTGTTTCTTAACCCTTGGAATGCGCACGTGTGGGAGCTCGAAGGTAAAGACCGCCACTCTCTCCTCATCACTCCATACCCCCCTATCTAACACTTCAAAGCCTGCCCCCATCAACAACTCCTCAAACCCTTCAAGCGACTTGTAAAGCTGACCCCAGAGTATATCAGGAGGCTCTCTTGAAACCTTGACCTCCAAGGCTACTATGTGTACGCCCCTAACCTTCAATTGCTCCCCTAGCTCTTCATGGCTAATCTCCCGAGGGGGCGGTGGGAAGAAGAAATGTTCACTCGGCGTTTTCAGGAAAAGCCTCGAGGCGACGACAAACTCCGCCATTCGCTGAAGTGAGAGCGCTGCTGCCACGTTACGCTTAGCATCAACAGGGTCCACCACTATTAGAGGTTGATCGAAGACGTTTAGGGCATCTTCAACCTTGCTGTAATGCCCAGCTATATCTATCACTACTTCTCTAGGTCTCCAGGATGTCGCGGCTTCGAGTACTTGTCGGAAGCCTCCATAGTGAAGCACTAGTAGTTCGCATAGGTAGCCTGAGAAACCTTGAACCTTGATTTCGGCTCCGTAAACCCCTACGCCCTTCATGAAACCCTTTAGAAGCCTAACCTCATCTCTAGCTTCCTCGCTTAGCTTAGCCTTGATAAATGCGGTGTGGAAAGGGGTCCTATCCACGGCGGTGACTTCTCCTTCAAGTTTCTCCAGCTTAAAGCAGGGTACGAGGTCTATTCTGTAGCCTTCAATGAAGGCTTGAATGTATGGATGCTCAGCATAGTTTTCTAAGTAGCTTTGACCAGCAGCTGCCCTCGCTATCTTTAGCCCGAGCTCCTCCAACCCTTTCTTGCTTAAGCTTGGTGGTAGCCTAATGAACACATCTATGTCCCGGTCTCCGCTGATCCAAGTATCCTTAGCTATGGAGCCCTCCACCTTAACCTCCACGTCTACGCTCAGCCTACTGGCTTCTGCCTCCACCTTCTCCTTAACCTGTTTTATGATCTGCTCGATCCTCTGCCTCTCTTCGATGCTCGGCCTAAGCTTAGCAATGAGCCTACGCTTAAGCTCCTCCATACCTGGCCCTTCCCGCCTGCTTACCGGATATTGCTGTCAAAGAACAGTAAATAGGTTGCCTCTCGGCCTGGTCCTTTAACTAAAAGCTAGCCTGAGGGCTAAGGCTTAAGCCTAGCTTTTACCTCTCTTTATTCATGGTGGTCTAGTGGAGAGGATCAGATGTTTCATAGCAGTGGACGTTGATGACCCCAGCCTTCTCAGTAAGCTATGTGATGTACAGGATGCTATAAATAAGCTGGGCTGCAACGTGAAGTTGGTGGAGAAGGAGAATATCCATGTAACGCTACGTTTCCTAGGCGAGATACCTCAAAGCCTTGTAGACGAGGTTGCGAAGGCGCTAGGTAAGCTAAGCGGAAAGCCTTTCGATATGAGGCTTAAAGGCCTCGGAGCTTTCCCTTCTCCGGGGAGGCCTAGAGTTGTGTGGGTAGGGGTGGCTGACGGCTCTCAACAGTTAATAGACCTATACAGGCAGGTAGAGTTTTCCCTTAGGCCTTTAGGCTTTAGGCCTGAGCGGGAAGCTTTTACCCCTCATATTACGTTGGCTAGGGTTAAAAGCCCTCGAGCCTTAAACTCTCTAACTAAGCTTTTAGCTGAGATGGCTGACGCGGACTTCGGGCTTCAACACGTAGAGTCGGTTAAGCTGAAACGAAGCATCTTAACGCCTAAGGGATCCATATACTCGGACCTATACGTTAAGCAACTTGGCTGATCCCTAGAGCTTTCTTAAAGCCTCAGCTAGGGCAGGAGCTACCGATACGCGGCTAACATGGCTTTCCACGGCGTCAGTCCCTATGATCTCCTCTACTCCAGCTTTACGCATACGTTCCTCCGCCCCCTTAGCTAAAATAGGATGAGTACATGCTGCCAGCACTCTCCTAGCTCCTTGACTCTTAACTATGGACGCTGCGTTGGCGATGGTGCCTCCGGTGCTTATTATATCATCCACTATCACCACGTCTCTCCCCTCCACAGGCAAGCCTTTAACCATTGTCTTAACCTCTCCCGTTGAAAGATCCCTCACCTTCTCTAGATAACCATGATCAGTATTAAGCAGGGAAGCCACTAAGCCTGCTTCCCTTGCTCTCTTCTTGTCCGGGGAGAGGATGAAGGGGTTCAGGAGCCTTAACTGGGACAAGTACCGAGCTATGAGCGGCATGGCTGAGACGTTGACTGCTTTAAAGCTTAGCTTTTCTAACAAGGCTTCGCTGTGCACGTCAACCGTCAATAAGGCATCGGCGCCAGCTAGCCCTATAAGCTCTAACACCACTCTCCCGCTAACTGCTTCTCCTTCGAGGAACCTTTTATCCTGCCTCGAGTACGCTAAGTAAGGCACGGCAGCGATTACCTTGCGTGCTCCAAGCTCCTTGATAGTCTTAACCAGTAGCAACAACTCGATGAGGTGTTTATCCTGAGGAGGATAACAAGACTGCACCACTACTACTTCTTCTCCAGCAACTTCACCTTTCAACCTTACATAAGACTCGCCGTCGGGAAACACCTTGCTCTCCACTTCTAAGACGCTGGTTTTCAGCTCTTCAGCTAAGCTTGCGCCTAACCTCCTTGAGGCAGGGCCAGGCACGACCTTGATCATGGACAGCCAACCCCTAACAATTGTCTACTCCCCTTCCAATTAAAACTTAAAAGAACCTATTACGCCTTAAGGGCGGGGCTGTGGCTTAGCTTGGTTAGGATAGGGGGTATTCTGGACCTTTCAGCCTCCGACTGGCCCGGTAAGCCTTGTGCCGTGGTTTTCTTCGCTGGATGCAACTTTAGGTGCCCGTTCTGTCAAAACTCCACGCTCATACCTATCGATTCTGGGGTGGAGGTGGACATAAGCCTGATAGCCGAGAGGCTGAGGAAGGCTTTGCTGCTTGTCGATAGCCTCCACGTGACTGGTGGAGAATGTACTATTCAGCCCGATGGGTTAAGGCAGGTATGTATGGCGGCGCGGGAGCTGGGCATGAGCGTGGGGGTTAACACCAACGGGTCTAGGCCTGACGTATTAAAGGCGTTGATAGAGGAAGGCCTAGTCGACCACGTAGCCATGGATGTGAAGGCGCCGCTGAACCCTGAGGCTTACTCAAGGCTTACGGGGGTTGATGGAGCCTGGGCGGTGAAGAGGGTGGAGGAGACCATAAAGCTATGTCGAGCAAGCGGAGTGAAACTCGAGGTTAGGACCACGGTGGTTCCAGGAATGATAGGTGAGGAGGAAGTAGCCTCCATTGCTTCGGGCATAGCGGAGTGCGACTATTACATCCTAAACCAGTTCGTGCCTAGCGAGACGGTGCTCAACCCTGATTTTCGTAAACTCCCTGCCACTCCTAGAGAGGTCTTGTTAAAGCTAGCTAGGATTGTATATGACAGCGGTTTCAGGGAGGTTTATGTTAGGACGAGAGAAAGAGGTCTAGAGAAGTTTCATCCTCTAAGCTAAGCCTTACTTTTTCTTTTGAGGAACCTAAAACCCTTAAACGCCATGTACACCAAGACGATTAGGAGGTTATTAAAAGATATATAGAAAGAAGGCTACTATCAAAATTGACTACCAATAACTGGGGAGAACGGATAGGGGAATTGAAGCGCTGGATTATGCTTTCAGCAAGGTTGACAGGCATCGCGATTGAAACTCTCTTTACCCTCGAGGCGTGGTGGCCTTGAAGACTCTATTGGTAAGAGGGGAGGAGCTGAAGGGCCTGTTAATGATAAATGAAGTTATCGAGAGGGTTGAGGAGGCCTTCAGGCTTAAGGCATTGGGGAAAGTGCAGATGCCCGCTAAAATATACCTCTTCTACTCGAAATATGGAGGGGACTTAAGATGTATGCCTTCCTACATCGAAGATTTAGAGGTCTCAACGGTCAAAGTGGTGAATTCGCATCCTAAGAACGTTGAGAAGGGTTTACGGACAGTCATGTCCACGGTAATACTGGTCGACCCTGAGACAGGCTTCCCCTTAGCCATCATGGACGGCGGCCATATAACTGACTTGAGGACGGGGGCAGCGGGAGGGGTAGCAGCTAAGTATCTAGCGAGGAAAGATAGCAAGGTCATTGGGATGATAGGAGCAGGCCGACAAGCAAGAACGCAGCTAGCGGCCTTAACCACGATTTACGGCAAGCTCGAGGCAGTTAGGGTTTATGATATATCTAGAGAGAGGGCGCAGAGCTTTGTCGAAGAGATGGGAAAGCTATACTCCGGAGTGGCTAACTTTAAAGCTGTTGATAGCGCTGAGGAAGCCGTAAAAGGGGCAGATATCGTGGTTACCGCAACCCCCTCTAGGCAGCCCATTGTGAAGGACGAGTGGGTCGGCCCGGGAACCCACTTTAACTGTATAGGTGCCGATGCTCCAGGCAAAGAAGAGCTTGATCCTATGATACTGAAGAGAGCGAAGATAGTGGTTGATGATATGGAACAAGCCATACATAGCGGTGAAGTAAACGTGCCCTTGTCTAAAGGCTTACTTTCGGAGAAGGATATTCATGCCGAGATAGGCGAGGTCGTGGCTGGGCTAAAGCCTGGAAGAGAGTCTGAAAGCGAAATTACGGTATTCTGCTCTACGGGGTTAGCTGTACAGGATGCTGTGACCGCTAAGCTAGCTTATGAAAAGGCGAAGGAGAAAGGGCTAGGCCTCTACATGGAGTTAGTGTTATATCGCTAGGCCTCCTCATTATCTCGGTGGACTATTTGACCATTTACGGCCCAGTCCGCTCTTGGCGTCTAGGTTACTCTTTGGGCGTAGACCCCCTGCTTCCACCTAAGACCTGCACCTTCGACTGCGTTTACTGTCAGCTTGGGAGTACTAGGCGTAAGGTTGATGGCCCTGAAGACGTCAAGAACTACGTCGATCCTCAAACCATAAGGAAGGAGCTTGCCTCAGCCTTGAAGAAGCTTAAACAAGAATCCATCGATTACGTAACGCTCTCAGGGGTCGGTGAGCCTACGCTTTACCCTAAGTTAAAGGAGCTCGTCACCAATCTTAGAGAGGAGGTTGGCGATCTAAAGATAGCTATCTTAACCAACTCCTCTCTTATGTGGAGAAACGAGGTGCGTGAGGCCCTAAGCCTCCTCGACCTTGTGGTGGCTAAGCTAGACGCGGTTGATGAAGAAACCTTTCAAGCCATCAATAGGCCCTCGCCTAGGCTCCGGATAAGCATGATTATCGATGGTTTGAGGAGGTTTAAAGAAGAGTGGGGTAGCGATAAGCTTGCGCTCCAAGTAATGCTTATTAAAGACGTTAATAACAGCGCTGAGTACTTAATGAAGCTGTCCGAAATTATATGTGAGCTCTCACCTAAGGAGGTTCAGCTCAACACTGTTCTAAGGCCTCCCGCTGAAAAATGGGTTAAGCCCTTAGAGCTACATGAAATGCAGGAGGCTGCATCGCTTATAAGAGAGTACTCATCGTCTAACGTCATAACTGCTTATCAACCACGCCAAGTTAAGGGTGAGCTAAAGGTTTCCGTCGTAGAGGAGCTGGAGTTGAAAGTAATAGATTTGACTAGGAGAAGGCCTTGCCGAATAAGCGAAATAGCATCGATCCTCGGCTTAAGGCTCGAGGAGGCTGAGAGCATAGTTAAAGGCCTAGTTGCTGATGGCTCAATAGTCGAGGAAGCTTACGGCGAGACGATATTCTATAAGGCCAAGGTGTAGTGTAGCATGGCTAAGACCATGCGTCTCGGCGTTGATTAACGTGGAGAAGCTTTTCCTTCAAGGTCTTAAAACGAGATTGAAGAGTTAAACAATACCATTGATGCCACCTCTAGCGATCGACCGCTGTTTTTTAGCTTTTAAATACATGTTAGGCGTAACCTTGACGGTAGAAGGGTTATGCGGTGAACCATATCATCTTTTAGGACTGAGGGTCGTGGTTTGAAGCTCGCTATTTGCGTGGCAGGTCTCCCAGGCTCAGGAAAGACGCTGGTATCTGAGGCTGCTAGGAAGCTTGGTTTTAAGGTCATAGTGATGGGGGATGCCGTGAGACGGGAAGCGATGAAGAGAGGGGTTCCTCTGACCCGTGAAGGATTAGGTTCACTGATGTTGAGGCTTAGGGAGGAAATGGGGCCTGCAGCGGTCGCGAAGCTTTGTTTAATGCAGGTGTCGCCGGACGATGACGTCGTGGTGTTTGAAGGGACGCGTAGCTTAGCGGAGGTTGAAGTCTTCAAGCAGCATTTTAACCATGTGGTGATCGTAGCAGTACACGCTTCGCCTAGGCTTAGGTATGGGAGGCTTAAACGAAGGGGTAGGAGCGATGATCCTTCAAATTGGAGCGAGTTTGTTGAACGTGATTTAAGGGAGCTCAAGGTAGGGCTTGGAGAGGTGATTGCTTTAGCTGACTATATGATCGTCAACGAGGAATCACCTACCCAAGCCTTTTCACTAGCCTCCAAAATTCTTAGAGAGCTAGCTGAGAGGGGTTGAAGCTTGGGGAGAGTGCAGGTAAGGGTTCACGTCTATCCCACGGAGGATGAAGATAAAGTGAAGAGAGCAGTGGAGAACTTGTTTTCCTTAACCTCCTGGACGGCTGAGGGTTTAGAAGGCACTATACTCCTTACAGGTCGGTCCGATACTCTGCTTAGCTTAGCTAAGCTTCGGGAGAGGCTGCGTAAACAGAGGACTTTGGATGCGGCTAGATACATGATCAAGCGTTTCTCCACCGGCGATAAACTTGTTTTCTACCTGCATAAACAGGCAGCTTACTCAGGACACGCTGTTTTCTGCTTGCCTGAAGCTGAGTCACCGCTGGGACCTATAGAGGTAGAGGTGGAGGGTAGTGACCTTAAAAGGATCTTGGACTGGCTGGCGCCTCCGACCGTGAATGGGAAGCCCAGGTTCGAGGTACCTATGCCCGAGGATCCTTAATCTTCATAACTAAGCCTTAGCTTAAGGAAATCTTCAGCTATTAATACCGTTGGGAAAATCTTGGATGCTTGATCTAAAAGCGGGGAAGGGTCTTGGTATCTAGGGCTTATATGTGTCAATACAAGCCTCTTGACTTGTGCCAGCTTAGCTACTTCAGCTGCCTGGCTAGCTGTCGAATGCTTTTCTTCTAAGGCTTTCTGTATGAGCGAGTCGTCGAACGTAGCTTCATGGATGAGGAGATCTGCATCTTCCGAGAGCTTAACCATTGCTTCGCAGAAGGAGGTATCTCCGCTATAAACCACCTTTAACCCCTTCCTAGGAGGCCCCGTTACCTCCTCAGGCTTGACGATTCTACCTTTAACCTCCACGCTTTCTCCTCGTTGCAGGGCTTTCCATAGCGGCCCTCTCGGGACCCCCAGCTTCTCTGCTTTTTCAGGTTTAAAGCGTCCAGGCCTATTATCCTCGATGAGGGCGTAGGCTAACGTTGGAACCGAATGTTCAACATATGCTGCCTGTATAAAATACCCATCTCCTCTATGGATTACACCTTCCCCTACTTCGTTTACTACTACCTCGTAAGGCAGCTTGAACCCGAGGGCTTCTTCAAAGGCCTCTATTAGTCTTCCTAGCCCTTCAGGGCCGTAAACCTGCAGCTCTTCCTCTCTCCCCATGAGGCCCATGCTTTGTAGTAGGCCTGCAAGCCCGAGGACGTGGTCTCCGTGGAGGTGCGTTATGAACACCTTCATCTTCTTGCTGAAACCTACCCCTGCCTTCATCATCTGTCTCTGTGCACCTTCACCGCAGTCGAAGAGGATGAGCTCTCCTCTTCGCTTTAACGCTATGCACGGTAACCCTCTATTGAGGGTGGGGATGCTGGCTGAGGTGCCTAGGAACCATACTTCAAGGACCACGTCAACACCTCCTAAATACCGTTACTCTCCTCGTCAAGGATCTATGCACTCTTATTTCATGCTCCTCCACTACTTTAAACCCGGCCTTTAAAGCCGCTTCAGCCAAGTCGAGCCAAGAAGGGGTAGCTAGGCACATGTATCTTCCATGAGGCAGTAGATCAGCCGCGACGTTCAGGAAGTTTTCTATCAACGTGGAGGTGTCCTCCCCCCTCGTCGACGAGGTTCTGCCGTAAGGAGGATCTGTGACTACGCAGTCTACCTTTAATATCGGGGGATGCCTCGCGTCTCCACGCAAAGCTCCGATAGCGTGGGGAGCGTAGCGTCTAAGGTTAGCTTTAGTGCCTTCCACCATTCTAAGGTCGATGTCTAGGCCTACTGGGCTGCAACCTATCAATGCAGCTTCCATCAAGATGCTGCCTGTCCCCGCGAAAGGGTCGAAAAGGAGGTCTCCTCTCTTAGCTCGAGCTAGGTTTACAAAGAGCCTAGCGAGCTTTGGCTCTAACGCTGAGGGGTGGAAGAAAGGCCTCCTCCTAGGCCTCCTCTCATCAAAAACACCTCTCCTTACCTCAGCTAAGCTTAAGCCTAGATAGAAGCTTTGATCCACCACTAGCCCCTTGACCAACACTTCGGGGGCTTTAAGGCACACCCTGGCTTCCGGAACCTGCGTCTTCACCACCTTCCCTATGAGCCTCTCCAACTCTGCCGATCTTAGATGAGGACAGCACCCTCCTTTCCTCTCCACCCTCACGGCGAAGCTTTTACCCTTGAGCGTCGACCAATCTACTCCCCCTACTTCCTTAGCTATCTCTTCCACCTCTGCCCGGCAGGCTAGGAGCTCATGGTAGCAGCCTGTGACCATTGAAGCCCTATCTAGTATCCTTGAACAGTCATCCTGAGAGATGAGCATCCTAGCTAGAAACCTACGAGCCTCGAACTCTTTAACTTCAACTTCTTCAGCCTCCAGTAAAGCCTTAACCTCGGCGGCTGGCAGGGTTGGATGCTCGCCTGAGAGCGTGAAGAACACTCTGATTTTACCAGCCGTCTTTAACTTGCTAGGAGACAGGCTCGTATATGATCCCCAGCCTTCGAGCAGTGGCATAGGCCTCCTTCATTTCCTCGAGGGTCGGCCTCCTTGCAATTTCAGGGAAGCGGTGAGGCTCCCTTGCAACCACGTGTTCCGGTCTATACTGAGCCATGATGTTTACTAGCGCCCTGGGTAGGTTCTTGGCTATCCACTCTAAAAGAGGCTTAGTACAGCATTCGAGGTGGTTTGGCAATACGAGGTGCCTGATTATCATGTCCCCGCTCTCATGAGCCATTAAATGGTTTCTCGACACCACTTCAAAGTACCTGGGGACCTTTGAAAGCCTCTCGGCGCACTCGTCACTATAGTACTTGAAGTCTGGCAGCCATATGTCCACTAACTCTCTTAAAATCTTCATGGTCTCCAAGCTGCAGTACATGTTGCTGTTCCAAAGGATAGGTACGTTTACTTCCATGTACCTCAACGACTCGACTATGACGTGAAGATTAGGTGTGGGCTCACCCCCCACATAGTTGATGTTCCTACAGCCCTCTCTTCTTAGCGTTGAGGCTATGGAAGCCAGCTTACGCGGTGTAACCTCTACTCCGTTCAGTGGATCGGTGGAGATGTCCCAGTTCTGGCAGAACTGGCAGCGGAAGTTGCATGAAGTGAAGAAGATCGTGCCGCTAGGCACTAGAGGGGCTTCTTCACCGTAATGGTGAAACCACGTCGATACCCTGCTTAGCGAATCTAGTTTGCAGAACCCTGTTTCGCCTCTACTTCTATCGACTGAACATCTCCTCTCACAGAACATGCAGCTTTTCAGCATCCGCTTAACGAGCTCCACCTTTAGGTCAAGTAAGCTCTTCGAAGGAGCGTCGACCTCTTCAAGCTTTAAGCCTTCTCTTACTTTCGTCCAGAGCTCCTTGAAGCTGTTGGCTGCCTTATCGTGTAAAGCCCAGAGCTCCTCAAGCTCCTCCTCCCCGCTAAACTCAACTTCTACTCGTTTGCATATCAGGTACTTGGCCGGCTTCCTATCGGTCATGACGCTATAGTACCAATTAAGCCTGGCCACTACTTCATCGTCCTGCCACACTGTGGCTGAGTCTGGCCTTAAGAGCCTCCACAAGCGCCCAACAACCCTAATATGAGCCCTTGCTCTTCGATATAAAACTAGCTTAAGCGGGAAGAGTAAGGCTAAAAATGGTCCTCAGCTTTTTGTACGCGGAAGTGGCTTGCATGCCCGTCTGTCCTGAATGTGGAGGGGAGTTGAAGTTTGATCGATCGAGATACATGTATATTTGTCGTAGCTGCGGTCTCTCGCTAACTAGGTTTGAGTATGAGCGGACCTTGGAAGGTAAACGGAAGCCTCAGGCAAAGGAGGATGAGAGGGAGAAGCTCAGGAAAGAGTATTTGAGGTGGTGGTTGGGAGGTAAAAAAGGAGGGTGAAGCAAAGCCCTCACGGTGGTTTTTTGTTCTTCGTTTTCGTCGTAGGGACGGCTGGCTGCGGTAAATCCACGTTGGTAGATGCATTTGCTAGCTGGCTTCTTGACCACGAACTGGATGTAGCAACAGTAAACCTGGATCCAGCAGCGGTGTGGTTGCCTTATGGCCCTGACGTAGACGTGAGAGACTACGTAAATGTCGAGGATGTGATGCGTGAATATAATTTGGGGCCTAACGGCGCTCTCATAGCTTGTGCAGATATGATAGCGGCTCACGTGGAGCGCATAAGAGAGGAGATAGTCGATCTAAATCCTGAGTATGTCCTTGTCGATACTCCCGGCCAGATGGAGCTCTATGCTTTCAGGAGCTCTGGGCCCTACATAACCTCCTCTATATCCGGAGAGCGTACCGCCGTAATTTTCTTAGTTGACTCTGTCTTTGCTGAAAGGCCTTCAGGCCTGGTATCATCCCTTTTGCTAGCCACCTCAGTTAACTACAGGTTGCTCAAGCCTCAGCTCAACGTCCTCTCCAAGGCTGACCTTCTGAGCCCTGAAGCTGAGGAGAGGATTTTAAGGTGGATGGATAACCCGGTCGAATGGATGGATGCGCTTGACGCTGAGGTTTCAGGGCTAGGTAGGGAGATGAACCAAAGGCTATGTGAGGCTCTAAAGGACTTAAACCCGACACCCTATCTACTCCCCGTATCGTCGAAGACGGGGAAAGGGTTAGACGAGCTCTTCGCAGAGCTTCAACGAGTCTTTGCTGGCGGTGGAGAAGAATACGTAACTTGACTTATTCCGAGCTAGCGGTCAAGGAGGCCTGTGAACAACCACACCCGCGCTTATCGGGGATGAGATGCAGGGCTTCCGCTAAGACCTTTACCACGGTGGGCCTCACCCTCCTCATGACCTCCACCACCTCTGAGGCGGTGATCCTGGCTTGCATCCCGGCAGCCATGTTTGTCACTATACAGAGTGAAGCGTAACATAAACCGGCTTCTCTCGCTAAGACGGCTTCGGGGAGCCCCGTCATGCCTACTACGTCTCCTCCAAGCCTTCTAAACATGCGTATCTCAGCCGGGGTCTCAAATCTAGGTCCTTCGGTACATACGTAGACCCCTCCATCATGGACCTCCACCCCGCTCTTCCTACATCCTTCTATGAGGCAAGCTCTAACCTCAGGACAGTAGGGGGTAGTTAGGTCTACATGTATAACCTTAAGGCCCTCATGGAATGAAGGTGGCCTACTCTTAGTGAAGTCCAGGAAGTCGTTTACGACGACTAGGTCTCCCGGCTTAAACTCATCGTTAAGTGATCCTACGGCTGCGGTAGCTATGACTCGTTCCACGCCAAGCTTCTTCAAGGAAGCTATGTTTGCCCTGTAGTTTACTCTATGGGGAGGAACTGTATGGCTAAATCCATGTCGAGGTAGTAGGACAACCTCTATTCCCTGAAGAGATACGTATGCAACCTCAGCTTCCCCGTAGGTTGTTTTAACCTTCTGTCTCGGTGCTCCATCAGCTAGCTCCTCCATCCCGCTACCCGCTATTATACCTATCTTCAAGCCCGCTTCCACCTTTCATAGAACATGAATGCTACCATCAATGCTCCGTAAATTATCACAGTCAATAGTATCCATATCATGAAGGTTAGAGGGGTCTGTAGAGGGTTCATGAGTAGGTCGGCTACCTCCCTGAGTAGTAGGATTAGCATTATGCATAGGATTATGGTGAGCCCTTCATGCCAGACCTTTGGCCTTCCACTAACATATTTATCAACGGCTCTGCCGATAAGGAGTATGATGATCCCACCCATTATTATGTCGACGTTGTATATTTTGGTGAGGAAGACGGGCATGTCGGGCAAGGAGAGGAAGGCTCCAATCAACCTTGGCAGTCCCAAGAGCTCGGCATGGCCCTCCGCAGCGATTATCGAGGAGACAGCAGCTGCTCCGAGGTAGGCGGCGATGCTGAAGGTTATTATGGCTATGACGACGCTGGAGAATATTATGGGGGACGACGACCAGGCATTTAGGAGCATCTTATCCAGGGAGAAGCCCTTAACCACTAGTGTCATCCCTATAAGAAATAGAAGAGCTGCTCCTGCATAGTGTGCCATACCCAAGCTGGACAGGATAGCCACCATCACTAGGAAGACTCCAGGGATACCGAACATGTAAATGGAGTACTTAGGGTCCTCCATGACCCTTCTAAGGTATTTAACCAGCAAGAAGTAGGTTTCCTCTAGCCCCCTGGACTGCCTCACTACCACTCTTCTAATGGAGGTTATGGGCAGCCTGGACTGAATGATAGGTATAACGTGTTCATCGGCTGCCCCATCGCTGACCATCACAGCCCCGTCGGCTGGGTACTTTCTAAGTACTTCGTCAAGCTCCTTAGCTACCTTTATATCTGCTTTAACACCTCCTTCAAACGCTCCAGCAAGAGTTGCTACTTCGCACTCAGCTCCTTCCTCCCGTAGCTTATCGTATACCTGTATAGCTGCGAAGAGGGCGTTAGCGTCGGAGTCTTCAGGTGCTGCTAGAGCGAAACGAGTAGCAGCTTCAAGGTTTTGCTGCCTACCTACGATGGGGGTCTTGATGTTAAGAGTTCTACCGATGTCGTCGTCTCTATCAACATAGATCACTAAGAAGCGCTGTTTCGGCTCTTCACTCAAATGATTCTTCACCCTCCCTTAACAACCCTTCCTCCATCAGCACCCTCATCTCATCTAAGGAAACCTTCCTGCCCTCTCTTAATTTCTTTAAGGCCTCTCTCGCTATTTGTCCTTTCCTCTTAGTTTCCTGCGCTAAAACCTTGGCTTTTTCTTCAAGCTCGGCCTCTTTTAGTTTATGGAGCTCTTCTCGATAGGCTTTAACCTCGTCCTTAACTTCTTTTAACCCGCTTTTTTCCTGTTTTAAAGCAGCTTTAAGCTCCTCTATTCTTTTCTTAACTTTAACCTTCTCCTCGCTCAGCTGGGCTAGACGCTGCTTTAGTCTCTCTGCCTCGATTCTAAGCTCCGATCTCCTTGAGGAGGCTTCTCCTAGCTCTTTTTCTATCTCCTTAACCTTCCTCCAGGCCTTAAGGCTTCGGGCAACTGCCTTTACTTCCCCGATTAGCCGTTTTTCCTCCTCCTTGCTTAGACTACTTACTTGGTGTTTCCATTCAAGCTTCTCGAGCTTAAGCTTCAACTGTTCTTCAGGTTCTCTGAGCTCTTTCCTAAGCTCTGCTTCCTCCCTCCTTAACTCCAACTCTCTTTTCTTAAGTCTAGAGACCTCTTCGTAGATCTCCCTCAACTTCTCCTTTACCTCCATTCCCTCTTCGCTTAGCCTCGATAGCTTGCTACGGGCTTCGTGGAGCTTTTCTTCAACCTTCTTCACGCAACTTAACTTAACTTCTAGCTTTTCTTCAACCTCTGTTAGTTTCTTTAAGACCTCCTTGGCCTTACTCAACTATAGCACCAACCGTGGCTCTAAGGTAGTAAGCTTCATAGCTCCTTCCTTAACCACGAGGTACATGTCCTCCACCCTAACGCCTCCCAGCTTATCCAAGTAGATGCCTGGCTCAAGGGTGACAACGTTTCCTCTCATTAACCTATCGTGGCTTTTAGGGGCTAGCGCTGGTTTTTCATGTACACTTAGACCTACGCCGTGGCCTACACCGTGGATGAACCATCTTGCGAGTTTCTTCCTTTTTAGCCACGTTCTTGCCTTAGCATCCACCGTGGATGCCTTAACCCCTGGCTTTAGCGCCCGGGAGGCTTCCTCCTGTGCTTCAAGCACAGCTACATAGGCTTCCTCTAGCTTTTCAGGGATCTTGCCCAGTACGACGGTCCTAGTTATGTCGGAGCAATACCCCTTCACCCTCACACCTTCATCTAACACCACGGCCTCACCTTTCCTCACCTTTCTTTCCCCAGCAGTTCTATGAGGGTAAGCTGAGTAGGGCCCTGAAGCGACGATGGTATCGAAGGCAACCCCCTCAGCTCCAGCTTTCCTAGCTTCATACTCTATCTCTGCTGCTATTTCTCTCTCTGTGGCCTCTTCGACTATTAAGTTAAGCCCTTTCTTTATGGCCTCTTCGGCTACTTGAACAGCTTTCTTTATGGCTTCTACCTCTTCTGAGTCCTTAACCGCTCTTAGCTCTTCTACTTGGCTTGAGAAGTCTTTCAGCTCCACGTCCTTTAATTTGCTCTTCAGCTCTTCGAGGAAGAGGTGGTTGACGTAGCCTAGCTCCACACCTAAAACTCCACGTCCCCTAGGAAGGATCTTGGAAAGAGCGTCGGCGACGGACTTAGTCTTCAGCTTCACCACTTCGAGTTCACTGCCTACGCTCTCCATGGCTTCTTCATAGTCTAAGGGCGAAACTAGCAGCTTAGCTTTAGGCTCCTTCGCCGAGATGAGGAGATGGCAGGGCTTCGGTGGCTGCCCTATGGCTTTGAAGCCCGTGAGGTACATTACGTTTTCAGGGGTGGATATTAAGGCGTAAGTCAAGCCTTGCTCTTCCAGCTTAGCTATGGTTCTCTTCAATCTTCCCTTCATCATCTACCCCTCATACGAAACATATATTATAACCCCCTGCCCTGCCTCTTAAGCTGAACAGGTATGAGCGTTTGGCACGGCAGAGACTTAAGGAAGCCTACGGGAGGAAGGTTTAGGCCTCATAGAGGGAAGCGTAAAAGCGAGACGGGTAGCCTGCCCGTAGAGACTATACTAGGACAAGAGGAGCGAAGATCTCTTGCGAGGGCAATGGGAGGCAACTTAAAGATTAAGCTAAGGACTGCCTCCTACGTCAATGTAAGCGATCCTTCAACGGGCACCACGAAGAAGGTGAAGATCCTCCAGGTCTTAACCAATCCAGCCAGCGTAGATTACTCGAGGAGAGGGGTCATAACTAAGGGGGCCTTAGTTAAGACGGAGATAGGCGTAGCTAGGATTACTTCGAGGCCCGGCCAAGACGGAGTGGTTAACGGGGTCCTCATCGAGTCTTAGATCGCTCCTCTCGTATCTTGTAGGCTATCTTACGTAGCAGCTCCTCCTTAGGCCAGCGTTTCTTTACGAGCGCACAGCCTTCTACGCTCCACCAAGCTCTAGGGTACTTTGCGTTTTCTTTCGCCTTCACCTCTAATCCAAGTTTTCTCGCAGCCTCGACTATCTCTTCGAGCCTAGGTTTCTCCACCGCTAAGCTTCTAGGCACTCTTCTACCCGTGCTTCTCGATCTAGAGCTGTCCAAGTAAGCTGGGTAGATGTACTGCCATCCCTTTTCCTTCACGTATAGCCCTCCTTACACCTTATAAGGAAGGTTCCAAACCCTCCTTACCTCCTCTCCCTTCCATCTAAGCTTTCTGCATGTAGAAAGACTTATATTCTGTGGAGCGGGGTATTTCCCGCCCCCCGGGGATGATTTCTTGAGGAGACTCGGCAAGGTGCAACATGCATCAAAGCTGGGCTCCCTTATAGTCAAACCTTCTATGCTTTCTACGCTTCCACCTCTCGGCTCCAAGGTTTATAATCGTGAAGGCGTGGAGGTTGGGGAGGTCTACGACATCATAGGGAGCACTAAGTCGCCGTACATAGTTATAAAGACCCTCCCAGTGAAGCTACCTCATAATGGTGAGCTTTTCGTTAAGGAGACCAGGGGGGCTAAGCGACCTGGAGGGATTAAGCGTGGAAGGCGTAAGCATTAGATGTCCCGAATGTGGAGGTACAAGGTTTGTACGAGACTACGATAGAGCTGAGATGACTTGCCTATGCTGTGGCCTTGTAGTTAGGGAAAAAATGATAGATATGGGGCCGGAGTGGAGGGCCTTCGATTTAGAGCAACAGGATAAGAGAGCTAGGATAGGTGCCCCCTTAACCCACACTATTCACGATAAAGGCCTCTCCACGGTGATTGACTGGACTAGCCGTGATGCCTCAGGTAAAGGCTTAACCTTAACAAAGAGGCTTCAAGTCTATAGGCTTAGGAAGTGGCAGCAAAGAGTTAGGGTTTCAAGCGCCTCTGAGAGAAACCTGGCCCATGCCTTGTCTGAGCTTGAGCGGATGGCTTCTCAGCTAGGTTTGCCAAGGAACGTTAGGGAGGAAGCTGCGATAATATATAGGAAGGCGGTGGAGAATAAGCTGATTAGAGGTAGGTCTATTGAAAGCATGGTGGCCGCCGCCATCTACATGGCTTGCCGCCAAGCCAAGTTGCCTAGGACCCTCGACGAAATAGCGGGGGTCTCGCAGGTTAAGAAGAAAGAGGTAGGTAGAAGTTATCGCTTCCTCCTTAGGGCCATCTCAGCTAAGGTAGTACCCACCACCTCCATAAGCTACGTCCCCCGCCTAATATCAAGGCTCAAGCTACCCAGCGAGGTACAGGTAGAGGCCATGAGGATACTGGAGAAGGCTGCTGAGGCAGGGTTAACGTCCGGTAGAGGCCCTATGGGGATCGTGGCGGCGGCGGTTTACATAGCCAGCGCTCTTCTTCAATGTAAATGTACTCAAAAGGACGTCGCCACCTCCGCTAACGTTACGGAGGTCACGGTGAGAAATAGATACCAAGAGTTGTTGAAGAAGCTCGACTTCATAGTGATGATATAATCGCATACTTTTTTTATTGATTATTTATTAATTCTGAATTCTTGTTTAAACACGTTTTAATTGAAGGTTAGAGAAGAACTATGAAGTTGGTTATAGAAGGGTATTGGCTTATTAAAGCCATATATAAGAGAGATGCGAAATATATGTAAAGGGTGGGGAGAAATATACAAGGGCTGGGGGCGTGTTGCTACGCCTTCGCTTAGTGAAATTGAGGAGAAGGCTCTCAAGATGGTCAAGGAGGCAGGAGAGGCTCTACAGTGTGACCTATGGAAGGCTCTAAATGTTAGTAGCCGTGAAGGCTCTAGGATAACGTTGCGCTTAGAGCGTAAAGGCCTTGTTAAGAGAGAGCCTGTCGTTTATAATAAACGTAAAACCTACAGGATTGTGTTGGTGCAGCGAACCTTTAAGGTGAACATCGACGACATTGTAGGTTGTCCATGTTTCTCCTGTCCTGACATTGAGCGTTGTGCCCCTGGTCAACCCATCAGTCCTGGCAGGTGCCCAGCGCTCACGAAGTGGCTTGAAGCTGAAGCATCTACTCTCGAGGAAGCTGCTTGAAAATATGACGGAGAAGAGACGTAAAGACCACTTCTACTTCCTTGCGCGTAGATTGGGTTATCGCTCAAGGGCTGCTTTCAAGCTCAAGGAGCTCGCTGATCGCTTTAGAATTTTTAGGAGAGGCGCCGTGGTGGTTGATCTTGGAGCAGCTCCTGGTGGATGGATTCAAGTAGCTAGAGAGCACGTGGGGGAGGATGGGTTTGTGCTGGGGGTTGACCTTAACCCCATTAAGCCGTTCCCTTGGAGTAATGTCAAGCTACTTAGACTCGATGTAACCAGCCCGGGTGCTCCTCAACTTATTCTTGAAGCCTTACCTAGAAAGGCCGACGTCGTGCTCTCAGACCTTTCACCGAAAGTATCAGGTGTATGGGAGTTAGACGTGGCTAGGCAAGCCTCCTTAGTAGAGTCGGCCTTAAAGGTGATCGATGAAGTGCTTAAACCTAGGGGGAGCGCGGTGTTGAAGATGTTTCAAGGCTACTCTTTCCAGGAAGCTTTCAAGGAAGTTAAGGGTAGGTTCGAGTCCGTTAAGCTTACGAGGCCTAGAGCTTCAAGGTCCTCAAGCGCTGAAATTTATGCTGTAGCTCTCCTTTTTAAGGGTGGGGAAGGCTAGCTTGGTTTTTCAGGGGATAGAGCTACGGAGGATCGTGGAAGGGGAAGCTTCTCTCTTGGTGCCCTCTACCTCCACGGTGTCCCCCCCATCATCTCCGGTATTCTACAACCCTAGGATGGAGGTGAGCAGAGACATAGCTATTGGTTGTCTTAGGGCTTACCATAAAATGGTTGGACGAGACTTGAAGGTAATAGAGCCATTGACAGCTACTGGCGTTAGAGGTATAAGGTATGCTAAGGAGGTTGAAGGAGTATCTGAGGTGATTATCGGTGACGTAAACCCTCTCGCAGCGGAGCTAGCTAAGAGAAACGTGGAGTTAAACGGCTTAACTGGAGTAGTCCGTGTAGAGAAGGCTGAAGCCAACCAGCTATTGTCAACTATGGCTAAGCCCGGCTCAAGGTACGACGTAGTTGACCTTGACCCCTTCGGCTCTCCAGCGCCTTACGTGGAGGCGGCTTTGCGAGCTTTGAATAGCGGAGGGTTATTGATGTTGACGGCTACAGATGCTCCTCCGCTCTGCGGGGTTTATCCTAGGGTGGCTGAGAGACGTTATGGTGGACGATCGCTTAGGACTGAGTACTGTCATGAACTGGCGGTCCGCTTAATCATGGGCTTCATATGTAGGGAGGCAGGCAAGCTCGATTTAGCTATCAAGCCCTTGTTGAGCTATAGCCTTGAACACCACTTCAGGGTGTGCGTCCTTATAGAGGTAGGCGCTTCGAAATCAACGTTCAGTTTTCGTTACCTTGGATACGTAGAGCATTGCCCTAGGTGCGGGCATCGTTTCCTTAAACATGGCATCGCCACTGCTCTTGAAGAACGTTGTCCACTATGTGGGTCGCGCCTGCTCATAGGGGGTCCTCTATGGTGTGGACCTATACAGGACAGGATGTTCGTGGACCAGGTATTGAGGGAGGTTGAAGCCAGTGGCTTTAGGCATAAGAGACGTGAGTCATCTCTGCTCTCAACCATCGTTGAGGAAAGCCAAGCTCCTCCACTATACTACACTGTAGATAGCCTGAGCCACCGTTTAAGAAGTAGGGAGCCTCCAATGACCTCTATCATGGAAGAGCTTCGCTCGTCAGGTTTCCAGGTTTATCGAACGCACTTTCATCCAAAGGGGTTAAAGACCGATGCTATGATTAACGACTTGCTCAGCACGATAGCTAGGTTAGTGAAGATTGGTGCCGATGATGAAGGCTATCAAGCCTATCAGCATCCATAAAAGCCCTTCTCTCTTTACCCTTCTCGCCGTGTCTCTTGAAGGGTCTCTGAGTAGCTCGAAGGAAGCCTTGATGAACCCGAGGTCGCTGACGGCCACCGCGGGTAAGTAGTATATACTTACGACCCTCATAAGCCATGGAAGTATGCTTAAAGCTACGGCTGCTAGGTAAAAGATGGCTGATAATATCGCTGCTTTAACGCGTCCATAAACGGCAGCTATGGTCTTAACTCCTCTAGCCGCGTCTCCTACCACATCGACTATCCCCTTTGTCACTTCTCTGCCCATGTTAGCTAGGAAAGCTATTGAAGCGAAGACAAATAACGCCTCGTCTAAGGCCTCTAAGGTTAGGCCTCCGTAGATGAAAGGTAAGGATACACAGAAACTAACCATTACATTGCCTGGAGCACCCGTCGCTTTACCAGCGGTGGCATACCCTATTGCTACCGCTAAGGCTATGACCGCTACTGCTAAGCACTCGATGTTTATGGCAGCTGAAGAAACCAAGCCTAGAAAACTAAGTATTGCTGCTACTATTATTGCTTCCTTGGGCTTAACAAGGCCGCTAGGTATCGGCCTCTCAGGCTCATTTATCATGTCTATCTCCCTGTCATAGTAGTCGTTTACGGCCATGGCTGCCGCGCATAGCATGAACCCTGTCGTGAAGCCTAGTGCTGCCCGTTTAAAGAGCTCTAGGCTCCAAGCTCCTTTAGAAGCTATCAGCATTCCTGTTATCACGGCCAGCCCTGTCATGACGCTATTTGGAGCTCTTATCATGCGGATTATTCCTGAAATAAGCCCTAAGGCGGTTCTATTGACCGTCACTTAAGCCACCACCTTAATCTCACATGCGGGGGGTGGGATTTGAACCCACGAACCCCTACGGGACAGCCGCCTTTACCCCCTTTCTAGGTCAGGGCTGCGCCTTTAGCCGAGCCGTTGAGCTCATTGACCTGGCTCGGCAACCCCCGCTCGCTAACACCGTGACCACTCAGGGTTTAAACCTTTACGTCCAAGCTGCCTAAAGAATAAAAAAGCTGAGGCCTCAATCTAAGCGTAGGGGTTATTGAGCTCTAAGAGATCTTCTGGATGAGGGGTGGAGTATTCATGCATCAACAGGTTTTCGAGGGCGGTTACGGCGTGAGTAGTGCCTGGCTTTATCCTGATTACGTCCTCGCTCTTCACGTATAGGTTCTCTCCGTTTAAGGTGACTATCCCTTCTCCCTTGACTATGTGTAAGGTCTCATCCTTAACCTTATGTACGTGTAGCGGCGTCGTGTAACCCTTCATAATGTATACAGTCTTCGTCATGTATCCCTCAGTGGATACTAAGGTTTTCTCGTAGCCCCACGGTGTATCGTGGCGATTTCGATACTCGCTCCTTAGGTTCTCGAGGTCCTTCAAGGAGTCTATGGACTGCCAAAACACATCGTCCTCTCTGTAGCCTCGAAGTAAACCCATGCGAGCCAACTTAGGGAACACTAGTTTTTCCACGTCGCCTTCTTGGTAGGTTCTGAAATGTTCCTCGAGCTCCTTAGGTATGATGTAAACGCCTCCGTTAATGTAATATGGTAATTTAGGCTTCTCGCGGAAAGACACTATCTTTCCGTCATGGACAGCCTCCACTATCCCATAGGGAGAGGTTAGAAGGGTGATAAACATGGACACGGTGCCTTTCGTCCAGTTCATCAACATTTCCTTTAGGTTAACGTCGCTAACCACGTCTCCATTCATTACCACAGCAACTTCACCAGCATTCATGGAACTGAGAAGGTTATTTATCGCATACAGGGTTCCTCGTGGCTTATCTTCGACGAGGTACTCTAGCTTCACTCCTTTCCACTCTTTTCCATACTTTTCCTCGATCTTATTGTGGAGATGGCCTACCAGCAAGTAGACCTTATTAATCCCCGCGTACTTAAGCTTGGAAAGCTGGTGGTCTAGCACCGTGTAGCCATCCTTAAGCTCGATGAGGGCTTTGGGCACAGTATCGGTCAAAGGTCTAAGCCTTTTCCCTAACCCTCCACAGAGAATGCCTCCCACTAGGTGCATCCTACCCTCCCCCACGGGGGACAGCCTCTTCTATTTAGAGGTGAAGTTAATAGCTTACGCTCAGGGTATTCGCTATTTAGGCTTCAACGAATTGAAGCAGCTTAACCTATTAAACTATTTTTGAGCGAGTGGAATCGAAGGTCTTCACCTTGGTGTAGAAGACTGGAAGCCTCTGGATTTGATTTGGCCCTGATGATGTAAGTCTTCACGTTACTTAAGAGCCCCGGGCGGGATTTGAACCCGCGGCCAACAGCTTACGAGGCTGCCGCTCTACCGAGCTGAGCTACCGGGGCAGGCTTTACTGGTTGAATGAGTTTTATAAGATTGATGGTCTATGCCGGCATGAAAACTGGCTCTCCGTCTCTGATGACCCTGCCCTCCGTCCTTAATGCTTTCTCCAGGAACTTAGGCAGAGAGAAGAGGTAGCGGTGTAGCCTAGGCGTGTAGAACTTGAGGTTCCTTACTCCTCTGCTTCTAAGCCTCTGAGCGATTGTCCTGGCGCTCAGCTTGACGGGGTCGTGGTGCTTGGAGCCTAGCACGAAACCCCACTCCGAGCTGAAGGAGGGGATCCAGGCACGGTAAGGCCTTGCTATGGGGAAGGTAGCAGCAATGGTCTTGGCTATGGAAGTGAAGCATTCGCGGCTATAGCAGGTCGAGGTGGCCTGAGTCACCATGACACCATCTTCACTTAGCTTACCGGCTAGGATATCGTAGAACTCCTTGGTGTAAAGGAGATAGGAGGGCCCTCCGCTCAGGGGGTCCGTGATGTCGATGATGGCCACGTCAAAGGTGTCCTCCTCTTCCTCAAGGTACTTCCTGCCGTCCTGGTGGAGGAGCTTAAGCTTAGGGTTATCGAAGGCTCCTCTATGCATAACCCTAAGCTTCCTCCTGGCTAGGTTTACGACCTCCTCGTCTAAGTCAACCATGACTACCTCCTCGACTGCGTCATGCTTCAGTACTTCACGGGCTGTAGCCCCTTCCCCTCCCCCTATGATAACTACCCTTTTAGGGTGAGGGTGGGTCAACATTGCTGGATGGACCAGGGCCTCGTGATATATCCATTCGTCCATCACCGAGGATTGCAGCTTACCGTCCAGTATGAGGCATAAGCCGAAGTCGTAAGTCTCCACGAGGTCGACTTGCTGAAACCTCGTCCTCCCACGGTATACTACGCGTTTCACCTTATGCAATACCGCAGTGTTCGGGGTTTGCATCTCGGTAAAGTGGAGCCAGGAGGTCTCCTCAGACATGTTAACGCCGTTTTCTAGCGGAGTTTTTTAAACCTTTACTGCCCCGGTATGCCGCGATAGGTAGCGTAAGATCACGCTGAGGCTTAGCGCCGCTTTTTCCTCATAGAGTCCATCTACTAGGTTTAAGATAGGGTGGCATACCTAACCAAATTCTCGGCCACCTCTCGGTCTTCTAAAGCCTTAAAGACTTCATCTAACCTTCTGAAGGGCCTTGCACTCATGATCCTGGCGGCTCTACGCTCACCTACGCCAGGTATGCTTTCGAGGAGTCTCCTATTCGCGGTGTTCAAGTCTATGGGGTAGGGGACGGCGGTCACGGATCGATGTCCATAATCGACCACCACGAAGTCCAAGTAGAGCCCTAGGTTAAGCTTAGACCTGCAGCATACCAGTATGGGATAAGAGCCTGGTTGTCTAGCGTATGTTAAACCTTTACCGTAGGCCTCGGTGTAGGCGCCCCGCAAGATTGTCCAGCGGGGCATGAGTTTCATGAGCATGGGCTGATCGACCTCCGACCTCATCCTAGTTTTATGGGCCTTGAAGAAGGCTTTATGCCTCCTAATAATAGAGTCCCCTACATCCCACATCTTCGTCCCGGGGAAGGCCATGACCTGACGCAGGTTTATCCTCCTGACGAGTAGGTTTCTGCGTAGGACTTCCTTCATGAACTCTAGGTTCAACTCAAAGGTCTCCTTGGTCTCGCCGATCAAGCCGTAGACGAAGTTGATGCCCGGTAAGAGGTGTGGGAGGCCGTTGTAGCCTCGCTGAGCACCAATGCGGTTGACCAGCTCAACAGCTCTCAATGCCTCCTCGGCCTCTACCTTTAAGTTGTTAGCTTTCATCACGTTGGGGTCCACGCTCTCCACGCCCATGGCGGCGACGTCGCCTGGCGTATGGTACTTGACCACGATTTTAAGCGCTTCAGCAGCCTCCTCAGGGTGGTGCGCTATGGTTCCTGGGTTCACGTTGTCGATGTGAAGAGTTTCAAGGAGAGGTGCTGACGCTCTAATACCTCTGAACAGCTTCTCTATGGCGTTCAAGTTAGGCTTAGGGTACTCTTGTTCCCCTACCCCTATGGCCATGTAACATAGTAGATCAGGCTGTCTACCTACCCTAAACCTATCTACGCCCTCCGAATATAGGGCTGCTACCTCAGCTGCCACGTCTTCAGGTTTCCTAAAATCAGGAGGTCCGTAAAGAGGCTCTATACAAAACGAGCATCCACCTACAAGGAATCTAGGACACCCTCGATACGTCTCCAGCTCAACTATGAGGTTTCGTCCATAGCATGGATGCTGTTTAACTACTTTAGCTCCTCTTACAGCTTTACCCTCTACTTCCTTGAAGCTCCTTCTCGCCCTAGAGGGGTCCACGGCCTCTACGTTTAATCTCTCCCTGAGCAGATCTGATACCACGACTTCTATATCGCCGTTAACGACTAGGTCGAAACTATTAGCTACTTCACTGGGTAGCTTGGCCACCCTCCCTCCCTCTACCCCTATACCGAACTTGGCAGCTGGGCCTCCGAGCACCTTGACTGGCCCCTCAACCATCAATGGATACCTCCTTAGCTCCGCTAGCTTGATGGGCTCCCCGCCTAGGTACTTGCCTGGCACACATACTCCAGCGAGGAAAACTAGGAGGTCGGCTTTGGAAGCAGTCTTAACGTAGAGATCTGGCTTTTCCCTTACCTGATCTATGGTTAAGTAAAACACCTCGCTGTAGGGGTCATGTTCCCACGCTGCGCCTGCCACATACCTAGCGTAGACGTCTAGGTACGGCGGCACACCTAGACCTGAAGGCTCATCGCTGTACCCGTCTACTAAGACGATTTTCATGTACGCTGGTTATTTGCAGCTACGAGGATTTAAAGCTGTCCATGGAACTTTGCCTCGATCCGTGGTGATGCGCTGTAATGGTTAAGTAACGCTTTAAAGGAATGGAGGTTAAACTCTATGAAGCTATGGGGGGCTTAACGGTGAGGCTAGGCCGCATAGCAGTGTCTGGGAAGGGGGGTTGTGGCAAGAGCGTGGTCACGGCTTTGTTAGCGAAGGCTTTCAGGAAAAGGGGGCTAAAGGTGTTGGTGGTGGATGCTGATGAATCGAATAGGGGCCTCTACTGGATGCTAGGCTTCAAACAGCTTCCTACACCCTTGATGGAGCTCGCTGGCGGGAGACAGGGCCTGAAACGAAAGATGTCTCCGAAGACCTTCCTCGTAGCGACAGGGAAGTCTCCGGTAAACATCCTTGATCGAGATGTGGTCTCGCTAAGCGAGCTTTCTCCTCCTTACCTCGTGGAGGATGACGGCTTAAAGCTGCTACTCATAGGTAAGATAAACAGGTTCTCGGAAGGCTGTGCTTGCCCCATGGGTTTTCTAAGCCGGGAGTTTCTAGGCAAGCTGCGCTTAAAGGACGATGAAGTGGTGCTGGTAGACACTGAGGCTGGACTGGAACATTTCGGTAGAGGGGTTGAAGCCAACGTAGACAGCATGGTGATCGTTACCGAGCCTTCCCTCGAGTCGATAAGGATAACTGAAGAGATGAGTAGGCTTGCCGCAGAAGCGGGGATCAAGAACATCTACGTCGTCCTCAATAAGGTTCCCTCGGAGAATGTGGCCTTGAAGCTGATGGAGGACTTAGGGAATAGGGGCGTTAACGTTGCTGGCTTCATCAGGTATGACCCTGAGATCTTCGAGGCCTGCCTTGAAGGCAAGCCTATTCATGGAGAGAAGGCGGAGGAGGACGTTGAGGCCCTCGTAGAAAAGATGGGCGTTAAACATTAGAGCTCACTATCTGTGGTCGGTGAAGTCGACATCGAGCATCTGCGCGGTATGGGTAGCTACTAGGTTTTTAAGTCAAGCATAGCCTTAAACTATCGAGAGGTCATGGTTAAGCTGTCTGAGCTTGGAGAGCGCCGCTTAATCGAGGAGTTCGTGAGAGCCCTGGATAAGTTTGGGGGCATGCTCCTACCCTATAATGACGACGTGGCTGCCATGGAGATTAGGGGGGTACGCCTCGCCTTATCCTGTGATATGTTGGTGTGGGATACCGACGTACCTAGAGGTATGAGCTATTGGCAAGCTGGACGAAAAGCTGTGGTGTCATGTATAAGCGACATGGCTGCCAAGGGGGCTAAGCCTTTAGCTATCCTTGCCTCCCTAGGGCTGCCTCCTCAGCTTGGCTTAGACGAGGCTTTAGAGCTTATGAGAGGGTTAAACTCGGGGGCAAGGGAGTACGATGCCTACATTGTGGGCGGGGACACAAATGAAGCCTCCACGGTGATAGTTGACGTCGCGGCGTTGGGGTTAGTTGAAGGCAACCTAACGTCGAGGAGTGGAGCTAAGCCTGGAGATATCCTAGCGGTCACAGGCCTCTTCGGGAAGACGGCGGCAGCTCTCCTCATGTATGAGCGCAAGCTTACCCCGAGCAGCTCTAAGCTGCGTGATAGTTTATGGGAGTCGTTGACCATGCCTAAGGCTAGGTTGAAGGAAGGCTTAGCCCTAGCCTCTACAGGCGTAGCTACAGCCTCGATAGACTCGAGCGATGGCTTAGCTGCCAGCTTATTTGAACTTTCAAGAGCAAGTGGTGTAGGCTTCGTCGTGGAAGAGGTCCCCATAGCTGAGGAGGCGCAGATCTTTGCTGAGGAGTTTGACCTCGACCCTGTCGATCTAGCTCTCTATGGAGGCGAAGAGTTTGAGCTGCTGGTCACCATAGCTCGAGACAGCTGGTCGATGGCTGCTGATGCCGTGGACAAGGCGGGCGGGAAGCTGATAAGAATCGGTGAAGCTGTTGCGGATCGAAAGGTGCAAGTATACGTTGAAGGATCCACGAGGACCGTTGAGCCCAGAGGATGGGAACATTTGAGGCTAGGAGCCTCTCGAGACATGGTGTAACGTTGATCTTCGATTCAGGTCAGGGGTGTTTAACTAAGGCTACGCAAATGCTGATGGACTAATAGGGCTTAGAGATTAAGTCTAGTACGACTTGATAATGTAGAAGGCGGCTCGCTAAAAGCTCCCGCTTACATCTTAAATCTATATACTACATTACTATTTT
>Ga0164311_10000020_pt1 | contig 53334 bp, 56 predicted proteins | sample GuaBasSedimGuay2_FD_121796 | JGI IMG/M metagenome (GOLD analysis project Ga0164311, IMG submission 121796) | Subseafloor sediment microbial communities from Guaymas Basin, Gulf of California, Mexico - Guay2, Core 4569-9, 9-12 cm | ecosystem: Environmental > Aquatic > Marine > Hydrothermal vents... | reverse complement strand
TCGGCCTCACCTTCTTCATACCTCTTCCACTCATCGCTATGCTTAAAGGAGGAGGGCTCAGCCCAACCCGGTGTAAACTGGTCCAACTTATTGACGGGTATGCAAATACATACCAGGTCCAACTCTCTATGTAGACTCAAGGGGCAAGTGAATACTCTTTGAGGATCCATTTTATTCTCTATCTTGAGTCGGCCACCCCTTCCTGTACTGTACTTTTCAACAATATGTGGCTCTATTTTCCGCAAAACATACTCAACGGTCGCAAACGCTATGTCAAGAGGATTCATCTTTCTCCTTAACTCTCGGGAGAAGGCTTCATGATGTATCCTCACATGGGCTCCTCTCCCACTCCAGAATACTGACACCGACTTACATACTCCTTCCTTATCGAGTAAGGATACTAATTCTTGGCAAACCTTCACCGTGTCTTTCCAACCCTCTAGGTCATTATCTATGTCCCAGCAGGGGGTGCAGGCATATACGTTGTTCATTGAAGCTACATCGTACTCTGAGGACAATCTTCTATAGAGGTTAGAGGAAGCATAGAGAGCTCTAGGTCTAAGCTTAGCCAACCTTTTAACCAAGCCAACTACGTCTTCAGGGGCGTTTAAGGTTAAAGGTCTTTTATTTCTATCATACCGCACAAGGAGATATCTTCCTTTGCTGTCCTTTTGTGAGCAATGAACACTAACCCACCTATTTTTAGCGTAGTCAACAATCTCCTTTGCGACTTCTGGCTTCATGTAGTACTCCTGAGCCAGATCCATGAGAAATCCCTAATCGTTTGAAACTAGATAACTAGTAGATGTACCCCAAACCTTTCTCTGCTTCTTTAGCTCGCTTCAGCTGTTCATATTGTCTGTGAAGGTCTTCATCAAACTTCTTAGCTAACTCCTCTATCCTAGAAGTATCGATCTTAATGGCTAGGATCTCCTTAAGCGCCTTCACTAAGGTGGCGGCTGCCTTAATGTCTGGAGCATCGATGATATATGTTTCACTAAGCAAGCAGGCTCCTTTAACTCCTCGCTGAGCCATATATTCGAGCAAGAGCCCGTTCATGCCACTTATACTGCTTCTACCTGGCATCACAGATACTCCCTTACTTACGAGTTCCTCAAGCAGTGAGCTATGCGTCGCTACGGCGTAGATTTTAGGTTCTTCCACATGTCTAGGTACGGGGTAGGCGGCCATCGTGAAGAGCTTTTTGACTCCTAGTTCAGCAGAGGCTTCGGCTACCTTATCTGCAAGCATACGCTGTCCTTCAGCTGAGGAAGGCTGAGCATCACCGGTGAAAAGTAGTATGTCTTTCTCTTCAGCGTGTGCTAGATAGAACCTATAGAACTTCTTGTCTAGGAAGGACTCCATAACTCCATCATTAAATACCACCAATGAAGGATAGAGGTGAGGCGAAGTTACCTCGCCAATAAGAGAAGCTTTAGCCTCCTCTATAAGATAATCAACAGCTTGCTTAGCTACATATCCCATTCCTGGAAGTCCGGCTACCATTATCAACTCATCAGCTTTAATCTTGCCGTAAAACTTGACCTCCAACTTAACGCGCCTATGAAACCTAGGCTGCCGTAGATAAAAAACTTAAGCATCTACATCAGGGTTTTCTAGCTCTGAGGCTTTCTTGGCCTCTAACATCCTCCTTACTACGCTCCACGGCAAAGCCACGTCCTCTCTCCTAAGCTCGACAGGACCAAGTATTACTAATCCTTCACCGCCACGTATCTCTATTTCGTGTAGCCTAAGGTCGTGCGGGGTCTGCCTCATCTTCTCGATTAGTAAAAACCTCCTCAGCCTTCCTCCCCTCACCATTCTTCTAAACCTTATTATTCCATCACTTATGTGTTCTACGCCGAAGCCGAAGGCTTCGCTTGTAGTTATAGCGTATTGGGAGGTAAGCAGTATCGTGAAGCCCCACTGTGACAACACTTTCTTTACATAGTACGAGTGCCTTCTAGCCATGGCTGGTGCATCAAGCCAGAAAGCCGACATGCTATCGACCACGAGCCTACCATCACCGTAACCCAGATGCTTCTTAGCCTCTATCACCTTGCTAACAAGCTCCTCGGGGTTTAACGTTTGTAATGACCAAGGCTCTCCTCCGGGCCTCATTAATGCGTCTATGACTATTAGTCGTCGATCCAGTATGGCTTTCCTAAAATCGAAGCCGAACTGGGCAGCTTGCTTAATAATGGACTCTCTACTTTCCTCAGTGGTTACGTAGATGCACTTATCTCCTTCCTCAACGCCCTTGGCTATGAAGTGTATGCAAAGCACAGTCTTACCTGTCCCAGGCTCACCTGTCACAGCTACTACGAAGCCTTTAGGTATGCCTCCATGAAGCATCTCATCTAACTTAAGTACTCCTGTCGATACTCTTTCTACCGCGCTTTCCATCAACCTAACCTCTGAGGGGAAAAGGTCTTCCTTACGTTTAAAGATACCTTCTTATCAGCTCTTCGAGCTGGGGTAGAGGCCTATAGCCTATAATCTTGCCCATGTAGTTCCCATTCTTGAACACGAGAAGGGTGGGTACCTCCATGATTGCGTACTTTTCTACAGTGGCTGGATTGACATCTACGTCAAGCTTGCCAAACACAACCTTCCCGGCATACCTCTTTGCTAGTTCATCTATTACTGGTGCTAAGAGCCTACATGGAGGACACCAAACAGCCCAGCAATCCACGATGACTAGAGGGTTCTTCTTAACCACCTCTTCTATGTTATGGTCACCGACTTCTATGGGCTTATCGAGCACCTCCTTTCTCCCCTCCATTAGTTCTCTAAGCATCCTTTTCTTAATGACCTCCAGCTCCTTATCCTCTTCACTCATCTTTCTCACCTTTCACGAAGAGCCCGCAATGACACCTACCTTTAGTTTTTACATCTTCCTCCATCCAGATGCAAGGGCAGATCTTAGGCTTATCCTTTTCAGGATCTCCTGTAACTACTCTGCAGGGGCAGTACCTTACACCATACTTCTCCTCGTTTCTCATTAATCCCCTAAGTATGGCGTCTACCAGCTTCTCGTCGGGGTTCAGCTCAAATCCTTTATGTCTAGCGTATTCTTCAGCCCATCTCCTCAAATCTGCCAGTTTATTTTCTACCTCTGTCATACAACCGACCTTGACCTGAACAACGACTACTTAGATATAATGTTTTCCAGCTCGCTAGCTATTTTCCTTGCTTTCTTCACGACCTCAAGGGCACTACGTCCAAGAAGCCTTATCATAGGCTCCTTTCCGACGCCTCCTTCGTCGTATATAGCGTCAGGGTCTCCCTCAAAATTCTTTAACGCCTCCTGCACACCCCACGTTAAGCTTCTTCCCTCTATACTTTGAACGTTTTCAGGTTCCATTCTTCTGTCAAAACATGCTAGCTTGAAACCAAGCCTACGGCAAGCCTCTAAGGTTTCAGGGCTATACTTTACGTTGAGCGCTGCTCTAAGGTGCGGTTTATGCTTCATGACCTCTATGACCAACCTAGCTAAATGGCTTGAAGCTCCAAAGGAAGGACAGCCTGCTGCTCTCGGTTTGCCAGCCACCTCGGTGACTCTGCCTTCGACCCCACATACGTCATCTATCTCCTTGGCTCCAGGTATGCCTACCACTAAGTTCATCCTAACTTCGGGTATGAGCTTAACTAACTCAGGGCTCTCTTCCAAGACCCTGAGCCCTTTACGAACTTCGTATAGAGCTTCGAGCTTAGCTGAGGCTTTCTCTATCTCCTTTAGCGGCTCGATAACCTTGAACCCTAACCCCACGGGCTCGCTCGACCTTATAGCTCTCCATGTAAACCAGCCAGCTTCCTCTACGGCTTCAGGTAAAGGATAGCCTTTTGCTAGAAGAGCTGCTATAGCGGAGGAAAAGGTACATCCAGAACCTCTTACGTCCTCTACGGCTTCTCGCTTAAACATGTATATATTGCCTTCATGTAGTAGGAGGTCGATCACTTTCTCTCCGCGGCGCCACCCCTTTATTACAGGGTTCTTTACTCCAAGCTCTTTTAAGTTTTCTAAAGCTGCTTTCAGGTCTTCCTCTGACCTGACCTTCACGCCGGTTAGCGTTTCAGCCTCTTTCACGTTGGGGGTAACGACGGTAGCTAATGGTAGAAGCTTGTCGGTAAGCACCTTGATGCCTTCCTTCTCTATGAGAGGCTCTCCTCCCTTGGCTTCCACTACAGGGTCTACCACTAAAGGCGCTTCTCTATGTTTATCGAGGAGTTCAGCTACGGCCTCAACATTATCCTTAGACCAAAGCATACCTACCTTCACTGCCACCACTTTAAGGTCGCTGAACAAAGCCTCAGCTTGGGACTTGACACAAAGCGGAGGCAGTGGGTAAACTCCCTTGACGTTCTTCGTGTCCTGGTAGGTTATGGCAGATATCACGCAAGCCGGATGGAAGCCTAATGCCATGAAGGTTTTTGCGTCTGCTAATACTCCTGCTCCACCTGCAGGGTCTAGTCCAGCTATGGAGAGACATGAAGGGTGTTTAAGCGTAGCTCAACCCTCCGTTAAGCTTAAGCTTAGGCTTTTGAAAAAGCTTAGCTCCTTAGTACCACCATGTAGTTACTTCAGGCTCCTTTAATGTTCTCTTCGCCGGGTCATGTAATCCTTCACAGACTTCCTCGAAAGGACAGCGATGCCACTTACCTTTCACTAAGGCCTGAAGCTTGCGCGGACTTTTATGTTTATGAACGCAGGCAGCTCCTTGCCTTAAGCATATAGTCCTACCCGTTAACCATAGAAGGTCGTCGAGGATGGAGGGTTTGACCTCTGCTATGTCGGCTACCCGTTTAAAGGCGGAGCGGGTCTGCATCCTAAGCATTACGTCGAACGATAAGTCCACCTTCCCACTCCTTAAAGTTTCAAGGTCACTCCTCGATAGTTCTATGAGCCCTATCCTTAAAGCTAGCCTAGTCAAATGGTTGTCTACAGGGACGTGTAGATTTTCAGGATCTTCTACCTGGAAGAGCCCTCCTCTCTCTAGGAACTTGATCAGGAGGTAGGGTTTCTTGGCCACAGGGTCGCTAAAAGCTTTGAATGGCCTCAAGAGCTCCACTAGCCTCATGCAGCTTCCCTGCGCAGCCTCGATGAGCTTGAAAGCTTCTCCTTTGAAGAGCTTCATTAACCACTTGGCGGTATCTCTCAGGAGCAGGGCTCTAAGCCCAGGTTTTTTAACAACCTTACCTGAGAAAGGGGCTGTAAGCCAGGAAACTACCTCTCCCATGTTAATCTTAAGCATCTCGGTGGTGGTGAAGAAGGAAGGCTGCTTCCTCCACTTAATTTCACCGAGCTTCCAGAGGAGGTCTGAACCCTTATAGAACCGGCCTTCCATCTTGGCCTTGAACCCTCTGCCGGTTCTATGGTCTATGGAAACCATGAAGATAAGGTAGTTTGCCAAAGCTTCAGGGCTAGCTTGGCGAGGAAGATACTGTGTATCGAGTGGGATCTGTTTAAGGCTGAGTTTAATAAGGTAGTTCCCTAAAGCCTCGATGAGACCTTGATTTAGCTTCAAGTCCGAGAAATTTATCTCAGGCTTTCCCTAAAGCCTTTAGGGGGCCTCTGATGAGTGAGCTCGAAAAGGTCGACGCTTAAGCGGTGGGAGTCTTCGCATGGGATCGAAGAGGCCCCTTGAAATTAAAGCAGTGCTCTTCGACCTGGGTAATACCTTAGCGGGAGGGTCTGACACCTACGAAGCATTTAAGGCCTCCATCCTCGCTGTGGCCTCAAAATTAAGAGAGCTAGGCTTTAGGGTAGACGCTAAGCGATTAGCTGAGGTTAGGCTTAGAAACAGGGCTTTCTTCACTGAGCTTCGAAAGAAGACTTTGAAGGAGGTTTTAGGAGAGATCTGGATGCGTCGAGACTTAGAGGATGCAGGGCTTAAGCCTGACGACTCTTTAGTAAAGGAAGCTCTTAGAGCTCACTGCGAAGCTATAGTGAATCTACGCTATGTCTACGACGATGTCCTTGAAGCCCTGGAGAAGCTCATGGAGCTAGGCTATAGGATGGCTGTGGTGTCTAACGTGAGCGTCCACTGGATGGCGGAGGAGACCTTAAGGAGGCTCGGCTTAATGCATTTCTTCGAATTTCTTGTCACTTCCGCCTCGGTAGGTTGGCGTAAACCCCACCCAGCTATCTTCAATGAAGCTCTACGCCTACTTGGCCTTACGTCTAAGGAGGCGGTTTTCGTTGGTGATGACCTGTGGGCCGATATATATGGAGCTAAGTCTATTGGTATGAGAACGGTGTGGATTAAGAGGAAAGAGAAGGTCCAGGAGCCTATCATAAACCCTGATGCTGAGGTTAACTCCCTTAAAGAGTTAATGGAGGCGATACTTTCTTTTTCAGAGTAGTCTTTATGCGTCTCCTCTCTTATGGAGGCTACCGGGGGTGAGTGGTCCTGAGCAGAGTGGTAGAGGTCAGAAGGTTCGAGAGAGTGGGTGCTCACAGCCATATTAAGGGGCTTGGGCTTAAGGACGGTAAAGCCTTACCCATAGCTGCGGGCATGGTCGGACAGGTTGAAGCTAGGGAAGCTGCAGGCGTCATCGTCAGCATGGTCAGGGAAGGAAAGATGGCGGGTAGAGCTGTTCTACTAGCTGGTCCTCCAGGTACTGGTAAGACAGCGTTGGCGTCAGCGATAGCTAAGGAGCTGGGTGAAGACGTGCCTTTCATGATGATAACTGCCTCTGAAGTATACTCGGCTGAGGTTAAGAAGACCGAGGTACTTATGCAAGCGATGAGAAAGGCCATAGGGGTTAGGATAAAAGAGGTCAGGAAGATCTATGAAGGAATGATAACCGAGCTTGAGATTAAGGCAGGCCGCCACCCTTACAACCCCTACCAGCAGATACCCATTGGAGCTAAGATAAAGCTGAAGACGAACGTTGATGAGAGGAGCTTCAACGTGGACGAGGCGGTGGCTCAAGAACTTATAGCAAGAGGAGTTTCAAAAGGCGATGTAATATGGATAGACGCTGAGACGGGAAGGGTCACTAAGCTAGGTAAGTGTATTGAGGCCCCTGCAGAGGCGCGTTATGACATCGAGGCCTCACCTAGGATACCTTTACCTCAAGGGCCTATAGCTAAGGAGAGAGAGTTCGTACATACCGTGACTCTTCACGATTTAGATGAGATGCACGCTCGACGTGGCAGCGTTTTCACCTTGCTTTTTGGTGGAAGAGAAGAACGCGAGATACCGCCTGAAGTGAGGCAGGAGGTCGATGAAACTGTGAAGAGATGGGTAGATGAAGGAAGAGCTGAAGTTATACCTGGAGTTCTCTTCATAGATGAGGTTTCTGCCCTCGATATCGAGGCTTTCTCCTTCCTAGGAAGAGCTATGGAGGGAGAACTTGCTCCGGTAATAATATTAGCCACTAACCGAGGGGTAACGAAGGTCAGAGGGACAGACATAGTTTCTCCTCACGGTATACCGCTGGACCTGCTTGATAGGCTCCTGATAATTACTACGCGCGAATATACTGCCGACGAAGTGAAGGAGATCCTTAAGATAAGGGCAGCAGAGGAAGGAGTAGACTTGGAGGAAGATGCCTTATCCGTCTTAATAAAAGTAGGGGTAGAGAACTCTTTAAGATATGCGGTACAACTGCTTTCACCATCATTTGAAATAGCGAAACGCTCAGGAAGAAGCAAGGTGACTGCTGTAGACGTGGAGCAAGCAAAGAAGTTGTTCGTCGACGTCAAGCAGTCAATGGCTTACCTTAAAGAGTATGAGGAAAAGTTGTTGAGATAACTTCAAGAAAAATTTTTATAGAAGCGCTCTTATTGAGCTTCGCTGAACCTAGAGGTGTTATGCTATGTCGCAGGCAGTACCTGTACTTCTACTAAAAGAAGGCACATCCAGAACGGTTGGCAGAGACGCGCAGAGAGCTAACATCATGGCTGTTAAGGTAATAGCAGAGGCCGTTAAGTCCTCGCTCGGTCCCATGGGTATGGATAAGATGCTCGTAAGCAGTTTTGGCGACGTGACTATAACTAACGATGGTGCTACCATACTCAAGGAGATGGATATTCAGCATCCAGCTGCTAAGATGATGGTGGAGGTAGCTAAAGCCCAGGACAGCGAGGTCGGCGACGGCACCACTACTGCTGTGGTCTTAACAGGTGAGCTATTGAAGAATGCGGAGGAGCTTCTCGAGCAAGATGTCCATGCTACTGTCATAATGGACGGTTATAGGAAGGCCATGAACAAGGCTCTAGAACTTCTCGACGAAATCTCTAAGCCGGTTAACCCTCTTGATAAAGAAATATTGAAGAAGTGCGCCCTGACTACGCTCTCAGGGAAAGCCGCGGTAGCTTCAGCTAAAGAATTACTTGCTGAGCTTAGCGTTGAAGCAGTTCTCCAGGTAGCGAGGGAGGTAGACGGCAAGTATGTGGTCGACGTTGACGATGTAAAAGTGGAGAAGAAGCGAGGAGAATCGCTAACTGAAACCCAGCTAATAAGAGGTTTAGTCATCGACAAGGAAGTTGTTCATCCAGGCATGCCTAAGAGGGTCGAGAAGGCCAAGATCGCCCTCCTAGAATGTCCACTCGAAATAGAAAAGACAGAGATGACCGCTAAGATCAGGATAACCAGCCCTGAACAAATGAAAGCCTTCCTAGATGAAGAGATAAAGATGCTCAAGAACATGGTAGATAAGATAGCTTCAGTCGGCGCTAACGTAGTGTTATGTGAGAAGGGTATCGATGATGCAGCTCAACATTTCCTAGCCAAGAAGGGTATCTTGGCAGCTAGGAGGATCAAGCACTCTGACATGGAGAAGCTAGCTAAGGCTACAGGTGGTAGAACAGTGACTAGCATAGATGACCTTAAGCCCAGTGATCTTGGTGAGGCTGAGCTGGTGGAGGAGCGTAAGATTGCTGATGAGAAGATGATTTTCGTGGAGGGTTGTAAGAATCCAAGAGCCTTGTCCATCCTTGTCAGAGGCAGCAGCGATATGATGATCAAAGAAGCTGAGCGCTCAATGCATGACGCTCTCTGCGTAGTCCGAAACGTAGTCCAAGAACCTAAGATAGTTGCTGGAGGAGGAGCTGTTGAAGTAGAGTTAGCGCTTAGATTGAAGGATTGGGCTAGGTCGCTAGCTGGACGTGAACAACTGGCGGCATTGAAGTTCGCTGAGGCCCTAGAAGCCATACCCAGCATATTAGCTGAGAACTCAGGCCTAGACCCTATAGACATCATGGTCAAGCTGAGGGCTGAACATGAAAAAGGGTTTTTCAGCGCAGGAATTAATGTAAAAGAGGGCAAGGTCGCTGATATGTATGAACTCAACGTCATTGAACCGACGCTTGTAAAGAAGCAGGTAGTTAAATCCGCGACAGAGGCTGCATTAATGATACTGAAGATAGACGACGTTATCGCTGCTTCTGCTCTAAAGAAAGAGGAGAAGGAAAAGAAAGAGGGAGGCCCTAGGTTTAGCGAATTTTAAGATATCAACATAATTTTTCCCGTCCACATATTCTCAAAATGTCCTTCATCCAAGTACTTAGAGGAAGAGGTAGAAGACCTCTTTTTCATGTAGAAAAATATATATAGAAGCGACTTATTGTGCCCTCTGAAAACAAGGGGTGGTTCTATGGCGATTGCTCAGCTAGGTGGAGTACCTGTCCTCATCTTAAAGGAAGGCTCTACTAGAACCGTGGGGAGGGAAGCGCAGCGGGCTAACATTGCCGCGGCTAAAGCCATAGCGGAGGCCGTTAGATCGACGTTAGGCCCTCGAGGCATGGATAAGATGCTGGTCGATAGCCTAGGAGACGTAACTGTTACTAATGATGGTGCTACAATACTCGATGAAATAGAGGTTCAGCATCCAGCTGCTAAGATGATGGTGGAGGTAGCTAAAGCCCAGGACGATGAAGTCGGCGACGGCACCACTACTAGCGTGGTTCTTGCAGGAGAGTTGTTAAAGAAAGCTGAAGAGTTGATGGCTAAAAACATACATCCCACCGTGATCATAAGCGGATACAGTAAAGCCCTAGACTTCTGTAACAAGGTGTTGGATGAGCTGGCCAAGCCTGTGTCTATGGATGACAAGGAGACCTTGCGTAAGATAGCCATGACATCCATGGCGGCTAAGACCGTGGCGGGCTCTAAGGAAATGCTAGCTGACATGGCTGTCAAGGCAGTCATGCAGGTCGCGGAGAAGCGAGATGATAAGGTAATTGCCGACACTGATTACATACAGCTGATCAAGCGTCAAGGTGCCAGCTTAGCCGAATCCAAGTTGATCAACGGCGTCATTATCGACAAGGAAGTGGTCCACTCCGGCATGCCCAGGAAGGTCGAGAAGGCCAAGATCGCCCTTCTGGACTGTCCACTCGAAATAGAAAAGACAGAGATGGATGCGGAGATCAGAATCTCGAGCCCTGAACAAATGAAAGCTTTCCTAGAGGAAGAAGAGCGCATGTTAAAGAACATGGTGGATAAGATTAAGGCTTCTGGCGCCAACGTAGTGTTTTGCCAGAAAGGCATAGATGACGTGGCTCAACACTTCTTAGCTAAAGAAGGTATCCTAGCGGCTAGGAGAGTCAAGAAGTCGGACATGGAGAAACTGGCAAGAGCTACTGGAGGCAGAATAGTAACTAACATCGAGGATCTTTCGCCCAGTGATCTTGGTGAGGCTGAGCTGGTGGAGGAGCGTAAGATTGCTGATGAGAAGATGATTTTCGTGGAGGGTTGTAAGAATCCAAGAGCTGTAGCCATATTAATAAGGGGTGGCCTAGAGAAGTTTATCGACGAGGCTGAACGAGCTTTAACCGATGCTCTGTCGACAGTGTCCGATGCCATCGAATGTGGTAAGATTGTGACTGGCGGTGGATCGATTGAGATGGAGTTAGCGAGAAGGCTTCGTGAATTTGCACCTACCGTTGGAGGTAAGGAACAACTAGCTATTGAAGCGTTTGCTAATGCCTTAGAGATTATTCCTAAAACGCTGGCTGAGAATGCAGGCTTGGACCCGCTTGACATGATAATGGAGCTAAGAGCGCTTCACGAAAAAGCAGGTAATGAGACCATAGGCGTAGACGTGTTCTCTGGTAAACCAGCTGACATGTATGGCTTGGGTGTTATAGAGCCTCAGAATGTTAAGGGTATGGCTATTAAATCAGCTACCGAAGCAGCCTCTATGATACTAAGAATAGACGACATCATAGCTGCAGCTAAGACTGAGACTAAGGCAAGCGAAACGCCCAGCAAGACCGGTGGAGAGGAAGAAGGAGAAAAGTCGGAGTTTGATTAATCTTTAGATCTTTATTTAGATAGTTTTTCCCTCACTATTTCTTGGAACCTGTTTGCGTCTTCAGCCATGGATGTATTGTTAAACAATACGTATATCTCCTTTCCTTCTTCGTGGTATGGCTTAACCCAGTCCTCATATAATCTCAGGTGTTCTTCATCGTTATAATCATAGACGTACATTCGTTTACCCAAACCGTGAAGCCTGTAGTAAATGATTTCTCTCTCTTTCGTCACAGTTTGGGCCCTGAAGGGGTCTACTATGTGAATTAAATCATACTCCGAGCATACTTGACTTATCCTTTCAGGGGTCCAGCTTTCATGTCTAAATTCTATGGCTAATTTCATCTCCTTCCTATCTATGGAGGATAGAAAGTCGCGCATATTTCTCAGGTTTTCATGAGAGGCATCAAGCGAAGGAGGACATTGGATAACCATTATCTTGGCTTTTAGTGCCTTGGCTATTTCCATGGTTTTGTTCCAAGCCTCAAAGTTTTCCTCTGTAGGCTTTAAAAGTCCATACCTATCTGCTTTTTCTGGAGGTATTTTTATTCCTGCTTTCTTCCACGTGGGGCTTGAGGTTGGATGAGTAATAGCTTGCCAGCTTTTCAACGTAAACTCGAAGTCTAAAGGAGCCTTAGTTCTCCAACCTTCTGCCGTAGAGGGGTTAGGTAGCTTGTAGAAAGTGCTTTGTATTTCTATGAGTTTAAAGGTCTTAAAATAAGCCTCCATTCCACCTTTAATCGCCCATCCACAGCAACCTACTTTAATACTCAAAGCTTCCCCCTTCACATTTACGATAACCCTCCTTCATAAGGCTTAATCCCTTCAAAACCAAGGGGATTGCGGAGGCTCCGACCAAGAGGACGAGAAGGTCTAAAGGTAGGGTTACATAGCCTAAGATAGGTCTATCGTAAAGTACCAAGAGTAATCCTCCTAAATTGATGATGGAAAAGAAGGCTACTATCAACCACGCGACTACCTTCATGTAACCCTTAATTTCAAAGCCTTTCATGATCCTAGAGTCGCAGCATAGCTTAGCTAGGAGCACGAATGGAGGTACGGTGGCTAAGCTTGAGAGTACAGAAGACACTATCGCCACCTTGACGGGTTTGGTGATCAATATTAGTGGTAGCACGCTTGCTATGGTTATGACTGCCACCCATATAGGCCATACCTTATTATCTTTCTTAGGCCCGACCCCTCTCCACCCATAGGTTTCAGATAGGAGAGCTACCGTGGAATGTAGAGTTATCACTGCTGCTAGTAAGGAACCTGCGAAGAGTCCCAGAGAAAACAGGAAGATGGAGGCTTCGCCAAATACTTGTTTGAAGGCTTCTATAGCTTCAATCATGTTTTCAGAAACCGTGCCTAAACCGGCTCCACACACCACTATTGCTATACATATGGCTAAGCTTATCAGTGATCCTACGACGGCACTCAGCATGGCTTGTATAAGCGAGTTTTCTTTAACTCCTTTCTCAGCTAGGTCGCTGGCTTCGTAGAACAAGACATTGGGCCCCACCGCCATACCCATGACTGCCAGTACTGCGATCCAGTAGCCTCCATCGAAGGTGGCTGCGGGTTTAATGAACCCCTCTACGACCTTTAAGGGGTTTGGATTGGCGGCGAACGCGAGGATGACGTAAGCTATGAAGGTTAAGCTTAACGCTATTAGTACTTCATCGATCAAATCGAGGGACCTTGTGCACGCTACGGCCAATAATATTAAAGCTGAAACTATAGCTGCCGTTACTAAGGAGAGGTTGAAGAGGGCTGATAAGGCTATTGCCATACCCGCCAGCTCAGCTGAAATAAGGGAGATGTTAGCGGCTACTGAGGTGAAGACTGTAAGTGATACGTGTTTTTCACTAAACCTCTCCTTCATGTTCTCGGCTAATCCCTTCCCTGTAACGAGGGCTACCTCGGAGGCTACTTGAAGAATGAAAGTGTAGAGGAGGAAACCTAGGACAACAGCCCATAGTAAGGAGTATCTATATGCAGCTCCAATCGATAAAAGACATAGAATTGCGCAAGCATCTACGTTTTGAATCCCAGCTAGCACTCCTGGGGCCATTATCTTAAATAACCTCAGCCCCTCGCTCATCCACCCTCACATCCAGAGGGTGGAGTTTTAACCTTGATGTAAGACTCTCTTCACGTGGGAGAGGGGGAGTGGATGGATTGATTTTACGCTTAGATGTATGGCTTGGCCATAATCGTTAGAGTGTATAAGCGTTATGCTGCACGGTACAGTTAGGGTGAAGCCCTTTACAGCTTCCTCTCCATTTAGATTGATGGGCTGCTCTTCCTCCTTGTCCTTGTTTAACTCTTTTTCTTCAAGGTTTTTCTTCTTCAAAGCCTTCCTAGCCGTAAGCATGTTGTATATAATCGGTGTTAATCCCATGGTGACGTATGTAGCTATGAGGCCAGCTTCTTCAATCATCTATGCCACCTATCAAAGAGTTTTCTGAAGGTTGATTAATAAGGGTGGTGAGGTTAACTACGTCAAATACTTCTCTGGAATATCAGAGGAATACAATAGGAGTTGTACATGAGCCTCTCCTTATCGCTCTCCTCTCAGTCTAGTTGAACTATATCCATAAACTCCACAAAGCTAAAACCTGTCACGAGTTAACTTTACTCGATGATTGGTAGGTATTCGAGACCCTTCGTCGTGCGCCTGCTTCTTTTAATTTTAATCACTGTATTCTCTCTAACAGCTCTTTTACTCCTGCGCGCCCCTCCTACAAGCCATGAAGCATCTACTTTTCTTTATAAATTAAACGTTACGTTGATCAACAACGGCACGCAGCCTATGCCCCTAGAAGGCTTAACCTTGATTACCATCTTCCCTAATAGTTCTCGACAGCGTGTTTTAGTTGAACGTGTAAGTTATTACCTTAACGGAGATGAACTTAACGGTTATAGCTTCCAAAAAAGCCCAGAAGGTAACACAATATTGAACCTGACAGGGGCACCTGCGTTCCTTCCCCCTAGGTCTTGTCTAAGAGTATACCTTGAACTGTCCATTAATCTTCAAACAACAATTATGAACTTAACCACCCCTCTAATCCCTGAAGAGTCCCAGCTCCTTGACGATATTCCAGCTGAGCTCAAAGAAAAGTTCTGTAACTCCACAGATCTATGGAATACTCAAGACCCTGAATTAAGCCGCTTAGCTTCTTCCTTGAGCGGCGATGAAAGGGTGTTAAATGTAATATATAACTTCCTAACATGGATTGACGATAATATCAAGTACCCTTCTGAGCGTGAAGATACCGAACACATAGTATGGTATCCTAACCAGACATATGTGGAGCGCGAAGGAGATTGTGATGATAGGGCTAATCTCTTCATAACTCTATGTCGATGCGTGGGAATACCGAGCTATCTGCAGTATGGCGCCATATATGAACCAGGTTCTATGTCCTTTAGTGAATATTTTGATTCAAGGTATAGACACATTATGTACGGGATGGGTAGACATGGCTGGGCTATGTCTTATGTTCCACCATGGGGTTGGCTACCTATCGATTTTACTTACTTTGAAGGGCTGTCTCTGGTGGGGATTAATGGATCTCTATATTTGAAGGCCTCTAAACCCTCAGACCATATCATTGGCTCCGCTTTATTCACGGACTCGGTTATAGTAGAGGGTAATATAACTGTAAGTGACTATATGGCTTCAAACCTTAAGATCGCCGAGCTCCTCGCTAGCTATGATGCTTATATGATTGAGGAAGAAGCCTTACTTCCTCATCCCTAAGGGTTTTTTATGATTTTGGACGATGGAAAAGCAGTTTTTAAACTAGGAAGTAGGTTGTAAGTATCTTTGAGGATCTATGCACGTACTAGACGCAATAAAGACGAGGAGAAGTGTAAGGGCTTTTAGGCCTGAGCCCATACCTGATGATCTTCTTACAAAGGTGCTCGAGGCTGGGACATGGGCTCCTTCAGCAGGAAATCTACAGCCGTGGGAGTTTATAGTGGTTAAGAGTCAGGAGATGAAGGTTAAAATAGCTAGGGCTGCTCTACATCAAATGTGGATAACTGAGGCTCCGGTTGTTGTGGTGGCGTGTGCTAATGAGAAAAGATCTGAAATGGGATATGGGGAGAGAGGTAGAGCTTTCTACTGTATATGTGATGTCTCTGCGGCGGTTCAGAACATGCTTTTGGCTATACATGCTCTCGGCTTGGCTTCGTGTTGGATTGGAGCTTTCGATGACTATGAGCTCTCAGAAGTACTCAAGCTACCTCCTGGTGTAAGGCCTATAGCAATTCTTCCTATAGGCTATGGAAGAGAAGCTCCGCGTTCACCGCCTAGAAGACCTTTAAGCTCTGTTATTCATCTTGAACACTACTAGTTTCCTTAGAGTTGGGGGTTTGTCTTTTGTCTGATGAAGCTAAGGAGCTTGCCGAATTAAAGAGGTATTTGGAAGAAAAACTCTCGTCTCTTCAGAGAGAAGTTGAAAACTTAAAAGCGATAATAAAGCTTGTAGACGAAGCTCTTTCAAAGACGAGTTTTAAGCCAGCCTTGGAGTTAATGGAGCTTCCACCCTCAACCGAGGAAAATGTTATGTTAATAACCACAAGGGATGGCAAGGTATTGGGGAAGGTATATGTAGGTGAAGATTATATGAGGGTTGAACCATCACCTGATCTGGATCTAGACATCAACATTTCCCCCTTCAAGCCTTTTCTCATCGATAAGGTCTTGGAGTCCATGAAGGCTAAGGATAGAGAAGCTGCTGAGAGAGGTTTGATAGATCCTGATAAAGTGATGGATTATCGCGTGCATACTGAAGGAGACAAGCTGAAGTACATCTTGGTAAAGAATGTAGTTGACGAACGTAGGGTAAGGGAGATTAGAAGCGCCGTCAGATGGACCTTTGAACGTATGCTTGAAAGGATGCGAAGATAAGTCTCTTAGATTACTGCTTTATCCATTTATTGAATCTAGGAACCGCTGGGATTAAAAGGCTTTTTTGGTGGGTGCAGATGGTGATGTAGCCGAATGCAGCGGTGTGAAAAACGAAGAGCAGTATCTCCTGTGATAGCTACACTTATCATGGTGGCTGTTGCGATATCGTTAGGCTCCTTCGCCTACTGGTACACCGTAAGTTACACTAAGACCTCCACGCAAACAGTCTCCTTGGTTATCGACGCAACGGCCACCAATAGTTCATCAGGCAGCTCACTCCAAGTTATCTTGAGAAATATAGGAGCTACCCCTATAATGGTGGAGAAACTTCTAGTATTCCATGAACATGGTAACCACATAGTCGACGTTAATGCTGCGCTCAATGCAGGCAGTACCCTATCCTTGTCTTTCACGGAAGACGATGTGCCCGACATGACCTTCATAGCTGGCAAGAGCTATACTATATTAGTCAAGACAGATGTAGGCAATTTCTCCTCCACCACTTATTGTGTGAGCGGGTGAAGACTTCGTGACTCGTCAATCCTTTATTTTTACTCTAAGAGGAGTCTCACCTATAGTTTCGGTTTTATTAATGGTTGGCGTAGCTCTAGCTTTAGGTGGCTTTGTAAGCTTATACATGACATCCTATGTTTCATCTACCTCTCGTGTCGTAGGGATCTCTATCACTGATGCCGCTCTCATCAAGTTGAATGACCACATCTACCTGTCTATTACTGTTAGGAATACTGGCAGCGTACCATGTCAGCTGTATAACATCACCGTGCATACCTCTAACAAGGTCTACTACGTGACCCAACCGTTCAACATAAACCTCTCCCCTGGAGGAACTATCACTGTAACGGAGGCTGATCTACTAACCCACGGCTGCGTCTTAAATCCCAATGACTTTGAGTTAGGTAGCAGTTACCTTGTTAGGGTATATGTCAAGAGCGGGGAAGAGCTGGTTTCATACTCCATAACGGTCGTCTGTCAAGGGTGATCTAAATGAACATAAGGCTTCTTTTACACCGTAAGGGCGTATCTGAAGTTGTTGGCGCTCTTACTTTGACCCTCATAACCATAGTGTTCATGTCCCTCGTGGCGAGCAACTATCTTGGCCGTTCTCGATCTACGACCTCAGTTTTCATTAGTCAACTTGAAGCTGAGCAGAGGAGTTTAATGGAGAAGTTCTGTGTAATCGATGCCTGTTTTAATGATGGCGTTACTCTTTGGGTCTTTAATAATGGTAAGGTGAGGTGCGAACTTGTTGAGGTTCTCGTAGGAGGGTATAGATTCCAGCTTAACCCTCACTTAGTTATTGAACCCTACGAAGTCCAGCCTTTACACCTCGAGTTTCCATGGACAGAGGGCTCATGCTACGTTTTCGTGTTGAGATCCTCTAGCGGAGGTGTTTTCAGGTATGAGGTCAAGGCGCCGTCAAGTACGTGGGATTAGCAGTATTATTGGAGGGCTAATACTAATGCTGCTTTTCATGTCCATGATATACTCCTTACTTACCATTCAAAGGGAGCAGCAAGAATACTTCAATGCCTTAAAGGTCTATCACGAAGAAGAAGCGGAAAGAATAAGAGAAGATTTAGAGGTAAGTTTCGAGGATTTAGGTCAAGATATATTATTGAATGTTAAAAGCAGAGCACCTATTCCTGTTGAATTGTCGTACGTAGTCATAAACTATGGTGGTTTAAATGTAACGGTAATAAAACTGACGAATAACACTCTCGGACCTGGACTTAATACTACTCTAGGCCCTTATCCTAAGTTGAGGGCAGACTCTCAACTGAGCGTGAAAGTAATAACCAGTAGAGGAAACGTTTTCGAGGCTTACCAAACACTTTTAGAAAGGAGAACCGTTGGAACATCAGTAGGTTCTCCTCCTACATATCCCTTCACAGGCTTTAGACAGTCCTCCTCAGGAGCTGTTAGATGCGCAGATGTGGACGACACAGGTAGATTTATTGCCTTCGCGGATGAAACGACGTTACACCTCTTAAGAAGAGACGGTGAAGCTGTATTTAGCTACGAGATCGAAGACGGATACATCGCTCGCCGGGTTGAGGTCGTCGATGAAAACAACGTGGTTCTCCTCACCATTAAAGGCGACGAACACGCTAAGATTTACTGGGTTAGGGAAGGCGAGACTTACTGGTCATCTATACTACCTTTACCTGCTAGTGGAAGTTTCTTAAGTATAGAAAAGGGTGACCGAGTAACGATATATTATCTGACATGTAACGGTGAACTATATGTATTCAATGAAGATGGTACATCGCAGGCCATAACCTTAGGATTTAATGGTGAGGTCTTTGCATCCACGGACAACGATCTAACAGCCATAGTTTACGTCTCCACCTCAGGAAGTGGCCACCTCATGCTTCTGAAGGAAGGGTCGGTTTTAAGAGCTGTCGATATAGCTTGGCTTTCAGGAATATGTGCAGTTGACCTTGACGTAGAGTACGGTAGAGTCGTCGTTGGAAGCTCTTTAATAGGCATATACGATTTAAACTTAAGAGAACTGAAAACCATAGAGCTACCATCAAACAGCTACGTGTTCTGGTTGAAGTGCGAAGGAAATAGAATAGCAGCTAGCGTGATTTACATAGATGCTTACTATTATGTCTCCTATTACTACACGAGGTGTATGGTCTATGACTATGAAGGAAACCTAATCTGGGATACTTCTCCGCGTTACGAAGGCAACTCTTGGTACTACAGTATATACTCTTTCATACCCCTATATCCGGTTAAGGTCGATGTTAAAGGTAGAGTTTATGCTATATGGCCTAGCGGTAAATTAGGCGAAACAAACATTCTTCCCATCTATCAACCTGACGGTACTCTATACACGAGAGTCGAGTCAGAGTACGGGATGGTACATGTCTTTGACGTTAATGAGCATGGCTCCTTATTGGTATTAGGTACTGATGAAGGCTTACTTTACACTGGTATAGGCGAAAATTCTCCTGGCTTCGAGGTAACTTTAAGCCAAGAACAAATCACTGTAGCTAGGGATGGTTTTCCCAAGGAGTTAACAGTTGAGGTTGCTCCCTATGAAGGTTACTCAAGTAATATTGAGCTGGAAGTTTTAAGCTTACCTCAAGGCATAAATGTAGCGCTTGAATCTTCAACAGGTTCTCCACCTTTCACTTCCAGAATATTCATTCAAGCTAATGCTACGGCCAATACAGGTCAAAGCTTTATCTTGCCAATAGTTGCAGTAGGAGAAGATGGTACAAGAGATGCAGCTTACTTAATACTTAATGTTGGGGAGGTAACCATAGTAAAGAGGTCCGAAGGACTTCTGCTACATTACACCTTTAACACCGAATGGAGATGGTTATCTACTGGCGAGGGCTTTGAGGCTTCTTTCGAACCGTCTCTGCGTCGGTATACTATTAGTTTCGATTCTGATGAACCGGTCTCAGGATGGGGAGGTATATATGAAGGGGTGTATGTGCCTGAAGATTATCCTGCACCGATACGAATAAGAGTGAAACTTTCAGACACTCAGGCTCTTGACCCTACTAAAGTTGGGCGGTTGACTAAGAGGATTCAGGTTTATAGCCAGTCGCTTGGCTGGAGGACAGTATATGAGGAAGACGTAGCTGAAGATGATACTGAACCTGTCCTCATAGACGTAGAAGCAACTCCATGCTTTGCAAAAGGAGAAACCAACTTCATCTTCCTGCAGCTTTTCAGTTCAGGCTCAGCACCATTGAGAGCCTCAGTCTGCTTCATGTACGATCCTTATAATTACAGCTTAACCATTTATGGCGAGGATGTAATACTCGTTAAGGGTTTAAAAGCCAACTTGAAAGTAGAGGTGTATAATGAATCGTGGTATTTACTAGCCAATGCCGTATGCCCCCCTGACAGCGATGAAGCGTTCGTTACACTAAATGGTCTTGGCCCTTCCAGTTTTCAGGGTTACATCGTGGTTAAGGATGGAGATAATGTTCTTTGTCAAACTGGCCTGGTGTGGATTAGCGGAGGCGACGTCTACCAAGTAAATCTTTAGATGGGATGGGTGCTTTACATGGTTTCTAAGGCGTTAAAGCTCGTTAGCAAGATCATCAAGAAAAAGGAGAAGAACCCTCTTCATGTTCCAATAATGTTTGAGCAGTCGCCTCTAATTTTCTGCACCATCGACAACGAGTATCTGAGAAACTTACAAGTTGTGGAGTGTTACCAACTCAGCGATAGTAAGGTTAAGGTAACTATTGGAGTCAAAGAAGGGACAGGTTACTATTTAATAGAGGAACCAAAACTGAGCTACAGCGACTTATTATATTACGTTGCCTTAATGAAGGCACTTAAAACTACTGTTAAACCCTCTTCGCAGATGGATGAAGACCCAGCAGGATACCTTGAATCATACATAGATAAGGTTGCTGAAGAATACGGTTTAGATATCATAACAGGAGAAGTTAGAGAAAAGATCTTGTACTACATAAGGAGGGATACGTTAAGATATGGTCCTCTAACTCCTTTAATGGAAGACCCCAAAATAGAAGATATCTCAATCGAAGGTGTAAAGAAACCTGTTAGAGTGTTTCACCGAGATTTCAATGACCTAGACTGGTTAATAACTAACTTGAGGTTTGACGACGAACAGTTCATGGACCACTTTGTGGTCAAGCTTGTACACTTTTCAGGCAAGCATGTAAGCACGGCTTTCCCTATCGTCGATGCAGCCCTACCTGAAAACCATAGAATATCGGTCACCTACTCTCGTGAAATCACTCCCTTCGGCTCCTCTATTACTATAAGGAAATTTAGGGAAGAACCGTTAACCATCTGCGACCTGATAAAGTGGAGAACGATCTCTCCACTAATGTCGGCTTACTGGTGGCTCCTCCTAGAGCATAAAATGTTTTTAATGATAGTGGGGCCAATGGCTAGCGGAAAGACGACTCTTCTTAATGCTCTCGCCACGCTGCTTAAGCCTAATTGGAAAGTAGTCTCAATAGAGGATAACCCTGAACTCCGCCTTCCCCATATAGGGTGGAAACCTCTTGTTGCCAGACATACCTACACCTTCGGTGAGTCGAGAACTGAGATTAAGCTCTTCGACCTCGTTAAGTTGAGTTTGAGGGAAAGGGCCGATTTCATCATAGTGGGGGAGGTAAGAGGAGAGGAAGCATACGCACTGGTTCAAGCAGCTGCTTCAGGACATGGATGTGCCTGTACCTTCCATGGTGAAAGCTTCCAAACCATGGTGCAGAGATTAACCTCACCTCCCATAAATGTAAGTGAGTCTTTCATACCTTTAATAAGCAATGTCGCCATAATCAAGAGACTTACACCACTTGGAGGTAAACCTGTTAGGAGAGTTGTCGAGGTTTCTGAGGTTTTAAGCTCCAAGGAGTGTAGGCCTATTTTCGTTTGGGAGCCTCATCTCGATGTTCATGTACCTTTAACCGCTGAGGAACTAGTTGAAAAAAGCATAGTCCTATCGAGGATAGCTAACCTCTCAGGATGGAGCTTGTCACAGCTCAAAAAGGAACTTAGTGAACGAGAGAAGTTCCTCAAAGACCTCGTCAGGAGGGGGATAACATCATTCAATGAAGTAGTAACCGAGCTTAGGGGTTTCTATACGAGGTGGGCTTAACGTGCATTTAGGGGCTAAGCTCAAGGGATTGACAGGGGTGAAATCTAATCCCCGCTTGATCAAACTCGCTAACCTCATTGCCAGCCGCGTAGAACAGGATCTTTCGAAAACGCTGTGGTTCATAGGACCTAGAGCATACTCCTTAAAGTTAATTAAGGTGGTTTTAACTTTAACCTTCATAACTGTCCTTATCAGCCTCGTGCTTTATGGCTTCTTTAAGAACCCACTTTTTTTCTTAATCATACTCTCTCCTCTCATGATACTTCTTGCTGGTATCTATGCTCCTAAGGTGGCTTCCCTAGAACGTAAGGCAGCTATAGAGGCTGAACTACCTCTATTCAGTGTGTTAGCCTCAGTTATGTCGGTTTCAGGGCTTTCGCTAATCCGATCCTTCGACACGGTCTCTGAGACGAAGCTCTTTCCGGCCATCTCCAAGGAAGCTATGCTGATCAGGCGGAACTCTCTATACTTCAATAGAAGCCCGCTTGAAGCTTTAGAGGAGGTAGCTCGAAATCACCCCTCTGAGATTTTTAGGTTATGGATATTGGGGTATAGTAGTGTACTGAGGAGTGGAGGTGACGTAGCTTCTTATCTAGCATCCAAAGCCAAGGATTTTCTAAGATCGGTGGAACGTAAGTGGATGGGGTATGCCAACACCACCAACGTCCTTGGCGAAGCCATACTGGCATTATTCCTTTTAACTCCTATGGCACTCTCCTTAATGGCACTTGTCTTCGTAGGAGAAGTTAGCTTATGGCTAAGTGATTTATACAATTTCTTGGTAGTTCCATCTTCAGCCCTGCTGGCATCTCTCTTTGTTCACCTCAGTCAACCTAAAACTTTTGATCGATACGACTTAGAGCCATGGATACCTCCCTCCCTCATAATGGGAACCTGTTCTCTGATTCCTTCCCTTACCTTACTAAGGCTTGAACTCTATGAAGCCCTCCTACTCTCCCTAATGGTATTGTCCTTCCCATTGGCTTATGCTTCAACTAAGCGGCTTAGAGCCTGCAATCAAGCTGAGAAGGTTCTTCCTGATTTTCTTAGAGACGTGACTGAGCATAGGAAGCTAGGTTTCGATGTAAAGGAAGCGGTGGTTAGGTTAAGTTATAGGCGCTATAATCAACACTTCGACCATTTACTTTCACAGATAAGACGTGCTCTCAGTTATGGAGCTTCATTTAAAGAGGCGGTGTTGTCAGTTAAGACCCCTTCATGGACCACTAGAGTAACCCTACTCATTATAGAGCAAGTAGCAGAAAGCGGTGGAGGTAGTCCAGTAGTATTGGAGACACTTGCGAATTATATTGGTGATTATTATGGTGCTAAGGTAGCTGGAAAGTCTGGTGTAAAGCTTCAGGCCTACATAGGTTATGGGGCTCCAGCTTTCATGGTGATGGGCATGCTTCTACTAAAATCTCTAGGAGAGCAGTTTTCCTCGGCTATAACCTCTCCACAACTAGCCTCCTTCTTCGCTGGCTATCAACTCTTTTCCCAAGTCTTGTCATCCATAATGGTCACCATAGTGGTTTCCTCCTTTATTATAGGCGTGATAGTAGCCAAGGTATCTGATTTAACCTTCCTTAGTTTTAAGCATCCTCTTATCTGTCTTTCCTCAGCCGCAATCTCTATCAAGGTAACTCCTCTCCTCATATAGGTGGATATGCGACTACCCTCTATCCTCGTCGGCACCAGCCCTTTCATAGGTGCTGGGCAATTCGGTTCTAGGGCCTCCCTTTACTATGAAAAGTTCTATGGCAAACCGTGGAACGTCAAGGAGGTCCTTGAGGAAGCTTATCTTCAGGGGGTCGAAGCCGTTCAGGCCTTACCCTTTAAGCATATTTATGAGGCTATATCATTGCTAATGCGGCAAGGACTTAAACTAAAAGTATGGGGTTCACTTTCTCCTTCAAACCCTGAGAAGGGCTTTGACCTCTTCACGAAGCTTGGAGCCGAGGGTATAGCCATCCACGGTGAAACCAGCGATTCACTTAACGTGGAGGCGATCAGGGATTTAATTGATAGGATTAAGGAAGCGGGATGCTATGCTGGCATGGCTGTTCATAGTCCAGGAATCGTCCTACCCTGGTTACTAGAAGAGGACTTAGAGGTGGATTTTCTCATAGTACCCTTCAACAAACTAGGCTTCTTCATGGACATAAACCCCGGGTCCCTCCTCAACCTGTTAAGGAAGGTGGGGAAGCCCGCGATGGCTATGAAGACGCTCGCAGCAGGAACATTAAGTCCTAGGGAGGCTCTGGAGTTTGTTTTAAGTCATCCCGAGTTTTCCTCTGTTGCTATTGGGGTTGCTTCAAGAGAGGAGGCGGCTGAGACCTTTAAGGTTGCTTTAGAGTTGCTAGGGACTAAGGACCTACGGTAGCCAAAGCTTTAACGAACCCTCCCACATATACCTCGGGGGAGGGAAGGCTTGCTTTATTCAGTGCTGGTTGATGCTTATGAGAGCTTAGAGAGGACCACCAAGAGACTGGAGATGACCGATATATTGGTAGGTCTTTTCAGAAAGGTTCCTACCGACCTCGTCGATAAAGTGGTGTATCTCACCCAGGGCAAGCTTTACCCTGACTTCGTCGGTATAGAGCTAGGGATGGCTGAGAAGCTTGTTATGCGCAGTATAGCTGAAGCAGCTGGAGTGCAGATTAAGGTGGTTGAGGATGAGCTTAAGAGGATGGGTGATATTGGTAAGGCGGCTGAAAACATCTTAAGCAAGCCTAAAGCAGTGTCGCTTCTCGCCTTTATGGGAGGTGAACATAAGCCTGAGCCCTTGACCGTTAACAAGGTCTATGATACCCTTGAGAGGATAGCTAGGGCTTCGGGAGAAGGGGCTCAAGAGACCAAGATAACCTTACTTTCTGCTCTTCTCAAAGACTCCACTCCTAGAGAAGCTAGGTACATCTTAAGGACCGTGACTGGAAAACTTAGGTTAGGAATAGCGGATATGACCATTCTTGACGCTTTAGCTATTTCTTTCTGCGGGGGTAAGGAAGCTCGCCCTCTGATAGAGAGGGCCTATAACCTCTCGAGCGACTTAGGCTTCGTAGCCAAGACTGCAGCTATGGAAGGTTTAGAGGGGATTAAAAAGTTCAAGATAACTGTCGGTAAGCCCATAAGACCCATGTTAGCTGAACGCTTACCAACACCAGAAGAGGTTCTATCTAAACTAGGGGGTAAGTGTATAGCTGAGTATAAGTATGATGGTGAACGTATACAGGCGCATAAACAGGGGGACAGGGTCCTCCTCTTTTCAAGGAGACTAGAGAACATAACACACCACTATCCGGATGCCTGCGAATTGTTGAGAAATTACATAAAGGCAGAGGAGGTCATTGTGGAGTGCGAGTGTGTAGCCATAGATCCAGATACAGGCGAGCTTAGACCCTTCCAAGAACTCATGCATCGCAGGAGAAAGTACGGCATAGAAGATGCCATGAAGATGTTTCCTGTCTCCCTCTTCATGTTTGACATTCTATATGTTGATGGAATAGACCTAACCCTTAAACCGTATCCTGAAAGACGTGAACACTTATTGAAGGTGGTTCAGGAGGCTGATCGGATAAGAATAGCGGAGTTTAGGCTTATCGAGAGTCCTGAAGAGCTTGAAAAATTCTTTGAAGAAGCTGTGGCAGACGGCTGTGAAGGAGTTGTGTGTAAATCGTTATCGCCTAACTCTATTTATCAGGCTGGTGCTAGGGGATGGCTCTGGATCAAGCTTAAGAGGTCATACCAGGCCAAGATGAGGGATACAGTGGACCTCGTACCCATAGGAGCTTTCTACGGGAGAGGTAAAAGGGCTGGTACTTATGGTGCCCTACTGCTGGCGGCTTATGACCCCGACACCGACACCTTTAAGACTGTGTCTAAGTGCGGCTCAGGCTTCAGCGACGAGGAATTAGCTAGGCTACCTGAACTGCTCAAACCGTACATTATACCTCATCAACATCCTAGAGTGGATTCCAGAGCTAAGCCTGACGTCTGGTTTGTTCCCGCACTTGTAGCGGAGATACTGGGAGACGAAATAACACTTTCACCCATGGCTACAGCGGCCATGGGGGTAGTGAGGGAGGGGGCTGGCCTCTCTATAAGGTTTCCAAGGTTCATTAGGTGGAGGCCTGATAAGGGACCTGAAGACGCCACGACTGTTAACGAGCTTCTGGAAATGTATCGTTCGCAGCTCAAGAAGATAGAAGCTGAAGAACAGAAGCCTTAAATCCCTTTAAGGGCTACCTCGCTTAGCCTAATAGGGGTTAAGTTTGAGGCTGATCAAGGAGGTTGGGAAAGCTAGAATACTTAACCCTTTGAAGGGCTTCGAGCTTGAAGAACAAGAGCTTGAGCGTAGATTCGATCCTTTGACAGGCTTTTCCACGATAGTGGCTAAGGGAAGGTTTCAGTATGTAAAGCGCTTCTTTGAACATGATGAGCAGCTACTGAGGAAGCTAGCCGAAGCTTCACAGCCAACCTGTCCGTTCTGTCCAGGTAAAGTAGAGGAGACCACTCCTAAGTTCCCGCCTGAGATGGTGGTTGAAGGGAGAATTAAAGTAGGTAGATGCTATGCGTTTCCAAGCCTACATGCTCATTCTGATCTTAACGCAGTGGTGGTGTTAGGGCCAAAGCATTACCTGAGCCTTAAGGAAATGGACGGAAACTTGCTTTATGAAGGTTTTAAGGCTGGACTTGAAGTTCTAAGAAGTGTTCATAGTGCTAACCCTTCCCTATCCTTCGCATCGTTAATAATGAACTACCTTCCTACGGCTGGTTCAAGCATTATCCATCCACACATGCAAGTTCTCGCTTCAAGCCTTCCCTTCAATTATCTTCGCTTACTCTTGGCCAAAAGCTTTGAGCATTACTTGAACACTGCCTCAAATTACTGGAAGAAGCTAATCGAGTACGAGGAAATGATGGGTGAAAGGTTTATTGGGATGCATGGTAACGTGGCTTGGCTTGCACCCTTCGCTCCTTCGAGACACTTCGAGGTGTGGGGAATAGTACAGGATAACTCGGACCTGCTTTCATTAAGCGATATGGATTTACGTAGGATAGCGGAGGGCTTAGCTAAGGTCCTTTCCTTCTACCACAATAAGGGTCTATTCAGCTTCAACTTTGCTCTATATGCATCTCCTCTAGGAAGGCCGCTGGAATACTTTAATGTGATAATAAGAGTATGTGCTAGGCTAGGGTTAAAGGAACCCTTCCTCAACGACTTCTGGGCCATGCCAGCGCTGTTGATGGAGAATGAAATCGTAGAGCTGCCTGAGGAATATGCTCTAGCCATTAAGCAGTGCTTTAAAGAATAATTGAAGCCTCCATGCCAGCCACGCCTCCTGGAAGCGGTTTTCTAAACCTAGCCACGATGGTGCCTCCATCACCGTGAAGCGATACCACTCTACCTACGAAGGCTTTGTTCCCTCTCCACTTTAGCTCCACTTTAGCTCCTACAAGTCTAGCTGCTTCCTCCTTGCAGCCTACTCCCTCGACCTTTATTAAGGCTTCACGTTGATACTGCCTGTTCAACCCTCTTCTTATCCCTAAAACCCTTCCCTGCAACATGGCTTCCCTTCAGGGTTAAGCCTAGCGACATTAAAAAGCTAGCGGACGTAGAGAAGTGAGGGTTTTCTTAAACGGTGATAGATTTGAAGGTGATAGCAGCCGACTCAGCTTCAGCCTTGCTGGATTACTCTTATAGACCCACCGAGATCTTGGCGATTGCCGCTATAGTAGCTGAACCCCCATACCTTGAACCAGTATACTGCGAAGCCTACCCTCTTTTTAGACCTGTAGGTGATAGGAGCGTGCTCCTAGAGGAGTTTAAGCTATGTCTCAAGCTCCTAGACACTCATAGACCTGACGAGCTTCACCTCGATATAACAGCGGGCTCCATAGACCTATCCACCACGAATGTTGAGGAAGCCTTGACCTTTCTATCTTCTAAGGCAAGGAAAGCCCTCGGCGAGGTCCTACCTAGCTTAGTAGAGGAGCTTAGAAGGTCGGGGGTAAAAGTGTCCTGCCTATTAATAGGCAAAGAAAGCTTACCTGTTAGGTTAGCGGAGCTTACAGCAGGGGTTTATGGAGTGTACTACGCTTCTCTTAAGGCTTTACAGGAGAACGCGGAGGTGAGAGTAGGTTTACCTAAGGCCTCTACCCTTAAGGTTGAAGGGGCCTCTATGTGGCTTGAGAGCCTCCTACCTGGAGAGGAGAGGGTTAAGGGCTGCGCCGTATCTAACATAGATCTACAAGGGCTTAGTCTCATAGAACACCCAAATCCAGTAGCTGCAGGTTTCAGGGTTGTGGCGATACGCCCTAGGAGGTGAGTGAAGGTGAACGTACTTTTCCTCGGTCCAGCTGGTTGTGGAAAAAGCTTATTGACTCATAGATTTGGCGAATGGCTTTCAGAAAGTTTGGGCTTTGAGGTAGGATATGTCAACCTAGATCCAGGGTGTGAAACCACCCCTTTTAATCCTGACTTTGATATCAGGGAGCTTTTCACCGTGCAGGGGATCATGAAGCTCGAAGGCTTAGGCCCTAATGGAGCCATGGTAAGAGCGTCGGAGCTCATGGAGGAAAGGTGTGATGAAATCGTGGAGAAGGTTTCTTCTATAGGCAAGGAGCTTACGTTAATTGACACACCTGGACAGATGGAAATCTTCGTTTTTAGGCCTACAGGACCTAACATTGTTAAAAGGCTTAAGGCCATTAGGCATACCGTGTCTGTCTTTATAGTTGATCCTACCTTAGCTAGCTCACCTTCAGAGCTCGTGGTGTCCATGATGCTAGGGATAGCTTCTCAACTACGCTTAGAAACCCCCACGGTGATGGTGGCGAATAAAGCTGACGTGGAGGCTAAGATTGAAATCGAGAAGTTGTTAGGCAACTACGCTAAGCTACGTAAGATGGTAAAGACCAGTGAAGGCGCCTTTACCGACCTTGCTTTAAGCTGTGCCTCAATCATTAGGAGGCTTGCTCAGGCCTCAAGGGTAGTTAAAGTTTCAGCTAAGACAGGTTTAGGGATGGATGCCTTATACGATTTAATACATGAATCTCGCTGCACATGTGGGGATCTAACATAGGGGTCTTTGAAGTTTTCTTAGGGGTGGAAGGTGTGCCGCGTGATCTTATGGAACGGATTAAGCTTCTCCTAGACCCTCCTCAACCCATAGTTCCCAAGATAAAAGAGCCTTGGGCAGCAGTTACAATTATCTTGACCGATGCTGAAGGCCTGTTTAAGGTCTTAATGATTAAGAGGAGGGCTAGGCAGGGGGATCCATGGTCTGGCCATGTCGCCTTCCCAGGTGGATTTTACTTAAGTAGTGATGTAGATACTTTAACAACAGCTCTTCGAGAAGTCGCCGAGGAAGTGGGAATTAACATAGAGCCTGAGAGTGTTGTGGGGATGTTAAATGTCGCTTCCCCGGTTAATAGACCCGAGGTTAAAGTAGCTCCTTATGTGGCTTACTTGGAGAAAGAGCCGTTAACAAAGCCCGGTATCGAGGTGGAGGAGGTTTTTTGGGCTCCACTAAAAGGTCTGAGGCGCGAGAAAGTGAAGGTAGATTCAGTATATGGTGTTTTAGAGGTCGAAGCTTTTAAGCATGGAAGCCACATAATATGGGGGCTCACGGCAAGGTTACTCAATGAGCTCTTGAACAAGCTAGCCCCCTTACTTTGATCTCCCATAATCTTCGCTAACCCCCGTTCTCATCCCTGTCCACTACATTCGTGGCTTCCCTGGATATATCAACAACCGTTTTCCTAAAGTCGCGAAGGTCCTAGGGACTTAAATAGGAGAGGCCTAATATGCCTGTTGAACACAAGCGCTTAATATCTACGCAAGCTGATAGGTAAGGGGCTCTCAACATGAAGCCGCTGCTTGAGATTGAAGGCTTAAGTGTAGAGGTTGAAGGTAGGCAGGTAATTAGGGATCTAAGCCTTGTTGTGCCTGAAGGGGAGACCTATGTTATCTTTGGCCCTAACGGCTCGGGTAAAACATCCTTACTCATGAGCATCATGGGGATTCCTCCTTATAAAGTGGTTAAGGGTAAGATCCTCTTTGAAGGTAAAGACTTATCGGATTTTCCTACCGATGAGCGCGCGAGAATGGGGATAGCATTAGCTTTTCAGTACCCTCCAGAGGTTAAAGGGGTCAAACTAAAAGATCTGTTAAAGATCTGTGTAGGCAAGAAACCTGAAGAGGAGCTTAGCGAGGATGTCCTAAAGCTAGCTGAAAGGCTTAGGTTGCTTGATCTGCTTGATCGCGAAGTACACGTAGGCTTTTCTGGAGGCGAGCGTAAGAGGGCGGAGGTATTGATGGTGTTATCCATGAAGCCCAAGCTCCTCTTATTGGACGAACCGGACTCAGGCGTGGACGTGGAGAGCCTTAGATTGATAGGCAAGGAGATTCAAAGCTACCTCAAGTCGACGGGCTCTTCCTCCATCATAGTTACGCATCAAGGACAGGTCTTAGAGCATATTCAGGCACAGAAGGCATGCGTTATCTTCGGTGGCACCGTGTATTGCTATAGGGAGCCTAAAAGAATCTTCGAAACTATAAGCGAGGTAGGCTATAAGGCCTGCATCGAGTGCATGGGGAGAAACCTATAATCGAGGAGGTTTAAAGTCTTGTCTAAGAACCCTCTCTATGATATTCCTCATCAGATCCTCCAAGCCGCTTTCAAGGTAGGAGTAGAGTCTGATGAGTCTAAGAGGAGCGCTACCTATTTTCAAATAGATCATTCCAAGGTTTTGGCTGCGGTTAACGAGTATTACAAGGGTAAGGTTGAGGTACTGAGCATGATAGATGCCTTAAAGAAACATGATTGGCTCAAAGGATACTTATGGAGACTAATACCTCCAGATAAGGATGAGTATACCCGTAGAGTGGAGGAGGCGTTTGGAGGAGGCTATTTCATAAGGATCATGCCTGGAGCAAGGGTTGATCTCCCTTTACAGACTTGCTTAATGATAGCTAAAGAGGGATTTGAGCAGGCCATACATAACATAATAATTGCCGAGGAGAACTCGGATGCCCATATAATAACTGGTTGCACTCTTCATCCTCACATCCACTCAGGTTTGCATATAGGAGTTTCGGAGTTCTTCATTAAGAAGGGGGCGAAGCTGAGCTTTACTATGATACATAGCTGGAATGTAGGTACTGTAGTTAAACCTAGAAGCGCTATACTGATTGAGGAGGGAGGCGTTTTCATTTCCAACTACATTTGCCTGAACCCCGTAAAGGAGGTACAGGCGTATCCTGTAGCTTACATAACTGGGAGGCATGGGATAGCTGTTTTTAACAACGTTCTCTACGCTACTAAGTCCTCGTTGATGGATATAGGATCCAAAGTAGAACTCAATGCACCAGAGGCTAGAGGTGAATCTGTATCGAGAGTAGTAGCAGCAGGGGGTTCAAGGATAGTGTCAAGGGGGATGATGAAAGCAGATTCCTCGCCGGTTAAAGCACATCTTGAATGTAGGGGGCTCATACTTGACGATAGCTCAGTGATCCATGCAATCCCCGAGCTCGTAGGTATGAAGAGGGATGTAGACTTATCTCATGAGGCGGCTGTGGGCAAGATAGCTGACCATGAAATAGCTTACTTGATGACTAGAGGATTATCGAGGGAAGAGGCGATCTCTACTATTGTGAGAGGCTTCCTTAACGTGGAACTTCTAGGACTGCCTCAAGAATTAACGACAGAAATAAACGCGCTCATAGCTATGTTAGCCAAAGGGATGTAAAACATCGCTTCAAACTTACTTTACATGAGCTACTCAAAGCTGACGTATGGAGGCTTAAGAATGTAAGATGAACTTAGCCTTGCTCCTTTAACTACGAATTTTCCCTCAAAGTCGATGGTTAGGACGTCTCCTACTCTCTCCAACAACTCAGGGTTCAAGTATATCTCAAGGCTCTCGGCTTTCAACTTGAAATCACTATCCTCTCCACGCTCCTCAGTCACTTCTATTAGTGGGACGATAGCGCAGACATCCCCCATACAGCAAGTGGTCCATTCATAAACCTCTTCCCTTACACGTAGTCTTAATGCTTCGATTTTCTTCTCCTTTATCTTTGCCACAGCCTCCTCTGTCAAATCGACTTTAAGGTTCATGTGAACTCCTCCTTCTCGAGAATCTGAAGGACCTTCTGGTAATAATCTTCGAGCTTAGCTTTGATGATGTTTTTTATCTTGTCCGGAGGAGCTGCCTCATAGATGTAATAGTACCCTCCTCTATCGATAATGCCCTCCTTCCTCAAAGCTAGCCCTCTATTGACTAGGTTCTTGACCGCTCTTTGAATGGTGGGCCTGCTCTTACCTATTACGTTAGCTAGCTCCCTAACGGTCATGCGCCCGCCTCGAAGGAGGGTTAAGTAAACTTGCAGCTCTACGTCTTGTAGGCCTAAAGTACACTTAGCTAATTCCTTTAGATTGGTTACTGAGGGTAACTTCTCATAGAGCTCTTCTGCGGACAAGGTCTCTTGAAATTTTTAAGTCAACGAATATATAAGATTTTATCTCGTTTGTTCAACAATCGTAATCAACTATTCCTTAACAGCTACTACGCTCATGAGCTCCTTTGAGACTTTAACCGTGAATCCAACCATTTTAAGCCTTCTAGATACTCCTTGAACAATATCCATGCCTCTAGTCCTTGACCCTGGTAGCCCTGTGTAGTGGTTAAGAGCTCCTCCTTTCTTGAGGACGCGGTATAACTCTCGATAAAAATCTACGCTATAAAGCCCTGTGGCCTGAGAAATTGTTGGCGGATCATGGATGATGGCGTCGAACGCTTCATCTTCGAACTCCACTACGGCTTTAGCGGCGTCTCCAAGCATCGTCCTTATCTGCTGATTTTCTAATCCCTTTGACCAAGGATTAGCCTCAGCCATCCTAAGTACGTTAACGTCCTTCTCTATGGTCCAAACCTCTGAGGCTCCTTTTCTTAGAGATATTATAGCTGTGTAACCTAGCCCTGTACAGATATCGAGGATTTTCATACCTTTCTTTATACTGGTTACCTCCACCTTCATGTAAGCATCGTCCCAAGGCGTGACTCCCTCAACTCTGTGCATGTTTACACCGTTTACCTCTAAAGTGGGCGCTTTATCCTCAGCTACCTTCTTAAGCTTGTATAGCTTGCCTTCAGTGTAAAGCACTGCTTTACGAAGCCTTCCTGGAGGCTCTAAGATATAAATGGCATCTTCGTCCTTTAACGCCCATTTCAATTCCTCGTAGCTTACGGTATGATCCTCTATAACCACACCATCGTCGAGGAGCTCCACTAAAGCCTTAGAAAGCCCTAGGTTAAAGGTCAGCGACAGGCTTCGACCTCCTTCCTCCTTAGCTTTTAGCAAGGATTTAGCAGCCTCGCTGGTAAGGATGGGCATGTTAAGGCTTCTAAACTCGTAGAGCTTCATGTAGTGTCCTCCAGGCTCTACGTACGCCTAGAGGCAGCGTAGAGCTAAAACATTTCGCTAGTAGATCTACAAAAAATCATATGGAGATTAACCGTATACTTTGAGGCTCCGTAACTCCTTGTTCCGCTGCTCCCAAAGCTCCTTCTTTAGGAGGTCTCTGACCGCCACCCTTATTGCCTCACTTCGGTTTGGATAGAACCTCTGATTAACAAGCTCATCCAAGCCTTGGATGTAAGCGTCAGGTAAGTGGACGGTTAGTATCCTGAGCTCATTCTTCACTCCTTTCATGTATTCACCATGTTATTAGTGAGGCCACTGAAGTTTTAAAGTTGAGCGTTACGAAGAGGCTCTCCAGATAACATCTAGGTAACAGGCTTGCATGTCGATCTCTTAATCATCTGCTCTACTCAAGTAGACTTTCTTATCTAGAAGCTTAGAGCTCCAGTCGTCGAAGTGTTGTAGCTAAGCTTTAACTTGTTGCTTAAGTAACGTTACTTGCTCTCCTTCAGCACTACAGCCTGGACACTTCCAGGCATCAGGGTCGAAGGGGTCATCGAGCCACACATGACCACACTTAAGGCACTTAAAATACTCCAGCTCCACCCAGCTAAAGGGACATTGAGCACAGCTTCTACAGCTCATCGTTATCCTCAGCTGCTTAAGTTAGGTCCTTAGATTTAAGGATTGTCTCAGAAGATCGTTAACCCTCGGTCTACCTAAGGTTGTTCTGAGGTTTAATGCCATCAACTTTCTGTCACGCCCCTTTATGTGATTGTAGCACTGATTAGTTTTAACGTCTTCAAAGCCAGAGCTCAGGCTCGGTTTTTCTAATTCTGTTTTGTAGAAACCCCTATATTCTTTAAATCAAGTAAGATTACGGAGGATTTATTTTATTGGAAAGAGTTCCAACATGAATTGAAGGACTAGATGAATAGTTAGAAGGAAGGCATCCGAAGGGGCGCAGCGTACTTGCATGCGGCGGCCCAGGGAGTGGTAAAACTATCCTTTCGATACAGTTTCTAGTCAATGGCATTAAGAAGTATAATGAACCAGGCGTGTTCGTGACGCTTGTCGACTCTCCGTCCATCCTCAAGGGGGACATGAAAAGGTTTGGCTGGGACCTATGAAGACCTCGAGAAACAGTCGAAACTAGCGATAGTTGACCTCCCCTCATTAATCCACATAAAGCGTGAAGAGGCCAGGAAAGCAATGCTTGGCGTTCAGATGGCAAAGTTTACGATAGAAAGCGTCCTAGTGGCGATCGAGTATGCGAAGAGAATTAAAGATACGTTTGAGGCGCAGTCGCAAAGGAAATAAAACCTAAGAAAAGGATGAGCGTGGAGAGACCACAGATAATTGCTTTCCTACATGTTATGAAAGATGGGAGGGTAATTGAGTAGTTTGAGTCGGAAGACTCTCCCCAAATCACTAAGAATTCCCTATCCTGAATTGACAATGCATCTATTATAACCGCGTTGATATACTTTGGGCTAGGTTCAAAGCTCTATGGGGCGATCGAGACCACGGTTTTCGCTCACCCTATCCTTCTATACGTATTATTCATGGACAATACTGGTATTTTCATATATGTGCTAAGGTTACGAAAAATCTTGGCGCGAGGATCGTTAGCTCATCCTTTCTCCTTTGGGCCTTTGGCCACATAATATTTGTAGTGCCTTATTTTGGAATGGGAATACTGATCTCGGGGGTCCTAGGTTGGTCCTTCGACTTCATCTTTAGAGTGTTGCTTTTATAGGCTTCTTAATGATGATAACAAGAGAGCCGCACTAAGTATATTATTAAGGCTGTCAGGGAAAAGTGAGGCTGGTTTTTATCTTGTCATTAAGCTTGGCTTTTTCCGTTTAATAACCTTTACCTTCTCTATGCAGGTTAAGGTTCTAGCTACTGCTTTTTCATCTTGAAATTTACTTCCTTTCAAGATATTTAGTTATCTTCTCCTGCTTCTTTAAGTCGCCCAGAAGCTTACTTACACTAAACCAGGCTTCAGGCCTAATCTTAAGCTTAGAAAAAGCGTATTGCAAAACTTCCTCGGCTGAGCTGAAGGTAACCGGCTTTCTCCTCAAAGCTTCTCTAACCGCTTCCCTAACGATCCAGACTCCAACCGGTAATAAGTAGCCTGGCCTAGCTTCGCGTAGAATTAAGACTTGGGCCTGTCTTCTCTCCTTTGCCAAAGCTTCGGTTACAGCTAACCTAGCAGCATAGTAGCAGCCACCCATGGAGGCGTAGGTAGCTCTCCCCCAGTATCCTTCCCAGTCACCGCAGAAAGCTAGGTTTCCTTGATCTGGGTTCCAGGCTGTACCTGGGTACCAAGCCTCTATGGATTCATAGCTCCAGTTACCAGGCATCATGAGAATGAGGAACTCGTTGTCTAACACATTAAGAGAGTACACCCTGTACTCGCTTAACTCCCTCCCTCTCTTAACCACCTCGTCCCGAAGCCTCCTTGAAAGAGTACTATCCACAGCTGTAATGCTCCAGCGCGTAGGCACTAATCTTCGCCTACCCTTGAGCCCCATGACCCCGACGCTGAAGGCTCTTTGAAGCTGTGAGATAGGTACTCCATCTAGGTAAAGCTTCATTAAGGCCTCTTCGGCCTTAAGATCCACGTCGCTGAAGGCTTTCTCTAAGCCTCGATGTACTTTGACTTCTTCCACCCTCAGCTTTTCCATGGGGGCTGAAGGGCCCATAGGCTGCACATCATCATCCAGTAGCAGGGAGGCTATGGGCTTTCTCTTAAACCAGACTTCAGCCCCTACAGGGGTTGCTGAGAGTGCAGCCTCTTGGACAGCCTCAAGCAGTCTATTAGGCTCCTCAGCCTCTTTCACGTGAGCTCTAGCTTTACCTCTCACTAGCTTAACCCTCATGTCTACGACGTTCTCGATACCTAAGCCTTGTTCAAGCCAACGTTCAGGAGCGTCGTAGAGGCTGGTATCGCCTTGAAAGGGAGGGATGAGGGGGCCTACATTGACATATGGGTAACCATGCCTACCCACGAAGACGGCTGGTGGACTTGAGCCATACATATTCTGGCTCGTAAGATGTAATCCTACCTTTACGTAGGACCTCAATTTGAGGATGATGGGACAGGTAGGTTTTCCGCACAGCATCTTTGAAGCCTTACAGTATACACATAGGCTTCCTCGGGGCACCCTAGCTATGAGGTTTTCTTCGAGGTTTAAGTCGTAGGCTGCCTCCTGGCTATCGATGACGTGCTCTAGCCAAGGGATCTTCCTCTTCACTACCTTGACGAACTTCTTCCCCTTAACCCTCACCTTTTAACCTCTCACTATTCCTCACGCGCGAGGTATTTTATTAGGCGTGCTGTGGAAGCTAGGAGAACTCGACTTGCAACTTAAAGTTAGGGAGGTTAAGGTCCACCGTGCCCTAAGTCCTAGTGGCATCTATGGAGTCGATTTCTCCTTGAATCCTTATGTGGGCTGTCAACATGCCTGTGTATACTGCTATGTCCCCTTCACCTACCCTTCAATCCTTAGAGGGAGGAAATGGGGGGCCTTCGTTGACGTAAAGGTAAACGTTCCCAGGCTAGTTAGACGTGAAGTAAAAGCGCTGCGTGACGCTAGTATCTTGGTTAGTAGTATAACGGACCCCTATCAACCTCTAGAGGCTAGGTACGGCTTAACGAGGGCTTGCTTGGAGGCTATGCAAGGATCGGGGGTGCACGTAGTGCTCTTAACTAAGTCTTCGCTTTTTAGAAGGGACTTAGATCTTCTCCAAGGCCTCAAGAGCTGTGAAGTGGGTATAACGGTGACCACCTTAAACCTATCGAAGATAGTTGAACCCTTCTCTCCCCCTCCTCACGAGAGGTTTAAGGCTATTAAGGAGGCTAGTGAAGTAGGCCTTGAGACTTTTCTCTTTCTTGGACCTCTACTTCCAGCGGTTGTTGAACAAGAGCTTAAGGAAATACTTGACTCCGCTGTTGAGCATGGTTGTGGAAGGGTGGTCGTGGATAAGTTTAGGTTGAGGCCTAGGATGAAGGAGAAGCTTTCAGAAGTACTTAGCGTCCTAGACGACCAGGATACTTTTCTTAGTAAAGTAGGGCAGGTAGGTTACTTTGAGGGTCTTAAGAAGGAAATATCTATGTTATGCAGCGAGCGAGGATTAGAGGTAGTCTTCTGTTACTGATTTCCTATCAGGTTGAGGATTTCCTTAAGAGCTTCGTCGACAGCTCTGAACCTGTGGACCTCCTTAGCCAGCTTTGAAGCCCTCTCGGAATATGTAGGGTCTGATAGCATGGTTAAGGCAACTTCTCTCAGCTTCTCTGCTTCAGCTTCTTCTTGGTCAAGCACTTTAGCTACTCCTAGCTGCTCAGCGGCTCTAGCGTTTCCAGTCCTTTCTGTATGACCTTTATTGGGGACTATTAACATGGGGGTAGCGGTATACATAGCTTCGGCTATCGATGTATGTCCTCCATGAGTGATCAATAGATCTGCGGCTTTCAAGTATTCGTGTCGGCTAGGAAGCCAGCCGTAAACCTTTACTCCGTTTTCCTCAAACATTAGTCCTTGTCTTTCGGGGAGGCTAGCTGATACTACCACGTTGACCTTGCTCAGGCCCTTAAAGGAGGAGATCACCGTTCTTAACAGCTTTATCCTCTCCTCCTTCAACCCTCCCGTTGATACCAGGATAAGCGGCTTACCATATAGCTTCAATTTCTCCTTAGCCTGGTCCTTATCCTCGAGTGTGTAACGCTCGTAGTCTATGAGGGGACCTACTAGTTTTAGTTTTCCTCTAAGTCTAGCCGGCACGTAAAGGTTATCTCTGGAAATGGTGTAGGGAGGTGGAAAATCAGCCACCAAAACTTTATCGACTTTGCTCCAGCCCATCCCAAGTAGCTCACAGCCTAATCTCTCCGTGGCTGCCTTAACCTTGAGTGCGGCTCCTTTAATGGGCCTTCTCCTAGGTATGATGAGCTTGACCTGGTTGAGGATGAGGATCGACGGCAAATCTAGGAGGTATGCGGCTGTCACTGCTGATAGCCTTGAGTCCGCTACTACTACGTCGGGCTTTTCCTTCAACATGTACTTGAACTCTAAGCCTGTCTGAACTGCTAACTTGCGCAGCTCAATAGGCCCTCGAGCCAAGGTCAGCTTAAAGTCCACGTTCCCGTCGTCGCCGAGAAGGTAAGCCATGTATGGAACCTCTAGCACAGGGTAACCTTTGTTTCTGAGAAGTTTGAGGGTTTCACCGCTGTAGGTCGAGAATGCTACCTTAAACCCTTGCATCTTAGCTTTCTCTGCGAGAGCTAAGCATCTAGTAGCGTGCCCTAGACCTAGACCGCAAGCTGCTATGTAAAGCTTCATTGCGCTCTACCTTGAAGCCATTAACTCCTTCCTGATCACCCTACCGCTAGGCTCAAGCTCCTCAAAAATCTCAGCCTCAAATTTATAGACCTTAGTCCCCTCTATCAGCCAGGCATCGGGGAAGAGCCCGGCCTTCATACAGGCCTCGGAAAGGAAGGTTTCCTCGTCCCACCCCCACTCCACAGCTACTTGGGGGAGTAGGAGGCCCTTGAAGATTCCTCTCTCCACCACTAAGCCATCCCTACCTACCTTTATTTTCTTGGGTAGGTCAGAGGGCCTAGAGACTTTAATGAGCTCCAATGGAGTAAGCACGCTCACTTCGAATACAACGTTGCTCAGCTCTTTCACAGTCAAGGGGTAGAATCGAGGGTCGCTGGTAGCTGAGCTTATTGCGGCATCTATGGTTGCTTCTACGAGAGGTACGATGGGCTCAGGGTACCCTATGCAGCCTCTAAGCCTCTTATACACTCTCCCCTCAAGGCTCTCAAAGCTGTTAATGGTGACGAAGACACCCCTCTTTTCAAGCAACCTTTCAGGTGTATCTGGGGGAGGCTTAATCTGCCTTCCTTCCATTAGATAAGCTTCCACCGCTCTCCTAGCAAGCCTCACTAGGAATTCTCCTTCAGCGAGCCTCAAAGCCTCCTCTACCTCTCTTAATTTTCTTAGCCAGTATTTTTATGGTTTTATGTGCTAGGCGCTAGCCTCCTAGCTTCCTCAAGCACCTTTGATATGCCTCGCCAGTGGCTCCCCCTCCAATATATTTTGCCACACCCTGTACACACCCAGTATTCGTTGTGGGCTTTAAATGAGCGTTCAGGTACTTTTCCCTCGACTTCCATCCTCGAAGCTCTCCTAAGCGATGAGTTGCAGGTGGGGCAACGTGAGAGGTTCGGGTCAATTTCTAACTCGCCTCTTAATATAGATATTACAGTAGCCAGCTGGACGGCGTGGTGGGGGCTTCTAAGAAGGATGGTGCGCAACCCAGCCTTTGAAGCTCTTTCATGAAGCTCTACATCCCTAGTGATCAAAATCCTTCCTTCTTTCTTAGCCATAGCTATTAGCTGGTCGTCGTCAGCCTCTCTATCGTAGTACGTGTCGAAGCCCAGCATACGTAGCCATCGCGTAAGCCTACCACACATCGAGTTCACTAGGAGCTTCTCTTGCCTCAAAGCTAGGTCCTCTCTACTCCATACTCGAGTCTACATTCTTCGCAGAGCATCTGACCGTCTATCTGGATGAGGTTCTCAGACCACTCTCCACAGCTATCGCAGTGTCCAGCTAGTCCTTCCCTCACCATCGACTCTCCCTCTAGCATTGAAGCCTTCTCCGCTAGGATCTCTACGAGGGCTGGAGCGACTCTCATAATGTCTCTATCGGTAACCACTCCTCTCACTCTCCCTCCTTCCATGACCACTAGGTGGCGTACTCTCATCTTAGACATGATACGTAGAGCTTCCACCACGTTATCGCTGGGCTTCACGGTGATGATAGGCTTGGACATAACATCCTTTAACTTAATCTTCTCCGAGTCTAACCCTTTAGCTAGAACTCTTGCCACTAGATCTCCCTCCGTAGCTATGCCTATTGGCCTACCTTCCTGGTCAACAACTATGATGCATCCAGCGTCCACTGAAGCCATGATTGAAGCTGCCTCCTTCACAGTGATGTCTGGCCCTGCCTTTAAGGGGTTGGGGGTAGCTACGTCAGCTACCTTAAGCCTTACCTCGCTCACCTACCTCACCACCACTATTCGCGCTATACTTCTTCTAAGCTTTAACTACTCTTAGTATTCTCCCTCCCCCTGGCGGTAGAAGGCGGTGTATTTCATCCATGGCTGAGGCTTTAAGCCCAAGCTTGTCTGCTACTTCACGCGCTAGTTTAGATACTCTTTGTTCTCCTGGAGCCAGTAACACGTAGACTTTGGCTTTCTTGGCTATAGCGTCTGGCGGTCCACCTATGAGCCTATCTTCATGGTCTAAGCCTATGGCTACGAGAAGGGAGAGCCCTTTGACGTAATTTCTTTCCCCTCTAATCATGAAGGACCCTTTAGCCAAATATTCCCCTGAGGGCGGGGTCTTAGATACCTGGCTAGGCTTAACCCAGTAGGCATCACCTAATAAGCGACCTTCCTTCCAGGCTTTGGAGTACGCTAAAGCGAATTGAGCGGCTTCACGTATGGTAGCTTGAGGTGGACTTAAGCCAGCTTTCTTTACAAGCACTACTGGTGCTCCATGTACTTCCGCGTGGATGAAGAGGTCATCGACCTCCATGTACCTCCTGACCAATAGCTCGTTCTGTGAAGAGTCTCTCCCCCCTATGACGAGTAAGCCGTCAGAAGAGAAGAACCACCTGAACTTCTCGTACCAAGCCTTAATCCTAGCGGGCTTAATTGGAGCCTTCTCTTCAGCCTCTGCCTCCTTGAGTTTCTCTACTGCCTGCTTCATAGCCTCCTCTACGGACTTTGCTTTCCGCTCAGCTTCCTTAGCTTCCTCGTAAAGCCTTGAAGCGTTTTGGGCAGCGCTCATCGTGTAATCGAGCTCCACTTCGACGCCATCCAGAGAAACTAGAGCTTTCCTAGAGGCTAAGTCTACGTTAACTATAACCCCTAGCCCTGCCTTCACTCTCTCCACTACCTCAGCGCCTTTAATCCCTGATCGTAACAGCTTCGTTAGATCGTCCAGCGAGGCCTGTACTTCGAGCAGTCTTGACATCAGTAGCTCGGCAGCTTTACGTTTCACTTCACTTTGTTTTCTTAAAGCCTCCAGCCTTGCTTTTTGTTGCCTTAATACTTCTTGAAGCCTTCTTTCCTCGCTGCTTAAAGCTTCCGCTCTGCGCCGCTCCTCCATTGCTTGTCTAAGCTTAAGGAAGTAATGATCTAAGGCTTCATTAAAGCTGTCGTAGCGTTCACGCCTCCCCTCAACGGACTTAAACTCCACTGGGAGTACTGTGTGAGGCTTCTCTTCTACGTATACGACGTTAGGTTCAAGAGGCTTCTCTTTCACTTCTCCATATAAGTCAATGAGAGCCCTGTGAAGCTTAACGATCTCTTCTTCTTTAAGCGCTTCAACGCGGCTATCCTTGCTGATTCCTGCTCTAAAACAGGCTTCTTCAGCTATTTCGCCTGCCACGTTAAATCCTCTTACGATGACCCCAGCTACCTTACCCTTGGCTTCCAGTAGACTTTGCTTAAACTCTTCAAGGCTGCATGTATAAGGGTTTAAGCCTCTCAGAGGTGGGGGCTTATAAGGCTCCTTGGGTAGGAGGAGGCGGTCCTTCATCCTTTTAGGGTGGAGACAGTTGACGATGAGTTTCTCGCTGTTCAAGAGGACTACGTTAAATCCTCTCACTAGCTCGAAGACAAGAATGTACTTTCCATCTCTACGCTCAATGGTTAAGGCCACCACTCTATCATCGTTTAGCTGCTCTACCTTAACGACGCGTCCTCCTCTAACCTTACTTCTTAGGAGGGCACAGAAGCCAGGAGGGGTTTTAGGTTTAGGATATTCAGCTCGTGTTAAGCCTACCCTACCGAGGGAGTCAGCTATCAGCCATATCACTCCTTCTTTTCCTCGTAGTTTAAGAAGTATGGAGCCATCGCGTAGCTGGTAGATATTGTCTACGAAAAGGCCGATAACTCTCTCCTCTAGCTCCCTTACAGCTGCGACTACGTCCAGCGCCGTCATTTCCTTCTTAAATCTGGATCCCTCCAGGCCTAGGGGGGTAGAGGATCCTTATTAGCTAGTTCATCTTCTACAGCACAGCTTATTTAAGCAGCAGCCTCGTCCTTAGGGAGGCGGCCTGAGGGGGTTGATTTGAAGCCTGGATCAAAAGTATATTACTCTAGGTCGCTTATGGGAATAATGGCTGGCCTCGTCTGTGGAGCGCTGGATAACCTTCTCGCCTCGCTTTCTCCCTATGTTTATGACGTCGTAGCGATAGTAGTTGCAGCGATGATTTACTATGCTTCAATCCTCTTCGCTCGCTTCGTTCTAAACGTAAAGCCTGACGACCTGAACAACCCTGCTTACTTAAAGAAAGGCGGCCTCTTCACATTCATCTTGCTCTGGCTAATGGTTTGGTCGTTAACCGTCAGCTTTCAGAGACCTCTTCCTTGGCCTTAACAACTTCCCTCGTCTTCCCTTCTCTAAGCAGCTTCTCCTCGTCTTCAACTATTTCATGTTTAAGGTACTTTAACAACTGACGTGAAACCACAGGCTTTCCGTTATCGAGAGGGTAAGCGTAAGGTAGGTATATGGTGACTGGTGGAGCCTTAACGACTAGCCCTCTACGTATAGGTAACTCGTTTAACTTAAACCCCTGTGCCACCTTTAAGGCTAGATACGCAGATCCATCTATGGTAAACTGTTCTCTACCTAGGTTTCTAGCTCTAGCTCTAGGAGCCTTTGAGGTTAACAACTTCCATGTCCTTCCTCTTGGAGGGTGGCTTCCCAGGATTCCTCCAATAAGGAGGACCGTGGAGGACCCTAGGTCTTCAGGCTTTAACGGTTCTTCGGCCCTAGGATCTAGTATGATGAGCTCTTCGTGTGGATAAAGCTCTAGTGCGCTTTCCTTAACACTGCTACCTATAACAGACAGGGTTTCTCTATGGCTACTCTTCTTGACGTTGGTGAACTCGACTCTTCCCTCTAAGAGTTTAGAGGCATGGGCGTACTCTATCCAGAGCCATTTGCTAAGCCAGGGCTCTAAATGTTCTATTACCACTTTTACCATCTGGCACTACCTCTACGCTGATCCGTTTTATGAACGCTCTTTCTCTTCTTTCAATTTAGCTAACTGGTCGAGGATATCTACCCATTGTTCAAAAAAGCCTCGATCGAAGTCATCTATTATTGGGCTTCTAGCTTTAGCGGCTATTTCCTCGCGTACCTGCCTTACCTCATCTATAGACATCTGGTCCTTCGCCCTTAAGAATAAAGTGTCCCTATCTCCGCGTTGCACTGCTATAAAGAGTCCTTGAAGTGCTAGGAACCTACCTTCGGAATACTCGCCCCTTCCTTTTAGTTCTCCTAGCTTCTCCAGAATCCTAGCAGCTTCTGAGTAGGCTTCGAAGAATAGGCTTCGTAGGTATTGTTTAATTCTCTCTTCGAGCCACGACAGGGCTTAAACCTCCCAGTTAAGTTTCCTTTAAGTCTCTAACCCCTTCTTTACACACCTTAAAAAAGACCTCCTCCTCAGGTAGACATAAACTGTTCTCCAGCTTCGCTAGCCATGCTCCTTCCCTAACCTTACTTAACCTCACCTTAACCAACCCAGCCTCCATTAGAACTCCTCCAGCCGGTATAACCTCCATTTCCCTTGGCCCTGACACCACCTGATTCGCCAACACTACTGCTACGCCTTTCGCAGCTATCTCCTCTAGATCCTTTAAATGTAAAAGTAGTCTCCACTGCCGCTCTACTACGTCATCACCGTACTCCACTCTGAATAGGTTGGTAACGGTGTCTACTGCCAGTAACCCTACATGTCTGCTCATCCTGCCAGCCTCTTTCACAGCCTTTACTTGTTCTTCAACGCTCCTCGGTTGAAAGACCACTATGTTCCTGAGCACGTCGTCTTCATTAAGCCTCAACGCGCTAGCCATTTCTTTGACTCGCTCAGGTCTAAAGGAGCCCTCCGTATCCACGTACACCGCCTTTAACTCTAACCCTCCTCTTTCCCTAGGGAGTTGAACGTTAACGCATAATTGATGGCATAGCTGGGTTTTACCTGACGCGAAGCCTCCATAAAACTCGGTTATGACACCTACCTCTACTCCTCCTCCTAGTAAGTTATCGAGAGCTCTACTGCTGGTAGTTACCTTTACTCCCTCTTCGACTAAAGCCTCCTCTAAGTTAACTCTCCTTAACCCTATAGCCTCCGCGCTTCTCTTTACTAAGGCTTCAGCCTCTTCAAGGCGGACCTCGAGGGCCTTAGCCAGGTCAAGAGGAGAGAAGAGCGCTAGCTGGTCAGCAAGGTGTAAGTTAAGTGCTCTTAACTTCTCCACTAAGCTAACCGGTATCGCTAGATCATCAACTGTTACAGCTTTCCTCCTCACAGCCGCTCAACTTAATTAACTTAAATGTACCTAAAAATTTGAGGTTACAGGGGTTGAGTATTAAGGGGTGGAGGGGCCGTCTTCTCGTAGTAGACTTGTCGCAACGGTTATTTAAGACCGTTGAGCTAAGCTCCAGGTTGCTTAAAGCTTACATAGGAGGTAGAGGTTTAGGGGTCAAGATAGTATATGACCATACACCTCGCCGGGTGGACGCCTACCACCCTGATGTACCACTAATCTTTGCTGTAGGCCCTCTAACCGCTACTCCCTTCTATTCTACAGCTAGGTTCTGCGTAATATCTAAGTCCCCCCTCACAGGTACTCTTTTTGACTCGAGCTGTGGAGGAGAACTTGGACTAGAGCTTAAGAAAGCTGGTTTCGATGCCCTTATGGTTAAGGGCTCCTCTAAGAGCCTCGTCTCCTTGGTCATCGATGATGAGGACTTCTTGATTAAAGACGCCGAGGGCTTACGGGGCTACACCACGAAGGCAACTAGAGAAGCCTTGAGGAAAGACTATGGCGAGGAGTTTAAGGTGGCTTGCATAGGCCCTGCCGGGGAGAACATGGTTAGGATGGCCTCCATAAATAGCGATGAAGGTCATGTAGCTGGGCGAGGAGGACTAGGGGCGGTGATGGGAGCTAAGGGCCTTAAGGCACTGGTGGTTAGAGGCTCAAAACCTCTCGAGGTGGCTGATGAGAAAGGGATACGTGAGCTTAATCGCCTAGTGCTGAAGAGAATCAAAAGCAACCCCATAACCGGGAAGGCGCTACCGGGCCTTGGTACCCTCTTCCTGTTGCAGGTGGTTAATGAACATGGAATGCTTCCTTCACGCAACTTTAAGAACACGAGCTTCGATGAAGCCTACAAGATCTCGGCTGAGCTTTTCAAGGCTAAGCTGTTCAAACGCAGGAAGGGCTGCTTCAATTGTCCCATTGCCTGTAAACGGGTAGTTAATCTTAAAGGCGAGGAGCACCCTCAGCCAGAGTTTGAGACTACATGGGCGTTGGGCGCGCTATGCGAGGTAGCTTCACCTGAAGCTCTCGTGGAGCTAAACTCCCTCTGCAACGACTTAGGTATAGATACCATAAGCATGGGCTCCACGCTGGCCTGTGCCATGGAGCTCTCCGAAGAAGGTCTACTGGATACGCGCGTGACGTGGGGTGACGTGGAGGCCATGAAGGAGCTCATAGCCGATACGGCTCACCGTAGAGGATTAGGGAGAACGTTGGCTGAAGGGTCGAAGAAGATGGCTGAGCGTCTAAGCAGGCCTGAGCTTTCAATGAGCGTTAAGGGACTTGAGCTTCCAGCCTATGACCCTAGAGGAGCGTATGGACAGGCTCTTGCTTACGCTACTTCTAACCGCGGAGGCTGTCACCTAAGGGCTTACATGATTTCCACAGAGCTTCTAGGTGTACCGATCTTACTAGATAGGCTAAACCCGATTGGCAAAGCTGAACTCGTAGCTTACTACGAGAACTTCTTGGCGGCTATAGACTCCTTGATCGTATGTAAGTTCCTTTCCCTCGAGCTCGATGACAACATTTTCGCCTCAGCGCTAAGGATGGCTACAGGTGGGCTTTTCACTAGAGCTGAATTGATTAAGGCTGGGGAGCGTATATGGAACTTGGAACGTCTCTTCAACTTGGAGGAAGGCTTCACGTCAAGCCACGACACCCTCCCTGAAAGAATACTATCTTCGCCTGGAGCCCCCCCTCTTCAAGCCATGTTAGAAAAGTACTATGAGGTCAGGGGATGGAATAGAGCTGGGAAGCCTATAGAAGCTAAACTAGAGGAACTAGGTTTGCCCGGTGAACGTATTACTATGTAGGTCTTATGAGAGGTGAAGGTAGTTGAAGAACGTAGTATATGAAATGTTCAGGAAGTATGGAAGGCTGCTGTCCTTACATGGTTATGTGGTTGGCCATGGAGGCAACTTAAGTTTGAGGTCGGGTAACACCATGTACATTACTAGGCATGGAGCTAGGCTTGAAGACCTTAGGTTAGAGGACATAATAGCTATTCCCATAGAAGGGGAGTCAAGCTTTGACTCCATAGCTAGTAGTGAGGTCCTGCTTCACCGTGCTGTTTACCTAAATGGAGCCCAACACTTAGCCATTGTTCACACCCATAGTCCATATGCTGTGGCCATTTCCTTCTTCCTAGACGAACTGGAACCTCTCGATGCTGAAGCGAGCTACGTACTGAGAAAGGTACCGGTGGTTGAAGGGGAGGCAGGCTCAGTTAAGATGGCGGAGAGGGTTGCGGAGGCATTAAAGGATTCCCACGCCGTGATAGTGCGAGGACACGGTGTCTTTGCAGCTGCTAAAATGCTAGACGCTGCTTATCGCTATGCCTGTTTGGTGGAGCGTTCATCGCAGCTCAAGTATCTGGTTGAGGCTTTGAGAGGTTTAGGTTTACGATTTAAGGAGGCTAAGGAGCTGTAAACTTGGCTTTATGCTTTTCAATGACGTCTCTAGGGGCTTCACAGAGCTCTATCAATGCCTCCTCTTCTATGAAGTGAAGCCTCCCTGGAAATATTAAGGAGTGTGGAGGAGGTCCAAAGCTTATCTTCATCAACCTTTCTATGCTTTCGGCTTTAACCGTGGGGCTAAGGGACCCTGCCCTAGCTATGCCCACCACTAAAGTGTTTAGATCCAGTACTTTTTCAAGCCTCCTCTCCTCTATGGAGAGGAGTATCTGTAGGGCTTCAGGAATCGACATGTACAACCCTCTTTCCACTTTCAAATCCAACACTAGTAAGGTGTGGAGCCCTCTCCTCAAGTTCTCCTTCAACACGTCGTAGGGGGTTTCGGGGTAGTAACCTGGCTCAGGGTAGACTACGGTAGCTGTCTTACCAAACTTATAGAAAGATAGCCCTACTAGACCAGGAGCGGCAGTAGCTATGGAGGAGGAATGAATAACTCTTGCCTCTACACCAGCTTTCTTAGCTGCTAGACGGAGAGTTACGTGAGTAGTGGCTATGAAAGGGTCTCCTGGGGTAAGTAGAGCTACGTCCTTTACCTTAGCTTCCTCCACAAGCTTCTTTCCTTTCTCTCCTTCGAGGTCCTCTCTCGTTAAGACCTCTACTTTCCGTTTTAATAGCTTCTCTAAGTCTTTAATGGTGAAACCCGGCATTAAGCTGGTGTAGTGCTCTACGTAGACTTTGTCGCATCGCTTAGCTGTCTCGACGCCCTTGACCGAGAGGTCTAAGGGGTCGTGGAGTCCCATCCCTATGAATGTGAGGACCAAGCACTCCGCCTCAATGGAGCTCCTTTACCATGTATGGGCTTTCTAAAGGTCTACGGTAACCTAGCCTCCTATAGTATGGTCTTACTCCTACAGCTGAGGTGATGAGTAGCCTCTTAGCATCGTATTCCTCCCGCGCTATACGTTCAGCTTCACGTAGGAGAGCCGTCCCATAACCTCTATGTTGCCAGGCATCTTTCATCTTCTCGCCGATAGGCACTTGTAGCCCATAGACCCTCAGCTCCCTGACGAGCATGGTCCTCTCATCCACTTCAGGTCGATGAGCTTTGGGAGAGGGCATCCTTAACCTAAGGAAGCCTATGAGCAACCCTCTATCTACTTCTTCGAAGGAAAGGAACTCCTCTACCCCTTCACTAGCTTCATACCTCTCTCTCAGCAGCTTAACCCGGTCGGGGTCAGCATCTAAACCGTACTTTACCTTAGCTACTCCGACTTCCCTACACCTAATACACTGGCATTTAAGCCCTAAAGCCTCCATCCTTCTAGCCACGAGCTCCCGTAGATTACTCTTCCTAACCCCAGCGGCTATCAGAGGGGCTGGCACGTCCCTCTGTACACGCATGATTCTAACCCACCTTGGAACCATGGATTTGACCTTGCAGAGAAGCTCTATAGCCTCTTCCACCTCCATAGGTTTGTACTCTCCTTTTCTCCACATCTCATAGAGTTCTGAGCCAGGTATAACTAGCGTAGGATAGATCTTCAGGGCATCTGGCCTAAATCTATGATCTTTAAAGACCGTCTTGAAGGCCTCTAAGTCCATTTCCATCGTCGAGCCCGGTAGCCCCGGCATTAGGTGGTAGGTTACCTTCAACCCAGCGTCCTTAAGCCTACGTGTTGCCTCCACCACGTCCTCGACGGTGTGTCCCCTCTTAACGCTTCTTAATATTTCGTCGTAGACGGTCTGAACGCCTACCTCGACTTTAGTGGCTCCGAGCCTTAACATGAAGTCTATATGTTTTTCCTTAGCCCAGTCAGGCCTAGTCTCGATGGTTAAACCTACACACCTTATCGCAGCCTCTTCATTATTTAACTGGGCTTCTTCGAGGCTGGGAGGCTGGCTAGGGGGTGGTTGTGGGTAGCAGTTTAAGGCTTCTAGACACATGGTTATGAACCATTCCTGGTAGTCTATGGGCATGGATGGGAACGTGCCCCCCATGACTATGAGCTCTACTTTGCTGGGGTTATGCCCTAAATGCTCATATTGCCTTAACCTAGAGGATATCTGCAGATAGGGGTCGTAGCCTACCCTAACCGCTCTCATCAGTGCGGGCTCCTCACCATAATAACTCTGAGGTGTATGGGGTGGTCCACCGAAGCAGTAAAGACATTTACCGTGAGGGCAAGGCCAGGGCTTAGTCATTACCGCTACTACGGTCACACCTGAATAGGCTCTGATGGGCTTCTTCAGCTCGCTTCTCATATTCATCCCGCTGGCTTAACAGCTATTGCTACATAGTTTTGCGGCAACAATTTGCTCTTAAGTGAGAAGCCATAGACCTCCACCATCTTAAACCCTGCCTGCTCAATAAGCTTTCTCAGCTCTGAGCATGTAAAGAGGTGGTAGAACCTTAAATACACTTCACCTCGATACCTCCAAGGCACCTCGACGTCCCCATACTCGAATAGTCTTCCTCTGAGCTTAGCGAAGAAGCCTTTAATCAATGGCCAGAAGAAGCGAAGCTGTCTTCTACTCCACACGCTGACAAGTAGGAGCCCCTCTTTCCTTAAGGTTCTCAAGGCTTCTTGCAGAGCCTCTAGCCTAAGCCTTGAGGTAGGTAAATGGTGGAGTGCAGCTATGTTGACTACAGCGTTGAAGCTATTGTGCTTAAAGGGTAAACAACGTAGATCCCCTCTAACTAAATGTACTGTGGCTCGTTTAACCAGCTGTTTAGCAGTATTAAGTAGGGCTTTTGAGAAATCGAGGCAAACCACCTCCATACCTCTATTTGCTAAGGGTAGGGCATGCCTGCCTCCACCAGACCCTGCATCGAGTATGAGAGAGGGGGTCGGAAGAGTGTCTAGGCGTGAGAGTAGTGGGCTCCATGGTTTCCTACGCTTAGCCACGTAGTCTTCGGCGATCTCTTCATATATCTCCATAACATCCTTTAATACCTTGGCCGCCCTGTCCACGGCTATCACGCTATACGTTGCCTGACAAGCTTTAAAGCAGGTTGGTTGTAAAGCTTAACCGTGCTTAAAGCGGGAGGCTCAAGGAGTTGACTAGGGCCCTTTATGTAGGGCGTTTCCAGCCCTTCCATAAAGGACACCTCGAGACCTTAAAGTGGATCTTGGAAAGATGTGACGAGGTCATTATAGGGGTGGGATCAGCCCAATATAGTCATCAACTAGACAACCTGTTCACAGCTGGAGAGCGTATAGAGATGATAAGGAGGGTATTAATGAGCGAAGGATTAACAGACAGGTGCCTCATAATACCTATTCCCGATATAGGACAACATTCTCTCTGGGTGAGCGTGGTACGCCAGTTCTGTCCGAGGTTTGACGTCGTATACACCAATGAACCCTTAACTAGGAGGTTGTTTTTAGAGGCAGGTTTCAAGGTGGAGGGGATTCCTCGCTTTAACCGTGAGTTTTACGACGCTACTAGGATAAGGAGGCTGATGGCGGAGGGTGGCGATTGGGAAAGCTATGTTCCTAGCCCTGCAGCCTCCTTTATCAAAGAGATAGGTGGGGTCGAGAGGATAAAAGACCTCTTAAGGAGCGATAAAGTACCTTGACTAAAGGTTTTATCGAGAAAAAGCCTAGCTCTAGGATCAAGCACCGATGTGTAGGGTCAAGATAGAATTTATGTTTAAAATGTTTAAAGAAAGATCTAAGCAGTTTTTTCCTCGCTCTTAGCGGCTTGCTCCTTCTTTCTCTTGGATAGCTTTATGACTAGGTCTAGCCCAGGTTTAACTTCACTTATCGGTTTAGCCTCAAGTAAACCTGCCTCAACAGCTCCCCTGAATAGCTCTTCCCCTACGCTGCTTCTGATGATAACCGTGCTCCAGCCGTCTGGGCTGCCTACAGACCCTACGGAGATGTCAGCTAACTCAGCAGTGAAGTCTTGGCAGTGGTGACAGCTACTCCTAACATAGTCCTTCACCTCGGCGAGTGGCACGTTTATGACTTCATTGCCTCCCGAGTATGCGATGAACTTGCCCTTGCTTATAGCGAACTTATCTATATCCTTGGGCTCATATCCCTTAGACTTCAAAAACTCGTCCATTAGCTTCCTGTAGTTAAAGCTTTCCATGCAGAAAAGCCCTATCACGACTGCTACGCGTTCCCCTAGCTTTAGGCAGCCTTTAGCGTTAAACTGCATTTGCCTGATCGCCCTGACTTGGCAGGGGGTGCCTACGAAGGCTATTCGACGCTTCATATAGTTGTTGACAGCTTCGCTTAGGCCTATCAAGTTGGGGCTGGGTGTATACTTGGTTCCAGCTCCCTTTACAGCCTCCTCAGCAGTTAAGGCTACCTTAGGCCATGCTCTCCAAGGCTCGTCTTTAACACCTGCCACTACGGCGCAATCAACCATGCCGTTGTTAAGGGCATACACTAGCATGGTGGTTACGGCTCCTCCATCCTGCGCCACCTTACCTACTTCCTCCAGCTTAGTCTTAACCGAGTATACTTCACGGTATACGCCGAAAGCATCTTCAACCGTCTTCTCCCTACCGAACACCGTCTTCTCAATATCAGAGTAGGGTACTTCGGTCTGTGGGCAGCTATGGTAACATACTTCACAGGTTACACACTGTCCTACGATCTTAGGCTGCTCACCGTCCATGATGAGGGCGTTTACAGGACAAGCAGCTACACATCCTCCGCACGCTGTACATAGTCCTGGTTTAACCACTTCAGTGATTAAGGACCCAAAGATCTTCTTCTTGGGTTGAGCTGACAAGGACCACGCCTCCAAGCCAGCCTACATGGACTCCACCTCACCTAGTCCACATATGCTTAAAAGCTTTAATGTCTCCCAGCGAGAGGCGAAACCATCGCCGGTATGTTTTTAAACATAAAGAGTTATTTAGTTATCAGGTGGTTTGATGAGTTTTTGGGATGATTGGTTCCGTAGGAGACGGTGGGGTTTATCGTTCTTTGAAGAGATGAGCAGAATGATGGAAGAAGCCTTCAGGGACCTCTTTGAAGTCTTACCCAAGGAGCTATACCGTGAATATAAGCTTCCCGATGGAAGCACGGTGAGAACTTTAGGTCCCATAGTCTACGGCTACACCATGACCATAGGCCCCGACGGTAAGCCTGTGATAAGAGAGTTTGGCAACGTTAAGCCTTCAAGGCTGGGGTTAATGAAGCCCTCTGAGGAAAGGGAACCCCTCGTGGATGTTATCCCTGGCGACAGGGTAGTACATGTAGTAGCTGAGATGCCAGGGGTCAGTAAGGAGGACATTAAGCTTGAAGCCACCGAGGACGAGTTAGTAATTTCAGCCGAGTCGGAGAGGCGTAAATACCATAAAGTAGTCTCCCTTCCAGTCAAGGTGGACCCTAAGAGCGCTAAAGCCTCATATAAGAACGGGGTTCTAGAGGTTACTCTCAACAAGGCTGAGGAAAAACCAAAAGGAGAGAGAATAAAGATAGAGTGAGGTTTTTTACTCCACGCTGATGTTGTCTGGGGAGAACCCTAGCTCCGTTAGAAACTCTTTTACCTTATTTCGATGGTCCCCTTGAAGCTCTATCCTACCGTTCTTAGCGGTGCCGCCGCAGGCACAAGCAGTCTTAAGTTTACCCGCGATCTCCCTTAGGTCGAGGTCCTTGCCGCTGATACCTTCAATTACGGTCACGTCCCTATTCCATTTTCTTCTCTCCACGTATACCCTAATGATCTGCTGCTCCTTCGCTATCGCTTCGCATACGCAAATTTCACGCGGTAAGCCACAGACTGGACATGTTTCACTCATTCGTCTCTGGCACTGCTAATGCTAGTTTACTATTTATTGCTTGCGGAGCATCATAGGGCAGGTTGAGAAGATAAACCTTTATACTCGAGCTAGTGGAATTGGGCTTAGGCGTTCTCCATGCAGTATAGGTGTGGAAGGTGTGGAAGAACGTTTACGTTAGAGGAGCTTCAGAGACTGCCTTGGGTTAGATGTCCCTACTGTGACTCGAGGATCATCTATAAGATTAGGCCTCCCGTAGTGAAGAAGATAAAGGCTGAGTAATGTTTTCTTAATCCTGCTCAGGGTTGAAAGAAGCTCTAAGCGATCTACTGACGTACGCGATCTCTTCGAAGAGTAGTTTAGCGGCATGGATAGCAGCTAAGCCGTTATCGAAGGGAGGGCAGACTTCAACAACATCTAGCCCTACAATCCTTCTATCTATAACCAAGTTTAACACTTCTAAGAGGGAGGTTAACGTCAATCCTTCAGGCTCAGGGTTGCTTACGCCTGGAGCATA
>Ga0164311_10000015_pt1 | contig 56723 bp, 64 predicted proteins | sample GuaBasSedimGuay2_FD_121796 | JGI IMG/M metagenome (GOLD analysis project Ga0164311, IMG submission 121796) | Subseafloor sediment microbial communities from Guaymas Basin, Gulf of California, Mexico - Guay2, Core 4569-9, 9-12 cm | ecosystem: Environmental > Aquatic > Marine > Hydrothermal vents... | reverse complement strand
GCTAGGCAAGTAGCTCTAGCGATCGAATGAACCTCACTTCCTAAGTTTAAATAAAAGGAAGAAGCCTATAGTTCCATGCAACATTTTTGATAACTTCTTCTCTAAGTCCCTGGCTTCCCTCGAGGTGATATTAAGGACGTATATATACTCAAGTGAATCTAAGTCCCTTCGGTTGTCAAAGTGCTTTATCCTGAACTTATATAGGGGCGTATAGCCCTTCTCATCAAGTTCATCGAGAATAGGCTCTATTACTTTAAAGTCCCTTAAGGGCACTACTATTCTAAGTAGGTACGAGCACTTATTCTCATTCATAGAGCTATATTTTGAGTAAGTGATGTTTAAAGCTTTGACCCTCATTACAAGTTCTTCTTTCAAAAAGTATTTACGCTCTCCAAAGGCCAATATATACCGGTCGATAGCATGAAAGCCGGCTTCTCTAAGCGTGATATAACTCCCCCTCTAACAATAGAGTTAGATGGATACGCTCCGAGGAATCAGTATCCCGTTGGAGTACACGATCCAATCTACGTGAGGAGCCTGGCTGTTACAGAAGATTCTACCAGGCTTGTAATATTGTCTTTAGATCTTCTGGGATTGGAAAAGCCTTGGGTAGATAGGATTAAGCAGGAAATACATAGAGATTTGGGCATACCATTTGAAAATATAATAGTTTCCACAACGCACACCCACTCTGCGCCATCTACCGGTATTTTTAGACCAACTAATCATTCATGGATGGAGAACTTAGTGGAACATTGTCTGAGCGCAACCATTGAAGCCTTTCGAAAGGAAAGGCCTGTGCGATATGGGGCGAGTATAGGCAACGTTGTTGGAATTAACATTAATAGGAGGAATATTAGGGGGCCAGTAGATACATCAGTACCTGTTCTACGATTAGAGACAGAAAGAGGTGTTGTAGCAACATTATATTCATTTGCTTGTCATGCCGTGGTTCTTGGACCTAATAACTACTATATTAGTGCCGATTATCCGGGGGCTAGTAATCGTCTGATAGAAAGCTATGATGAATGTGGAGCTTTGTTCTTACAGGGTGCTTCAGGGGACATAAACCCTCTAGTTCCAAGCACAAAACTAACTGACGTGTACAATAGAGGAAAAGGAACATTTGAAGAGGTTGAAAGAATGGGGAAAATACTAGCTGCAGAAGTTCTGAAAACATCAAACTTAATATATGAGACTAAAGAGAACGCTGAGATAAAGTGTCTACAAGAAGGGATCGAACTAGAGATAGAGGAAATACCCTCCCCCGAGAAAAGCTGGTACGAATACCGGGCGAGCAGGGAGAGAAAGGCTAAGACCAGCGATTACCGAGAACTTATGAAGATGGGAATTGCAGAGATGAGCAACTATCGATACTTTAAGCTCTGGCAGAGACTCAAGGACGCTAGAAAAGTGGTAACTGTGCTACAAGCCTGTAAAATAGACGATCTGTTAATAGTGACTCTACCAGGAGAAGCTCTAGTGGAGATAGCATTGGATCTCAAAAAGAGGTTTGATGAGTGGAAGCTCATCGTTGCTGCGTATGCAGGTGACTACTTGGGATATATACCTACTGTTGAGGAACTCAAGAAAGGAGGATACGAGACCTCGTTGCCTTGGAGGATACTTACGGAAGAGAGTATACGTAGGCTGATAGAAAAAACGTTTGAAATAGTTGAAAAATTGGTTACTAGCTAGGAAGCTGTATCCTTAGCTAGTTCTTTAAAGGCCTTCTTAACCCAGTCTTTCAGCTCTGACCTCGGGGGTGGGTATACGAAAACTGTTATTCCCACAGCGCCGTTTTCCAATGCAAGCTTAAAGCCTCTGTAAAGCTCTTCGAAGCTTTCCATAAAGCCTATAAGTATTCCCGCCGATATCCTCGCTCCGCTTCTCACGCCTTCCTTAACAGCTTCACCTATCCATTCTACGGGCTTCTCGTAGTATTTATGGTATATCATTGGATTGTAGAGATCTAGACCCCAGTTTGGCCAATCTTGAAAGACGTATCTGTATGCCAGTGAAGGAGTAGCAAAGACTGCAGCACTCACCTCAAGGGAAGAGTCGTATAGTTTAACCTTCTTACAGACATAACGGACAATATCCGTTATTCTATCTGCTCGCCATTTAAACCATATTTGGTAATTAGGGTCATCATAGGGGATAGCTATGGGATCTAGCCCCTTTTCCTCTTTAAATAAACTCCTACAGACGTTACAGTAGCAGTAATCGAATTCGGGTTTAAGCACCTCTTCCTTAGGCACACCTGGATATCTTCCTCGTATACCCTTAGGCAGTATTATATCGGGCAGTCTTATGTAATCGAAATGTAAGCCATCTACATCGAATCTTTCAGCTATCTCAAGAAATGTATCTACTAGATTCTCCCTAACTTGAGGCCTAGATGGACACAGCCACTTATAATGGTCTACGTAAGGAGGCTTTTCAATACAGCTAATTCCTAGCTTATTGACAACATATAGATACTTATTCCTTTTCATAAAGTCCTCCTGATGGAAGTTGAGACTCACGATCCATGCATGAACCCGAAGATCCGCTTTTCGAGCCTCCTTCACCAAGGGTGTTATAAGATCTTTACCTCCCACTTGAGGAAGCGACGGCCTTACCTTACTAGGGTAAAGCGCTCCCCCCGAATTCACAACTATTATGTAAACCTCCTCAATGCCCATGTCCTTGAGCTCTTTGATAGCTTTCTCGATTCCGATCTGCCTATGTAGGCCGAGTGTTGAAACCCATGCACCCTTCCTCATGATAATCCTCCACTTATTTTGGCCAAAACCTTCGAGCTACATTATTCTATTAAACATTAGCGTGCGTTGAAGCACTTTGCTTTTAAAGGGTTCAAGTAAGGCATCAACGTTCTCCTCCAGATCTACAAGACTTCTATCGGCGGGAAATTCACCCCTGATAATGAGTATTAGCCCCTTGTTCTCTTCTTGAGCAGATTCGCTAAATAGAGCAGCTAACTTATCAAGGTATTCGTGTAAAAAGCGACTTTCATCCAGGGATTTTAGAGCTAAGGAGGGATCAATGTAATAATAACTCGTCTTAACTAGCTCAGAACTTAGATTCTCAAAGTCAGTAATTCGCTGATCGGAGAGGATGCAGGCCTCGGAGGTTATGGGAATGTAGGCCTCTACCCTAACCTTGCGAATGATACTACTGTTTTTTGAAACTATTCTCCACAGAATATCCTCGTCCAGGTAGTCAGAGATAGGGTACCCAACATCTAGTAGCTTTTTGACGTTATCCAGCTCCTCTCTGCTAAGATAGCTCTCTGCGCTCTCGAGAAAACCTTCCTCATCAAAAATTAAGTCGGGAAAGCTTACTGCTCCCATGCTGGCTGGGAAAGGTGTGAGCCTTTCAAAGACCTCAGCTCTTGCCTTGCTTATCGATGAGTCTATTAGGTAGAAATTCCAGTCAAAGTCATAAGCTTGAACGACTTCGATGACATCCAGCGATCTATTAATCGGCTTCTCCTTCAGTTTCATTGTAAGGAGAATTTCAAAGTTTGGATCGCTTATACTCACTTCGAAGACCAAACTCTATTAAAAAGCTCCTCGTTATATCTGTTTCTTGAACCGCCTTAGGCGAGCTCTTAATGTCAAGCTTTATATCTCTCTAAGATCTCCTTAGATTTTAAGCCGAGAAAAGCCGCTCTAGACCGCAAAATTAGCCAAAAAATTAATATTGGTGATACAAAGCAGTGAGGAGCAGGTGCTTGAGGTGGAGGAGTCTTCTGGTTCGTTATTGTTGTATTTATCACCGATCGTAGAGAAAATCCTCAGCTTTGCTAATAGCGCTTTAGATGAATTTCCCTGGGCCTCGGCTGCCGCTATCAGGCTCGGTGTAGAACTAATCGTAAAATCTCTCTACCTCGACCTACTTCATCCTAGATATAACGTTAAGAGGAAAGTAAAGCTGCTTGAGAGTAGAAAATTCTCGTTCAGATACATCGCACGGAAGCTAGAAGAGAAGGCTAAGAATAGGAGTTTTCGGGATAAAGTGTACTCCCTCTGGCTCGATTCAACAAAGTACTCGCACTTTACAGAGTACGTGGCGCGAGAACTCTTTGAAAACGATATAGAAACAACTAGAGAAAAAGTGAAAAGACAGATTCAACGCCTGGAGGAAGTATGGAAAGAAGCATTGGCACTGGGTAGAGAAAGGGGCCTCTTCCTATAGAAAAGCTGGCTCCAAACGCTTTAATTGCGTAACGTCGTGCAAAGTCCTACCGTCATAAGCCTAAGAATACCCCTATTTTGTAAACCAGGAAGCCCAGCATGAAAGCCAACACTAATTCATAAATTAAGGTTATCAATACTGCCTTTGTACTTCTAGTCTCTGAGTAGATAGACACGAGAGTGGGCAAGCAGGGCGTGTATACCACCGTTACAAGCATTAATATGAAGGCCGTTAACTGAGTTAAGCCCACAAGCCTTATTGCCTTAAGGGGATTTGAAGTACCCGTTGAGAGAATTAGAGCTTCTAAAACAACTTCTTTAGCTCCTATACCGCTAATTAGTGCAAGAATTATACGCCAATCTTCAAAGCCTAACAGTGACCCCACAGGGCTTAGCGCCTTTGCAAACGTTGCAGCAAAGCTTTCCTCCACACTTGTTACAATGCCACTACTAGACCAGTTTAGCAGAAACCACAGTATTACTGAGAGCAAGAGGATGACTGTACCCGCCTTCCTTAGAAAATCCTTGCTTTTCTCCCATGCATACCATGAAATCACCCTTAAACTGGGCCTATGATAAGGTGGAAGCTCAATTAGTAGCTCTGGCGGACTGAAGTCCCTTAGATAAAATAGCCGGAGAATAAGGCTTACTACCCCCAACAGCGCAAAGGCTAGCAAGTACAGTAATGTTACTACGAGAACCTGAAGTATAGGTGATGGGTAAATCGCCAAAGCTATAGCTAGTATCACTATCAGCCTTGCCTGACATGGAATTATTGGAGCCAATACTACGCCCAGCGTGTGTTCCCTCTCCCCCTCCAGTATGCGCATACCGAGAATAGCGGGAACGTTACATCCAAAGCCTAGAAGGAGAGGCATGAGAGCTTTGCCGCTAAGGCCTAAGCGCCTTAAGATAAAATCACCAGCCACCCCCATTCGTGCCATGATCCCTGCATCTTCAAGGAAACTAAACAGCAAGTACGTCAGAAATATAAGCGGAAAGAAGCTTAATACTGCTCCCAAGCCCCTTATGATGCCTTCGGTTAGGAGACGGATCAGCCATCGAGGAAGGTAATATCGTAATGAACCTTCTACAGTCACGGCTATTTGATCAAATACGCCGGCCATGAGTTCTGCTAGACTATAATTTTCAAAAACTCCTGCAACTTCCTCAAACCCCAAACTGTTCAAAATAACGTTGAGAGGAAAGCCTGTATTAATGCTAAAGATTACAAAGAGCCCGAGAAAAGTTATTATTAGCGAAAATAGGGGCCCAAAGACCGGGTGGGTTACTAATTTATCGAGCTTCTCCGAAAACTCATATTCTAAAAGCCTCTCCCTGTGTAGACATCCACTTAGAATATTGTTTATAATCTCGTATCTCCTGCTGATCAGCAGGATATCGGGATCCTCGCCTAAATCTCTCCTTATCTTATCCCTTATGCTCTTGACCTCTTCAAGAACCTTCCTCCCTTTCACGGTCTTCATTAACCTTGATTCTAAATCCTTGTCTCCCTCAATTAACCTAATGGCAACCCATCTTGAAGGATACTCAGGCATGATTCCGTTGTTTTCAATGAGCTTCCCGACGCTCGCAATATACTTCTCAAGCGCTCCATAGCTTACCTTGAAACGCTTAACCTTCACCCTTCCCTCAGCCACACCGATGGTTTTCTCCAATAATTGACGTAATCCATGACTGTGTAGTGCTGAAATAGGCACAATGGGTGCCGGGAGCCTATTAGCAATTCTCTCGAAGAATATGTGTATTCCTCTTCTTTCAGCAGCATCTATCTTATTGAACGCGATGACAACTCTGTTGGTCAACTCTAGTACTTGAAGAGCTAGGTACATCGTGTGGTAGGGTTCAAGAGAGTCTACGAGCACTATTACGGCGTCCGGCCTTTCCTTTACAATGAAGTCTCTCGCAATAACCTCTTCCTCGCTTAGCGCTCCAAGACTATAAGTCCCGGGAAGGTCGACTACTAAGATATTTTTACCCTTATATCTTAGCTCCCCCTCATACCTATCGATGGTCTTTCCAGGCCAGTTTCCTACGTGCTGCCTCTCGCCCGTAAGAACGTTAAAAAGGGTACTCTTACCAACGTTAGGACTGCCCGCAAGAGCTACTATAATATCGGCTCTCTGTCTATGAGAACTCCGATCCTTTGAGAAGGTTAATGAGAGATTGCTCATCTCACTGAACCTCCACTAGAACTTTGCTTGCAAGCCCCCTCCCTATGGATAGCCTCATACCCCTAATCTCTATTATAAGCGGCCCGACTCTGTTATGCACGACCCTTACAAGCGTTCCAGGTACGACTCCCATTTCCATAAGCCTTCTCGTGGCTCCCCAGCCCCCTACTATATTCACTACTCTTACTATAGCCCCCGGAGGTGAGGCTGAAAGAGGAATTACTCTTAGGTCAGGCGTTCCAGCCAATACATAACACCCAGTGTCTAACCTTAATTAGGATGGGATATAAATTTTTAAGGTTTACCTAATTTTATCTACACTACCTAATTTGAGCTCTAGCGCGTCTAATAATGGCTTCCAGTACTTTAAACACAGGGTCTGGAAGGCCGATTAGGTTAGGGACGTATACTTGTTCCATTTTCACTAAGTCGTACACGGATAAGCCCCTGAGAATTGCCAGGGCAAAGAAGTTAAGAATGTACGAAATGTTTATCTCCCCCATAATTTGAGCCCCTAAAATGCGCAGGGTACTGGCATCTACTATCACCTTCACGACAATTTCCTTAGAGTCGGGATAAAAGTGAGGTTTATAATGTGCTTTAAGCTTAAGAGAAAATGCATTAAATCCCTCGTGCCGAGCCCTTTCCGAAGTGAGCCCCACGCCCCCCAAATTGAAGTACTCAGTAGATACTGCCCAGGAGAAAAGTGTTCCCCTGTAAGTTTCATCTCCGCCCACTGCATTAATTCCCGCCACTCTTCCTTGCTGATAGCATGCATTAGCTAAGAATGACATAGCAGGTTTCCCCGTGATAGCGTCCCAGACCTCTGCACAATCACCTGCTGCAAATATATTTTCAATAGAAGTTCTCATCTTCCTATCAACTTTTATTCCTCCTAAGGGTCCTAGCTTTAATCCCATTTTAGTAGCCAGATCCACATTAGGTCTTACACCTACGCATAACACCACGAAGTCAGTATCTATTTCAGATTCTTCTGTTAGAACCTTCTCTACGTAGTTACCCTTACCTCTGAACTCCACCACCTTATTGTTGGTCAGAACCTCTATGCCCTTAGAAGACATGTGGTTCATAATAGCTATTGCAAGGTCTCGATCGACTTTTCCAGGTAAGATCGTTGGCATGAGCTCTATTAATGAGACCTTTAATCCCATGGTTTTCAACGCGACAGATACTTCAATTCCTAACGGACCTGCACCGATCACGACAACTTTCCTAGAATTTAAAGCCTTTCTATGAAGCTCCATGCCGTCCTCGACATTTTTCACGCAGAAAATTCCTGCAAGTTCGGATCCTGGTATCCCTTCCAGTCTTAAAGGCCTACTCCCTGTGGCAAGTATCAGTTTATCGTACTCTATGCTGAAGCGGCTATTTGAAGCCAAATTAATGCCATAGACTCTCTGATTTGAGGCATCTATCCCTGTTACCTTCATCGAGGTTAGGACTTTAAAGCGAGGGGATTTGTATACGTCCTCCACTATGTCGCTCCATGCCTTAACCTTACCTGAGATTACATCCGGTATAGAACAGGGATGATATACAGCGTAATGCCTCTCCTCTAACGCTATTACCTCAGCCTCGCGGCTAAATTTATGAGCAAAACCAGCAGCTGTAAGCCCTGCTGTACCATAGCCTATTACAACAACTTTCATATGTCTCGCCATCACAGAACCTCTACTACGCGCCGACGGAACATTATCAGAAACAATACTATCATCAGGATTGCAATGAGCAATCCTATGATCATTAATAGACCTCCATGAGCCCCCCAGGAAACTGCTACTGGAAAGGGTCCTATAAAAATTATCACAGCACCGCTAGGTGCTTCTAAACCCCTTAATGCGCTATAGGCCAGTAAAAGAGAGCCCAAAATTATGACTATAAATCCTGTAAAGATCATAAAGAGACCTATTTTGAATAGATAAGAAGCCTGAGAATTCAATGCGCTACCCCCAAGGCTTTTATCGGCCCAATTATTTATAAAGCTATTTTCATAGCATCCGAGGGACATCAGCTATTGAACGCTTCGCCATTCGAAGAGATTAGAAGCAAGACCGAAGACGAACGGTCAGTACTGAGCTTGATGTTTAATTATTTGTGTCGCCATCTTGAGCTATAACGATTAAGGTGAACAGCTTTTAGTTTCATGATCTCATCTCGGTGTTTTATCGCTTGATGAGAGGCTTGTGAAAAATCTACCGAAATTCAAACTCTCTAGTACTCTATCCATTAGCTCTAAGTTTACATTCCAGATCCCTGTTCAAAAGTTGAAGGATGAAACTATGGGGCTGAGCTGTGATGATCGTCTCGAATGCTGACCCCCTTCATGAAGAAACTTTGAATTCTTCTAGCCAGACATGTTTGGGGAGAATGAAAATTATGATGCCCTTATCTTAAGAACTCCACTCGTAATCTCCTAACAATTGTGTAAGCTCGGGTCATCTCACTCTTATGAAATTTGCCAGCAACTGAGAGCTTGAGGCACTTCATTGTCAATTACATTGGCACCCTGGAACTTAATTGTGCTTTTAAATAGGTTATGTCATTTCTTTAACTGAGGTGAAAACATGAGGTATACCGTGGATCAGAGACCTGCGTACTCTATTCTTAAGGTTCAGCTGGAGCCAGGAGAAGAGGTGACCTCTGAAGCCGGAGCCATGGTTCTGTTCAAGGGAGACGTCGAAATAGAGACACACATGGGTAGAGCCGGGTTTATTACTGGGATCCTCAGAGGAGTGCTCGGGACGGAAGCCGTTTTCATGAACACTTATAGGGCTAGGTCTAAGGCTGAGGTATGGTTCGCTCCCTCACTCCCCGGAGACATATTATATATTCCTCTGAATGGAGACTCATGGATAGTTCAGGATAGCTCGTACTTGGCTCATCATGGAGATATTGAGGTCGGCATAGCTTGGAGAGGGTTTAGGGGACTATTAGCGGAGGGAGAACTCTTCTGGCTCAGGCTTAGAGGATATGGCGGGGTATGGGTCAACGCTTATGGGGGACTTGAGAAGCTTGAAGTACCGGCCGGAGAGAAGGTTACCATTGATAACTTCCACTTCGTAGCCATGTCAGAGGACGTAGACTACTCTATAAGGAAGTTTGGAGGATGGAAGAGCTTCCTCTTAGGCGGAGAGGGAGTAGTGTTCGATGTAAGAGGCCCAGCAACAATATACCTTCAGACAAGAATAATTCCTCCGTTCGCTAGGCTACTAAGAAAGTTTCTGAAAACCAGTTAGAACCTAAATACAGAAAGTACATCATGTATATCCTTAGAGCTCTATGAGGGAGAACTCCTGGTTTTATATTCAAGGTAAACTAAGATGCCATGCTTAGACTACTGCATCTTCTACCAAGGCCTCGATCTTTACGCAAAAAATACTATGAAGAACCAGGCTAGTACGGTAATTATGAAAACTGTCGCCCAAATACGCGTGTCCCAATCCAAAACCTTTCTTCCGTCAAGTACCCCGAAAGGTATTAAGTTAAATATAGCGACATCAATGTTTATTCGAGCCGCCAAGTACAGGAGTACATTTGTCCTTACTAGAGAAATGAAAATTAAAGCTAGAATCAAATTCGTAAGCGGTCCTGCAACTGCTATTTTACCTATTTTTCCCCTATCATAGCTGGCAAAGAGGGGTATTACAGAGACGTATCCTGGAGCTATAACTTTAATTGGTAGAATTATGGAGACAGCCGTGAGCAAGAGTCCAGTTCTATCAAGCCTGAATCGCGCACCAAAGCCGAGTGATTGTGCAACATATTTATGAGCTATCTCATGGAGGACAAAAGCCGTAAACACTGAAAGAAGAATTGTCGGCACGAAGATAAACCATCGATAGAGGGAGAGATACACTAGAGCTACTAACGCCGTTGCTATCAATAGGTCCACGGCCTCTCCCTTGCTGAAGCTGAAAGCTCTAGGAGAAGGTCTTATCCTGACAACCGGTTCTTTGTACTCACTGTACTCTAGCGAGTAACGACTCGGCATTAAAACCGGTTTCCATGTCCCCCTCTGTAGGCCTGGACAATCATGCTTCTCAGGCAGATGATGCTCTACGCAAAAGTACTTTCCACAGTACTTGCACTTAAAAGGTAGAGCTACTTCGCGTCCACAACGGCTACACTTAACCATTCAAGTCGCCAAGTATTAATGAGCTCTCAATCATTTATTTTTTCTCGCAAGGAGAGAAGAATGTCTTTCATTTCCCTTCCGTTAACAAGCATATCGTGGTTGTTGTTGAAGAAAACGAATACTCTCTTGGGCCTTAGTTGAAGGATATTCAGAGCGATCTCTACAAGCTCCTCACGCTTATAGTGGTATGCATACCACGTTATTCTCCCGTGGAGCCTCATATAGACGACATTGTTTGAGGAGTCTACAATAGTCCCGAATTCGGGGGAGTCCGTGGATACGAAAGTAACTCCTAATCTCTTACAAATCTCGACTCCTCTATTACCCGTAAACCACTCAGGGCTTCTAAACTCAACTGCCATTCTCTCACCCAAGTTGACGCTTTGAGAAAAAGTCTCTAGCCTCCTCAAGTTTTCCCTTGTAAGTCTAAAGGAGGGAGGGAGCTGGAGTAGGTAGAAATCTATCAAATCATCCATGGGCTTGAAAATTCCTCTGAACCTGTTCCATAGCGATAAGGCCTTCTTACCCAACTGGCTATAATGCGTTATGCTCCTATGGACTTTTATCGACCATCTTAGTTGGCTTCCATGTCTAAGCCAGTTCCTTACGAATGAAGCATAAGGGAAACGATAGAAGCTCATATTGAGTTCTACGGCATTAAACCCACTTTCACGAACGTACCATTTTAACCCATTCGGATTCCAGTCATAAACCCAACCGCTCGTTCCCACATAGACTTCAGGAAAGCTAGACATGATACTAATTATTCTTTATACCCCAAATGTTAATAAAGTTAAACGCTGCGACGGAGAAGGATTAAATATACCCTCTCCCCACTGTGTATTGTCTTAATAACCTTCTTTGTTTCATAGTCACACTTACTAGCTAGTCTACATGCATAACCTAAATAGGGCGTAACTATCACTATCCTCCCATCAGAGTTCAAGAACTCTCTATACGTTTCATATAAATTAAAGAAGAACTCAAAGACACCCCTATGATATCCATTCTCTGACCTCTTGGAGGATTTTAAAGCGGGGCATCTATTTCAGTGGATAAGTTTAACGGAGGAGCGAAAGCATCGCAGACTATGAAACTCACCTTGTCATTCACACCGGCTCTCTGCGCGTAAACTCTAGCCTGACTCACGTATCAATCCACAAGCTCTAATCCCACACAAGTTACCTGACGTTTTAGCGCGACTTCAATAGGAATTGTCCCTGAGCCGATGAAGTGGGCGATTGGGGATGAGCATTAAATGTTCTCCTAGTTCGATGAGGAGGGTGAGGGCTCAGCAAACTACACTAAACGCTACAACAACCCCCGCTCCCGCAGTCAGGCTAGGAGCAAAACATCCGTAATGACGTGCTCCGTATCAAAAAGACATAAAACGATACGGAGCAATTAAACGGTCTAAAATAATCTCCCCATCTTTAATATCAGCCAAGTAAACCATTGCTGCAGCGATTATGGGATTAAGTGGTGCAGGATGCTTGTACGTGTAGTAATCACGCTTGTGTAAAGGCTCCCTATTAAGCCTCAATGAAAGGAAGATTTTCCGCTTTCCACAGAGGAGGTCAACCCTTAGTACATATTGTGGGGGTCTGCCGATTTCGCATTCAAAGACCCTTTTGACTCCCCTTCCAACGACTAGCTCGAGGAAGCCTCTGCTATAGCAACCCTCCCTTACATGAGCTTCTACAACAATCTTCTCCTGAGGACTCTACACGCACTCTCTTAGAATAGATCTTACATTAGTCTCAGAGTTCTAGTGTTCACGCGCTCCTTGACTTCTAACAGTCTCTCGCCAAGAATTAAGGAATACAATTCGATCGTTCTGAGACTCCGTATAATATTCTCCTCCCCCTGAACAACGACAATGCTCTCTTCATGGTAAGTCTCAAGTACTTTCAGCTCTGCCTCACGACACTCCGCTTCCACAAAGCTCCCTAGTCCAAGTATTGGTGCAAGTAGGAGTCTCTGCGAGCACATTCCACTACATTGATAGAGCATTTAAATAAAAATTAAAAATTGCGTCCTACAGCCTAATTCTTATTTACAAGTACAACTATAACGCTCCTTGGAGAAAGGGTGCTCAATTGGATAAGGTAAGAGTAGGCTTTGTGGGTGCGGGAGTTCACGCTAATGCTGTTCATTATCCATCCCTCGCAAGCATGAAAGACGTTGAAATTGTCGCTATATGCGACATAAATTTGAGTAGGCTTAGATCTACCTCCAAGAAATACGGAGTTGAATTGCAGTACACGGATTACAAGAAGATGTTCGAGGAAGTGAAATTAGACGCTGTGTACATCATCATGCCCCCACATCAGCTATATGATATAGTCATTGATGCGCTAAGACATGGGTTTAATGTGTTTATTGAGAAGCCGCCGGGCATCACCGCCTTTCAGACGGAGAGCATGGCTAGGTATGCTAGAAAATATCGCTGCAAGACTATGGTCGGGTTTAACAGGCGTTTCATACCGCTACTCAGGAAGGTGAAGAAGATCGTGATGGAAAGAGGTCCCATCTTACAAGCCGTTGCCGTTTTCTACAAACACCGCCTCGGAGAGGAACCGTACTTCCGTGGTGCCGTAGATATATTGACCTGTGATGCAATTCATGCCGTGGATACTTTGCGGTGGATAGGAGGTGATGTCGAAAGGGTTGTAAGTGTCGTTAAAAGATTTCATTGCGAATACGATAATGCCTTTTACGCGCTTATGAGATTTAAAACAGGCGGCGTAGGAATACTTATGTCGAATTGGGCTGCTGGGAAGAGAATACATGTATTCGAAATGCATTCGAAGGGGATATCCGCATCTATCAACCCCGACGACAAAGCCTTAATTTACATGGACAATAAAGAAGACCCCTTAATTATCACCACACAGGAAGCTGCCGGTAGCAATGATCGTATATGGTACTATGGATTTTACTTCGAAAATAGACACTTTATCGATTGCATAAAAAATGACACTGAGCCTGAAGTCAATTTCGAGGAAGCCGCCAAAACTATGAGACTCATAAAGCTCATATATAACTCACAAATGTCGTAAAACAGGGTCAAGGGTGAAGGAAAAAGGCTTAGGAGACCCCATATTTCAGTTCGCTTGCTAACTTAAAGTCCTTAAGATAGTTAAAGATGGTTGTTAGATAAGTCGGTAATTTGAGAACTATATTCTCTTAGCCTTCATTAATGTACGGAGGATTTATAAGTTAGGGAGCACTCATCAAGCCTGATGATGACGCTTGCAAGGGTCGAATGGTGAGAGCACTCGGCTAGGCTGATTAAAACTTCTCTCAACCCACCTTACTACTTAAAACATGTTAGCTTAAATCTGAGCACTTTTACATGAGTCAATATGAGCTAGTACCTTTAGAATCCAGCCTAAGTTCTAAATGATTTCTGGCAGTACTAGTCGAGGTGGAAGGCCCTTCTCGATGCCATAAGCTATTGCTATCAAGTTGTTTACTTCCCGTTCCTTCAAGAGAATTGCTCCAATTAGTGGACCTATGTTAAAGGGATATCCTACAAATAGCCTCTCCGCCCTCTCGTAGTGGAGTTTTAAGAAGGCTTTCTCTACTTCTGCTATAGTACTTATCTTCTCAACTCTCCTAAACCAATCCGAGTACTTCGTTTCGCAGAGGATTTTATGAATTGTGCCTACGTTCTCTGCCTCGCTTATCCTCTTTAAGACCTCCGGTGGAAGACACTCCTCGCACAATACGAGAAAATCATAAGCCTTTTTAAGGCTTATTCCCATGTGCCTTGATCTTAGCAGAAGCATCACATTGTACCTATCTATTCTGGGAGAGAATGTATCCTCAGCTATCCCCCGATCCCTCTCACTCAACTTTGACAGGCCCTCGACCAAATCGTTGTAGAAGATCTTGTCAAAAAGCAGGTCTATAAAACCGGGCTTCTCCTTGCCCACGCTCCACATATAATCTAGGTCAATCTCGTATCCCAATTCGGCAAGAGATTTTCTAACCCCTCTGATGTCCGTGGCCGCTATTAGCTCAGCAAAATAAACCCTGTTGCCCAGAAAGGCTTCCACATCAAAGTTAATTCTATCCACGTACTCCTCTGCTGGTATTTTAAGAATTTTAGCTTTAACAGCAACTTTAAGGTTGTCTAGCTCGTGTCTTTTAAAAAAGGAGAAGAGAAAATCCCTAATTTCCCTTGTCGTGTGCATTATCAACTTCTTTTCCACGTCTATTAGGTTCTGTTTGAAAGCCCTCTCTAGAGTTATACCGGAAACTTGCTGTATTGTAGAAACATAGTGGGAATAAGCTGTGTTCTTAAGCGAGTCTACGAGTCCTGCGAGAGAAGTAATATACGTGAGCTTCCTAAGCAGATCCTTGGGGAGAAGAAAGCCTCTAATAGCAAAGGCTTTTGGTAGAACGTAGGCAAGCTCATTTTCATTCATTTAATCCACCAAGAGTATTATTGAGCTAGATTGAAGGTAAAATACATTTAGTTACGTGCTCTATAGCTTCTTCCCTCTTTTTCTCAGCGAGCTTCTTTAGTCTTTCGCTTTCTTTTAGAATTGTCTCTTCCATCTCTCGGCGGTATTTTTCTATGTTTGCCTTAACTCTCCTTTCCTCCTTCGCGAGAAGATCTTCAACTACGCTCTGTATATCCCTTCTGAGGCCTTCAGCTAAACTGTATGCCGTAGAGATAAGCTGCGACCTCTTTTCTCTTAGTGTTTCGTAAAACTTCTGCAAGAACAGATCCAAATCCCGTATCTGGTTTATAAAAATGGTGAGTTCTTTTCCTCGAGAATTTTCCTGCATTAAAACAATCCCCTACTTACGAAATTAAATCTTGCCAAGCATAAGTATTACGACAAGTAGGCCGTATATTGCTAAAGCCTCAGCCAAGGCGGTTATGATAAGCCCCAGGGTCTTTATTTCAGGCCTTTCAGCAGCAGCGCTTATAGCGCTACTTCCTGCAAGTGCTATTCCTATACCCGCCGCTATGACAGCCATTCCGAAGGCAGCTGATATGCCTAAGATAGATATTGCCCTTGCTATCGAGCCTTCGCCACCCACCTCGCCCGTAGTTGTCTCTGCGGGCGGAGCTACTCTACCCAGAGCAAGGTATATTCCGAGGAAGAATGATGCAACTAACACTAGTACGAGTACTACTGTTATTATCATTACGAAGACCTTGGGATATATTCCGTTTGCAGAATCTCCCTTTCTCATAGTCTACGCCCCTTTTCCTGGCTTGAGACACAAGTTACTAATGGCTAACACTTTTAAATCTTACCATAGTTCCCTCTATTTTTTGCCGCAACTCCTTAAGAACCTGGTTGACATTACCTCTATAAACGCGTAACTTTTCCTCATAGGCTTTCTCGAGTACCTGCTTAAATTCCCCCGTCATCAGTCCCCCCTCTCCCTTCTCCTTTTATATATTTTTTGCCTTGCAAACTCCTCCCTCGCCAATTCCTCTAGTACCGATTCAATAAACTCCAGTTCTTTTCTATAACGCGGTATTATTATGTATTCTAATGCATTAATGAGTCGTTGAGTATTTTTAAGCTCATCCACCAGTCTATAGATCGTCGTTTCAAGTTCTGAGAGTTTAAGAATATAGTTAATTGAGTCCCTTAAAGCCTTAATACTTTCATCAAGTGCTACGGTGGTTCCTTCAACACCGTATCTAACCGTCGGAAGAGCCAGACCCTCCTTCTCTTTTAGAGTTACGGTTACTAAGCCCATTATTAACTTCTTTAAGGGTTCTACCTCAATCAAAGCAGGCGTAGTTATGGCTATCTCCTCTACCTTCTGCTCACCTATCCTCAATACAGCTACGGCTAAGCTTTCATATGCCTTTAGAAGGTACCTTTCAAGGTCCCTTCGAGCCTCATTAGCGGAGTCTATAAGTAAGTTTAACTGAGCCAATAGAACCTCTCGTTTATTCTCCAATATTTCATGTACAGATTCAGCTATTTGAAGGGCTCTTCTTAGGGCTAAGAGCCTTATTTTTGTGGGAGCCTCTCTACTCAACTTTTTCCTCCTTCCTCTGATAGTACTTTTCTATGTATTCTCTATGGATTCTAGTGAGCTCCTCTTCCGGAAGCGTTGACAGAATTCCCCATGCTAGGTCAAGTGTCTCGAAGATATCGCGTTCCTCGTACTCACCTTGTCTTAGAAACTTCTCTTCGAATAGGTCTCCGAACTCTAGATACTTCCTGTCTATAGGCGAGAGGCTAGCCTCGCCTATGATGGTCGCTAGCGATCTAACCTCTCTTGCCCTAGCATAGGCGGCGTATAATTGCCTGGCTACGTCAGCGTGATCCCCCCTCGTACGTCCCTTGCCTATGCCATCCTTCATGAGCCTGGAGAGACTCTTCAAGACATCCACAGGGGGGTATATTCCCTTCCTGTACAGCTCTCTGCTTAGAACTATTTGTCCCTCAGTAATGTAGCCCGTTAGATCTGGTATGGGGTGCGTCATGTCGTCGCCAGGCATGGTTAATATCGGCATCTGCGTAATGCTTCCCCTTTTACCCCTAATTCTCCCAGCTCTCTCATATATTGAGGCTAGGTCAGTGTACATGTATCCGGGATAACCCTTTCTGCTGGGAACCTCCTCTCGAGCTGCACTTAACTCTCGCAGGGCCTCGCAGTAATTGGTCATATCTGTGAGAATGACGAGAACGTGCATGTCATGCTCGAATGCCAAGTATTCAGCCAGCGTGAGAGCTATTCTCGGAGTCACTATCCTCTCGATTACGGGATCCTCGGCTAAGTTTAAGAAGAGAGCTGATCTTTTGAAAGCTCCTGTGGCTTCTAACGACTGCTTGAAGAAGACTGCTTCATCATGCTTTACTCCTATAGCAGCTAAAATTACTGCAAACTCCTCCTCCTTACCCAGGATCCTCGCTTGACGAGCTATCTGAGCCGCCATTAGGTTATGAGGCAATCCTGAGCCTGAGAAGATAGGAAGCTTTTGCCCTCGTACCAGCGTGTTCATTCCATCAATTACTGATAATCCCGTTTGTATGAAGTCCGTCGGATAGTCCCTCATGTAGGGATTTATTGGCGCTCCATTGACATCCCAGAAATCTTCAGGTATGGGTGCAGGTAACCCGTCTATCGGGTTCCCTACACCATCGAAAACTCTTCCAAGCATCTCTATTGATACTGGGACTTCTAAAGTTCTCCCGACGGCCCTTACACGCGTATCACTTATGGAGAGACCTGTGGTTCCCTCGAATACTTGTACAACGGCGTACTCCTCTGCAGCCTCTATTACACGCCCTAAGCGGCTTTCACCCTCAGGACCAATAACTTCTACAAGCTCTTCGTAGCCTATGTTCCTAGTATTTTCTATGATAACTAGTGGACCTCTGATCTCCCTTACAGTCGCATACTCCATGAGACCTAGCTTAGACTCCAACGGTTCTCACCCCCTCAAAGGTGGCTCGAAGCTGATTAATTACTTCTTCCCGGAACCCTTCAATCTTGTATGTTTGATCGTTGGGTATCTCTTCCTTAATTCTCATAAGCCTCTCTATAATTTTGAGCTCTCTTATCCTATGGAACGGTACTCCACGTTCGATCAATCGTTCAGCCTCTCTGTGGAAGTCAATGATAGTTTTAAGTAACTTGAACTGCTTTTCAACAGAGCAGTATGTATCGATTTCATCGAAAGCATCTTGTTGCAGGAACCCTTCTCGTAAGATCCTCGCTGTTAACATGACGAGCTTCTCTTTTTCAGGAAGCGCTTCGGGTCCTAGAAGTCTAACGTGCTCCTTTAACTCGTTCTCTCTTGCGAGAATTCTCATGGCCTCGTCTCTGTAAGCCCTCCATGCTCGGTTAACATTCCTATCCCACCATTCCTCAATTGTATCGACATAGGCTGAATAACTCGTTATCCAGTTAATAGCGGGATAGTGCCTCGAATAGGCTAACTCTGTGTCCAAGCCCCAGAATACTCGGACAAACCTTAAGGTATGGGTTGTTACAGGCTCTGTAAAGTCTCCTCCAGGTGGGGAGACTGCTCCTATAATTGTTAAGGAACCAGTTCTCTCCGGGTTCCCCAGAGCCAGAACCCTTCCTGCGCGCTCATAGAACTCAGCAAGTCGAGAGGGTAAATACGAGGGATAGCCCTCTTCGGCTGGCATTTCCTCCAATCTTCCTGCGATCTCTCTAATGGCTTCAGCCCATCGGCTCGTTGAATCGGCTACCACCAGTACGTCATAGCCCATGTCCCTGTAGTACTCTGCAAGCGTCACGCCAGTATAAATGCTCGCCTCTCTCGCAATTACCGGCATGTTGCTGGTATTTGCTATTAGAATCGTCCTTTCCATTAAGGGACGACCTGAATATGGGTCTTTGAGCTCTGGGAACTTAATGAGAACCTCCGTCATTTCATTGCCTCTCTCCCCGCATCCAATGTAGATCACGACCCTAGCATCAGACCATGACGCTATCTGGTGGAGTAACACTGTTTTTCCGGTACCGAAGCCGCCGGGTACTGCGGCAGTGCCTCCTTTAGCCATAGGGAAGAACGTGTCTATGACTCGTGTGCCGGTAATGAGAGGCTCTGTAGGTTCGAGACGTTTAATGAAAGGTCTAGGAATTCTTACAGGCCATTCCTGATACATTTTTACCTCAATTTCAGTGCCCTCATGCTCAACAACTGCTATTGTGTCGAGAACTGTATACTCTCCCTCAGGAACCATCTCCTTCAATGTACCCCTAACATTAGGCGGTATCATTATCCTATGCGTTATAAGGCCAGTCTCTTGGACTTCACCTATAATATCTCCTGCCTCAACTTTAACGCCTGCTTTCACAAGGGGCTTGAAGTGCCATTTCTTATGAAAGGGAAGGGGGTCGGCTCTTACACCACGCCTAAAGAAGGGCCCAACCTTACGCGCAATTACTTCAAGCGGGCGCTGAATACCGTCGTAGATATTCCCTATTAGACCTGGTCCTAGCATCACGGAAAGAGGTCTACCAGTCGCGTAGACTCTTTCACCTGGTCTTATGCCTGTAGTATATTCATATACCTGTATTATGGCCATATCTCCTTCAATCCTAATGACCTCGCCTATTAACCGTTCATCACCCACTTCCACGAGCTCGTGCATCTTCACTCCAAGCATGCCCTTAGCCTTTACTACGGGCCCGCTAGCCCAGGTAATTACTCCCTTAATCTTACTCATCAACTTCACCTGAACAGGATTTTATAAACATCCTTTACGATACGCTCTCTCATCTTCTTTAGTCTTGTTTCGAATGTGTTATAATATCTAATATTTCCTTCAGGATTTTCCACAATAACGCCACCTACCGTCCTGGCAGCTTCCTCAGCCACTTCTATTTTTATACCTCGCTCCTTGGACACCTTTTTAGCAACCTTCTCCATGATTTCCTTATCCTTAGCGTTAACGTAAACCCTAAACTCCTTCCCTCCAATTTCTTCCATTCCCTCAACGAGAAGGACCTCTAGAATACGCTCGTACTTCTCATCTCTGGGTAGGTTCTCCAGCCTTTTAAGCGCCTCATTTAAAGTCTCTTCGATTATCTTCTCCCTCACCTCTAACAATTTCTTTCTAGCCTCGATTTCAATGTAAGCCCGCTCTCTCTGCTCCCTTTCCCTGTACTCTCGAAGGCGCCTATCGAGAAGGCCGCTCGCCTCCTTCGAGGCCTCTAGGAAAACCTGATGAATTATCTTCTCGCCCTCCTTTCTAGCCTCTGCAATGGTATTTTCTAGGTCCCTCTCTAACTCCTCTCTTAAGGTTTTTAGAAAGCTCTCCCAATTCTCGCCCACGTTAGCTCCCCACTTTCACACTTTAAGACCTAAAGCACTTTTAATAACTTCCTTATAGTCCACTTTAAATTCTCCTCTACTTCGACGAGATGGAACTATGGTTATTGCTGGAATCGCGAACTTCAACCTAAGCTCATTTATTCGCTCCATTAAGTCAGTCGCGTAGTAATCTGACAGGAGAATCAACCCAACATCCTTTCTTTCTCTTATTACTTCGCTAAGCCTGCTTTCCATTTCTGAAGGAGAATTCACTACTATGCCCTCTATCCCTATAAGCCTAAAGGCAGTGACTGTATCCTTATCTCCGATGAACACGACCTTCAAAATACCTCCCGCCATGATACTGTATAACTTATTTTTAAATTTTCCAGCTAGAGAGGCCAGCATATCTACTAGCACTAAGACACATATACGGTAAAAGATAGAGAGATGACGGGTAACTACCGGCACAATTTACTGCTTACTCGTCTACAAAGCTTAGGTACTCTACTTGATGGTAATTTTGGCTAGCGACCTTCTCCTAGTCTGCGAAAGGGAACGCTTTCCAAACTGTGTAGTGAGCTCATCGTCTTTCCGAAAGAAAGAAAATATAATAGCTAGAATGCTAATAAAACATGCTTCGAGAGGGGAAGGCGTATGGGTCAGCACAGCGTGCTAGTACTGGGTGCGAGTTTTCCTCCCAAAAAAGCTGAAAGCGTGCTGACAGCGCTTCTTAGCACTGACGTCGTAGAACCGATACCTGTAGGAAAGCCTGAGAAGGTCAGAGTTGTGGAAGAGTACATGGAGATGCTGACATCCATAAAAGGCAAGATCGAGAAAGTTACCAGTTCACTTGATATAAAGTACAGGGAAAAAATCTTGAGGTTTGAAGCTATATCTAAGAAAAGGATAGAAGTCCACGAAATAGGAGATGCGGTGAAACGGTTAGCCGAGAAAGCCTTGATTCTAGAAGAGGTGATAAAGCAGCTAGAGAAGAGAGCAAAACTCACTAAACAGATAGAGGAGTTAAGTACTTATGAAAGGCTGTTAGCCCCCCTAGAGAAAACTGGTCTCGACCTGAAAGACCTCTTCGAAAAACGTCAGTTATACGTAAGAATAGGCATCATACAAGAGAAGGATAGAAAGGACCTTGAAGATCTGTTCAGAAGGAACAATATTCTCTATACGTTCATGCACAGCCTTGATAGAGACGTTTTCATAGCCATAGTTTCGATGAAACAAAAAGAAAGATTTGATAGGCTACTGGAACCTTTCTCCATAGAGTACATTACCTATAGAAAGGATTTGCCGTCCAACGTGGATGAAGCATTAAAGTACTTAAGAGATAATATAGTGAAACTTAGCGCTGAGCTTGAGGAAATTGACTACAGGCTTGAAGAGTGGAAGGAAAAGCACTTCTTTGAAGTGCTCGCCCTCAACGAGGCAGTAGATTGCTTGTTTAAAGCCCTACAGAAATTGGCAAACTCCATCGTTAGTCCTGAGGAAAACAGACTTTACCTCGAAGCTTATATCCCAGCACAGGAGGCAGAGAAGGTAAAATCTAAGCTGGAAGAGGCAGGAGCCTCTGTAGAGTTTAAAGAGCCTACGGCGGAAGGTGCGCCCATATTCTTTAAACCGACACCCCTCGTGAAAGACGTAAGAAAAAGCATTTTAAGCATGTACGGGTGGCCGAGTGTTAATGAAGTGGATCCTAGCTTCATAATGCTAATAACGTTCCCCCTGTTCTTTGGTTTCATGTTCGGTGACATGGGTCATGGACTTGTGCTCTTTATTGCAGGTCTAGTCTTAAGGTACTTTGGTCCGGAAAAATACCGCTCCTGGAGCACACTGCTCACGCTGATGGGTATATGCTCAATGTTCTTTGGTACCCTCTCCGGCGAACTGTTTGGAACACATATAAAACTGCCTGGATATCATCCCCTTATAGAGCTATTTGAGGACCATGAGATATCGCCGGAAGGAGTAAATATGGCCCTCGGACTTTCCCTTCTTATAGGCGTGATTCATCTAATCATAGGCTTTATGCTGAAATCCGTGAATGAGTTCAAGCAGGGGCATGCAATAAAGGCGGCAACGAAATCCATTCCGATACTAGTACTCTACATCTCTGGAGTCATAGTTGTGGGCTCGACGGATTACGTTCATAACATAATTCCCAAGTACTTAGCCAATATATTCTTGCCACTGATACCCATAAGCATACTCATTATAGTTTTCGGAGAGCCCGTAGTATCCCTACTAGCTAAGACACATCACGAGCCCGTCTCCGCGCTCATAGGAGAAGGGGTTCTAGAACTTATGCTATCGTTGCTTGAAATGCTGTCGAATACAATATCATACATACGACTTGCCATATACTTTGTGATACACTCGGTCTTAACGATGGTTGTGAACATGGCCTGGAGCCTAGGTGCAATGGGCTTACCAATAGTAATAATAGGTCAAGCGGGAATTATCGTAATGGAGGGGCTATTCGCTTATATACAAAACATAAGGCTTCACTTCTACGAGTTCTTCAGCAAGTTCTACGAGGGAGGAGGGAGACCCCTAGAGCCTATTTCACTTAAGGGAGTCCTATCACAAATAATATTTACTAAATAAACAGTGCATCTATCTGTAAAAAAGCTTCTTTTCGGGTCTTCTAGGCTTAACAGGCTTAACTTCCTGCTCACTAACACGTTCTATAAGTTGCTTTTTATCGTAAGTCGCTAGCTCGAACTGAGTAGTGGGCTTTATAGCGTTCCATGCGCAGCTTTCCACGCACTGATGACAGAATATACATAACCCATAGTAGAACTTAGGCATTTTCCTCTTCACATGAGGATAGAACTCCATTGTTATCGCTCCTGTAGGACAATCCCTTGCACACATACCGCATCCTACACAGAGATCCGGGTTAAACGACATTTTTCCGCGAAATACTGGTGCCGGCTCAACCCTTTCTAAGGGGTATTGTTTAGTAACGGGCTTTTTGAAAACGTAGCTGACAACTCCTCGCAATATTTTCGGCATGAAGTTCAAAATCCTCACCTCCAATACTTCCTCTTAATTTCACTAGTGGACATATACCATACCTTTCCACTATTAACATCAACGAATTCCATTCTATCAGTACAGCAGAAACAGGGGTCTATGCTAATTAAGATTACCGGAATATCGGCTATAGTCTCTCCAATAAACGTTGCAACTATGGGATATAGGTTGGAGAAAGTCGGCGTTCTTATCTTTATCCTGTAGGGCTTTTCACCACCCTTGGATATTATATGGTACAAGAGTTCTCCCCTAGGAGCCTCTACTCTCCCTATAGCCTCCCCTTCGGGCATTTTCCTTGAAACAGGAATCCTCACTTCGCCCGAGGGAAGGTTTTCGAGAGCTTCCTCTATTAGCCGTAAACACTCAAATATTTCATCAACTCTTACCATCATTCTAGCCCATGAATCACACTCCTTATAGGTTACGACGTTTATAGGTATATCTTTGTAGGCTTGGTAAGGATCGTCCGCTCTCACATCGGTCTTTATACCTGAACCCCTGGCTACTGGACCTACAGCCGAGCGCGCTATCGCATCTCTGGATTTTAGTAGCCCAACGTTTACGAAACGAGTTCTAATAAGCGGGTCTTCGAGGAATACTTTTCTGATTTGCAAGAAACTTTCTCTAAGTGTTGTACAAGCCTTTTTTAGTGCACTTATCACCTTCTCATCTACGTCTCTTCTCACACCACCAATAGTATTGTATGCCGACATCAACCTATTGCCTGTTAACTCCTCCATGAGCCGCATAACGAGTTCTCTGTCCCTCCATATCCACATAAACATAGTTTCGAATCCAACTTCGTGAGCGGCTAGGCCTATTATTAGTAGGTGGCTATGAATTCTGGCGAGCTCATTTACCACAACCCTTAAGAACTGAGCACGCTTAGGAACCTCAAGTCCAGCTAGAGATTCAACCGTTTGAACGTAACACGTTGTGTGCGCGACATTACAGATGCCGCATATCCTCTCGGACATGTATATGTTCTGGACATAGGTTTTTGTAGACATCAGCTTTTCCATACCTCTGTGCAGGTAACCTATCTTAACTTCTACATCGACTATGACTTCGCCATCTACCTTGAATCTAAAATGCTCAGGCTCTGCGAGCGCGGGATGCTGGGGGCCGAAAGGTAATATTGTTATTGCCATTAACTCTCACCTCGTTTACTTTGGCTCATCCTTAAGGGGAAGAAATCTGGAGGAGAGTTATCGGGTAAGACGAAGTTCTTACGCAGATTAGGGTGTCCTATGAATTTAATTCCCAAAAGATCATACGCTTCGTTCTCGTGAAATATAGCACCCGGTATTATGTCAGTAAGGCTTGGAACTTCAGGTTTCTCCTTACTCGTTTCCGTAATAATACTTAGAAGAACACTTTCAGTAAAATTCCATATATGATAGTAGACTCTAAAGCAATCCTCGAGTTCAACCCCTGTAATTGCGCTGATGTAGCAATCTCCTAGCTCCTTTAACAGTTTGTTAACAATTTCTTTAATGTTCTCGCTCGATGTGTATACGTAATACCTTTTAGGTCCACGTCTTTCAACTTTGCCTAGAGGTCCTATGATCCCGGTAAGCTTGTCAAGGAGATCATTACCTTTTCTTTCCAAGAAAGTCACCTCCATAAAGCTTTCTTAACGCTAGGTACACTCCGTGTATTATGGCCTCGGGTCTAGGAGGACATCCAGGGACGTATACGTCCACCGGAATTATTTTATCAACTCCACCAACCACGTTATAGGCTCCATTAAATGCTCCACCATCAACTGAACAAGTTCCTATAGCAATGACGACTTTAGGCTCAGGCATTTGATTGTATATCCTTCTTACACGTTCCTCCATTTGCTTGTTTACACCACCTACAATAGCTAGAATATCAGCGTGTCGGGGAGAGCCTACGAGCTTTATCCCAAATCTCTCTACATCATAGAAAGGAGTTAAAGCTGCTACGAGCTCTATGTCACATCCGTTACAACAGGCGCCTGCGTTAAGGTGTAGGAGCCACGGCGATTTAGCTCTAGCCCATCTCAATAGTCTCTCGAGAGCATAACTGCCTATGGCCACAGCAATCCCCGCGAGCTAATCTTAACTCCTACTATTTTAGGTTACTCCTTTTAAAATCTTTATTCAAGCAATAAGTGCTTGCATTCGATGCATTTGCGTATGGATTTAGAGAACGTTCGAAAATGAGGAAGTACCTCGAAGAAGAGACTTGGCTAACGCAGTATTGTAACTAGAATGGGAACTACACAGCAGTATGCAGAGTATATATGAACATTCATAGTTAAGTACCATTGTATGATGGACTTAGAAAAAGCCATAAGGAAACTACTCGCAGGCGCAAACCCTCTCATTATAGGTGTAGGAAATCCTTTAAGAAGCGATGATGGTGTGGGCGTTTACATAGCCAACGAGTTAGCGAAAAGAAGGAGGAAAAACGTGCTGGTAGCCGAACTTTCTCCCGAAAACTATATTGACAAGATGTGTAACCCAGAATATAACCTCTTGCTCTTCATAGATGCCGTTCACGCAAACTTTCCCTCAGGATCTGTAGTCGTTAAGGAGTTTAGGGAGGAAGGCTGCGAGCCTACGATCACCTTTTCTCACAGAATACCTCTAAGTTTTATTGCTAGCTTGGTAAAGAGAAGAAATCCTCGTGTAAGGGTGTTCTTGCTAGGAATACAAGTGGAAAGAACTCAATTGGGGGAAGAAATCTCTCCCAAAGTAAAGGAAACAGCAGACCTAATAGTCAAAATACTAAGCGAGGAACTTAAGCGCGTAGCTGGCAAGTGATATTGAGGACAACTGTTCTTACCGAGCGCCTCTAAATGTTTCAAGAGGAAATATTTATGAATAAATACGCCTTAAGAAGAGAGGGTATTTTAGTATGAGCCTGGAAATCGCCGGCGGAGTACTAGCAACGTTATACTTCGTTCTCGTCCTACTAGCCCTATACTCGACATACTACGCGGTGGGTAAGCTAGCTCCGAAGAAAACTGTTGCAACAAAAGAAGACATCTATGCATGCGGCGAAAGATCTTTCCTTCCATCGCGTAAGCTGGCGCTAACGTTCTTCAAGTATATCATAATATTCACGGTCTTCGACGCCGTGCCAGTACTGATCATGCTTGCCGTGGTCTTCATTAAGCCCCTTCAAAGCCTTGAGTACATTATGCTCGCAGTGTACTTGGCTTTATCAACAGTAGCCGCGCTCATAATAGTTAGGAGGTAGGGTAATATGCCCCTCTTCCTCGACTTGATCAAAAACCCGATAGGGTTACTGGTATACCTGCTGGTATTTCCGGGACTCATCTTCATATTCATTATATCTCTGGTATTCGAGTGGTATAAGAGAAAGCTCATTGCACGCATGCAGAGCAGGTTAGGACCGACCTATACGGGTAGCAGAGGAATTCTGCAACCTTTAGCGGACTTCATAAAGCTTCTATTTAAAGAAGACATTCGTGTAGACCACGCAGACCACGCAGTAGTCGATTTTGTCATAATCTTCGCTCCTGCACTACTAATAGCTTGTACTGTCATATTCATTCCGTGGTATGGGCGCTCCCTATATAGCTTTGAAGGCGACGCCCTTCTCTTAGTCCTCCTACTATCGCTGTCCTCTATACTAGTGTACCTCATAGGGTGGAGCGTGCAGAGCCCCTTCACCAAACTAGGATCTCTGCGTCTCGTTCTTCAAGTAGCAGGCTTTGATATAGCTTCAATGCTACTATTGAGCGTCCCAGTACTGGAAACTGGAAGCCTTAGCATTGAAGGTATAGCCTCAAGGCTTCCTGGTGTACTGGTGAGGAAACCTATATACATACTACCCCACTTCATAGCGTTTGTACTGTTCCTTTTATCCCAACAAGCAGAAATGGAAGAAGATCCATTTGATATACCCCACGCTGAGACTGAAATAGTGGCAGGTCATATTACTGAAATAAGTGGTAGAAGATTAGCATTTCTAGATCTCTTCAAGGATACCCAGATGACCCTTGTGGGACTATTTGCAGCATCGCTTTACTTTGGTGTGCCGTTCCCTGGCGCAACTAACCCACCATTATGGATCGCTAACGCACTATGTCTAGTTCTCGAAGCCGCACTCGTTCTCTTCATACTTTACTCAATAGAGGCTGCAACAGCACGCATCAGAATCCACGATTTATTGAGGATCTTCTGGCACCGCATAATTCCCATATCACTAGCACTCGTTTCAATTCTCATGATCATGAAGGGCGTATGGGGGTGAGATGAAATGGAGATGCTAGTAGCTATTATTCTGACAGCATTGACGCTTGCAACTTCTATCTACACTCTTGAAAAGGAAGAGACCCAGAGATCTTTCGTAGGGTTCTTTGTCTTCGTGCTCGCACTCACCTTCCTTCTAGCCCACTGCGGCCTGTTAGTGCTGGCACTAGTAATATTGTCCGTAGGAGCAGGGTCTCTCCTGCTCCTAGCAGCCCTTTTCACATTCTCCGGTGAGGAGAAAAGTAGGGATGTTAAGGCCGCATTAGTAGCCATTGCGGTAGCATTAATATTGATGTACTCAATCAGGATAAGGCCCCTTTACAGAGCCCCTCTAAGCCTAAGCCCCCTCCTTATACCCTTTATACTTGTCCACGGCCTTTTCATAGTCGCATTAGCTGTAAGTATAAGATTAATCTTGAGGGAGGGAGAGGCTGAATGAACTTCATGCTAGTGTACATGTATGGACTGATACTCTTAATCTCGGTAGGAATATACGGGCTACTATCGAAGCAAACGTGGGCTAAGATACTCATCTCCTTGGAAATTTTAGCGTTCTCAACAATCTCGTTAGTTGCATTATTGATTTTAGGTTCAAAATCTCCTGAAAACATTGCTTTAGGAGAAACGTACATCATCCTGTTAACCGTATTGGACTCTAGTATAATGGGCATTTTTGTCGCTTGCATTTTCCTCGTATTAAAGAAATTAAAAGCCGAGAAGCCCGCACTTCTGAAGAAGTTGAAGGGGTGAGAGTGCATGGAGTTACCAAGCCTAATAATGATAGAGCTCGGGATAATTTACGTCTCCGCAGTCCTGCTAGTCATAGTCTGGAGAGTATTGCCTAAGAATCTAAGGAAAACATTTTCCTACGTTTGGATAGCAGCCACCTTTTTGATAGCTCTTATGGTTTTAGCAGAATCATCCATAGCGTATACGGTCACTATGAAACCAAAGCTCTACATCTTCGAAGAAATCTTCAGAGGAATAATGGCAATAGATTCCTTTTCATTAAGCATAAACTTCGCCGTCCTCCTATCATCCTTTCTTATGGCTATGCATGTTTTAGGAAATCTCGATTATTCCTCAGAAAAGACTGAGGGTTACTTAGTTCTATTACTGATCCTCGTTGGTACCGCATTATGTATAACTACTACTAACAATTTCGTAGCACTTATAGTGTTCTGGGAAGCATGTATTGCAAGCGCTATAGGAGTCCTAGCACATAACGTTACGGAGGAGGGGGGAGAGGCCCTCACTAAGATGATACTCATGAGCCTTGTCTCGGCAGTAAGCATGACGATAGGCATAGGACTTCTTTATGCGGCCCTAGCAACAGCCTACGCAGAACCTCTAGGCATATATTCGTTAAACTTCCACCAAGTAGCCCTATTGATCCAGAACGTTAGAGGTTATCCCCTATACATATTGCTTCTATCTTTCGCATTTATAGTGGCCAGCTTAGGTATCGAGATAGGAATGGCTCCCTTCCACATGTGGTTGCCTGATATATATACAGGAGCGAGACCCTATTCTCTCTCCTTGGTGGTTCTAACACTGGAAATGACAAGCGCCTACGCCATAACTAGGGTACTTGGAATATACAGTTACATGCCCGTTTATATAGGCGCGCTATCCCTACCAATAGCAATCTTAGTTGTGTTTTCAACGCTCTCAGTAATTGTAGGCGAAGTATCGGCGCTTGTTCAGAGAAGACTACGTAGAATAGTGGGTTACAGCGCAGTAGCGGATGCAGGCTACATACTGCTCCTTTCCCTCTTCTTCTTGACGTTTAAGAGGGTTCCAATAGGCGAAAATTCCACTTACGCCTTGCCTATAGCCTTCTTCATACTCGTAAGCAACATTTCCCTCGCGTCTTCAGTTGCCCTAATAGGCCTGCTTGAAAGAAGAGGCATATACACGCTAGACGATGCAAGAGGGCTCGTAAGGCGATGGCCTCTCTTAGGAATACTGCTTTCAATGAGCCTAATGTCGGTTTTCGGAGCGCCTCCTCTCGCTGGCTTCATTGCAAAATTCTTTGTGGTTACGTCGCTAGCTTCTTCCATTGGTATGGCAAGCTACATATTGTTCATTGCAGCCATAGTCACATTAATGTTCGCCGTTTCATCAGCCTACAGCCTAAGAATAATTCAGTACACATGTATTTACTCTATAGCTCCTAAGGTCTCCGAACTTATTAAAAAAGAGCCACTTGATTTACTAGCACCCCTCACGTTGTTAGTGGCGCTACTATTAGTACTGGGCGTTGCACCCTTTATCATAACTTCAATGTTTTAGATAGAAAACGATACTCTTTTTCAAACGCCAATCGAGTTTCTAGCACTTTTCTTCAATTCCCGTTTCGGAGGACTCGAGGTAGTTTAAGACATCGTACAAGAGAAATAATAGATGCATTTTGTCTATTGTAGAGAGTTCTCCCTCTGCTCCAATTCTCCCTAAAATGGATTCAATCCTTGACATGCGTGCCCGAATGTACGGGTCGTCTCCTAATCGACCTCTTAAGATAGACCCTATTAGCTCCCTGACCCTATCCCTTATATTCGCCTCTTTCACGAAAATGTAGTCTATCAGGTGTAGGATCTCATCACGCACATCCATGCTTTTACATTATTTAAATGACAGCATATCAAAGTTTCCTTCCCAGCGCTCCCCCTGTAAGCCTCTTTAATGCGACATATTTTTAAGGACATAGTTTTTGTGAATTAAGGTGCTTAACAATGCTCTCAGAGATAGTCTTCGCTCTGCTAGTGATCCCCTTCTTCTCAATAATCCTCGTAATAGCGCTTTCTAAGCACAAGGAAATAGCAGAAGCATTGGCGATCCTTACAGGCTTTATAGAACTGGCTCTAGCAGTGCTACTTCTGATGTTCTACAATAGCGTTATAATGCATGAAAAAGGGTTTGAAGTAGTAAAGCCGCCCTTTAAAATGATTCTCTCTCCCTATGTTGAGGGGCTAACACCCTGCTTTCTGATAGACCTGCTCAGCGTACTCATGGTATTCGTAGTCACTCTCATATCGTCAATGGTGCTACTTTTCTCTAAAGGATATATGCACGGTGACCCTCGCTTAATACGCTACTACTCATTTATGCTTCTCTTCATCGGTGGGATGCTACTTCTCGTTCTAAGTGGAAACTTCTTCCTCCTCTACATGGGCTGGGAAATAGTTGGTCTCTGTTCATGTCAGCTCATAGGACATTGGTTCGAAAAGCCTGAAGCATCAAAGGCCGGCATCAAGGCTTTTATAACTACTAGGCTGGGAGATGTATTCCTTCTAGCGGGAATCCTGATACTGTTTAAAGAGGCAGGTACTCTAGACTTCATTACAATAGCCTCTAATATAGAGCACCTTAAAGGAGTTTTACCCCTAATACTCCTGCTATCTTTCGGAGGAGCTGTAGGAAAATCGGCCCAATTCCCCCTCCACGTGTGGTTACCCGATGCCATGGAAGGTCCAACAACTGTGAGCGCCCTAATACACGCTGCCACCATGGTAAAAGCTGGCGTATATCTCGTGGCACGGCTAGAAACTTTGAGCATATTCTACCCTCACTTCTTCGGATCAGAGATACACGATCTTACGATGATACAAGACTTCTTCATCACGGTGACTGCTATAGGAGCTTTCACGTCGTTCTTTGCGGCTACAATGGCTCTCGTAGCACTTGACATAAAGAGAGTTCTGGCGTACTCGACGCTATCTCAGCTGGGATACATGTTCTCCATCTTAGGTCTAGCAGGATTCCTCAGGGAAGCGTGGGAAGCATGGTATGCTTCTCAATTCCACCTCATAAACCACGCCATTTTCAAAGCCCTTCTCTTCCTCTCCTCGGGAAGCGTGATCCACGCCCTTGAGACTAGAGACATGAGACTTATGGGCAACTTAAGAAAGTATATGCCTTACACATTCATTTGTATGTTTATCGGTGCTCTCTCACTCGCTGGCTTAGTGCCTTTTAACGGTTTTTGGAGTAAGGATCTGATAATAGAGCTTTCATTGAAAACTAACCTAACACTAGTTTCAACGATTTTGATAGTCACAGCCCTCCTTACAGCCTTATATTCCTTCAGAATGATTTACATGGTGTTCCTTGCACCTGAAAGCGATCACGTGAAACGCCACAAGCCTCATGAATCTCCGCCTGTAATGTTGATCCCACTGTTCATCTTATCAGCTGGTGCTATACTCTCAGGGCTTGTAGAAGAGATATTTAGCCCTCTAAAGTCGAGTTTAATACACACGTTCCACATACATGCGCATGCTCATGAAGAATTGATGTTAAAGGCCGTAGTTTCCCTAGGGTCCACGGGACTTGTCATACTGGGAGGACTGATAATACTTACAGTATATCAGCGCAGGATATTACCGCCAGAGAAAATATTGGAGATCGGAGCATTCAGGGGAATATACGAAGTTCTACAGAACGGTTACTACTTTGACTATCTATATGAGCAGGTCTTAACTAAATACTTTGTAATCTTCGTTACCACGATAGCCAGCGCCATTGAAAAATCTCTATGGGCAATAAACAACGGTGCCGTAGTGCTCATAAGGGCACTTGCCAGCGTTTCATGGTTTATTGAAAAGGGACTTGAACTCTTTAATGAATCCATCGTGCTCTCAGTTCGAGGACTATCCACACTGACGAGCATGATCGAGGGGCTGTTGAACACTTTGTACTATGGCATAGCGGATCTCTTTCTATTTATAGGTAGCAATATTAGGAAGACCCATACTGGCGAGATTTCGAGGTATCTGTTTTTCGTATTTATAGGAGTAATAGTTTTATTAATTGCGTCAATTATGATGGGAGGTGGTATATAGAATGCATCTGTTAGCTGGTCTGTTAATTCCTGTGGTACTAACACCTATAATATACTTCGCAGCAAAGAAAAGGAAGGAGTACGGGCTAGCTCTGCTAATTCTGGCAGGAATACTAACGCTGACGCTTCATACCTATAAGTTCGCCGTGATAGGACGATTTGGAAGGAGTTTCGAGCGATACGGCTGGATTAGCATAGTCACACCCCAGGTTACGGGCATAAGCTTCACGCTCTTCATAGACGGTATAAGCTACATCATGATACTGACGACAATAGTCCTATTCATATGCGCCACGATTTACGCTACCGGATACATTGAAGAAAAAACCGAAGTGCATTTCGTACTGCTATCACTACTCCTTACAGGTCTAACCGGAGTGTTCATCACCGCTAACTTACTGGCCTTTTATGTGTTCTGGGAATTCATGCTCATACCGTCGTATTTCATTATTGCAAGGTGGGGCTATAGAGACCCTGCTAAGATAGCGTTCATGTTCTTCATATATACCCATGTAGGCGCTCTCTTCATAGTGCTTGGCATGGGTTTAATAGCAATACTTACTGGAGGAGCAGGACTAGAGATCTTTCAGATACCCCAGTACTTCTCGCTAATTAAGCCCTTCTGGATCTACATTTTCGCGTTCTTAACCTTCGGATTCATGGTCAAGATGGCAGTATTTCCCATACATACCTGGTTGCCTCCAGCACACGCAGAAGCTCCCAGCAATATGAGCGCTCTCTTGAGCGGCATAATAATAGAGGCAGGAGCTTATGCAATACTAAGGATATCATATCTCACAATCCTGAATACAGCGCACTTAAACGGTATAGACGTTACATCGATCACATATATAATGGCGCTCCTCGGCGTCTTAACAGCATTCTATGGAGGATTTATGGCGTTAAAAGAAGTAGACGTCAAGAGGATCATTGCATATTCTAGTATAAGCCACATGGGATATATTCTGGCAGGGGCCAGTGCGGGGGTCTTCGCCCTCCTTAACAACTATACATTACTAGCCCTCTATGGCGCAATATTTCACTTGGTTGCTCACGCATGGAGCAAGGGGCTATTCTTCCTTGTCGGAGGCTCAGTACTTCACCAAACACATCTTAGAGACATAAGGGAACTGAGCGGTCTCATAAGTAAGATGCCTTATACAGGCATAAGCGGAGTTATTTCGATATTCAGCATAGCGGGTGCTCCGCCTCTACCCTGTTTCGTATCCGAGTTCCTAATGATAGCAGGCGTAGCTGGCATAGCTCAAAAGGTGCCCTCGTTCATATACGTGGCTATACTGCTCGCAATAGCGACTGTTATTAGCGCGGCCTATTCCCTTCGATACTTCTGGCAGGTGTTCTGGTACAAGCGCCGTACACCTACAGAGACTAAGGAAGCGAATAAATGGATGGTTGCCGGAATGCTAGGCCTTGCAGTGTTTATAATAATAGTAGGGCTGATGCCCTGGCTGTTAATAAACTTAATTAGTTTTTAAGCCATCTTAGACTAGTTTTAGCATTTTTAGGTTAAATCTCACAAGCACAGTACACTTCATGCAATATATCATACGGCTCTTCCAGCCCCTCTCCTGCAAATTGATAGTTATTCCCTATCCTCATGCCTGGCGTTAACCGTTTGTCCTTTAAAGCTTCACTCTATTTTAAGTTTATTTAGAGCCACCTTGGCTTAAGCCGCGATTATGTCTGATTAGCTAAGGATATTTAAGCACGAAACCGTGGTTAATTAAACCACCTATTGAGGGAGAACGCATGTCCGTTCAAATTAAGTTGGATAAACTTGACGTAGAAATACTTAGAAAATTGATGACCAACTCTAGAACAAGCGTTGTAAAGATAGCTAGGAGTATAGGCGCTCCGCGAACAACTGTTATAGGGCGTATAGAAAGGCTAGTAAATCAAGGCATTATTCGTAGCTTCACTGTTAAGATAGATCATTCTAAAGTAGGCTACAACTTCCTTGCATTCGTTCTTGTTCGAGCTAAGCGCGGAAGCTTCACTAGAAGCGTTTCAGCACAGGTAATGCTCACACGAAAAGTTTTAGAAGAATCTAAGAAAAAGAAGGATTTACCCTGGGTTGAGGAAGCACATATAATCACTGGAGAGTATGATATATTATTTAAGGTTAGGGCAAAGAACTGGGATGAAATTACCCGCTTCCTTATAGAGTTCCTAGCAGGTATGGAAGAGGTAGAGCATACGAATACCTTACTAGTGCTCACAACAATTAGCGAGGAAATGAATCCGCCACTAGAAAAAGAGATTTAAACTGCTACTTTAACCTCTAATATTCATTGTCTCTCCTCACTCTTCCAGTACTCTTAACAGTGGAGGTACATTATCGGAGACTCTCTTCTTGCAATTTATATAACTTTAAAACCATAATTAATATAGATAGGGGGACCACATGAGCGAAGAAGTTCCCTTAAAGCCTATTACTAAGAGCGACGTTCACAAGCTTGAGACTGCGTTAATGATAGCTACGTTGCTCAGGTCAGATCTACTTGAAAAAATCAAGAACCCTGAGGATAGACTCACATGGATAGATTCCCTAGCAGTTGCTGCAGGAGCTCTAGCGAGGGAGAGAGCTGGATATACAACTTCAGAGATAGCCGATGAGCTTGGAAGAACGGAGGCTACTATTAGAAACCATCTACAGGGAAGAACAGAAGCCGGTAGAATGGTTAGAGAAACCTACGAAAGATTTCTAAGAGAAGGTGTAAAGATAGAGATCCCGCTTCTAGAAAGAGCACTAAGTGTAGAGGAGATTGAAAAGCTAAGAAAGGATCTTGAGGAGACCAAGAAGAAGCTAGAAGAGAGCGAGCGGAAGATAACGGAAATGACCAATAAGTTAAACGAGGTTAAGAAAAGGCTAAACGAAATAATCTCCATGCTATGAAGCTTTAGGTATTCTCAAAAACTTTTGATTTAATTAACTTTAATTTAGTGGAGGATATTTTTCTTGAAATGATGAAGAAGCCTAGGATAGAAAGGATCATTCGTGAAGTCCTCTCATCTAAGGCGCGTGTGGGAGCAATAATCACGGACGTTGACTACAGTGAAATACTAACAGTGAACGCCGATGAAAAGTTCCTACCAGCCTCAGCTGTTAAGCTCTTCACGGCTGCAACGGCACTTCATATACTCCATCCAAACTTTAGGTACGAGACGGGTATTTTCTACACAGGAGAGATCCGCGATAAGGAGTTAAAGGGAGACTTAGTCATTAGGGGTAGCGGTGACCCCACACTTACTAGCTCTCGTTTAGGGAAAATTGCTGGGAGCATCGCAAGGGAGCTTAAAATCGTCCATGGGGACATTATTATCGACTCTAAGGTCTTTGACGGAGGATTCGTCAATAAAGCCTGGCTAGAAAATACCCTCAGCTATCCTTACATTCCTCGAATTGCAGGGTTTCTCGTAGACAAAGGGATGATAAAAGTGACGATCTTGCCCGGAAAGGACGGGTCCCCGCCCATTGTGAAAACATTTCCGAAAAGTCGGTTAGTTCGCGTAGAAAATAGAGCTGTCACAGGAAAATCAAAGCCTACCCGTCTAGAAGTACTCAAAGAAGAGGAAGCAAACAGCGTTACAATCGTAGTTAAGGGAACGATAAATATAGATGAGAAAGGCGCTCTCTTTCAAATACCTCTGGAGAGACCCAATCTCTTTGCCGGGCTTCTCTTTAAGGAATCACTTAAGTCAGCAGGGGTTAGTGTAGAGGGAAACGTTACGGAGGGAACACTCGTAGATGGTATGCTTCTTGAGCTAATTCCCTCAAGGTCCCTAAGCGATATTCTCAAGTTGCTACTCAGACACGATGACCACTTAATTGCTGAGCATCTACTTAAAACCCTAGGATACTATCGATACGGCAAGGGTGATTGGGAATACGGTATAAAGTCCATTAAATCCCTTCTAAAAACTCTCTCGATACCTGATAATGAGCTAGTGTTAGTTGATGGGTCGGGGATCTCTAAGGATAATAGAGCAACGCCCCGATCTATCGCCGAACTTTTATTTAAAATTAGGAAACGAAGGTATTTCAAGAACTTTTATAGGGCTCTTCCAGTAGCTGGGATTAGCGGAGCTTTAAGAGAACGACTCATAAATACCAATGCTCGGGGAAGGATCATAGCATTAGCGTGCTTTACTGCTGAGGCGAGCTCACTTTCCGGCTACGTCAAAACACTTCAAAATAGGGAACTAATATTCTCCATAATAATTAACAATCCCAAAGTACCTTTAGAAAGCCTATTAGAAGCTGTCGATAAGATGTGTTTAAGCCTCGTAGAAGACTTCTAGCTTTAAATTAAGTTAAAATGAAAATTTGGAAAGTAGATTTAGAATACGAGATCAGGTTGAGAGCTTTTCCTTATAGGCGTTTAGGTACTGTTCTATATCCTTAAAACCCACCACTACGGCGTCGGAAGTAGCTATAAGAGGTACCTTCATCGTACCAAAATCCTTCAACATCCACCCTCGTATACCATTTTCATCAATGTCAATTTTAAAATAGGGTATTCCCAGAGATTTTAACAGATTCTCCGCCTTAACGCACTCGTCATTATCCTTCTCGACAAAGAGGTACACTTTCGGTTTCGGCATCGGAGCACCAAATACCATATCCACGACCCCACACGTATCATTAATGCATAAGTCCCCTAAGGGTATCTTCTCGGAATGCATAGGTATCATTCTAAGATATACCGCTTATTAGGAGCTATATGAAACTATTTTATCAAGGAATAGCTTAAGAAAAGCTAGCATATTACTTAAATTATAGTTTTAATGAAAATTTTAGGGCTAAGGGTAGAAAAATGATCATTTTAGCAACAGGCATAAGCGGTAGTGGGAGGTTAGACTACATAAAAAAGGTTCGCTCGTTAGCAGGTGACCGACTGACCATAAGGGATATAGGGTCGTTAATGTTCGAAAAATCAGAGCAACTTGGAATAAAGATCCGAGAGGATAAAATCCTCGATATGGATCACTTCGCCCTTAACTATTTGCGGGCTACGATCTTTGAGGAACTACTAAAGGAGGCCAATGAATACCGTGGATTAAGCGAGAAAGATCTAATTATAAGTACTCACGCATGCTTCAGGTGGAAGAAGCACCTGGTGCCAGGCTTCAACTTCTATTACCTTAACAGGCTTGAGCCAGACATCTATGTCACGATAATAGATAATGCTCATCACATTAAGGCACGTCTTGAGGCAAGACCCCAGTGGAAGGGTAAGTTGACTCTAAAGGATATCATAATCTGGCGTGACGAAGAGGTATTCATAACAGACATGCTTGCGCAGTATCAAAACAAGCCGCACTACATCATAGCGAGAAACATGGGCCCTGAGGTACTCTTTAACATAATTTATAACATAGAGAGAAGGAAAAAAGAGGGCAAAGCTCCTCAATTAAAGGCTTACCTAAGCTATCCCATAACGTTCATGAAGCAACAAAAGGGTTGGTTCGAACAAAAGGAGGACTTTAAGAGAGAGCTTGAAAAGCTAGGCATAGTCATATTTGACCCCATGTCGATAGAAGAATTGGATCTAGTATCTATGGCAACTCAAGCGATACATAACGGCGAGGATAAAGTTCTTATAGAAACAGAGGAAGCCTCCACTTACATATCAGTCTCCGAAATAGAGGAGGCTAAAAATGATATTGTTGACCAAGTTGTGGCAAGAGACTACCAACTCATAGACCAAGCCGACATAATAATAGTGTTTTACCCAACTAACATGCTTTCACCAGGCGTGTTAAGCGAGATAAATTACGGCTTTACCCACAATAAGGAGGTCTACGCTTACTTCCCATACGAAGTAAGTCCATTTTTCAGCTACTACACCACTAAGATATTTAAAATAATGGACGAGATGTTCGATTTCTTTAGAAGCTCGAAAAACGTCAGCAGTTCAGGTTCCACGTAAGAGCATCTTTCATTAAAATAAATGTTAAAAAAATATTTCATTTCGGTAGATGAACACCTGCTAAGGTGTCCGGAGTAATGATACTTTCAAGATACGATATACTTAAGCTCATTGAGACGGGAGAGCTTGTCATAGAACCTCTTAACGAGGAGATCATAAGGGAAAATGGGATAGATTTAAGCATTGGCAACGAAGTAGCGTTTCTCTTAAATAACCCCTCACCTCTTGACCCTGAAGAGATTTCAGACGTGGATCTATCCAAATACTACTTCGTCCAACGACTTGACGGAGACTTTATTATACAGCCTTACATGAAAGTTCTCCTATCCACTTTAGAGTATATCAAAATGCCTAATGACATATTAGGCTTCGTGGAGCTGAGGAGCACTTTCGCTAGGCTAGGCCTTAGCATCCCCCCTACAATTATCGACGCAGGTTTTGAGGGGCAAATAACCCTTGAGGTACACGGAGGCGCTTTCCCCGTAAAGTTACGTAAGGGGCTTAGATTTGCACACATAGTTTTCGCCAAGCTTACCAGTAAAACTACACCCTATAGAGGTAAATATCAGGGTCAGAGGGGAGTCACACTACCCAAATGAAAGTTCTTTATAACTGCTTTCTTAAAACGTTTGAGCTTACTTTTACTCCTCTCGAGAAGCTCGTTTGCTATGTTTACAAGCGAAGATAGTCCGTCTTCACTTACTATCGTTACACCAGCCCACTTTAACGGAACTGTCATCTCCTCGCTTCCCATGATTTCAATAAGAATTCTAAATCTCTTGTAGACCTGTATTCCGCTATGTTTGAAGCCGCAAGCTCTTGCTAAACTGAGCATCTTCAGCGCTGACTCGAGGTTCCTTGAGGTAATATGGATTATAGGGCCTTGGACCATTAACCAAACGTAATCTCCTCCCTTTGTAAGGACTTCTTTAATATCCTCAAGGTCTACCTTCCAGTGCCACTTGCCTAGGGTCCTTAAATCGAACTTATCACCTGGCATTCTTACCTCGGCTACTTGTATCCTTCCACTACAACTGCTCGTTGTGTAGTAATCGTCTAATAGGTTAATTAAATCCAGTAAATCTTTTAAATCGGGATCAACGCGTCCTGCCTCGAACTCCTCCCTAAGTCTCCTTAAGAAATAATCCTTTCTAGTATTCCACTCGCTCATGATGTTATCCCTAGTCGCCGCTCTCTTTTATTAGATGTGAACCGTCACAAGAGGGAGCCTTAAAGAAGTATCTATCAGTTAAGCCCTCCCTGCACGTGGCATACGTGATGCCTAGCCTTCGCGCTGCTTCAACAACTGGTCTTAAGAGCTTCACCCGTAGGCGTTTTGGTAGGTATCTATAGCCGCGCACTACAGTACCCTCCTTGAAGTACAGCCTTCTCCATAGATCAGCTTTATCAGGGAAAGCTAGAATCATCCTTTTAAAGTTGTCTGGCCTTACTTTGTAGGTAGAAGCGACTACATGCTTAATGCCTCTCTTGACAGCTAATTCCAGTAAATCTTCTAGCATTGCCGGATCATCATTTAAGCCGGGTACTATTGGATCTAATCTCATAGAGACAGGTATATTCGATTTTGCGAGTCTTTCTAAGGCCTCTAACCTCCGGGAAGGAGGAGGAGCATAAGGCTCCATTCTACGTGCAAGGTGGTCATCGAGCGTAGTTATAGTCATGCTGACACTCGCTCTCATCGATCTTAGGACTTCGAGGTCCCTTACAACGAGATCCGACTTTGTTACTACCAGCACCTTAAAGCCATATCTCGCTAGGAGTTTTAGCGCCTTATGGGTGAGTTTAAAGTATTCTTCTTCAGGAGGATAAGGGTCACTACTATTGCTCATGCTTACTGGAATGTTTTTATTGGCCTTTCGAAGATCGCTTTCCAAGGCTACGATAAATTTTCTCTTAGGTTTGCTAGGCCTGTATCCTATATAGGCTGAAGCATAGCAGTATAGGCATCTGTGGGTACAACCTGTGTACGGTTGAAGCGAGTATTTTAAAGGACACGTGCATAAGGGACTCTTCCATGGATCGAAAAGCCTCAAATAGTACATTTCCCGTATCTAAACAATCCCGCTAGGAGGTAATATTTAATTTTAGCGCGAGGGTATTTAGGTTGCGTTAGGTGTTTCGAATGGTAGCGCTTCAAGGATGGGTTAACGCGAAGAGGGTAGTAGGAGGCATAGTATTCCTAGAGATAATCCCAGAGAACTTAGTGCAGCCTGTGACAGCGGTATTCAAAAAATCAGAAAACAGGGATCTATGGAAAGAGGCAAAGAAGGTAAAAATAGGGACTGCTGTGAGGATCGAAGGCGAATATAGCCGCGTTAGACTGAGTAAACGGGGAGAAGAGTTCAAACCCACCAAATTTGAAGTCATAACACCTCCTGTTGACATTCTGCCCATCGACCTCACAGGAAAGACACCGGTGCTCTTCGACACTAAACTCAAATACAGATATCTCATGCTTCGCCTACCAAAAGAGAGAGCCATTTTTAAGATAAGAGCAAGGTTGCTGAAGCACGTCAGAGATTTCCTTGAGAAAAACGATTTCCTTGAAGTTCATACACCGAAGATCGTGGGAGCAGGGGCGGAAGGAGGAGCTACCCTCTTCGAGCTAGATTATTTTGGTCGAAAAGCTTTCTTAGCCCAGAGCCCCCAGCTATACAAGCAGATGCTAATAACCTCTATCCCCAGAGTGTACGAAATAACCCCCTACTTCCGCGCAGAACAGCACCATACTACTAGACACCTGAACGAATGCTGGGGAATAGATGTTGAAATGGGGTTCATTTCATCAGTAGAAGACATTTTAAAGCTACTAGAAGAGCTACTGTCCAGCACTATAGAGTATATTAGAGAAACTTGTAAAGAAGAGCTTGAAATCTTAGGAGTTGATCTTAAGCTGCCTAGGCGACCTTTCCCCAGACTAACGTATGATAACGTTATTCAATTACTGGAAGAAAGGGGAATCAAGGTAACCTGGGGAGAAGATCTAAGCGACAGGGAAGAAAGGGTTCTAGGAAGCATTATGAAAGAAAAGGGATACGACCTCTATTTCATCGTGAGATATCCGTGGGAGACTAAGCCATTTTACATAATGAGAAGAGATGGATATAGCGAATCCTTCGACCTAGATTATAAGGGCTTGGAGATAAGCTCTGGAGGACAACGTGAACATCGTTATACAGAACTCCTTAGGAATATCAGAGATAAGGGATTAGACCCAATGGACTTTGAGTTCTACTTAGAAGCGTTCAAATACGGTATGCCGCCTCATGGCGGATTTGGCCTGGGAGTAGAAAGACTTCTGATGAAAATGCTTGATATGGAAAACATTAGAGAAACAATAATCTTTACGCGAGACATTCACAGACTCATACCCTAAGCACTCAGCTTATAGAATTTTCCTAACTGTCGACATATATTAGGTTAAATTTAAAAATATCTAAAAATGCACCCCCAGTAGCACAATTCTGATCAGTGTAGAATCACATAATACATGGCTACAGCCTGGATAGAAAGCTTATTATCTAGGGAATCGTTATCTAAGCGGAGGTTCGGATGAGCCAATCATTAGAGACGCTAGTAGCCCCTTTCTACTGTAACGCCGCAATGTCGCTCTGCCAAATGGCGTTGAATCTGTACATGCAGAAGAGATATGCTGAAGGCGCTAAAATATGCAAGTTCGTCTCAACCCTATGCGTTCACAAGCCTCATCCGTCATGCAAGCTAGAATCGAAGTACTGCTACTTGGCTGCCACCTTCTACGAAAAAGGTGCGATCAGCAAGGGCGAAGAATTCTGCCGGAAAGCTAGAAGTATCTGTCCGAGAAACTTTAGAGTCTTCGGTGATTGAACATGAGCTGGACGAAAATAGTTGAGTTAAAAACCCCACCCATAAAGGATGTGATTCTGGTCCAGGGATTACCAGGATTAGGTTTAGTGGGCAAAATAGCTGTAGACTACATTATAACGGAAAAGAAGCTTAAGAAGTTCGCAGAATTATACTCTAATAACTTAATGCTACCGGATGGAAAAGCAGGCGTTATCGTGAACCTTTATGGTGTACAGGAACTCCCCCGCTATGAGTTCTTCTACCTTAAGAACTCGACAAACGACATGGTGTTTGTATCGGGCAATACACAGCCCGTTTCCTGGGCCCAGTACGAGATCGCGGAAAAAGTGCTAGAGTATCTCGAGTCAAAATACGGGTTGAGGATGGTGATAGCTGTCTGCGGAACAATTGCACGCGGGATGGAAGGAGACGTATACATAGCAGCGAATGACGAGAAATTGCTCGCTGAGTACGCAAAAAAGTATAACTTAAGAGTATCAAGTGAGGGAACTATAACAGGAGCGTGCGGCTTACTACCAGGCCTCGCGAAACTTCATGGAATCAAAGGACTATCCTTAATGGGTGCTGTAGGTCAGATATATCCCGACCCCTTAGCTGCAAAATCGGTTCTATTGATCTTAGATAAGATACTGTCATTGAACATTGATTATCACCGCTTAGATTTGATAATAGAAGATATAAAGAAAAGGGCTAAAGCTCTTCAAAGGCTACAGGAAAAAGAGCCGGCAAGACCCAGAGAAGAGCCTGGAGAAAGGCTGCCTTGGTACTACGTCTAAGAACTTGTTGAAAACTCCACATACCCAAAGTTCTAATTTCCTATCGTGAAAGGCGCTATTAAAACAATGTTATAATTCTAAGCTTCTAGTCGTACGATACCATAACCCTTCATCTCAGTCTCTTTCAGATGAAGTTGAGCAAAAACCAGGAAAAACGCAACATATTTAAGATAGATGCCATGATATTTGATGCCAACACTTCGCACAGCATTGGAGGTGCAAGAAATGGCGGCAGCTGAGGGAGTAGTATTTGTGGGTAACAAACCAACCCCGAACTACGTTCTTGCCATCGCGACACAGTTCAATCAGGGCGTTAAAAAAGTGATAATTAAGGCTCGCGGTAGAGCTATCACTCGCGCTGTTGATGCGGCTGAGCTGACAAAGAGGTTCCTTCCCGGAAAAGTCGAAGTAGAAGAAGTAAAGATAGGTAGCGATAAAGTGGGTGAAGCGGGCAAGGAAAGGACTGTATCGACCATAGAAATAGTCCTAGTATATAAGGAGGAGTAAAACAGAGCGGTTCCTGCACTCAAAATTAATTGGACAATGTTTTTTGAGGAACCAAATATTCCAAATATTATGACAGTAATATCTCTGATTTCCTCTCCCATACCTCTACGTAACTTTTTCTAATAAACCGCCTTCTAAATTAGTTCGAGGATCATGGAAGACTTAAAGGAAATAGTATTAAAAGCGGCCTCAGAGATGAGTAAAAAGCTTGTAGAGCTAGACTATATTCTACAAACTTCAGAGGAAGCCAAGGCTTTTCTAACGTACTTTCTCATAAAGAAGTTGGGAGAAAAGAGACTTTATATGCTATACCTTAACAGAGTGCCTAGTTTGGGGCTAAAAGAGGATAGGAAAAAGTATCCCGATATAGTTCTTTTCGGAAAGGATAACGCCGTATTCATAAAGGTAAAATTGCTCCCAAGAGGCTTGAAGGCTAGGCACGCTCGAGAGAGAATTTGGGGCAGAAAGAGAAGAAGTGGAGAAGAGCGAGTTTACGGAATACCTGATCATGCTAGAAAATTTAAGAAGATCTCTCAATTAATTCCCAAAAAGACTCTCGTATATTTCGTTATATTCGACGAGAAAAATTACCTAAATAAGGAAAACCTAGTAGAGCTGGAGAAAAAGGTCAAGGACGTGGACCCTAATTTTAGAATACTTCACTATAATCTCAGGAGACTGAGAGAGTTAAAGCAACGCGGACTACTTACATCTTTATGAAGAAGCCATAAAGTAGAATTATTGTGGGTCTCTAAATGAGTGCTCCAGAGAATTTACTCTTAAGGCTGGTAAGAGTATTAGGATTCTTTGAGAAGGATATCAAGCTATATCTAACCCTAGTTAGGAGCGGGCCTTTGACGGCCAAAGAACTATCAAAGATAACCGGTGTTCCTTATAGCAAGCTCTATAGCTTAATGCTAAGGCTTCAGAGAGAAGGGCTCATAACAATTGAGACTGGTAAAAGACCGAAAGTGTATAAAGCACAGCCCCCGCTTAAAATCTTCGACAGATTCAGAGATATATTTAACATCATGTTAAAGGAGCTACAACAAATATTTGAAGAGCTACAGGAGCAGTATATGTTGGCATATAAGGGCGTTTTGGTGGAGAAGCCCGCGATAGTAATAGAAGGTGACGCTATTTTCAAGCTCATACTTAATATGACTATGAGGGCTAAGAGGCTCCTTTACATTGCCTCCCCATTCAAAGAATTGCTCTTCACAGGACATGCAAAAGCCCTTTCTAACGTAAAAGCGGAAGTAAAGGTGCTCGTAACGCCTCCTGTGCTGAGAGAAGCAAGGGATTATGTGATAATGGCTAAGCTTTCATTTGAGAAAATAAGGGTTAAGGAGAAAATGTTTGGTTATGGGCTGATATCAGAGAACGAAGTGTTGCTAGTAGTTAAAGATAGGGGAATGCTTAAAGGAATGCACTCAACCTACGAGTACTTTATAGAAATAGCTAAAGTATATTTCGATTACTTATGGGCCGACTCTAAGCCTTTCATGTTAATATAATCGTCGTAGAACTTCACTAGGAGGAAACTTTTCCATCCAATTAATCAGCGATGATCGCAGATAATCGTATTAGGCTTTAATCCCACAGCATTAAAGGCCTCTTCGACTAGTTTTACAGTCCTCTCTAAGCTGACTTCTCGAGGGGCCTTCAGAAAGTGCGAATAACCCTTCCAATTATACTCTGATGAACCTAATCCTTCGGAAACTACTTTAAATCCCAGGCCAAGCAACGTCAATGCCACAGAAGGTTCCACCTTTAACGCACATAAAGAGTAAACAATTCCCCTCAGTTTGACGGAGTCCTCAGATAATATGTAGTCTATGTGCCAAAACTTCTTTCTAAAAGAGCTACAAATGTAGCGTCTAAGCCTCAGTCTTAAGTTTTTAAGTGCGGAGCCCACATATATATAAAAACCTTTGGAGATAGAGACTACTCTGCTATGTCCTACTTTTACGAGTAGATCGTTTTCCACCTGTATTATAAGTACATATACACCTTTCTTTGCGGGTACTGTAGAGATATTCAAAGCCCTTGACGTTATGCTTGATGAAGCACTCCAAGCTCTAAGAGCTTTACGTATAATTTGTTTATTGCCGCCTCGACATCCTTCTCCTTCTTAGCTCCTGTGCACACGCACTTACCGCTAGAAAACACGAGAATAACAACCCTAGGGTCATCCATTCTATATATGAGACCTGGGAATTGTTCCGGTTCATACATAGTGTTTTCGAGAAGTAGCGCCGCTCTTTCCAAGTCGACAATTCCATTCAGAGTGCCAGATGCAACTATATTTTGAATCGTTATTTTGGGTTCTCCCAGATTTATGCCGTATTTTCCGAGCAGCTTAACAACTTTATCTATCGCCTTATAGACTTCAACTTCCGACTTAGCTCCTGTGCAAACCATTTTTCCAGTAGAAAAAATCAGAAGTGCGGTTTTCGGTTTGCTAATACGCAGAACAAGTCCGGGAAATTGATCAGGGTCGTATTCAGTGTAGGGAACTTTCTCAGCAATAAGGTTAAGATCTATGGACCTATCAAAAGTTACGGACGCAACCACATTCTCAATCTTATATTTCGGCCTCTTACCCATAACCACTAACCGGCCACCTCATGGCACATTTTTAAGCCGAATTTTATAAGCCCCTTATATATGTCTTCCCTAACTAAAATATTTTTGTTACAATGCAAATAATCTAACCTGATGATGAACTTGACCGCTCCTGATTAGATGACTGTAAAGGTAGCCGCTGACTTCTAAATCCATTCATCCATCGAATAAATAGCTCCCTTAATGTGAACCCTCTTCATTCTGCTTATCAAGGTCTCAACACGCTTCGGTGAAAAACCCTTCTCGTCACAAAGGAATCTTATTAATCCCTCCTCATCTACGCGCTTGTAATCTAAGGTGTACTCTGTGGTTACTGGTGGATTCAGAAATATTTCCCTAACCTCTTGGTAGTAAGGTGCCACCTTATCTCTTATGGAAGCAGGAAGCTTTTCAATGCGCTTGTAAATCCTTATAAGCCTTAACGCAGTTTTCGGCCCTATACCCTTTACACCTTCGTTGAAGTCCGTTCCTACTAGGATAGCCACATCAATTAGCTGTTCACGGGTGATGTTTAACGTGCTTAAAACATTGTTCAGCTCTATGAGCTCTGGTTGTAGACGCCTAACAATACCTTTACTTGGAAGAAATTCTGTTCCTGAAATTGTTAGATAGCGGACAAGCCGAGGAGTTCCATAAAGAAGTGAGTCATAATCTCTGCTATTGACTGCCCAGACACCTCCTCGGGATACCATATAAGCCGCCTGAGCTTCCGCATCTGAAGGAGCTTGAATCCAAGGTATACCTAGTAAATCTAATAACTTCTTTGCGTCCTCAACCATCTTCCTGGTCAACACGCCTGTTACTACAGCTTTAGAAAACGCCGCGTCATAATCTCCTCTTTTTAGGGCTTCAACCCACTCCTTGTAGGCCTTCTCTCGAACCTCCTTCCTCTTCATTAACTCCCTTGCCTTGAGTCCATGAGGCTTGCCGTCAAAAACGAAAACTAGCCTCATCTCATAGTCGCATATAAGTTTCGTAGCCCTAAATGCAAGCCCTACAAGATGAGAGGTAATTTCCCCTGTAGGAGAGGTTAGAGGTTTACCATCAGGTGTTCTTATGAGAGCAAGAAACTGGTATAAAACATTGTTTGCATCTACAGCAAACCATTTTCCTCTAAAGTGCTCTAATGTTAAGACCTTTCTCGGAATTATGGGTGTTAGCGGCACGCCCATAGCTACTCTTCCATAGGATAAATCCTTTCTCCCATTTTTCTAGGAGAATTGTCATATATTTCGTGTATTTCTATGACATAAGCCGGTATTTTACTCCAGTCCCGCCGCCTACCTCTGTAAAAGCTTGTATGAAAAGCATCATGAACAAGATTCGCATATTCCCAGTACTCATCGCCCATATGTATTGCTACCGTTCCTCTTACCTCATAGCTAATATTAGGCGGAGTATAGAACAGCAGCGTTACGACATTATTATACTGGAGGTTAATGTATGTATGTTTTCTTGCTAGCTCAAGGCTAACAAGCTTCGTGAAATCTATTTTATCGTGGTATTCCTTAGGATACACGTATTCCAATAGTACTTCTAATGCTTCCTTAAGGTTCCGATCAGGTCTCTGTATAAACCGCCTTAATGCTCTTAAGACTGCATGTAGGTATGCTTCTCGAGGAAGAAAACCTACTCCCTTTATTGAAGCATTTAGTCCAGCAGGTCCTTGAGTAACGAAAGCCGGCGTATGCCGCGTGAACCCTATTAGGAGCTCCTCCTTATTCAAATCCCCTCTCAAAGCTTTTAACACAAGCTCGCGACGTTCAATATACAAATACTTTATGAAAGATGCAGGTATTTCCACACTGCTCCCCTTACGGTATAATGGTGCCACCCAAATATACGTGTCTGCTGTGGGTTTCTAATATCCCAGCTTTATATTTAAGACTTCATTCACTTACTATTAGGATATGTTTGTCAGTGAAGGAGATGTCATGAAATTGAGGATAGACGAGCTAGACTTGCAGATAATTGAAGCCTTGAAAGAAAGCTCTAATCCGAGAAAACTAGCTAGTATTTCTCGTAGCCTGGCAGTATCACGTCGAACGTTCTATGATCGCGTTAAGAAACTTCGACAACGAAAGATCTTAGGACTTCATTTAATTCCAAAATATAACCTATTAGGCCTGGTCTCAGTTCTGGTATTCCTTGATTACTCAGACCTTCAACTTGGCCTAGAAGAGGATTTCCTGCACTCACGTTTCGTCATATTAAAGAGCCGTATAGTAGGCAAATATAATGGAGTAATGGCCTTAATGACACTCCCAGATATGGGAGTAAACAAAGTGTATGAGAAGTTAATAGAGCTTAAAAGCGTTGGTAAAATCGAGCGTTGGAGGCTTTTAATTACTGCTAATCCCAGGTACATCTCCCCCAAGCCATCAGTTCTAAAAAGATTTGTAAAGACCCGAGAAGAAAAGCTTCTCTCAGAGAGTTCTCTAGCTAGTGAAGTGAACTTTAACGAACCACAGGATTATAGGATACTGGCGGATGACATTGATGTACTCATAATAAACATGTTGCAAAAAGATGGATGGACTCGGCTATCGGAAATAGCTCGCAAGCTTGGCAAAAGCAAAGCACTAGTGAAGTACCACTTCGATAAGCACGTTCTAAAACTGACAGATACCTTTTTTATAGACTTTAATCCCTATGATAGAAATTCATTATTCTCACTCTTGATAGAAGCCGAATTTAAGAGCGAAAAAGGGCTGAAAAGATTCGCATCCTTCTTATCGCGTTTGCCGTTTTCACAAGTTCTTCTGAAAACCCCGAGGGTCAACTTGCTCTATGATGTATTGAAGATCCCCTCACACAGTATTAGCATGCTTCGGATGATATTCAGTAAAAAGGTAGTTAAAAGAACGCTTTTGCAAAAACTGGCTATTAGTGTACTTCTCACACCGAATGAAAGTTTCCAACTACCTTACGAGCTCTTCAGGGAGAAAGGTTGGATCCTAGACTTCTAAATTAAGCCTATATTCTTCAAGAAATTTATTGACCGTTCCCCTACTTCAACTTCCTCCAAGATCTTTGACGTTACTGAAGGAATAGCATCAATTAAATCTGTAGCCAATATGTGCGCTCCCTTAGTGCTCGCTACATAGTCTCCCAATAGCCCGTTGAGGAAAGCACCAGCACATGCTGCCTCAAATGGCTCATTGCCCCATGCTAGGAAAGTTGCAACAACTCCCGTTAAGACATCTCCTGTGCCTCCCACGGTCATTGAAGCATTACCTGTGTGGTTTATTTTAACACGTAAACCATCAGATATGACGTCTCTCGGACCTTTAAGCAGTATTGTTACCCCTACCTCTTTAGCTTTCTCCTTTACTGCTCTAATGCGCTCAGTACAATCTTTAGGAGGCTCTTCGCCGAAGATTATTTTATACTCCCCCGCATGAGGTGTGAGTACAACACTCTTATCCCTTAAGACGGAAAGTTTCCCTCTGAGAGACTTAAGTCCATCAGCGTCAATCACGAGAGGTTTTTCCAACCTACTAATGAAACTTATTACAGCCTCTCTTACCTCCTCTCTTAACCCTAGTCCTGGCCCTAAGGCTATAACATCGCACTTTTCGGCTATGTTTAAAGCATTTTTAGCAGCCTTTTCATTAAAGTAATCACCACAATATGTATTAACTATAAGGTTAGGTGAGAATGCCCTTACTGCGGTGCTTATAACTTCGGGAACATAGAGTATTACGATATCAGCCCCCATGCGAAGAGCCGCGAGAGCCGTTAAAGCGGGTGCACCACTAAAGTCCCTAGATCCCCCTATTACGAGAATCCTTCCATAGTCGCCCTTCTTAGACTCAGGTGCTCTCTTCTTGAGACAGCACCTTAGATCTCCCGGTCCCACAATTATCTCGGCCTCCTTCGGTATACCTATGTCTGCGACAATGACCCTCCCCGCATAGGGATTGTCAGCTAAGCCTCTCTTCAGTTTATGAAAAGTTATTGTATAGTCTGCCTTAACAGCCACTCCGCAAGGTTCTCCCGTGTCTGCATTCAGTCCTGAAGGCACATCGACCGCCACTTTGATAGCTTTAGCCCTGTTTATGATTTCAATGATTGTTGCATAGGGCTCACGCACACGGCCTTTAATACCTATCCCAAGCAACGAATCTACTATTACATCTGCTTCTTCCACTTCTTTCTCAAGAACCTCAATATCTCCTATGTTGCTAAGGACCTTTATCCTTACAGTGTGCTCCATGTTTCTCAGAATATAGAAATTAGTCTGTGCCTCGTACGTCCTGATCTCGCCAGGCTTTCCAGCTAGAATCACCGTCACGTCGAAGCTCTTGATAGCAAGGTGTCTTGCAGCGACAAAGCCATCACCACCGTTATTGCCTAAGCCAGCAACAACCAGTATTCGCTTACCTTTCGTGGAAGACCCCATTAGCTTGCTCACGAAATCCGCAACAGCCTTACCAGCATTCTCCATGAGGAGTAGATTTGAAATCCCTAGAAAAGCTGAGTTCTCCTCAAGTATTCTCATATCTCGCACCGTTATAGAGTCCAGACAAATCACCTCCTAGACCCCATACTTAAACTAAAATACTATTCCTAAGCCTAGGCTATAATCTTTATACACACTGTGGACAAGAAGAAAGTTAGCGTTAGAGAGAAAGAAAAAGTCTCTTGAGAGGAAATGAATTAGAAGAAAGAAGAATTCCAAAGCTTCAGCTTATGAAGAAAGTTCTGCTATTGCTCTGCATTCCCGAACTCTGCGATACCCTATACATTTCTTTGTGAATGAAGTCGCGAATAGCCACTCTTATTGCCTCGCTGACGTTTGGGTATAAACCCGCTTCTACCAACTGTCTCAGAGCACTAATATAGGCTATAGGCAGGTGCACTGTTATGAGTCGCATTTTCTCTCCTGTCTTATGCCTCAAGTAACCACCTAGTTTTAAGTAGTAGTTTTAGGCTTATTAGAGCAACTGATGCATTTCCTTATTTCCATGTATTACTTAAATATTTTAAGGTTTAACTTAATATGTATTTTACCAGATGAAAATGCACTTTTTAAGAAGAATTTTGTTTTTTACTGCTTTATCTCATTAAAAGCTAGGGGAGAGAGTTCACTGAAAGAAATACCTTGTGAGTTTTAAAAGGTCGACGTAGTGCTCAGAGTTGTGTGACCAAAAGATATTTATGACAACAAAAAGACCGCTTATTACATGTTTTTAGTAACTTAATAGAAAAATCTGTTTTCGTTTTTTCCTGTATTTACTACCTTTAAATGAACATAGTGTCTTTAAAATTTATCTAACACTTATTAATATATGCCAGAATGAGAAAAGAGAAAGCACATGGGCTTTGAACACAACTTCGGACATGCTCTATTAAGAATCAGACCTATAACCATCTGCTAGAACATGGGGCGATTAAAATGAGACTGGAAGTCTTAAAGGTAGCATTTCTAGTAAGCGTTGTCTTAAATGCGTTTTTAGGCACCATAATATTCTATCAGTACGTTGAACTAGCAAAGCTTAGGTTACTAAGCGAGGAACTTGCAGAAAAGGTGAATGATCTCTTGCAGAGAAATGCTGAGCTAGAAAAACGCTTACAGAGCCTTCTTGAAGAAAACAACTACCTAAAACATAGTCTTGCACGGCTACTTAACACCACTGCAACAGAAGGTAAAGTACCGGCTAATCTGGCTAAGGACTACGATTGGATACCTATCGTTGGAGTACATAGTTCGAGTGGGGTTCTTAAAGTACGTGACAGAAGGAGTTGTCATGAAAATATACGTAAAAGTTGTGCCGGGAACAGGAAAGGTCTTTATTTCAACAACACCAAGGATAGGTATAGACCTACAATCCTCTGCCGTAACCGCGCTTAAAGTTGCTTTAAACTTAACCAACTCTAAAGTAAAGTATGATTGTTTTATAGTTGTGCAAGCTGACAAAACAATCCATGTAATTGACGGCCCATCCGCGGGAGCCGCATTAACTATACTGATTATGGCTAAAATTATGGGGCTTGAGCTAAGGAAAGATGTTTGCATAACAGGGGAAATATTACAGGATGGAAGAATAGGCCCTGTAGGCGGAATTCTGGAAAAAGCATTAGCTGCAGCGTCGCATAACATAAAGATATTTCTAGTACCCAAAGGTCAAGGAGAAATGTTGCGCCCTCTAGTAATTTCAAGGAAAGTAGCACCGGGAGTGACCATATATCAGGTAAAGGGCTACGTTAGAGTACCCTTAGAGGAAGTTCTAAGGGAGAGAGGATATGATATGAAGGTCATAGAGGTTTCAACCGTAAGAGAGGCATTACAGTACTTTTTAAAACCGCAATGACTTCGGCGAGTTTATGGCTACTTATAAAGTATTCGGAGAGAAACATATTTGTGCCCCCGGTGTCTTTCTCATAGGGATATAAAATTGCCAAGAAAGATACTAACCATAAGTGAAGCCTTAGAAAACCCCCTGAGGAGGGAAATACTCCTTCAAGTGATAAGTAGGCCTGGTATAAGCCTGCACAAAATATCACAAGAACTCAATATAGGCGCTGGCAATCTATACAATCACATTGCAATCCTAAGCAGAGTTGGACTCCTAAGAATAGAGAAGAGAGGGCGTAGAATCCTACTTTTCTTTAATGATCATCTACTTGCCGAGAATATTTTAAAGAGCCTAAAGGCCTAGGATTGATTCAAGGAATGCCCGCAAGAGTAACAGTACTTGGCATTCGGAGGATTAATAGCCTTACATTTTGGGCAGATAGCGACCGATAAAAGTTGCCTGTCGTGGGAAACCTTCTCTCCACCAAGAAATTTCCTTATATACTTCTCCTCCACATCCTCCTGTGTGATTTTACTGTAGATATCTATCATTTTCCTCGTTTTCCAGCCGAACCATCTCATCATCTCAAGCTCCTTAAAGAACCTATAAAGCTCCGTTGCGCGAGTATGTCTGAGAAGATGAGGGTGCACCTTCTTTTTAATTCCGGCCTTCATAGCCGCTCTCTTTAGGACATAGGTGGCTGTACTACGTGCCATTCTTTTATAGGGATCGCGCCCGTAGAAGACATAGGCTTCTGGATCGTTCTTTGCTGCATGCAATTCAAGCCATCCTAAAATGGTTTTCGAGAAAACTATCACTCTAACAGCTCTCGCCTCACTCTTACTCCTACGGAAGAAGACTTTAATTCCATACTCATCAACACTCAAGTCTTTCATCTTAAGATTAAGAGCTTCACTTATACGGCAACCAGTCTCGTATATGAGAGAAAAGAGAGCTCTATATTTAGCGTCATCCAGGGCTTCAAGCAATCTGAGGACTTCCACGGATGAGAGAACCTCAGGCAGAACTTGCTGGATTTTAGGGACCTTAACTTTTTCGTAAAGCTTTCTATACCTATCGTCATCGGTTAGGAAGTAGAGATACTTCAGTAACTTTTTAATCCCAACAACATACCAATGCATCGTGCTCGTTTTTAAACCCCTCTCTCGCACTGCACTGAAGTAGAACTCTACGTCCTTTAACGATATACGTTCGACCTTCACGTTTCTAGTCTCAAGCCATCTAAGAAAATCTCCTATAATTTCTGCGTAGCGATAACGGGTAGAAACGCGTAGACCCTGATTTGCAAGCCATCCTAGGAAAGTTTTTAAGAACTCGTAACTTTCCTTACTTAAATTATACCTTATAGTGTTCTCCAGAAGATGTCGTAAAGTTTCCTCTGTTACATCGGAGCCCATAGTAATGCACGGTATTGACTTACACGTATCAAAAATAATTTTCTACTTGATAAATTAATAGCGGCACGCATTCAAGGAAATTCCGACTTCAAACGATAACGCTTGTTTGTGAATTAAACGAGCAGCCTACATAGCGTTACGTCACGAAGCGGTGAGTTTTTGGCTCTCTAACACGCTTGTGTGAGAACACTGATATCGATGGAGCCGCTACGAATACTCTTCCACCCCTAACATCTGGAGGATTTCCCTTCGCTCTAGGCCTTTGTTAAGCTCCCAGAAAGACATTTTGCCATATGATGTTTGAATGAGAATGTTCTTTCTTGAAAGCATTCTTAGGCATTGATACAATTTTGAATAATCAACATATATATTCTTTTTAAGTAACAATAATAATATTTCCTTTGTTGAAATGGGATGCTTACTCCTGCGCAGTAAGTCAATTATAGCTAATATGAGTTTAAGTGTCTTAGCAGTAACTCTGCGACCTATTATAGTCACCTCATATCATTGGTATAGACTTGATATGTTAGAAATATAGAAGACTAAAATAATATAAAAAATTTATGATAACTTTTACAATTTGATCCTAGTCTGAAGACAACCTATTGGATATATCTTTAATCTTCTGTGAGATGTCATAAAGGACCTCGTATATTAACTGCACATTGCGCCGTAATCTCGGTCCTTGAGTGAGTATCGTTGAGAGAGTTAAGATCCACACGATATCCTCTGGATTTTCGTAGAAAGCCTTCTCCGCTTGAAGCATGGCCTCTCTGCTGGCGACGAACGGAGCATATAATTCTGTAATCGACTTAAGCCTTACAGTAAGTTCTATTGCACCTAACTTCCTTATTTTACCCATGAGACTCGAGTCATTGGTAAGCTCGCTAGCTAAAAGATCGTTAGGCTTAAGATCCTCAACGAGCTGGGATAGAGCATCAAGATCCCTTCTTGTGATGAAGAAAAAGTTCTTCCTTAGCAGTCCCTTTATCTTAAGATCACACTCCAACCCCTTTAACCGTCTATAGATCTCGGCGTAGCGATCGTTCATCATATGAGTAGGAACTAGAGTCATAATGGCAGAGAAGTTATACTTATATTCGAAAAATCCTATAGGTTTCATTGAAATATACAATTCGTCAAATGGGGCATCTATGGCTCTAGCATATACCATTCCTCTAGCGCTTCTCCACTCTTCAAATTTGTCAGCAAGTATCTTCTTTACAAACTCTAGTGTTGAGCTAAGCATACATGCTACCTTAATTTTAGTGTACTGTCCACCAATTTATATTTCTACACTGAAGCACTAAAAGAAGTTTTTGTAGTGACAGGCTTTTGTAAACTACGCGGTTGATTGAGTATTTGAGGTGCTTGGTAGAAGTTACTAGTTTTTGCTGGCGGCGTATTCTGCAGAATCTATCTGATAATAGTTAATGTAGTTCTCCATGAAGCACCAATAGGAGGCTGAGGAAGAGGCTCGCACCAGCTACCAATAACCAAAAATAACGCAGACAGCTGCTACCCCCGGACAAGCTTTTTGAGGAAGATCCTTCCCCTCAGCTTCAGATAATTAGTTCTGCCTCTTTTCTCTATTGACAAGATACCGCATTCTTTTAACTTAACTATATGTCGCCAAAGAGTTGTTTTTGGAAGCTCTAGTTTATCTTGGATCTCATATTGATATGCTTTTCCGCCCATATCTTCAATAAGTCTTATGATCTCCTTATCGACGTCGTCTAACAGCCCTTTAAGCCTAGAGACCTTTAGCCCTTGGTACCACATCATTATAGCCCATGCGACAACTCCTCCAATACACGTTACGGCTAATGGAAATATGTACGCGCTCAATAGAGAGAGCACATCTGTTTCCTTTTTCTTGGATATTGGTACTTCTGAGTTCAGGGTGAGGACATATGCTACTTTCACGATGCCGGGAGGCATTTGAAGAACCATCCTCTTATCCTTTGAATAGATTCTTAAGGGAAGAGTGTTAATATCTAAGACTACAGCTTTCTCAGGAAGCACCAGAAAGGATACGTAGGGAAAAGTGTAATTCACGACCCATATCTCTTCTCGCTTGAATGTTATAGTGCATGTATAGTAGGTAACATTGATCCACTTAGCTCCTAACACGTAAATTAGCAACCTATCCTTACCTACGGTTTCATATTCGACCGGCAACTCCTTGTCATCAATTATTGTAAGGGAGTCAAGCCGAGGAACTCCTATTAGCCTTGCCTTAAATATTAAAACCGTATTGTTTTCTCCAAACCAATAGAGTATACTTACCCTCGCCCATCCATCCCTAAATAAGTTGATGATAGCGTAACTCTTATAGTCCTCGGGTTGAGAGAAGCAATAACTCCCTCTCCAGCATGGGAGGATTACTCCTAATATTGCATGTAGGACACATAGTGCTATCAATACCTGAGTCAGCGATCTCATCGCTACACACTTTCTATGTCTCCACTTCAAAAAAAGCTTATCTCAAAAACTGTCCAGATATTAACTGTGTGAAAATGGATTTTAAAGTTCTCTGCGACGCAGGAGTCATCAGAGTACAAGAGAATGCGAGCTATCCAGTCTCCATTCTGCCCACTCCGGATTACCTACACACGTACATTAACGACAAACAAGCCCTCTCCTTTGGGCAACTCAAGGTGTTTCTGTCGAAATTTTCTTCCATGGATTTCCACGGTAGCATAATTCTCTTTCTGAGAAATGCTTTCTTCGGCGCAATAGTGGAAATGGTCCCGAAGAGGCAAATTATAATGCACATGTCCTACT
>Ga0164311_10000014_pt1 | contig 56919 bp, 61 predicted proteins | sample GuaBasSedimGuay2_FD_121796 | JGI IMG/M metagenome (GOLD analysis project Ga0164311, IMG submission 121796) | Subseafloor sediment microbial communities from Guaymas Basin, Gulf of California, Mexico - Guay2, Core 4569-9, 9-12 cm | ecosystem: Environmental > Aquatic > Marine > Hydrothermal vents... | reverse complement strand
GTAAGGTCTATATCCCATATGTTACCACTTAAGCTTAGTTTTGATTAAAGGTTTTCCTTCTAAAAGCACTTCTAAAACATCTCTTCGGTCCGTTCTTAGAATGATTGAGGCTAAAATATTCTTAGTTAAGACTATGTTAGGTGATAGTTTAAGTAATGTAATATTTGCTTTCATACCTTCATCTATTACTCCTTCTCTTTTAAGGCCAAGCGTTTTGGCTGCATTATATGTTATCATTTTGAAAAATATTTTTGGTTCAGCAATATTCCTATCTTGAAGTCTTGTAAGGTTAAAGGCGTATTCTACTTCTCTCCAAATATTTGGTAAAATCCATCCAGCATTATCTGTACCTAGAGATATTGTAGTGCCGGATTTTATTGCTTCAGCTATTTGAGGTACTCCAACACTAAAGAAGGTGTTTGCTCTTGGACACATGACAAGTGGTATTTTCTTCTCAGCTAAAATTTCGAATTCTCTCCTTCTCAAATATGTTCCATGAACTATAAAACTGGGCTTATAATGTTTTAGCGTATACTCGAAATCTCCTTTTTCGAAACTGCTTTTTGTTTCAGAAACATGAGCTGCCAGTAGTTTGTCTTCTCCCTTTACTAATTTGCTTATTACGCTAAGATAATTGGGTTTAAAAGATAATGTGCTGCTTAACCCTATTCCATGAGCTTCCTTTATAAGCTTCTTTAGCTTCTCCATATTATATTTTTTAAGAGGTCTTCCCAAGGTAATTAATCTAAACTTTGTCTTTTTAGCTGATTTTGAAGCTAATTTTACTCCTTTAATTCCTCCTTCTCTAAAATCAGCTGCTGTAGAAACTCCTGTTGAAATAAGGTACTTGAGTGTTTGTGTTATAGATTTTTCTAGTTCTTTAGTATGGGCTTTTCTCAATAGTTTATGTTTTAGCCCATGTGGAGGTTTTACGAGTTCTTCTATGCTTAGTTTTAGTCCTGAGCATGAGAATATGAAGTCTGCTGAGTGTATGTGAGCATTTATTGGAGAAGGTATGGCTATAGCACTTATATTTAATGGTTTTTCTGTAAATCCTCTTTGCGAGGTCCCGATGTTTACTATTAACCCTTTTTCAACATCTATTGTTATGTTTATGTTTTCTCGTAGTTCGTAGTTTTCACCTATAGTAGCATATTTTACGTTAAGTGTTTTCTCCAAAAACAAGCACCTTAACCTTAGCGTTCTCTCTATTCTCTCTTATTTCATCTAAGGCTTTAGTAGCTAATGTTAATGCTCTTCTAGGTATTTTATGTATTCCAATACCTGATTTTAAACAGGGTATTTCTTTTAAGAACCCTATGGTTTTATCGAGTTTTCTTAACGGTATAAAGCTTACAAAATTGTCTCCACCTAAATAGAAAGCTAAACCACCATTTTTCATAATGAATTTTTTAAGTTTAACATAGAACTTTGATAGTTCTAAATACGTTTCGTAAATAGAAACTTCTCTTATTTTATTTGTAAAATCATTGAAATCCGAGTGAATAGCCACTATAGGAGATATATTGCAATTATTTGGAACATCAAATATTAAACCTTGAACCTCAATACTTTGCAAATTTTTTGTCGCCCTATTTTGTGCTTCAATAAGTGTTTTCCCATGTGAAATAGCTATTCTTAATGGCACAGGGGCTGTTTTACTTGCCTTATTTAATATGTTAATGTATTTTTTAGGTTTACTATTTCCATCAACGAATACCATGTAATCATAACGTAAACTGTGGAGAAAAGATCCTATGTTTGAAAATTCCTTATGAAGCAGGTTATAGAGTTTAGCCTGAGTTGTTTGTATGATCCATTCTCTATCTGATCCAAGGGTCTCTGTCCAAAACCTATAGCCTACTAGTTCAACAACACCTACTCTATACACTAATTATCCACCATAGGAGAGGTCATGTAGAGGTTTAGCTTAGAGAATAATTAACTTATCCTATATTAGAATATCAGCACCTATCTAACGGTTAAAAATAGTGTTATGTATCAGTGAGGCTCCCAATCATCATCTCTCAGGTAGGGAGGCCTTTTCATCACATCACTACTATTATTAGCTAAGGTGAGTTAAGATTTTATTGTTTAGAAATCGTTTGAAGAAATTTAAATTAAAAAATTTTTTGAACTTAAAAGATTTTACTTTATGGTTTTCTTCTTGTTATTACGAATACTGCTATTGCTAACACTATAATTACTACTACCGCACTTCCAACAGTTGCTGTCATTACGTTTCCTATAGATGCACTTACAGCATCAACTTTAGCTGATAGCTCACCAACAGTGCTCTCCAAAGCAGATACTTTGCCTTCTAAGCTGCTAACTTTTCCTGCAAGCTCTTCTTGCGCTGAAGCTATTGGCCCTAACTTCTCTTCTACTGAAGCTGGAACTCCTGATACTGTACCTGCTAATTCGCTTATAGCGGTTGCTAACTCATCAAGTTTCTCCATGATAGCTTCGTGAACAGCGTCTTTAACTATTATTGTGTAAATGTTGCCAGTTATTGGTTCTGATAGTGTATGTAATCCTCCTGCTAACGGTGGTACTGTAAGTGTTGTTGATACATCACCTACTCCATCACTTGTAACGTAAACCGGATACATAAAGTCCCATATGAACTGTACATCAAGGTTCTCTGGGAATCCATAACCAACAATGGTTATAGTATCTCCTGGAGCTAGGTCTTCTGTTGGAGACACTGTCACTATTGTTGGCACTATTTCGAAACTAATGCCCTCAACCCTAACATCCGCCGGGGCTGTTTCATTAGCCCATATAATATATGTTCCTTGAGGGGCATGGGGCATAGTTGTTTCTACATAGAAGTACCCGGTCTTGACTTCATGTAGACCTAGGTCTACAGCATATTTCTCTACATCTACATCTACCTGTTCGAAACCATGAGCCGTAAATTTCCATATAGTTATTTCTGTAGGCTCTCTTACTGCTGTAACATTAGCTATATCGTAGCCTCCAAGACCGATACCCTCGATCACCAACGGCTTATCCACTTCAACATCTTCACTTTCTATACCTTCAATTGTTGGTACAGGGTTAACAAAGAGCTTAGCATACGTGGTATCTTCTGGTATTATCATTAAAGATTCCCAGGATTCTGCAAAGTTAGTATCTGTTGTCCCTGTTACATTAAGCACATAACTGCAATCTTCACTTATGTATTTAGGTAGCTGAACTAAGAATGCTGCGTAGCCGTCATCTCTAAGGTCTTGGTCAAGTATGCTTAAAGCAAATGCTTCTTCTGCTGATACATTGTAGAATTTGACTTTAAAGGTCTCGCCTGTAGTTAAGAAACCTGAACCATTAAGTAACACGTAGTCTCCAGGTACTTCAGTGTCAACACCGAACTCCAAAGTAAATTCTCCATTCCCATCAGCTACCCATGCTTCTTCAATTTCTGGGTAAATGGTAAAGCTTGCAGTTACTATGCTGACCTCTAAGAAGTCTGTTACATTCAGAGTAACAGTAACGTCGATACCATCCTCTATACCGCCACCCTGTAATGGCGGCACCGTGCCGTCTAAAGATACTTCACCTAGATGATCTACGAAGTTTGCGGGTGGCTCTACCTCTCTTACAATTCCAGCAGCATCCGTTAATATGATCTTTGTTACATTTATAGCTTCACCGTCAGTAGTTTCATTGGGGAAGTTATGCAGATATAGCGTAAACGAGTCTCCGACGTATGATGGTGCAGTTTCGACTTCTATTGATGGATGCACTATTATTACGCCAGGTATGACATATACCTCAGTATCTATAACAGCATTTACTAATAGTAGCATTTTACCTTCAGGATTAGGTAAGGGGAATTGACCTACACTGGACCAAACTGTGCAATATGTAAGACCAAACTCCTCAGAATATGGGAAGTATGTTGCAAAGTCTATAATGTCGTAGTCCTTAATCCAGTATAGCTTCATTTCTTTTATAACAACAAGTTTTAATGTAGGAACATCTGCCATTTCTTCAGCGGTCGTTATGTTAAATACGAAAGATGCATCTATTGTATCTACGTAACTTACATCTGTTCCGTTAAGAAAATCTATATAGTAATTCGCTGGATCTAGTACTTCCATTTCATCTGATACTGCCCATGTGCTTCCTCCATCATCCGTAATCTTAATGTAATACCCTGTTCCAGGCTCTACATCCTCAGGCATCATTAGCGTTATATTTACATAGTCAGTAGTATCTACGGACACTATAACATCCACTACTTTAACTCCTTCAGCTAACTTTTTGATTAGATTTGTTCCTGCAGCATAACCGTCAGTAGATAAGTAAACGTCGAACATTTGACCTGTAAATGCTGCGGCTTCGATTTGTATTGTGAATATTCCTCCTGGTGCTACTTTTGCTGGTGAAACTGTGATTCTATAGCCTGTTATAATAGCTTGCACTGGTATTACTGCTAATACTAGGCCTAATAACACTACTAGTGCTATTAGTAGTGAGAAGTATTTCTTCATTTTTTATCCCTTACACTTGCTCTATACTATGGTGATGAATGTTAGGTTAAATATTTAAGCTATTTGGTATATTAACTATAGACTGAAGACCTATACTAAACCTAGGTGTTTCCGGGGTAATCGATCTGATTGAGGATCTTGTTTTAGCGGTAGATGTTAGTTCATCTATGAGGGCTAGAGACTTTAAGCCTTCAAGAATAGTTGCTGTAAAGAAGGCACTTAAGGGCTTTGTACATGAGAAATTGAGTAAAGATCTACTTGCTAGAGTAGGTATTGTCGGGTTTTATGAATATTCTGCTCCGATAATAGATTTAACGAACAGTATTAAGGACCTTTTGAAGGCTATTGATAGTTTAAGGCCTTTAGGTAGCGGTACTGCTTTAGGGGATGGTATTGTGGAAGCTTATAGAATGCTTAAGGATCTTTCAAGGGATGGTGTTAAAAAGAGGATATTAGTTATTACTGATGGAACTTTTAACACAGGTATCGATCCTAGGTACACTATAAGTTCCTTAAGACTTCATAATGTTAGAGTTGATTTCTTTGCTTTTAGCAGGCTTTATCCAACAGACATAGCTATTATAAGAGAAATTCTTAGAACTGTTAAAGGATATTTTATGCACATAAAATATGGTGATCTTTCTAAGGCTATTATGGAATTTCTCTAATACCTAATTTGATAGCTTTATTTATCAATTCCGATGTTGTTCCAGCATGTTCATGTACTCCACCAGTTAGTTTTAAGGTTCTTGAAATCATTGTTCTATCGTAGCTTGTTAGCTTACCTAGCGTTAAGAAGTCCACAATAACGTTTCTTCTCGCAGCATATTCAGCTACAACATCTAAAGGTATTCCTTCATTAAATGTACCATCAGTAACTATTAACACCCTTTCCTTACCTATTTTCGGCCATCTTCCTCTCAGCATGTAAAGTGCTTCTTTAAGCCCATCCCCTGGTGCGGTTGCTTCTCCTAACACTCGTAGTTGCCTAATTACTGATATCAATAATTCTTTGTTCCTAGTGAGATCTATTATTGGCAGTGAGCGCCCATAGAAAGCTACTACTCCTATACGGTCTTCAACGTTTTTCTCAAGCTTTGCTGTCACTAGTGATAATATTGCTCTTTTAGCTGCTTCCATTCTGTTAGGTATATAGTCGCTTGCTTTCATGCTCAATGAAACATCTACAGCTATCACTAAGTCTTCCAATGATCCTCACCCAGTAGCCATAGAATATATGGTTTCAAGTTTTTCACGAGCTTCAGCGTATTTAACATCACTTATTATCCTATGGTACTTTGCATAGTTTAAAAGAGACATTGTAGAAATAGCATATACGTTGGTTTTATTTGCTATCTCTAATGCTTTATAATCATCCGTTACTAAAATGGCTTTTAACCTATAGGCTAAATATTGTGTAGTCATCTCAGCTGTTGTAATGCTTTGCTCTTTAATGAATTTGTTATTAAATTTCTTAAACTCATTAGCATCCACATTAGCTAAAGTTAATGGCAATTCTGTGCTTCTATGGCCAAAACTTATTAGCCTTTTTAATTCAATGAATTTAAGGTGAAGTATTGTGTCAGGCGACACTATATTTCTTACGTTTCTCTTTTCACTAAGGTACGTTAATATTCTTCTAAATACATCCAATGTTTCGCTTAAATACGTTACATATAGCGAGCTTACGTCGAAGACTAAAACTTTTTTCTTATCGATGTTTTCAACAACTTCTTCTACGTTTTTTCTTGAACTGACGAGCCTAGGTACTATTCCTTTACCTAATAATTTTATGAAGAATTCGGGGATAGATTGTTCAGCTAATTCTGAAGCGTAAGCTAAAGAGATTCTTCCTTGACTATAAATTTTCACTGCTACATCAGCTATGTTTACCGAGTTTAGAAGTCTACGTACAGCATCTCTTACAGCTTCGGTTTTTGAAGAATACAACCCTATATCAACAAGAAGCTGTAATTGTTTTTCAAGTAAACCTGAAATTTCTATTACAGTTGTCAAAGCTATCCTCCATAAAACCATAGTTAGTTTTTAAACTACACAATATAGTTATATTTGAGTACTATTTCAGTATGGTGGTTTGTAGGCTTTGGTTTGGAAAGTAAGTGTTTTCGAGGAATGGCGTAGAAAAATAAGCACCATTAAGAAGCTGGAAAGCGAAATATGCGATAAAAAACTGGTGGAAGAAGCTAAAAGCGATTGGCATAGTAGACGTAGGCCTAGACCATGCGGTTTAACAATACATACAGGTGTAGGTTGCGATTATGCATGCTCTTATTGTTACATCCCAGATATAGGGTTTCCATTTAAATCTAAGCCTTATCACTTAACAGGATTACAAATTGCGTATTCTATAGCATCAAACCCTTACGTTGCTTTAGGTTTAAACGGTACTTTTCTAGCTTATGGCTCAGTTACAGAACCTTTTCTCAAAAACACTGCTAATAGAACCTATGAGTACTTGAAAGCTACAACAAGGCATTTAGGTAATCCTACGCAGATCTCTACTAAAGCCTATTTAACATATGATAATGCTTTAAGGCTTAGAAGGCTAGTTAATGGGAAACTAAGTGTTTTAGTCACCATAATAACGTTGAAACATTACGATAAGCTTGAAGAAAAAGCACCTAATCCTGAACTTAGATTCCAAACACTTTACAATCTTAAAAAAGCAGGTTTTAACCCCGTGTTGTTTCTTAGACCTATAATACCTGGCGTTAATGATTACGAAATTAAAGATATTTTAGAAAAAGCTATTTCATACGACATTGATAGGGTTTTAATAGGTTCTTTAAGGGTTACACTTAGAATAATGTCTAAATTGAAAGCGTTAAACATACCCTTAAGAGAAATCGAGAAAAGAATTCTAAGAAAACCCAAATCATTCAATGAACAAGTTCCCGTAAAAACAGCTGATATTAAAAAGAAAATAGCAAAACTCTGTGAGAAACTTGGTATAAAGATATATTATCAAGCATGTCAAGTATGTGCTGAAGACTTTAACATACCATGCTGCTTACCATGCTCTATTAAGTATGGTTGCTGTAAGGAAGACATAAACTATGATGTTAGTGAAGTTCGGGATTTCTTAGAAACTATAGGTAAGGGGAAAATTAGAAAAGTAGTTGACAGAAAATACGTTTTAAATATTGAAGGTAATGTTAGAAAAGAGTTTACACTGTTTTTACGTTGGGTTCTTAAGAAGAAAGTTGTTGTAAAGTAGATCAGTGCAGCTCAGCATCATCACTTATCAGAGGCCGTCCTGTCATCAGCTCTATAGCATTTTTTTACTTTAAATAAGTGTTTATTTAGTTTTTCTTTCTTTTGTAAACGCTTCTATACTCTTAAAGACTATGTCTAGCATTGTTGTTCCAGGTCCGCCTGAAAGAAGTATTGCTGGTGTTACTGCATCAATTATTTCTTCCGGTGTTGCACCGGCTTCTAAAGCGTCTCTTACATGTATTGCTACGCATTCTTTACAATGTATTGCTACACTAACAGCAATAGTTATTAGATGTTTTATTTTCTCAGGTAATACATTGCTTCTCACTGCTGCTCCTGAAAACCTGAAGAATGCTTGGGCAGCTTCTTTGTCGAACTTATAGTACTGCCTTATGGCTTTCATGTATTCTTCAGCTATCCTTCTAGGTTCTTCAAGTTCTTCAGCCCGTAGATAAGGTTTATACTCTACTGCTTTTTCTGCCTTAACTTCTTTAGTTACAGGCAATGTTTTTTCTATAGGAACTATAGGTTTTCTTAGCAAATTTTTTTCATTCTCTAATAAGAGTTTTTCAGGATTCTCAAGTTTATCTTTAATCGCTTTAAGATAATTAGCAGCTACTGCTCCATCTACTATTCTATGATCTGCTATAACATTAATGTATGCCATAGGCTTTATTTTAACTGTATCGCCTTCCACTACTGGGACGTTTTCTGCTTTACCTATAGCTACAAGGACAGCTTGCGGCGGATTGAGGACAGCTGAGAAGAACACTACATCATACATTCCCATATTTGATAGCGTTATTGTTCCTCCTAAAACATCCTTTTCTATTAGTTTACCTTCTCTAGCTCTTCTAACAATGTCCTCTCTTTCTTTAGCTAACTGTTCGAATGTTTTCTTATGGGGATTCCTAATTACAGGTACTACAAGTCCCTCGGGGGTTGCTACAGCGATGTTTATGTTAATGTCTTCATAGATCTTTATTTCCTCACCTTCTAACGAAGCATTTACTTCTGGAACTTCTGCAGCAGCTAGGGCAGCTGCCTTTATAAATAGGTCGGTGAATGTAACATGTACACCTTTCTTCTCTAATTGCTCGTTGAGAATCTTTCTGAAAGCATGGGCTTTACTTAAATCCACTTTACCTGCTATGTTGATGTGGGGCGCTGTCTTCCATTCTTCACTAAGACGCCAAGCTATAGTTCTTCTTTTACCGATAAGTTTTCTAACTTCTTTAACCCTTGGCGCTATAGCTTCAAGTTTTTTCATTTCCTCAATATATCTTAGAACGTCTTTTTCAACAATTCTTCCTCCTGGGCCTGTACCTTTAATCTTTGTTATGTCTATTCCATATTTTTCAGCAAGCTTTCTTGCTCTTGGGGATATTCTTATTTTCTTAGGAATTTCAATTGGTGGTTTAGCTGCTTCAACTTTAGGAGCAATTGGCACTGGTTTAGGCTTTTTCTCTACCGGAGGTTTACCTTTAATTTTCTCTAATTCTTCAGCACTCTCGGCAATTAATGCGACTGGCGAACCAATAGCGACAACGTCGTTTTCTTTAGCTAAAATTTTGGCTAGAAAACCTGAAACAGGTGCTTCAAGCCTTTTAGTTGCTTTAAACAAGTCTACTTCAACTATCGGTTCTCCCTTCTCTACTTTATCACCTTCCTTCTTTAACCACTTTAAAACAGTTGCTTCAGGTACATCTCCGATCCTTGGAACTATAACATCCTTAACCATAGATATCAGCCCTCAAAGCAGTCTTATGTTAGAGGTAGTATAAAGAGTTATTTTAGATTAAAGCATGGAAGTAGCGAAGTTGGGGAAAAATATTTAAGTTAAACCTAGGACTTCCTTAACTGCTTTAATTACGTTTTCTGCGTCCGGTACAACGTATTGTTCTAGAGGCTTGGAGAACGGTATTGGAACCATTGGTGCTCCTACTCTCTTAACTGGAGCATCTAGGTAGTCAAAAGCCTTCTCCATTATTAGCGCTGCGATTTCCGCTCCGACGCCGCAAACTATTTCATCTTCTTCTACAATAACCACTTTACCTGTCTTTTTGACAGAAGATATTATGGTTTCTTCATCTAAAGGTACAAGAGACCTTAGATCTATGACCTCAGCTTCAATACCTTCTTTTGAAAGCTGCTCTGCTGCCTTTAAAACATCGTATAACGGTCTGGAATAGGTTATTATCGTTATATCTGAACCCTCTCTCTTAACATCAGCTTTACCTAAAGGTATGAAGTATTCTTTGTCAGGAACAGGTCCTCTAACATGGTATAGTCTCGCATGTTCGAAGAATAGGACTGGGTTATTTTCTCTGATAGCTGTTTTCATTAAGCCTTTAGCGTCAAATGGTGTTGCAGTTATAACAACTTTAAGCCCTGGCGTATGCATAAACCATGCTTCATTTCTAACACTGTGTTGAGCGCCTACTGATGCTAAAGTATAGTTAGGGGCTCTAATAACTAATGGTACTTTAAACTTGCCTCCGGACATGTAAGGTATTTTTGCAATGTGGTTTGTTACTTGGTCCATGGCTATGGTGTATGTGAAAGTATACATTAATTCAGCTATAGGCCTTAACCCTATCATTGCTGCTCCTAATATTAACCCTGTTATTGCTTCTTCAGCTATTGGAGTATTTATTACTCTTTCAGGGCCGAATCTTTCAAGAAGCCCTTCAGTTACCCTATAAACGCCTCCCCATCTAATGTCTTCGCCCAGGATAAATATTCTATCGTCTTTCTCCATTTCTTCATGTAGTGCTTCATTTATTGCTTTAGCATAAGTTATGGTTCTCATATTTGCTGCTTTCTCTGCATCTTTAATACTTAATAATGTGAGCTCTGGAGGTAGTTTTGCTTCCTCGCCTGGAAACACGTCTGTTAGAGCTTCTTCAGGTGGGGGGAAGGGATCTTTGTCTGCTTTCTTATAAGCTGTTTCAGCTTCTAACCTGGCAGCTTCCCATAGTTTCTTATCTAACTCTTCATTTAGAACACCTAATTCGAAAAGTTTAGCTCTAAACTTCGGTATAGGGTCGTTTTTACGGTGCTGCTCTACATCTTCTTTAGGTCTATATGGTTGAGGGTCTCCGTCATAGTGTCCTCTAATTCTAACTGTATGTGCTTCTACAAGGACGGGTTTTTTCTCATTACGCGCTATATTTATTGCTTTCTTTGCAACCTTGTATACTGCTAGAACATCTGTACCGTCAACCTCCATTCCGATCATGTTGTATGCTACTGCTCTTTTCACTATTTTATCTACTGAAGTCGATATTGAAATATGGGTTGTGATTGCCCATTTATTATTCTCTACAACGAAAACTATGGGGAGTTTCAGTAGGGAAGCCATGTTTAATGTTTCATGGAAAGCACCTATATTGCAGGCTCCGTCGCCGAAGAAACATACGACAATAGAGTTTTCTCCTAAATATTTGAAAGCAAATGCTATTCCGTTAGCAATAGGTATTTGGCCTCCTACAACGGAGTCTTCGAGGAACCTTACTTTATCATCCATTATGTGCATTGAACCTGCCTTGCCCTTATTTATTCCTGTAGTTCTACCCATAAGTTCGGCTGCTAAACGATACATGTCAATGCCTTTCATTAATGCGTGATCGTGTGCTCTGTAGCTTGCTAAGACGAAATCGTTTGGCTTGATGTTTTTAGCGAATCCAACAGCTAAAGCTTCTTTTCCATGGGCTACATGAAGCATGCCATAGACTTTGGCAACTTCATAGTATTTTAATGTTTCATCTTCAAAAGCTCTTATTCTTAGCATATCCTTATAAAAATCGAGAAGTTGATCACGGGAAAATTCCTCAAGAACAGTTTCGGTTGTCATGAATTATCACCTTTTATGAGAAATTTGCAGAGAACGACTATATAAAATTATTAGTAAAGAAAATCATTAGGTTAGAAGGTAGGTAGCAATAAGTATTTCAGAGGGAGAAATCTACATTGAGGGAAAACCTATGGTTATAGTAACTACTACGAGTGAAATTCCAGGATATAGAGTAGCTAAGGTACTAGGAGTGGTTACTGGAAGTACTGTTAGAGCAAAACACATAGGTAAAGACATACTGGCCGCATTTAGACACATAGTTGGAGGAGAAGTCAAAGAATACACGGAAATGCTTAGAGAAGCAAGACAACAAGCTATAGAAAGAATGATTGAAGAAGCTAAAAAGCTAGGAGCAGATGCCATAGTGAATGTAAGGTTCATGACGTCAGCTATAGCTGCGGGAGCAGCTGAAATATTAGCGTATGGCACAGCTGTTAAATTAGAACCAATGGAATAAGCATTGTTTATCTCAAAATTTTTTCAACATATTCTTCAAGAACTCCATGTTCCTCGTAAAGTAAGGGAATATAGAGCATTACTTCATAAACACCTTTATCTTTAAGAAATTCTATCCGTTCAGAGACTTCATCATATGTTCCTAAGAGAAGAGATTCGCTAGGTGAAAACCACTTTCTCTTATAGACCACTTTAAATATTTCACTAAGTGCTTCTGTTAACTTTAAGGGATATAGTAAAGTTTTTGAAAACATCTTAGTAGCTATTTTCTTCATCCTTCTCCATACATTGAACTTCGATGAACCACTTATTAATAATCTTGAATCCATGATTTAATAATTATCTCTAAAGACTCTTCAAGTGCTTTAAGTCTTTCATCATAATGCGGAAAAGGTATGCCATACTGTTTAAATTCCTTTTGATACCAGCATAAGCCTATATCGAAAATTAATCTTCCACCGGAAATGTTATCTATTGTTGAAGCTATTTTAGCCAAAACTGTTGGATATCTAAAGAGGTTACAGAAAACAAGTACACCTATTTTTATACGTTTAGTTAATGTGGCGATATTAGATAGTAATGTTGAAGCCTCAAAAACAATATCCCTTGAAGCAATAGGGTAAGGTATTAAATGATCGAAAAACCATATTGAGTTAAAACCTAGTTCCTCAGCCTTAATAACAATATCTTTTATGAACTCATAAGCTTTAACAGGGTTCCTGGCAAGTCGTAGAATATTCCTTGAGGTAAAACTAAACCATACTTCAAAGCTCATACCTTCAAGATATAGTAGCGATGTAGCAAACTTTAAAATATTTCAGAGAGTAAAGTGTAAACACGAGCCCCGGTTCCCACGCGAGCCGGAAGGCACCCCCGAGTCCCGGGAGGTAATGAGCGCTGGGACGGGTCGCTCCCGGCCTCAACACATTTCTTCAACTTTCTACAAGTTCTAAAATAAAATATTATCATACCTTGTGTTTAAAGCAATAAGTATAGTAAAGTATAGCAATTATTGTTTTAGCATCTTTTATAACTCCTCTTTTTATTAGTGCTATAGCTTCATCTAATGTAAGATATGTGTTTTCAAGAACTTCCGTGGTCTCAGTTTTCTTAACGCCCTTTTCTAAGTTTTTAGCTAGAAATATATGGAGAACCTCATTGCTGTAGCCTGGTGATGTATATATTTCCAACATTTTAACCCAGGTTTTAGCTTTAAAACCTGTTTCTTCCTCTAATTCTCTCTGAGCACATTCTAAGGGGTTTTCTCCAGGTTTTAGTGTTCCAGCAGGTATTTCTATAATCCATTTACCTATCGGCACCCTATATTGTTTTAAAAGTAAAATCATGTTATTAGGTAGCAAAGGCAATATTGCGGCAGCTCCAGGATAATCCACTATCTCTCCAATAGCCTTTCTACCATTGGGTAGGGTAGTTAGAAATTTGAGTACATTAAATTTTTTACCTCTATAAACAACTTCGTTCATAGCCCGGCATCTACCTTGTAGTATTTGGGCCATATAATATTAATATTTAAGTTAAGCTTATCTGATAATTGGTTCTTAAAGAAGATCTTGAAAATATTTGAAAAGTATCCTAATTTTTATAGGGCTATATGGCATAATGTAGCTGGGCACACAGGTAGGGTTTTAGCTGTTTAAGTTATTAAAGAGCTAAAGCGAAATTTAATGTGCTTCTTCAATAATTTCTGGTTCTATGCTTGGGGTTTTTAACTCTTCAACTTTGTCGGTTAATTCCTCAATTTTCCTAAACAGTTCTTCTATTGCTCCTTTTAATCTGTAAATTTCTCCTTCTAAGATTTCTACTCTTTCTTCTTGCCCTGAAGCTCTTCTTTTACCTTCAAATCTACGTTCTAACCCCTCTTTTATGAATATTTTAACAAGGTCTGTTATTTGTACACCATATTCGCCAGCTACTTCTCTAAGGTCCCGGTATATAGCTTCTGGAACCGAGAGGTGTATGGTTGGCATATGTATACTCCCTAAAAGAAAACTCTCGAGAGAGAAATATAAACTATTCGCTCTCTTAGTACTGCTGATGAGAGAAAACTCTTTAAAGAAAAGTATTTTATTTTCCTCAGCACTATCAGTAATACGGAGGCGGGGTTCGATGAGAGTAGTTACTTTCAAAATTGAAGAGGAGTTACTAGAACTTATAGATGAGTATGCTGAACTTAGAGGAGAGACTAGAAGCGAGGTTATAAGGAAAGCTCTGATGGAGCTCATTCGCGGTGAAAGAGAAAAAATTAGAAGGGCTAAAGCGAAAAAGATTAGGGTTATTATTTAGTTTAAACCTACTGATACGTTAAGACCCATACTTCAGTTGCTGAAGGTAAACTAGGTTTCGATATCGTAAATTCTCTACTAATTCTTTTAACATCATATTTTATCTTTCTTAGAAATTCATCTACTTTTCTTAACCCTAACCTTAAACCAGGTATCTTATAGTGCATCGGTATTGCAATTTTAGGTTTAATCTTCTTAACAACCTCAGCCGCTTCGGAAGGACTTATGGTATATACCCCACCTACAGGTACCATTAGGATGTCCGCTGGCGTAATCTCTCTTAATAATTCATCTTCAGGTAATGTGCCTAAATCTCCCAGGTGTACTATATTTAAGTCATCTACTTTAACCTTATACAGTACAACCTCTCCTCTCAAAGACCCACGGTATGGATCATGAAAGCTTTTAACACCTTTTATTTCGATATCATCTATTATTGTTTCTCCCTCAAACATGTCTAATACTCTGGAGTTAGGTTTAGAAATAACCTGTATTGCGTTATGGTCAAAGTGATTATGGGTTACTAGGATTATGTCAGCCTTAAACATTGGCGGCTTTATGCCTAGACTTACACCATCATGTGGATCTATGCCTATAATTACTCCTTTATCGGAGACTATTTCAAAACATGCATGACCATACCATTTAATTGTTGTCATTTTTCGCTAAACACCCTTAGTATAGAGGGAGTAAAGGGTATTTAAGAGTTAGGTATTAGAATAATTACTCTCCTATTACATGGTCACTCCCGGTGTTGTTCCAAAAACCTCCTTAAAAACTTCAGAAGCTATTGTTTCAAGTTTCTTTCTAACACTATAATCTTTTAGGAGAACTGTTGGGCCGTATATTGTGAATGTTATTTTTGGTTTTAGGCCTGCTTCTTCAAGGATTTTGGATATAGGAACACCATCTACAATTTCTATTTTATCTTTAACTCTTCTAGCTAAATGTACAATATGTAATGGGTATGGTAATGCGGGAAGACTTCTTCTCATACTATGATCAACCCAGAATAGGTTTACGTATTCTTTAAACCCTGCATCTTCTAATTTTTCAGAGAGAACTTCAAATATTTCTTTTGAAGCTGATGCTGGATCCCCGAATCTATAGAAAAATGGAGCTTCATGCGTTGGTAAGGAAATATCATATGGCTTTCCAACAGGTTTCCAACGTTTCCTTCTGTAAAGAAGATCTTTCGTATACTCTTTTGCTAACTTTACATTTTCTTTGTTTTCACTTAAACTAATTATCATGTAAAGAATAGAGTAGTCGTCTAATTCTAAATATCTTTCAGGCTTACCCTCCTTAATTTCAAGCACTCTATTTTCAAGTTCCAGTTCTTCTCTAACATTCTTCAGCATTAATTGTATTGTATGTTCAAACGATCTACATATTGGATGCAGATATACAGTGTCAAACATGTATTGCCTGCTTTGCAGAAAACTTCTTAAGGTGTTAACATTCTTCTCGTCCATAACTATTAAGTCTTTATAAGGATAGCTGTAAAATATCAGTCTATAATAATCTATTGTTCCGTATTCTTTTGTTCCAGCATAGTAACTGTCCCTGATTAGAAAATCCATTATATCTGCTGGGTAAATCCAGTTTTTAACAACCTTCTGTAAAAGCCTTATTATTGTGGGTGCGGCGGGGTCATATGGTTTAATAAGTTTTAAAACAAGTTCTTTTAAGTTTTCAAGCTTAAACTCCTTACCTATTTTATCTATCATGTCTCCTAAACTTGTGCATTCTATTAAAGCTAAGCCTACTAATTCATGGTCCCCTAAGCCTTCTTCGCGAAGTTTCTTACTTTTAGATAGAATAGATTCTTCAAAGGAGTGACTGTAAGGTCCATGACCTATGTCATGAAGTAACCCTGCTATTCTAGAAGCTTCAACAAGTTCTAATATGTTATAGCCTTCTAATAATTCCTCGCCCTCAGCTGTTGTTAACATTGTAAGCAAGTGTTCACTAAACATGCCGGTTAAATGCATCACTCCAAGACTATGCTGGAATCTTTTATGATCCGCACCAGGATATATGAAGTGAGCTATCTGTAACTGATGTATTCTTCTCAGCCTTTGAACATAAGGTGTGTCTATAATCTTACCTTCCACATCCTTATTAAATGGTATGTAATCGTATATAGGGTCTCTTATAATACCCCATCTAAAACCATAGGTGCTTATACTAGGTTTCTTACTCATCTTTTACTCCTCATGCAAATACTACTTGCGTTTTTCCTATACTTAAATCTATTACGAGCAAAATCGCGTTAAAACTATAAGAAGAAAATGTAAACGCCTAGACCTATTAGTATTAAACCTTCAATAATTTTTATGATTCTCTCTTTACCTTTAACCATCTTCCACACATGATATATTCCAGTAAGAATGAAGACTAAAGGCATTATGAAAACTGTATTGTATATTGTTAATAAAATGATTTCATAGTAATATGGTAGTTTAAATTTCTCCATTACCGTTAATGTAACTACATATGGGCCGCCGCTGCATGGGAGCAATGTAAGGCCTAAAAAACCACCTATTATGAATGCTAGGTAGGGATTTACTGCGCTGCGGACATATTTTAAATGCCTAACCTTGATCTCGCATCCTTTACCGCTTACATTAGTCAGCAGTAGGTATAAACCAAGTACTATAGCAGCTGATCCTATTACCTTAGATATTAAACTAAGAAAACCTAAAACTGCTAATAAACCTAAACCTAGGAGATAGTATGCTACAAACACCCCTAAGATAAACGATAAACCTACAATTTTGACTTGCCTATGGTTTTTGCCATGAATCGTAGAAGCCATTATAAGTAGAGAAGTGTAAATAGCGAATGTGCAAGGGTTTATAGAGTCTAATATAGCCATGGACAATACCAGTGTTAAAACATGCAACATTGCACAGGCGTTCATAAGCCAAATTACCCTTTTCTAGCAAATAATTTTTCTAATGACTGTATTATTTCATTATCAGCTATTACAATAGTTGCCGTGTCGCCATCTTCAGGGTAGAAAACTACAATATAGTCTTTTGGAGAACTTGACAGTATTTTTCCCCAGAAATCTAGAGGGTGAAAACCTATTACGATAAAAGCAAGCCTATCATTCATAAATACTCCTGTAAGAGGAATGTATAAGTTTAGACCCGTTCCTTTTGCTTGAGCCAACAATTCATATATCCCATGGAAGTTTTTAACATGCTCCTCATTACCACTAAGTTCATAAAATACAATTTCTTTGTCAAAGTTTTCCTCTAAGAGTTCCTTTACAGATTTACATGCAGGACAGCCTATAGAGCCGTAAATGTAAAATGTAATATTCTTAGACGAAATGTTTTCTTGTGTTTTATAGTATTCTTGGGTATAGGTTGTATTTGATGGAGTAATATAGCTAGAGGTAAGAAGCGAGATCGCTGCTAGACTTAGAGCTAATAGCGATATGAGTAATAGCATCTTTAGCTTCATAGGCTAACCTGGAGCTAATATTTTCTGCCTTAGTTTTACAAAGCACCAAATATATAGTTGTTTTCTAAATAATTTCGATTTTCTTATTTGTCAAAAAGTTATTTTCAGTTAAATTTAACAATATTTCTTCAAAAAGAGAATCATCATCGATATCTATAGAAACCGCCCATTTAAACGATAGTTTATTTAAACTGCTTATACCTGCAACTTCTATAGCAATACTACTCCATGAAGTTTTTGGTAAGTTTTTTCTAAGGAAACTCCATAATGAATCAACATATTCAAATGCTTCACTCATCGTGAAACCTATTATCGTTAGCTTAGAGTCTGATATTATGATACCTAACGTACTTTTCATAGTCTATAAACCTCGTCTAAATGTCATTTATAAAACATGTTAAAGCGATGCAGCAGTGAAACTGTGTCCTCTTATTCTTCACCTACTTGAAATACATCCCCTCCCCATATATCTCTTATAACAGGGCTTTCGAATAGCAAGGCCCCTGAACTATCATATATCTTAAAGTACCCATCTATAGGCTTAGATATTATTTTGGCATCCAACTCTGCCTTCTTACCCTTAACAATCGCATCTAAAAGTTTACCACCACTCCATAATTCAACTTTACAGTTATCAGGTAGTCCTTTAACAATGATCCTATTATCTAATGGTATAGCATAGTTTTCTGAAGGTATTATTTCTGCTATACTGTCTGGTCTTATCCATCCAAGCATTATTTCTCCAAAGACGAATTTATTATAAAATCTCAGCACTATTTTATGATAGCCAGCACTTAAAGCTAATACATCGCTATGATACACTGTTGGTGCTTGATCCTTCCATGCGTCTATTATTAATTTATCGTTTATCCATAATTTCGCCCCATCATCAGTTAAAATGTAAAATCTGTAAAGGCCAGCTTTTTTAACTACCAAGTAACCTGACCATTCAACAGCAAAAAATTCTGCAGGGACTTTAGGTGCTGGTTTATCCCACCATACGAAGTTTATTTGTGGATCTATTCTTGTTGCTCTAAGATTTCTTTTTAAAAACTGCTTTTCCGGAGGTTTCTCTAATGATATTTCATAATATTTTCCTAGTAAACCATGAGCTAAGCCTTTTCTAACTCTTACAAGAACATATTTTTTCTCCATAAGCTAACTTCACCTGGCATTTATTTCAGATTATAGTTTCTTGCTTAAATATGCTTTAAAAATTCTAGGGTATTTCAGCTAAAGGCTTAACCATAAGAAATGCATCCTCACCATCAAGATAGTAGTACGGTATTGTTCTTTTCACTGTAAATCCTAGTTTCTCATAAAGTCTTATTGCTGGAGTATTTGAAACCCTAACTTCTAAATACACCTCTTTTGCACCATACTCTTTTAATCCTTTAAGCGCTGCTTGCATAAGTGCTGTTCCAATACCTTTTCTCCTATAATTTTCCAGAACAGCTAAAGAAACTATATGTCCCTTCCTTACAAGCCCTGGTTTGAGGTAACCCCACCCTATTTCAACCCTTGACATAACATAACCTATAACTACACCATCGACTTCAGCGACATAGAATCCTTTTGGCCACTTCCTTAAATGCTCTATAAAGAATACTTTTGTATAGTTTTCGGGAAGCGATACTCTATTTATGTACATAACCCTGTCTATGTCATTTAATGTTGTTTGTCTTATGGCATACTTCATGTTCAATACTTTACTCTCCTCGTTCTCATGCTAACTATTTCCCATAGAGTATCTTCTCAGACTATAGAAAAATAGTTAATTCTAAAAATAAACACTTTTACCTAGTAGAGTGTAAAAGGTAGTAATTTATGGCTAAAGTGTACACAATAGGTCACTCAAATAGGAGTTTAAGTACATTTATGGATCTACTAAGGTATTACAATATTAGAATGTTAATTGATGTTAGACGTTTTCCTAAGAGTACTAAATACCCTTATTTTAATAGAGATAGTCTTCAACATGAACTAGATAAGCTTGGTATAGGGTATTTATGGTTAGGTGATCTTTTAGGAGGTTTTAGGAGAGGTGGCTATGAAGAATATATGAAAACAGAAGATTACATAGAAGGTATAAATAGGCTTATGTCTGTCATTCAAAATACTAATTGCAATGTAGCTATAATGTGTTCTGAGAAATTGTGGTTTAGGTGCCATAGAAGATTCATCTCAGATACTCTAGTAGGCAGAGGAATTGAAGTAATACATATAATTGGCAGAGGTAAAACTTATAGGCACAGGTTAAAGAGAGTTTAAAAAGCAATAAAGCTATATTTCTATATAGTGAATTGGAACACTATCGAGCAGTCTGGTGCACTGTTTTTGAGCACAGTGTTGGAGAAAAATAGGGAGTTAGTACTTGCTGAAACGTTGCTTAGGGATCTCTCGCTACTTAAAATTTTAGAAATAATGGTTGAGGAAAGAGAAATTACACCTCAGATTAAGTTAGAGCATGGTATAGAATATCCTAAAATGAAAAAGTTTCCTGAATGGCAAGAGAAAATAAGGAAACTCATAGAATTAGGGCTTGTTGAGGAAAAAATAGCTGATAGGGTCATTGAATGTCCTTATTGTGGTAAAATCCATGTAAGTGCTAGGTTTAAATGTCCTTCATGCGGTTCAATAAATATGATTAAGACAGAAATAATACAGCATGTAACCTGTGGTTTCGTAGATACTAAGTTAAAATTTCTTCGCCAACCTAAGAAGGAGTCTGAAGAACAGCTTATATGTCCAAACTGCAAAGTAATCCTTCGTGAAGAAGGTGTCGACTATAGGGTTCTAGGTGAAATCTTTGAGTGCATAGACTGTGGTAGAAGAGCCGATAGACCGAAAATACATTTCATATGTAGGGAATGCGGTAAGGAATTTAGTATATTGACGGCAAAGTATAGAGCAGTTTACATGTATAGGACAACGGATTATGGTATTAAACTGCTAAAATCAGGTGATTTAATTAGAAATTTAATACTTCTATCACTTCTATCTAAAGGTTTCCAAGTAGAGAAGAATGCCACCTTAAAAGGTATTTCAGGCGTAAGCCATAGATTTGACATTGTGGTTAAAGCAGACCAGTCATTAATAGGAGTAGATTATAGACCAATAGCATCAGCTGAACTTCAAATAACAGACTTACTTGCCCATATAGCTAAGTTCATGGATTTCCCAGATATTAAATATATTTACGTAACTGACAGTTCTTCGGAGAGCATTAGAAAGGTGGCTTCAAGTCAAGGTGTTAATCTTGTCTCCGGTAAATCTATAACTGAAATACTTAATCAAATTCTTGCACTTGTTAAAAAGTTTAAAGAGAGAAAAGAGATAAAAGCATAGCAATTATGCCATCTATGCTATTATAGAAAATAGCTATTGCAATGTAAATAAAAACTAAATGTAATGCACCTTCTACTATAGTTCCTGATCTTATCTTACCTATAACAAAGCATGAAGGAGCAGATATAAGTAACGTAGCGTAGTACAGTAGTCCTCTCAACTGCTCTGGTGTAAGCAACATGGTAAATATTCCTCCGCCTTCCTTCATAGTTCCATAAAGCGCTGTATTAAAGAATAGGAGAAAAGCGGCTGAAACCATGAATACTATTATTGAAACGTATATTATAGAAACATAGACTTTCATACTTCTTCTCTTCTCTTCCTCAAATGCTTCAAGCCTAGCCGCATGTGATGATGCGCCTGAAAGTACTTGTACAGCTCTTCCTCCGCTTTCATGAGCCTCGGCTACTGTTTCAATAAATCTTCTTGTTATTAAGGTTTGATCCTTAAATGCTTCATTTAAAGCCTTAGAAACACTTTCGCCTAAGGTTATCCTAGTAACTGCTTTCCTTATAAGGTCTGTTAAAGGTCCTAGGTCTTTTTCGGCTTCCATTTCAAGAGCTTTAGGTACAGTGTAACCTGCCCTAACGAGCCCTGCGAGGTCATAAAGAAAAACAGGCATTAGTAATTCAACTTTTCGCTTCCTCCTATACTCCAAGTATTTAATTAGAGGATAAGGAGTAAGTAAGATGATTGCAAATATAACTATCAAGTTTATGAAATTAATGTCATAAGGTAACAGTATAGGTATAGGTCCAGCTATTATGAGTGCTTTAGTGAAATCAGCTATTTTTAAAACTACAAGACTTATCGCTAAGAAGAGCGTAGCTAAGAAGACAGACAGTATCAAGGTTAAGATATTTCTATTCATAACTTTTACTACTTGGTGTTTGCTCATATGCTATCCCGAAATCTTTGATATTAAGGAATCTATCATTAAAACTATCATTGTAGCTATCGATGGAGCCACTATGAAATACATTAGAAATAAAAGTAAAAGTGGATCTATAGGTAATGCTACAGTTCCTAAAGATGCCATGATAGATAACATTATTGTTAGGACTAATGGCAGGACAATAACTAAACTGATAAATATTTCCATCAAAACTGCCATAGAGTTCATGGCTTCCTTAATTTTTGCTTCCCTGCTTCTTAGCAAATTCATAAATTCGGATTCTAAAAATTCACTTAACCCCTTACCTGTTTCAACAATTCCAGCCAGGCTTTCTAAAAGAGCCGAATAAACTATTGAAGGGGTTTTTCTAGCCTCATCCATAAGCATTTTAGCCGTATCTTGACCTAAGATAAAAATTTTCCTAAGCATTCTTGTAGCTGGTTCTTCTATACCAAATAGTTTCCCTTTTTCAGTAAGCTTAGCAATTATGGACTCTACATTTCTTCCAGCATAGGATAATATGGCCATGTATGAAACTATGTAGGGAAGCCTTGTTTCTAAAAGTTCAAGTCTACTTTTAGCTTTAAAAACAGGTATGTATACAAAAAGACCTAGAATTATAGCTGATACTATTAAGGAGAGTATGATTGAGGCTGTTAAATTAAGCACTACGCTTGTTTCAAAGAATAATGCATGCAAAACATAGGTTAAGGGTAATGACACAGAGAAAGTAATTAATGTAATTAAAATTAAAGTAGCTACATATCTGCGTAAAGGTATGTTAAAACCTGAATATATCAAGTATGAGTCTAACCAGCCTAAAGTTTTTAAGAGAAAATTGTATATTCCTTTTCCTTTAAACATTCTATATGCTACATGCGAAATGCCCAATTTACGCTATCCTCCTTAATTCAGATTCTGCATATCTATAGGTTTCTTCAGGGTCTTGATAGTATTTTCTCAGTATATCGGCTACTTCAGAGAATTTCACCATGTTCTTCTGTTTCATCCATTCTAACACTATTCTTCTTCTTTCAAAGTCTTTATATATTTCACTTAAAGGTAGACCTCTGTTTGTAGCTATGAATTCGAAAGCATAGCTTCTCCCAGAGAACTTCCATGTATCTGTTACTGGATCCCACACGTAAACTTCGTTTAATATAACTTCCTTTGTAGCGGTGTCTATGCCTACTGTTTCAACAACTCTTAACACTCTTCTCATAATTTCTCCTCTAACCTTGACCCTACCCATGTGCACGAATGCTTTAACCAAAGGTATTAATACTCTAGGTATATTCATGGGCTCGTTCTCTAACCTTGAAATTACTGCTTGGACGCTTTCACCATGTATTGTTGTTAATCCTCCATGACCTACGGCCATTGCTTGAAAGAATGTATAGGCTTCTCTACCTCTGATTTCACCTACAATAATGTATTCGGGTCTTTGCCTTAATGCGCTCTTTAAAAGCTCAAAAAGTGTTATATCTTCAACTCCAGGTTCGAAGCTAGGCCTTACAGTCATAGGAACCCAGTTTTCGTGAGGGAGCCTTAGTTCGGGTGTTTCCTCTATGGTAACTATTTTTGCTTCAGGCCTAATCATCATAGCTACAGCATTAAGTAATGTTGTTTTACCGGAGGCCATGGGGCCGAGAACTATGAAACTCATTACGTTATCTATTAACAACCATAGGTAGGCAGCAGTTTCTGTGCTTAATGTATTAAACTTTAACAGATTAATTACTGTGTAAGGCTCTATGCTATATTTTCTAATGGTAAAAGTGCTTCCTCTACGAGATACCTCTTTTAATGTTAAATGTACTCTAAAACCTTCAGGAGGTAATGGTCCTTCAACTATAGGCCTGGCATAGGTAATGCTTTGACCTGCTCTAAAAGCTAATTTCCTAATAAAGCTTTCAAGCTCATCAGGGCTTTCAAAAATTACATTTGTTGGCATCCACTCAAAGTCTCTATGATAAACGTAAACAGGTATATTATGACCATCACAAACTACATCTTCAACATAAGGATCCCTATACATAGGATCTATTTTACCATAACCTACAAGGTCTCTCACTATATAGTACTTGATTTTATCTATAGATTCCTTTTGAAGCCTTATTCTATACCTCTTTACTATCTCATCTATTGTTTTAGAAAGAACTTCTGATGCCATTCTATAATCTCTTAATGCTGCAATAGGTATTTTTGCTTCTTCAAGTATTAGCTCCTTTATCTCCTTATAGTATGTTTTCTCTTCGGGTACAAGATAGGGCTCTAGTACATTATATCTTAAGATGCCCTTTTCATCAATATATATCATTACATAAGCGTATGGTGGGTTTACAGCATATATGTTTTTAACTAAAGTTCTTTTTTTAGGTAGCTCCTTTTTTGCTTTAACAGCTACGGTTTTTGCTACAACTTTTTCCTTCGCCAAACCAGGATTTACATTATTGTTTAGTTTTCTTCTTATTTTCTCTAAAATACCCATTCAGTTTCCCTAAAATATTCTTATTCTAGTATTCTAAGTATATTTAAGATTGTTCGCTTTAAGTGTATTTTGCTGTCGCACTTATCCTTTACTTGCTATTAAGGTATTTTCCCATGTTCAATATGGTATTTTTCTTAATTGCTCCACCTTAATCCCTTGTGCTCCTATAGAGTAGGTTATTATAAGACCTTTCTTAGGCATCTTCTTGTGTTTCTTAATATTCATTAGATATCTTACTTCATCTCTAATTATCTTCACCTGTAGTTCTAATACTATGTCAAACAGTTTCTCTAATAGAAGGAGCGTTTTTTCTTCTATTACAAGAGGCGTTATAGATGCAACTACGATTGTACCCCACTTCTCAGCCATGTTCTTTAATTCCATAGCTTCCTTTAGAGATAATTCTAGAGGCATTGATGTAGCATCTATTAGGATCAACGATTTAGCTGCTTCTTTTAGTGCAACGTCCCATAATTCATTTAGAGAAGTCACCGAAAAATATTTCCATAGATGTTCTCTTTCAAGAGTTAGCACGTCTAATCCTACATTAATTGCAGCTTCTCTATAGTCTTCTACACTATCCCCCCAAATTATATACGTTACTTTCACTCCTGCTCTAGAAACTTGATACCCTATTCTGTGAAGTAATAGGTAAGAGTAGGTTTCCGGCGAACCTTCAATAAGTATTGTTGTTCCGGGTTTTAAGCTACCAACATATTCATCTAAAATTGAAATACCTAACTTAATAGGTTTCTTCATAAACTTCCCTCATTAACTACATAGTATTATTTACAAGGTAAGAAGTATATTAGGTTAAAGATTCTATGCGGCTACTTGAGAATAACTTGAAATGTGTTGGAAAAGAAAAAATGTTGTGTTATGTTTTTTGCTTATGTGTGTAGGGTTAATTATTCTATGAGTTTTACTCTTAATAACTCTTTTATAATGTAGTTAACAGGTTCTTCGAGTTCCGTTCTCTTAATACCTGTGGCTTCTGCGATTTTGTCTACGATTTCGTTTACTGTTAGTTCTCCGCTGCATAGAAGCCATATGTAAAATGCTGCTGGGTTTAATGTGTAAGCGTGATTTTCATCTAGGCTAACAACGTAGCCTTCGTCGCTTTTTCCTATTGGTGTACCTTTTCTTACCGGTTTTTTGTCTAATATCTCTTTTTCCATGAATTTTCCCTCATATTTCTTTACCATGATTTTCTGAACGAAGTTCTTCTGTACGGTCTTCTGTAAGATTCTACTTTAGGTGATGTTTCTGGGATTTTGTTTGAAGCTACGACTTCGCTATCATCAAGTTTTACTATTTCTCCTTGTTTTCCTATGTTTAATTGAGCTACTCCTCTGAACACCGTTACGAATGCTTTTCTAAGCCTTATTACTTCTCCTGCTTTTATGCTTCCTGCTTTCTTGCCCCATAGTGTCATTCTTGTTCTTCCTGTTTCGTCACCGACAAGGGCTTCTGATATTATTCTTGAACCTTTTCTCGTTTGGATGACTTTAGGTTTACCTGCTTCAAGAATTCTTACTTTTATCGATATATTGTCCATTCCGGGCTTTAGGTCTTTAATTTTTACTTCTCTACCCAAATGTTTTCCACTCTTTATTTTACGCTTGATATCCCAGCAAGAAACAGCACATGTTTCTTGCGGGACAAGTGCCCTTTCTAGACCGGCTTATATAAACTTTACCATATATTGGTATAGTTTATTAGGACCTTCAATTGTAATTTAAAGTTTTTGTAGAGATCAATTCACTATAACCTTGCTTTTATCGCAGTTACAAGCATCAGAATATTTAAGAGTTTATTATAATAGACGTGCTGATTTCATGGCTATTGTAAAAATGAAATTAACTGCAGCTTTTTTACCCTGCAATGAATGCTATATATATTCCAGCTATTTCAACAGGTAATGATAGTATTACTAGTTGCCATATTATTTGTTTTAAAATATTGCTTTCAGCTCCTGCCGCTTTCGCAAAGAATATTTTATTTAATATTGCTGATCCTGTAGCTAAGAGCGCTGCTGCTAAAGCAGTATTCACAGCTATTTTCTTTGCTGAAAGAAGAGAAAATACTGTGAATATTAACGCCTCTGCACTTACTAAACCTCCAAATACGGATGATACTATTACACCATGTTTGCCGAAAGCAAAGGTTGCATAGGTTACTACGATTAGCATTGCTGCAAAAATTAGCAGGGCTTTTAAGGCTATGGAATAGCTTATTGGTTTAGCTATTTCCATACCTTTAATCTTTTCCTCAGATACAGGTATTGGCGTCGCAAAAGCGAGCTTAACCATAAAATATCCTTCTAGAGCAGATATTAGAAACGCTATAGCAAAGACCATGAACGAAATTTCGCCTAAAAACAAATGGCTTACGGTGACTATAAGCATAACTAATGTTAACATAATGTTTCTAAAGATCATAGCTGTGGAAGCTATTATTATACTTCCTGAGACAATAGGGTTAGGAATTCTTAAATGTCTTCTCAGTTTAATTACACTTACAACTGCTGCTTCACTATGTACAAGTCCTCCGAAAAAGGAAAAATACTCTATAGCTTTAGGCCCTTTAATTTTTACTAGAAAGTATCCAAGAAGGGAGAATACGAGAATAACTACAAAAAATATGTAAAGAACCTTGAAGTTAATTACATGAAGTACTGGGTCATAAACATCAACGGCTAAAAATGGTCCTAAAAGGAAAACGATTATACCTATTTCAAGCATTGATAGTAGTTCTTCATAAGTTATAAATCTGATTAAAGCTTCTATTCTTAACTTGATAGCTAACATAAACGTTACGAAAACCGATGTAGCTATTGCCTCAATAAGCCTATCTAAGCCTATCAGTATACCTACGGCAAAAGTTAAGCTTAATGCTAAAGGTGTTGTTATACCAGCCTCTTTAACCACTAGTAATCTATATGCACTATAGAGAACTATTATTGAAACTGTAAGTATCGTGATTGCTATCGGTAATATTCTAACGAATTCGATTAAGCCTACACTTTGACCTACAATTTGAGGTATAACTATTGAGAATAAACCTAGTAAACTTATGAAGCCGAAGCTTCTTACGCCTGGCGGTAGTCCTAATTCACCCTCTTCTTTAAGAACCGAGGTCTTAGCTTTTTCTCTCTCCAAACCGATAAGTGCTCCGGCAAGAAAGCTTATGAGTATTTTAACGAGTAAGTACCATTGGTCTATACTAGGAGGATATAATGCTCCATATTCCATAAATATTCTCCACGCTACTTTTGCATTTATTTTAAGTATGAAGAGACATATTTATGGATTTCCTAAACTTCAAATTATTGTGGGGAATTGTTGTGGGTGGAAAATTTAAAGTAGAAATCGTTCAACTGCCTCTTCCAAAGGGAGTGAATATAATTATAGGTCAAAGCCACTTCATAAAATCTACTGAAGACATATACGAAGCAATAGTTAATAGCTGTCCTTCAATAAAATTTGGCTTAGGCTTTTGCGAAGCAAGTGGTGATAGATTAGTAAGATATGAAGGTAACGATGAAGAATTAAGGAAGCTAGCTGCTGAGACATGCCTAAAGATAGGAGCCGGCCATGTTTTCGTCATATACTTAAAAGATGGTTGGCCAATAAATGTTCTTAACGCTTTGAAAAATGTTCCAGAAGTCGCTAGAATTTTTGCTGCTACAGCGAATCCTATTCAAGCTGTAGTTATAGAGACTGAACAGGGACGAGGACTTTTAGGCGTCGTAGACGGATATAAGCCTGTAGGTATTGAAACGGAAGAGAAGATAAGGGAGAGAAGAGATTTTCTTAGGAAAATAGGCTATAAGCTAAAGTAGTTCGCTCAATTGTTAATTAAAGTAAATTTTCTATCTTTTTCTAATAGCTATCATATCCATGGTATGTTCAGCTATATCCTCAGCGTCTACAAGCATTCCTCGTAAACGTTCGATTATTAGTCTTAAGAAGGGCATATCAACATCAACTGTGCTTACTGAGGAAACTATTTTCTCTATTTCCTCTTCTAATTTCATATATTTCATTGCCCGTTCTATTGCCCTTAAAGCCATATTATCATTCATACTGTATAGAGCATTCATGGCTTCATTAAAAACTTCTATTACGGCTTTAGTTAGTTCTTCGATTTTTGATTTAAGCGGGTCATAAGGTTTCTTGGTTAGTTTTATTATTTTATCCGATATATACGCTGTATGATCTGCAACTCTTTCAACATTTCTAGCTATCATAGCTAAGTTTATTGCATCGGCAGGTTCTTCTAAACCGACATCAATCATTATTCTTCTATCTTGAAGTGACAAGTTTAGCTGTCTTATGAAGAGAAAGTAGAATCTATCTATTTCATCGTCTCTCATTATTACATCTCTTGCAAGGTCTTTGTCTAAGTTGAGAAAAGCACTTATAGTGTCTTTAATCATACTCCAGACTAATTTGTGCATTCTTTGCAGAATGTTTATTATTTTGAGTTCTTCAACATTAGCTATAACCTGTATTACAAGGCCTTCCGGTATATCTTCGACAACTTCCGCTCCAACAAGATATCTTCTTATGAAATCTCTAAGAATCTTCTTGTCTTCTATAGGTGCTGTTCCATCTTTAACAACAAGTTTAATTATGTCGCCTCCGGCAACGTATGATGCTACAAGCATTCTTACAGCTCTGTTAATAGACCATTCCTTGCTTTTAATACTGAGTGTAACCTCTTTCCTCTTAGAAGCTTCTTTCAATGGCATTAGTAATAAAGTGTTATCGTTTTGCGCATAAACTACTATAGAATCTCCTGGATGAAGCCCAGCGTTCGTTACCCAATGCTTAGGTAGAGAAACAATGAACGTTGAACCACCGGTTACCTGTATTTTTCTGATTTCGCCGAATTCTCTTCTACGACGTCCTGCCAACCGATTCACCTAGCTCGCTAATGAATAAATATCCTTGTCTAATATACTCGGGTGTGGTATATATCTTTGTAGTTTCAAAATAACCTAATAGATATTATACTTCGTAAATCATTTAAACAACCACTTTTCCTCAGGCATATTAAGCTCTCTAGCCGATGATAATTCGCTTCTTTCAAACCTATATCCTTTAACGATTACTACAGGTATTTTCTCTTTCCCCTGACCCATAAGAAGCTCTGCGGCTGAAGCTAACTCATCTGCTACAGCAATTATTGTTACTCTAAATTGATAACCATAAAGGTCAGGTTTTCCTCTATAGTCTCTAAACGGCTTTATTCCGGAAAGACCTATAGCCATGTTTATCATACCTTCTCTTAACGGTCTACCATAAGTGTCCGTAATTATTACGGCTACATCTTTTCCTGTAAGCTCCCTTATTCTTTCCCTTATTTTTTTAGCTGAGCTATCAGGGTCCTCGGGGATCAGTGCTACGATATCTTCTGTTCCAGCAATGTTTGAAGCATCGATTCCAGCGTTAGCACATATTATTCCGTGCCTTGTTCTTACAATTATATGTCCTTCACTAGTTAGTTTAACTATTTCTTCTGATTCTCTCAAGATTAATTCTACAAGTTTAGGATCTTTACCTGTGTATTCTGCTATCTCTATGGCCTTCTTCGAAGGAACTATTTTATGTAAATTAACTATTCTACCTTCAGCTTTAGATACTATCTTATGTGTTATAACAACTATGTCTCCATTCTCTATGTTTACATTCTCTTTTTCGCATGCTTCAACTATTAACTTACCTATGTCGTCACCTTTTTTAATTTCAGGTATTGTTTCCAAGCCTATGAACTCTATTTTCTTAGCCAAGCAAATCAACCTCCTTTAAGCCATTTTATAGGTTTTATATAGTCTTTTCCTTTAGCTTCTGCAGAGCCTATTACAAGCCTATAATATGTTTTACCTGTTCTCGTTTCAATCACCTTTTCTACTTTTCCGTATGCAATAAATTCTTCACCTTCTTTAAGTAAAGCAGAGTATAATCCTTCAAATGTTGTTACTTCATATATTTCTCCTTCAAAATCTCCTTCAATGATTTCAACGTCATCTACGATGTATGTTGCTGGTAAAAATAGAGAATCTGAGTCATCTTTCACAGTGCCTTTAATTTTTGCTAAACATATGGGTACGTATATTTTGTCTCCATAATTTTCTAATATTTCATTGTCAAGTCTTGCTGGATGTAGTGAAAAAACTCTTTTACCTTTAAATACTAACCTTGTTTTCCTTTCAACATATAGCCTCATAGCTTCTTTAGGTGTAAGTGGATGATGTTTTGAAACTTCATAAGACCATGTCTCTAACATACGCTTATCTGGTAAAGAAATTACACCTTCATTTACAGCTTGATTTATTATGCCTAGTAACTTAAATGAATTATCTCTGCCATAAACCATTAAGTCTATGTCTGAGTATTTAGGGTTATGAATATTTAAAAGAATGGAGCCCGAAATTCCAAAGTATTTTAAGTTTATGTCAGATATTTCTGATAAATAATTAACTAGTTCTACAAGATCTTGTTCAAGAGGGTCTCTGCTTGGTTTATTAATTATTTCTTTCAATTTCCCCTCAGGAATATAGTGTTTTCTAATTTCACTCTTTGGTACACCTATGAACTTTATATTGAAGTAGTTATCATAGTATATGTAATTAGGTTTGGTTTTGCTGAGAAGCCGCATAGAATCTAAAACTGCTACACTACTATAATACTTTAAGATCCTTCTATATCCTACGCTTTCACGATACCATATTGTCTTCTTTCTTGATGGTACATATTTTAGATATGCTAGAACGCGATCTGGCGGATGAACATATCCTACTACACAGAACATGTATCCGTCTTTGTCCTCAATAAAGTCTCTATCCTTGAATAGCTTCAATTTTCTCATTTTACAAATTCCTCATTAACTAGGTAATCTTTAGGTGAACCTCCTACGATTATTCTATAATGGGTTAAGTAATTATTTTCTAAGACAGCTTCAATTTTACCCTTAGCAATAATGTTCTCACCTTTAAACACTTGCTGACAGAATCTACCTCTAAAGGAAACAATTTCAGTGATATTTTCAGGTTTTATTGAATGCTTCGTTTCTGCTTCAATTATTTTAACGTTGTCTATTACGTATCTTACAGGTGTAAATATAGAACGTGTGTCATCAATGACTCTTGCTTTGACTGTGATTTTACCTAAATCCTTGTATCTATAATAGCCGTATGGTTTCTTCTCAGATAAATTCTCAATAAACCTTATGAAGAATTCTCTACCTTTAAACATTCCTTGAAAAAGTTTCCTTTTCTCATGCTTAATGAAAGCTTTAAGATCTAAGACCTCATAGGCTTTTCTAAAAACGTATAGCCTTTCATATTCATCCATACTATATTTTCTCAATATTCCTTCATTGAAAAACTCTCTAAGAGCCTCAATAACTTTAAAAGATTCTTTTGTTCCATAAACTACAATATCTATATCACTATTATCTTTATGTAAATCAACCATTATAGATCCGCTTATTCCTAAATTTTTTAACGGTACATTGGATTTGTATGATAGTATTAAAGCTAATTTTAATGCACTTTGCTGTGTTTCATCAAGAAATTCTATATTACTTATTAGTTCTTTTAATTTATTAGCTGGTTTATAATGTCTAATTATATCGGTTTTAGGTATTTCACATAACTTCATGTCAAAAACTTCGTCATAAACTAGGTATTTTCTGAGAAATCTCTTCATGTATGTATATCTTAAGTTTAAATCATAAATTTTAGCATACTTTCTATTGTCTACCTTTCTAATTCTATCGCCTTTCTCATCCGGTATATATCGTGGAAAAGCAATAACTCTAGTTGGTGGATGCTCCAAGCCCTTGACATCAAATATTATGTTGTTAACATCTTCTACGAAATCGCCTTCAATAAACTCTGAATTAGCATTCATATAGTGTAGACCTCTTTGATTTTTCTTAGGATCTCTCTTGTATTGTACGATACGTGTATTCTCATTACTTGCTTTAAATCATCGAGCGTATCTAGGTCTATGGATGTTGTTTCGGAGAAATATATTTGTAAGAATACCTTCTTTCTATAGGCTTCTTCTACGTGTTTTTTGAAACTCATAGGCCCGTATTTTAAATCTATTATTGCTGGAGGATATTGTATCATAACGTTTGTTCCGCCATCGGTAGATGGTGCTAAAACTATTGAATGATATGTTTGTATTAAATGTATCATTTTACTTATATCCTGAGGTCTTATGGAAGGTAAGTCAGCTACAGCAATGAGAATAGCATCCGGGTTATACATTTCTAAGGTGTAATTTAATGCTTTTTTTAAAGCAAATACTTGCCCTATGCCTTCATCATGAAGTATTCTAACCTTTTTAGAAATGGTAACTACATCGTCTACATCCTTATTAGGTGTTATTATAACAATGTTCTTTATTTCGCAGTTGGAAGCTAAGGCTAAAATGACGTCTTTAAGCATAGCTTTACTTAATTCTATTCTAACATTTAGAGGTAATATTTTTGCTAGCCTGCTTTTGGCTTTACTGAATTCTTTAATGGGAACTATGGCTGTAATTTCCATGTTTTTACAGCTCAACGGCTATTACTTCATTCTTTTTGCAAAATCTAAAACTTCTTCTGCTAATTTAACTTTATCTTTGAGAGTTACCATTATGGTGTTTGCTACTTTAACTTTAACCTTATACTTGTCCATTATTACCTTAGCCAAGCTTCTATCAACGACATCTATAACTATACCGTCTAAGAACTCCTTATATATTTCCACGATACCTATAGGTGATGGTTCGTAGCCTAAAGCTCTCATAAACTTGTCTGCTGGACCAGAAACAGGCTTCCCTGAGATTATAGGTGAAACAGCTATTATAGGTGCTTTTAACCTTGTCAGTTTCTCCTTGACCTTTTTTAAGCTAATTATAGGGCCTATGCTGTTTACAGGGTTACTTGGACCTATAATTAGCATGTCTGCTCTTTCTATAGCTTCAATGACTCCAGGTGCGGGTTTTGCTTTTTCCAACCCCGGAAACTTTATTTCATAAACTTCTGGTTCTGCTTTAAACCTTACCAAGTATTCTTGAATATTCATAGTGCCCTTATTTGTTTTAACTATGGTTTCTACTCTATCATTACTCATAGGAAGTATTGTGGCTTTAACATGCATTTTCTCTGAGAGATATTTTACAATCTCATGTAGTTTATATCCCTTCTTTAAAAGATATGTTCTAATTATATGTGTTGCTAGGTCTCTATCCCCTATGCTAAACCATGTCCATTCTGCACTATACTTTGACAATTGATTTAACGCATGAAAGGTATCGCCACGTATTCCCCAGTACTTATCTGTGTCAAGGATGTTTGCAAACAGGTACAATATAGTATCTATGTCTGGTGAAATGTATAGTCCGTTCCACCATACATCATCTGCAGTATTTACAATTACCGTTAATTCTTCATCCTTAACTACATGTCTTAAGCCTTCAATAAGCTTAGGTGTGCCTGTACCTCCACTTAACAGTGTAATCATTATTAGTCTCCATTAAAATTATGGTTTGTTAATCTTAATATTCAATAATCCACGTTGTCTTATCTTTAGTGTCGAAAAGTTTTACACCAACCTTTGCAAGCTCAGACCTAATCCAGTCAGATGTCTTGTAATCCTTTTCCATTCTAAACTTATGTCTAATCTTAACTATAGCATCTATTACCTGGTTTAGCTTCTTTTCAACATCTGTTGTTGGAACGAGATGTTTGTCTAGTACTCCAAGTACCACGTTCATTTCCTTGATAAATTCCATTATCAATAATGCTACAGGAAATATTGGTTTATATTCGAGAACTTTATTGGCAAAACTTACGAATCTATGCACATATGGCATTGCTTTAGCCATGTTAAAATCATCGTCAAGGCTTTCATAGAACCCCTTTCTTATAGAAGAAAGTTCTTTAGCTATAGCTCTAACGTCATATCCCACTCTGTGAGACACATTTTCTTCTCTTAAAATCTTTTTCACATTCTCCGTGAGAATAACAAGTCTTTCATACAGTATTTCCGCTTGCTCCAGACCCTCCCATGTAAAGTCCATTGGGCTTCTATAATAGGAACTTAAGAGATAAAGCCTTAACACTTCAGGTTTATATTTCTTAAAGACCTCATAAACTGGTATAATATTTCCTAAGCTCTTACTCATTTTTTCTCCTTTAATCGTAAGATAGCCTACATGAATCCAATATTTAACCCATGGTTTAACTCCAAAATATGCTTCGCTTTGGGCAATTTCGTTTTCATGATGTGGAAATATTAGATCCTGCCCTCCTCCATGAATATCAAATTGCTCCCCAAGATACTTGCTACTCATAACAGAACATTCTATATGCCATCCAGGCCTACCTGAACCCCAAGGGCTATTCCACCACGGCTCTCCAGGCTTAGCTTTTTTCCATAATGCGAAGTCGTATGGTTTCCTTTTCTCTTTAAGAACTTCTTCCTCTTGTCTCCATTCTTCTCTATGCTTTCTCTTAGAGAGTTTACCGTAATCTTCAAACGCATCTACATTAAAATATATGCTTCCATGACTCTCGTAAGCATAACCTTTTTCGATAAGTCCCTTAATGAATTCTATAATTTCCTCTATATGCTCTGTTACTTTAGGCATTACATGAGGCATTTTTATGTTAAGCTTAGTTATTATGTCTAAAAATTCCTCAGTATATTTCTTAGGCACTTCCTCCCATGGCACATTCAGTTCTTTCGCTCTTCTTATTATTTTATCATCTATGTCTGTGATGTTCATTACATGAAATACTCTATAGCCTTTAAGTTCAAGATATCTTCTTATAAGATCGAAGATAGTGTATGCTCTTGCATGACCTATATGGGTATGGTCGTATGGTGTTGGTCCGCAAACATACATTCTAACGAGATCGGGAATTAAGGGTTTAAATACTTCCTTCTGCCCTGTTAAAGTGTTTGTAACTCTTAAGGCCATTGCTATCACAGCATCAGGTTTTAACTCAAAAACCTATCATTCTAATAGAAAGATAAAAACTTGGTGCTAAAACACTATAATGAACTCTACAAGTAAACAATCTAGGAAATAGATAAATCTGCGTTAAACATAAACATTTCATACGGCCCAGTAACTTGTTTGGAGGCAAGTAGTTACTTGTCCTTAACACTCGACGCTACTATCAATAGACTGCTTAGGAAAGCTAAAATAACGGAAAATTCAGCTGTAGTTTTTAAAAATTTCATAGCATGTGATGGACATGACGATAATGCTATTTTACGCATAGTAACACACGCACATCATGACCACATATACGGCCTTAGAGAAAGCATCAAGAAAACACCCTTTATAGGCATGACTGAAGCAACATACGATATATTAACGGCTTTAGGTTATGAAATACCGGAAAATAAAACTTTAATCCTAAACTATGATAAAGAAATAAAAATAAAAGATGCTAAAATTTCATTACATAAAGCCAGACACATTATTGGAGCTGCTCAAGTTTTAGTTATTGATGAAGAAGATGACAGATTAGTTTACACTGGGGATTTTAAATTACCTTCAACACCTATTCTTGAAGCTGACCTTTTAGTTATAGAAGCTACTTACGGTAATCCTAACCATGTAAGACCTTTTAAATATGAAGTAGAAGATTTATTTGTAGACCTTGTTAAGACCTGTTTAGCTAAAGGACCTGTTCATATCTTTGGCTATCATGGAAAGATACAAGAAGCCATGGAAATTCTAAGATCTCGAGGCATAGATGCACCATTCGTAGTACCTAGAAGAGTGTATAAAGTAACGAAAGCAGCTATGAAGCATGGACTACGAGTTAAAGAAGTATTTTATTATAAGTCTTTTGAAGCTGAGGAAATCGTTAAGACAGGATGGTATGTATTTTTTGCACATTTAAATACCGCTAGAATTTATGGTAAACAGTCTGTGACAAACATTGTATTGTCTGGCTGGGAATTTTCCGAGCCATTAAGACAAATTAATGAAAAAACATATCTAGTTGCATTAAGTGATCATGCAGATTTCGAACAGCTGCTAGAATATGTAGAAAAGTCTAAGCCTAAGATCGTAATTACTGACGCTTCAAGAGAAGGATCAGCATATATATTAGCTAGAGAGATTAAGAAAAAACTTTCAATACCTGCAATTGCTCTACCGTAACACCGTAAACCATTTAAGTATGCTCCTTAAAGCTAAGGTAATTGGGGTAAGGAAATTAATTTCGAAATATATCAGGATTAGCTAAAGCTAAGCTACGAGATGAATTCATTTGATAGATCATAGGTTAGTGGTAAAACATGAAACTTAGTGAAACAGTTAAGGTAAAATATAAATTACTTAAGAGAAAACTGATGATTCTAAAAGAAGTTTTCTCTATATTTACGTTTATATCAGAGTTTACATTAAACAGTATTGCAAAGAAAACGTTCCCTATTAAACTTAAAACTAATGCAAGTGTCATAAGTTTTATATGGAGAATAAAACCTCCACCTATGATGCGACATGATGCTAATTTAAATAAAATGAATAGGTGGAGGTGAAGTGTACTGGTATTAACGGCAATCTTTAAGGAGCTTTGCCCTAATTGTGGTGGGCCTATTTCTTCTGAGAGACTTGAATTAGGTTTACCATGTGAAAAATGTTTACCTCATGTAGAAGACAAAGTTCTCAAAATGTATGGTGAACTAAATAGGATATGGGAGATAGAGAGAGAAGTTAAGAAAATAGATGAATTGTTTGTTAGAGCTGTAGGTTCTAAGATGTGGGGATTGCAGAGACTATGGACTAGAAGATTTCTTAATAAAGAAAGTTTTGCCATGGTGGCACCTACAGGTAGCGGTAAAACAACAATGCAAATGATTCTAAGCTTATATGCTGCTAATAAGGGTAAAAGAACACTTATCATGCTTCCAACAAGCCTTTTAGCGCATCAGGTTCATCAAAAACTTTTAGAGCTAAGATCCAAACTTGGATTCGACGGAGTTCTTGTTTCAGCGTATCATAGCTTACTTACTAATAAGCAAAAACGTTTAGAACTAGAAAACACTGTTGATGCTTCAATAATTGTTACAACACCTATAAGCTTAATGAAGAGAGCGGAGCTACAGCGACCAATAAACATTGCCTTTATAGACGATGTTGACAGTTTTCTCAGAAAAAGTAAGAGCGTTGACATAGTACTTAAAATGTTAAACGTTACTCCAGAAGAAATAGCTCTCATAGAGAAAGCTCAGAAAATGGAAAGTGAAGCTAGGAAGCTTGCAAGAGAAGATCCTGAAAGAGCAAGACAACTAATAAGTGAAGCAGCTAAGTTAAAAACCAGTATCAGACTTAAAGTTAAAGGTCAAGTAATAGTCAGTGGAGCAACACAAACAGCTAGAAGAACAAAAAGAGTAAGGATACTTAATGCGCTCTTCGGCTTCACTGTTGGAGGCAAAATCGAAGTAGGGAGAAATATAGTCGACATGTATATTAAGCCCCCAAAGGAGCTCTTCGAAAAAACAATAGTTAATGTTGTTAAGAAACTCGGTACAGGCGGTCTAGTTTTCGTACCTATGGATAAAGGAGCAGAGTATGTAAAGAAGATAACAGATACATTGAAGAAAAACGGTATTAGTGCTGAAGCATATCTTGGGACAAGAAGAAGACTTTTCGAGAAATTTATTGCAGGAGATGTTGATGTTTTAGTAGGTATAACTTCGTACCGTAGTCCACTTACTAGAGGAATAGATTTACCTGAAAGAGTAAGATATGCTGTTTTTACAGGAGTACCTAAATTTAGGCTTAGAATAAGCTTTGAAGAATTTCATCCAAGTAGATGGTTAATTCTGCTTAATGAAATTAGAGATGCTATTTACGAAAAATATCCTTACGAATTTGATAGAGTCTTAGGAGGTCTAATAAAGGTAAGATTAGCAACTAGAGATACATTAGAAGCCGTAAGAGAAGCTTTGAAAACAGGAAGATCGCTCACTGGTTTTCCTGAATTTGTAAGAAAGGTTGCCGAGGACGCGCTTAACTTCCTTAACAAGGTGTTAAAAGACGAAGAGGTTAAAGAAAGACTTAGAAGAAGCCGAACAATAACGTTTGGAGAAAAAGCCGGAGAATACTTCTTCATAATACCTGATGCTACAGCCTACATACAAGCAAGCGGTAGAACAAGCAGATTATATGTTGGCGGTATAACTAAAGGAGTAAGCGTATTAGTTATTGATGAAATAAAAGCATTTAACGCGCTTATAAGAAATCTTAAATGGCTTCTTGAAACCGTGGAATTCAAACATTACGATGAAGTAGATATAGATAAGCTAATGAAGGAAGTAGATGAAGATAGAAGAAAAGTTAGACTAGCCTTAGAAGGAAAGCTTAAAACTAAAGAAAGAGAGCTAATGAAGACAACACTCTTTATTGTAGAATCACCTAATAAGGCTAGAACCATAGCTAGGCTTTTTGGAAGACCCACAAGGAAAACCATTGGAACCCTTCAAACATTTGAGGTAATGACCGAAGATAGATTAATGATAATAACAGCTACAGGAGGCCACATCTTAGACCTTGTAAGTGACAAAGGACTTTTCGGAGTAAATGTTACGAACGGTGTTTTTCAACCTATTTACAAACCTATTAAAAGATGTATAAGATGCGGAAGAGATGTTCCTGAAGAAGAAACCGCATGCCCATATTGTGGAGGTAAAGTTTTAGTTGAGAGCAAACCTGTAATTAAGGCTTTAAGGCAGCTTGCTTCTCAAGTAGATGAAATTCTTGTAGGCACCGATCCTGATAGTGAAGGAGAAAAAATAGCATGGGATGTAATACTACTTTTAAAACCGCTCAATAGAAACATTTGGCGCATAAGATTCCATGAAGTGACAAGGAGAGGATTGATTGAAGCGCTGAAAAATCTATCATCAATAGATCATAACATGGTTAAAGCTCAGATTGTTAGGAGAATTGAAGATAGATGGATAGGGTTTAGCCTAAGCCCTATATTATGGAAAGAATTTAACATGCACTGGCTTTCAGCTGGAAGAGTGCAAACACCAGTACTAGGATGGATTGTTGATAGAACGTTGAAAAACAGGAAAAAAGCAGAACTCATAACTATTAAGCTTAAAGACATAAACCTAAAATTAACATTTAAAGCTCCAAAAGGTTTAGCTGAAAAAATACGTGAACGTGGGAAAATAATAGTAGAAAATGTTAGAGAAGAAATAGTAGAAGTTAACCCACCGCCACCACACACTACCGATACGATGCTTGCTGAAGGCTCCAGGATTTTAGGTCTATCAGCACCTAAAATCATGAATTCTGCTCAAAGACTTTTCGAAGCCGGGCTAATAACATATCATAGAACAGATAGTACAACCGTTAGTACTTTAGGTATAGGTTTAGCCAAAGACTACATTATAAGAGTATATGGAGAAAAATATTTTAAAGCTAGAAAATGGGAAAAACCAGGAGCGCATGAATGTATAAGACCAACAAGACCTCTTGATTCGAGACAAATCAGGTCTTTAAGAGCAGCAGGTGTTCTTAGATTAGCTGTTCCCTTAAGGCCTGAAGATTATAGGTTATACGACATAATATTCAGAAGATTTATAATAAGCCAAATGACACCAGCTAAGGTTGTAAAGAAAACTTTTACTTTAAGATTTGAAGATTTTACAAAAGAATTTACATTCACAACAGAAATAGTAGAACAGGGATTCTTCAAACTAACAAAACCACTAGTTTTGGAGGAAGCAAGAAAAATAAGTAGTGGAGAATATGAGATAGAAGAAATACATGTAAGAACAATACCCGAATATCCACTATATACCTACGGTGAAGTCGTAGAGGAGATGAAAGCAAGAAAAATAGGTCGGCCATCAACATATGCTAAGATACTAAGTATTCTTAGAAAAAGAGGATACATAGTTGAAGTAAGTAGAGGAAAACTAGTGGCAACAAAGAGAGGAAAACGAGTATTCAAATACCTAATTGAAAACTTTAGTGATCTAATAAGCGAGGAAAGAACTAGAAAATTGCAGGAAGTAATAGACCAAGTAGAACTAGGTAAAGAAGATATAACGAAAGTTTTAAATGAATTTTACAGAGAAACATGTAGTATCATAGTTAGAGCTAAGCAATCTGGTGTAACATACCCTACGGAAACCTTTATCCTTAAAAATCTTTGTGAGAAACAAGAGCAACTAAATTAACGCACTTGCATCCATTACGAATGAACATGTAGTACCTGAAATATTGGGGGTTGAGAACATAGCAAAGAATAACCCCTACAGGAGTAGAATAGAGGCACTAATTAAAGTTTGGAGCGAAATAACATCGTCAAACAGAAGGGACTGGACAAGAGAAGAGATAATAGATTTACTTATAGCAGAGTACTCTAAAAGGAGAATAGAGCCTTTAAGAGGTAAAGTTAGGCCTCCAGACATTTTTGAAAAAGAGCTTTCAAGCTTATACTTTATCGGAAAATATGGCTTAGGTTTGTCTAAAGAGTTTCCTGAAATATTCAATGGGCCTCTAATGCAAGAATCCAAAATTGACGACATTCTTTTAAAAATGAAAGAACAAGGAATAGACAATGTGCATTTAAGACATACTCTTGGAGATATATCTAAGGAACAATTAATAAGGGTATTGAGAGTGCCATTTACTGGTGTTGTTTTAGGATTTGTAAATGAAAATATTTTTTCAGCTTTCCTGAATAAAGTATCATCAGAATACCCTGAATACGAACAGTCAATTACCAACTATAAGAAATTTTACATAGCCTTCCGTGTTGCTGAAGCAATAGCTAAGGGAGAGATTAGAAACAAACTAATGAAGGAAGCATTAAAAAGAGCTATGGCTGTTAGAATAGGTGCAGCTAAGAACCTTCCAAGCGATAAGTACGTATACACCATTGCATTAGAAGTTTTCAAAACACCTACTAAGGTACTTAAGAAGGTACTTAGTATACAAGAGAGGACAAAGAATAAACAAGGTGAAATTACGAACAATAATCTTTTAAAATTCGAACCATAAAAGTTTCAAAACAGGATAGATTCAATAGTTATCTAAATATTCTTTAGATTCTAATATAGAAAAATACTTTAAACAATATATGCTGAATGATTCAACATAGTCCTTACCAGGTGTTATACATGACAACACCTAAGATAAGATTCTACACATATCGAGGCCCTTTCAGCCAAGTAATTCCAGTAAACGTATTTGAAATAATAAATGCTGATTTATGCTCTTACTGCGGCTCATGTACTGCAGTATGCCCTTCGAAAGCAGTTAACTACATTTTCGAAGAACCGGATCATCCAGTAATAACGGAGGAAGCCTGCGTATACTGTAGCTTATGTTCAATGATGTGCCCTCATGTAGCTATGAAGAAAGAGTTATTTATTGAACCGCCAGTACCTAAAGAAAAATACTTGGCGAGAACTAAAATAGAGGCTTTAGGTAAGGTATCCCAGGATGGTGGAATAACATCAACACTGATAATAGCAGCTTTAGAAGAGGGGCTTATAGATGCAGCATTTCTTGTTGCTAGAGATGAATTTTGGAGACCTGTACCTATAATTGCCAAAACCAAGGAAGACGTTATAAAAGCTGCTGGAAGTAAATACGTTTATAGTCCGGTAAATCACCTGCTCGAAACACTTGCTTATACTCATCCCGAGCTTAGTAGAGTTCTTACAGTTGGCTTACCATGTCAAATAAGAGCTATCCAAAGAGCTAGAGAAATTGGTTTAAGGAAATTTGTTAACAAAATAGAATACACCGTAAGCATTATGTGCTCAGAAAATTGGCAATGGAGTAAAATGATGGAAATGATGAAGTCAGCAGGAGTGAAGCCTGAAGACGTTGTTAAAAAGAATATTAAAGCTAAATTCTACTTCTACCTAAAGGACGGTAAAACCGTGGAATACTCATTAAAAGATGCTGCTAAATTCCTAACACCTGCATGCAGACACTGTCCAGAGTTCTTATCTTACTATTCAGACATAACTGTCGGCGCCCTTGGGCTAATAGGATGGAATGCTGTATTAATAATGAATGATAAAGGAGAAAAACTATGGAAAACTGCTGTAGAAAAGGACTATATAGAATATAAACCATTACCTGAAGAAAGATGGACAAAAATAGTAAAATTTGACAGGAGAAAGAAGAGAAACGCTCTAAAGTTTATAGCTTCATTTTATGGTTTAACAGAGGAAGTTGAAGCGATAAAAGCTATGAAAAAGAAAGCTAAAGAAGCCAAGCACACACCATAAAACACTACGTTCTTTCTAAAAATCTTTTTAAATGTTCATCTAATATTTTATGTTCTTCGATATGCTTATTAAAGTCATTAATGAACATGTAAATCCATATTGGAGCATAAAGGCCAGCGCTAAGTATAGCTAATAATAGATGAGCTATGCTTCTTTTCTTAACAATATGTATTTCAGCATTAGCTTCAAATACTGGTAGTTCACTTAAAACATCTATTATTCGCTCTTCTCTCATAGAATGTTTATGTAGATCTCTATGTATAATATATGAAGCTAAGATGCCGAAAAAACCAAATGATATAGCTGAGGCAATGATCCATATGAAAATGTTTCTAGGCTTTTCTTCCTCTTTAATATCTCTTAGAAAATCTTTTAATACCAAACATTTTGCCTTGAGATTTTCAGGTAAAGGCTTAAAACTAAGGTAATTTAGTAGTTCAGAAAATATAAAATACATTTTAGCGAAATGCCAGTTTCTTCTATGAACTATGAGATATGTGAAATATACGGCTAAAATACCTAAACCATAGATAGACCATGTAACTGGTGTTAGTGCTTCCTCTAAAATACCGTAACCTATTCCCGTCATTTTAAGAAAGTTTGATATAGAAACTATTATTGAAAGAATGAAGTATAAACCTATAATCACAGGCCACAAATGAGATAGTTTCTTATCATATTTTTTCGAAACTTCAATTACTCGGCTCAGCTTTTCCACGGAATCTACACCCATATCTCTACATTTTAGCTTAGAAACATATAGTTACATAAAAGTATTTATCTTTCCTCGCAACTGCTTTAAATGATCTCTTAGCGAAATTTAAAATATCTATTTAAGTATGTAACATTATAGTAGTATATGCAGTCCCTTACTGAAGAAATCATTAAAGAGGTGTGTGTAATGGTTAAGGCACTAATCTTAGCTGGTGGTTTTGGCAAAAGATTAAGACCCTTAACTCAGGAAAAACCGAAGCCCCTTATCGAAATTAAAGGTAAACCTATTCTGGCATGGCAGTTTGAGTGGCTTAGAAAAGGCGGTATAAATGAAGTGATTTTAGCTGTAGGTTATTTGAAGGAGAAAATAATAGAAGAAATAGGTAGTGGTAAAAGATATGGTGTTAGAGTAGGCTATGTTGTAGAGGACGAACCACTGGGCACCGCTGGAGGCCTTAAAAATGCTGAGCATGTTCTTAAAAATGAAAAGTACTTTTATGTATTAAACGGTGATATAATAACAAGTTTAAACCTTAAAAAATTAAGTGATGCAGTATCAGGTAATGTTGTAGGTGCTATTGCAGTTGTTCCTTTAAAGTCCCCTTATGGAATAATAAGGTTTGATCCCAGATCGGGGGAAATACTTAGTTTCGTAGAGAAACCTGTGCTTAGAGAATATTGGATAAACGCCGGTGTTTATTGTTTAACACCTAAAATATTTGAACATTTACCTGAAAAAGGCGATATAGAACAAACAGCTTTCCCTATTCTTGCAGAAAAGAGATTATTGAAAGCGGTAATTTATACTGATGTGCTTTGGAAGAGTATAGATACGCATAAGGATGTTGAAGAAGCAGAGAAATTGCTATCAAAATATCCTATAACATAAAGTCAGACGGGTAACCGCATCCTATCATCTTTTCTCATTCTCCCCGAAAACTCATCATCCACAAATAGAATTAGTAGTCTAGCGTATTAAGTTTATATTCATTAAAAGAATGTTTATAAGTATTAGTTTCAACATAGTATGTTCACGACTACTATACTTAAGCATGCTTAAACGGGGTTTGCTTATTGTTTGAAGAACTAGGAGAGCTCATTTACATTTACGGACCTTTAGGAGTATTTATAGTGTCCTTTCTAGGTAACGTTATACCTTACTCTACTATTCCCTACCTAATATTTATTGTAGAATACGGCTTAGCCATAGGAAGTCCTGCAATTCGAATAGGTATAGCTATTCTTGGAGGAATAGGTGCAGCATTAGGTAAGGTTGTAGTCCTACTTATAGGGTTTGCTGCGAGAAAAGTTCTTCCTGAGAAAACTAAAAAGAGCATGGAGCTTTTCATGAAGCTTGCTAGTAAAAGCGCTTTTATAGCTGTTTTAATTTTCGCAGCTTCACCTTTACCTGACGATATTTTATATATACCGTTAGGTGCTATGGGTTATAGTCCATTTAAGTTCTTTGCAGCTGCGGTAATAGGTAAAATATTTATCACTTACATGGCCTTGCTCTTTGGAGGTATTATAAGGTTTATCGTTGGAGAATCATCAATCTTAGCCGCGATAGTTTCGCTCGTAGCAACTGTGATATTATTTTTATTGCTTATTAGAATTAATTGGGAAAAAATAGTTGAGGATCTTACTTTAAAAGGTTGGAGGGTTTTTTTAAAGAAAATGGTAAAACATCCGTTAGATTATGTTAAAAAGTAAAGTATTCTACGGGAATGTGTCTTAAAGAGGGAACCAAATTTAGGTTCTTTAGTGTTAATGTTATAGCTATTAAGGTTATGTAGACGTAGTCCATAGTTGCTGAAGAACCCATATGTCCTATTCTTATAGCTTTTCCTTCAAGATCACCGTAGGTTTTAGCTAAAAGCACTTTAAATTTACTCCATAGATGCTCAATAAAGAGCTTATCTGAAACTCCTTTAGGAAGATAAAATGCCGTAATTGTTGGCGAAGCTATATTATCATTTTCTATAACAAGTCTTAAACCTAATTCCTTTAAATATGCTCTAATTATTTCAGACACTTTCTTATGTCTTTTAAACACATTTTCTAAACCTTCCTCAAATATTATATTTATAGCCTCTTTAAGACCATGAAGCAGATTAACTGGTGGTGTCGATGGTAAATACCCGCGTTCCTCCCAAAAGTTTAACCACATTTTCAAATTCAAATAGTAACCTTCGCATTGCCTGGTTTCCAGTACCTCTAAAGCATTATTTCCCAACACGATAACTGCTAATCCTGGTGGCATATTGAGAACCTTTTGAACACCAAAAATCACAGCATCAGCATGGCCTTTTCTTAAGCTTATAGGAACAGCTCCAACAGTAGAAACACAGTCAACAATAATCTTCGCATCGCTTATCTCTCTAACAACTTCTGATATCTCTTCAAGGTTAAATAGTGCTCCTGTTGTAGTTTCACAGTGCGTTAAGGCAACAAATTTTGTGTCAGGATGCTCATTAAGAAACTTCTTAATTTCGCTTACACTGACTGTTTTTCCAGCTTCAGCTCTTAAAACATACACGTTATTACTATAATATTTAACCATCTTATATAATGCGTCACCAAAAAATCCTGCCGAAAGAACCAATACTTTATCCTTAAAGTCTATTAATGATGCTAATGTTGCTTCTAACCCTACGGTAGCTCCGCCGCCTATAATTATAGCTTTACCATCAGCATCAACGAGCTTTTTAACAAGCTCTAAATCTTCACCATATATTTTACTGTATGCCGGTAGCAAGGCTTCTTTCGATGTAATAGCTTTAATTATTCTTTCAGGTATAGGTGTAGGACCAGGGGTCATTATGTATTCTCTGCTAAACACTCTTACCACCGGTATTCAGCCGGTTGATCCCTCCTCACTTCTCGGTTGGAAAGCGTTCATCATTTAGCATTAACAATATAAGCTACGTGGGACATATAAATTTATGCCGCGCGCTGCTGAGCAAAGCTATGGAGAGGCTTACAAGGGATGAGCTGAAGGCAATGATATATTGCGCGCGGCTTCTTAAAACTTCTTTAGGAAAAACTAATAGACTTCTATTATAAGAAAAATGTGCAGATGTTCCGTTATGTCTAAACCTATAATATTAAAGGTCAACCCTAAAAGACCTGAAATAGAAGCTATCATGAAAGCAGCAAGCGTTGTTAAATCCGGTGGGGTAATAGTTTATCCTACGGACACAGTTTATGGTCTGGGAGCAGACCCATTAAATGAGGAAGCTGTTCTTAGAGTGTTCAAAGTTAAAGAAAGAAGTTTAAGCAAGCCATTACCTGTTCTAATTAGCGATTTACATGTAGGAAGAAACTTCGGAGAGTTTAATGATAGAGCCCTAAAACTTGCTAAAAGATTCTGGCCAGGCCCCTTAACAATAGTTGTTAGGAAAAAAGAACATATACCATCAGTTATCACAGGAGGTAGAGAAGGTATAGGATTAAGAATACCTAATTATGAAGTAACTCTTAAGCTAATAGAATTATGCGGCGGTGCAATTATCGGTACAAGTGCTAATAAATCAGGGTTTAAAGCATCCAAGTCAGCTGAAGAAGCACTAAGAATACTTAACGGGAAAGTGGATTTAATACTCGATGCAGGGCTCTCGCCTGGCGGAGTACCTTCAACGATCGTTGACATTACTCAAGATGTTGTGAAGATAATTAGAATAGGGCCTATAAGCCCGCAAGAAATAGAAAAAGCATTAGGTGAAACCGTTGAAGTCATACCTAAATCCCCTGGAGCTAAAAGAAAATAGAGAAAAATTAGCATCAGTTTTAAGAGAACAAGGTTTCTACATAAGGCTACATGGTTATGACTACTTATTAATGTACAATAATAAAATAATTTGCAGCATTCATCTACTGCCACGCTTAAATGAATGTTATGTTCATGTAAATCCGCTAATCAATAACGATAATGAACAGTTAATGAAAGTAATAACCATGTTAAAAAATATATCGCCTCAAACTAAAATATATGTAAGAAAATTCCCTAAGGTGTTGGAATCATAAATAATGATAATACTATAACGTACAATGTAACTGTGATAATTAACGATCTTAATGAAGAAAATCTAATTAACGTTCTTAAAGATGTTTGTAGGAATGTTCATTGTACATTGAGAATATATTATAAACCTGGTCTTGATGTACGTAAAATAATAGACACTCTTAAGAAGATAACGTTCAGGGTAGACTCTGTTAGACCCTTTACTAGCAAAGAGAACATAGAATATGGTGATATTGTGGTTATATCTTCACTAATCACTAATATTAACGTGTTGTATGATTCTTTAAACTTAGAAGAAATGTTCAAAAACATAAAGAAACCTATAGTATTTGTACTGAAATAGCTTTAACAATTTATCAAAGTTAGGTTTATCTAAAAAAGTTACATAGGTAACTATGTATAAGGTGGTTAAACTGGCTTTAACTAGGACAATGCAAGAGTATTTAAAGACAATATATAAGTTAAAGATTGAGCAAGGGAAAAAGGTAATTCGTGTTAAAGAAATAGCTTCAGACTTAAAAGTAACTATGCCTAGTGTCACAGATGCCATGAAGAAACTTTCTAAAATGGGGTTAGTACACTATGAGAAATATGGTTACATAGACTTAACTAAAAGAGGAGAGAGAATAGCTAAAGAACTATATGAACGTTGGAAGGTTCTTAAACATTTACTAATGGATATATTAGAAATAACCGAAGAAACAGCCGAAAAAGATGCTTGCATGATGGAACATGATTTATCTCCAGAGACGGCCAGTAAAATAGCTCTCTTAACAATATTTATTGACAACTGTCTTGATGAGGAACATAAGAAAAGACTTAAAAGATTCATAAATACTGGTCTATGTTAAACACCTATTCTCTTAGCATAGGTGAGCCTGTATGGCTAAAGTAGATAAAGTAGTTAAACGTGACCTCAAAAACCTCATATTCATAATAGAGTCGCTGGATTCTTACCGTGTAGGTAAGGTTAAGTCTATAAAACCTATTGAAAGCGCATTTTACGAATTATCGTTTGATATACCACTAAAATGGAAGTCTATAAGAAGGATACTAGAAATTATTCTTCGCTTTCCTCTGAAGAATGGAAGAATGTTTAAGTGGTATAGGAGACTGAGTATGTCAAAATACTTGGTTTACGCAGGTGTCCCTATACTGTTTGTAAGCGCTGTTCTCGTATACTTACCTGGATACGGCATTCTCCCCTGGCTAATACTTTTAGTCGGTCTTGTAATAGTGTACACTTCAACACTAATGAACATTATTGGTGTAAGAAAAATCTATAGGTTTTATGAAGAACATATTGATGAATTAAGGTCTAAGACTACTAAATTAAAAAATGCTATACAGATACTGATAAATGCTATGAGAAAATTAATTTCAGAGTATAATATGGATCCGACAAAATATGCTTTAAGACTTTACAATGCAGACTATGATGGTATAGAAATATTAGCAGAACCGGGAAGGTATAGGAGAAAATACCTTTGCCTGGTAAAGCCATTAGAGGAAGAAATTGAAGAGGAAGTTTAAGGTTCAGGTAATTTAAAGATTTGATTTAAAACATATTTTCTAATATCACTTAGCTTAGGCAGTTTTCTAACAAGTTTGCCTTGGTCTATATACTTCACCATTACCGGTTTAAGTGTAGAACCACATTTAGAACATGTGAACTCTTTCTCCTCGCTTAATAAGGATATTTTACGCTCATCAATATGATTTGGACATACATGTAGTTGTTTTGCTCCTGGAAGCTTACCTCTTTTAGTAATAAACTCCCATTTACCGTTTCTAAACACTTCAACAACATCAGCGCTTATGTCTATGGACTTAGGGAAAGCAATTGAAGTTCCTACACCAAACCCATCAGCTACTTCTTTAAGCACTTTAATGTTTTCCTCATTTATACCGCCGCTTATGAATATTTTAACATGCTTAAATCCATGAATGTCAAGGGTCCAACGTACTTCTCTAGCGATTTCTAGCATACTGCCTCTTCTACTGCTTGGAGTATCTAGTCTTACACCGTAAAGTTTTTCTTTGAGAAGCCTAGCTGCCATTAAAGACTCTTCTCTCTCATCGTAAAAAGTATCTACTAAAGCTATTCTCGGAACATCCTCGGGCATTACTTCGTCAAATGCTTTCCATGCTTCTTCATGTTTACCGAAAACTATTATTAAAGCATGAGGCATAGTTCCCATAGGTTTTAACCCTAAATATTTTTCGCTAAGAACCCCAGAGACCCCATCCAAGCCTCCAATGTATGCCGCTCTATCAGCCATTGGTTGCAGTACTGGGTGTAATGCTCTTAAACCAAAGAATAGAACTGTTTTGTCTCCAACTATTCTTTTAATTCTAGCTGCAGCAGTTGATATGCTACTATAATGTCTAAGAATACCTAGTAGCGGTGTTTCAAGTGTAGCTATATCTGCATATTTTCCTTCAATAATCATTAACGGTTCTTGAGACTTAAATACTGTTCCTTCAGGTAAGGCCCAAACATTCACAGGTTTTCCTTCTAGAACTCTTAATACTTCTTCAAGACCTGAGAAAATAGCCCACTTGTATCCTTTAGGTAGGTTATGAGAATGGAATTCCATTTTAACTTTAATGTTTGCTAACCCTTTCTCTCTCAAAATTTTCTCTGTTCTTAAGAAGTAAACGTCGGTAGCTTTGCCTTCAACTATTTCGTCCTCATTAGCAGTATAGAACCTCATAGAACCACCCATTAACATCCATTCCACATCTAAGTATGGGAGTCAAATTTAAAATTTATTGAAAACTAAGTTCTAATTAGATGATGAAGCTCTGCCGCTTTATGAAGGATGATTAGGCGAACTCCCGACTGAAAATTTTTCTATAATTTTCTCAGCTAACATTAAATCTTTCTCCGTGTTTATGTTATGAAAAACTATCTCCGGAGTGTATGTTAACTCGTAAACATTAACATAGTATGTTTTCATATAGTTTAGTGGTGCTCTTACCCTTCTTTCACCTTTCATAAGAGCTTCATAAGAATATTTTATTAAAGGCATTTTCTTATATGAGGCAGCTAAAGGTTCTATGTATCCATTAGGCCATATGGGGACAACTGCCTCGTAATCACTAAGTTTTTCTAGCAACTTCTTGACTACATATGCTGAGAGAAAAGGATAATCAGATGCTGTAATAAACAGTTTATGATAATGTGCTTTTTTCGCTCCAGAATACATTGCAACTAAAGGCCCATCTTCAAATAGCTTATCGTCTAAAACATAAGTAATGTTGGTCTTATAGTGCAATGTTTTTTCAATAGCTTTTTTCTGCTCATAATATTTTACAACAATAATTATTTCTTTAAACAATTCGTTTAAGTTGCTAAGTAATATTTCAATTAAAGGTTTATTCTTTAATCTTACTAAAGGTTTAAATACATTACTTAGACGTTTAGAAAATCCTCCGGCAAGAACTATTAAGCTATACATTAGTTTGATACCTCTCTTAAGGACTTAACATATTTCATAAGCTTTACTACTTTACTGTAATCTACGGGGTTTTCTGTTTTTTCATGAAACTTAAAATAGGTTCCTACAATAAATCCATCAGCAAATTTCCAGTACTTGCTTATGTTATGTAAGGTTATCCCGCTACCTACCAGAACAGGTTGCGATACTGCCTTCTTTACTTTAACTAGGTCATTAATACTTGCTTCTTCACCTGTTCTAGAACCCGTTACTATTAATGCATCAGCTAAGCATCTTTCAACGCAATCTTTAGCTACATATTCAATGCTTCTGGTATCTAAGGGCGAGGCATGCTTTACATTAATGTCTGCTAAAATCTTTATTGATGCCTTAAGGTACTCTCTTAAACGTATTATTTTTTCTGCAATAGGATATAATAGTCCTTCAGGAGATGCTAATATTTGACATAAATTATTAACCCTAATAAAACTTGCTTTTACATTATAAGCTATAGCTAATGCTTCAACACCTGAATTCCTAAGTACGTTTATCCCTAAGTAAATGTCATTATATTTTCTTCTTACCTCATATGCTATTATTGACATTGCTGTCAGGGTTAATGGATTTTTAACGTTGATAGCATAGGGTTTATCACCGTAATTTTCAATAATAATTCCGTCAACGCCGCCTGAGTAAAGCGCGTCAGCATCTTTTAAAGCAGCATCATATACTTCCTCAAAATCTCCTTTATACAGCGGGCTTCCTGGAAGAGGTTTTAAATGTACTACACCTATAATCGGTTTCTCAATATTTTCAAACAGTTTTTTAACATTCATGAAGCTAACCGTGTGGAAAATTAGGGATAACTGCTATTAAAGCTTAAAGACGTCTAACATTATTAGGGCGTAAAAATTATGGTAGCAGTGTCTCTTATAACCCATGGTGACAGAGATCTAGCTATTGAAGAACACTTTGTTGAGGTACTTTACCCGTCAAATATTCTTGTTAGAATGAAAAAAACCTTACTTACACCTCTTGATTACTACATCATATTAGGAAGGATAAAGCCCAAAATACCTAAGCCATTCATACTTTCAAGTATAGGTTTAGGAGTAATAGTCGATAAAGGATTTAATATCTCAAGCAATGTTGTGGGTAAGTATGTGCTTCTCGGCCCTACTTGTAACGACAAACTTTTCACTTATGGCATTAGTGGTTTAGCTAGAACATATGTTTCCGTACCTATTAACTGTGTTACTATCTTACCAAGCGAATATGCTGTAACTGAAATTCTAGCTGCACCTATCGTTTCTAAAATTACAAATATTCTAAAATCTTTAACAACAAACGCTATAGTTAGATTCGACCATTGCCTATGTGATATATTGACAAGTGTACTTAGTTCCTTAAATATACCATTTAGCAGGATAGGGAAAAGTGCCTTAAAGATCAAGCATGTCGAAGAAGACATAGAAAAGGTAGAAATAAACATAAGTTTTAAGCAGTTAAAGGACGCAAAGTCTGCTAAGGTATGGAATATTTCCTGTTTAAGCAATGCTACCTTTAATGAGACAGTCTTAGAATTTTTTAAAACACTTAATTTTAGGAAAACGTTTATGGAAATAGATGTTGATCATGTAAACATAGAGGCGTTAAAGAAGCTGCAAGAAAAACTGATTGTTATTGTTTTTTAGATTTCTTAGATAAGCCTCTTCCTAATCTTCGATGCGCTTCCGCTAAATGCCCTGCAGATAAGGCAGCTAGTAAGCTGAGCTCACCAGCTAAAACAACCGCTGCGATTATTTCAGCAAATTTTTTAGCATTCGTTCCTGGAGGACTCCCTGATCCATATACTCCTAGTATTTGCAATGTTTCTCTTTGAGTAGGTAGCCTTGTTCCTCCACCTACGGTTCCTACCTCTAAGCTTGGAAGAGTTACTGAAATATAAAGGTCATTGTTATTCACTATTTCTGCCCACGTATATCCCATACTACTTTCAACAACTTGTGCTACATCTTGGCCTGTAGCTACAAATATAGCTGCTATAATGTTAGCATAATGCGCGTTAAAGCTTAAACTACCGGCTCTAGCTGATCCTAAAAGGTTCTTTCTTAGATTTACATCAACAAGGTCTTCAGGTGAAGTTTTAAGAACTTCTTTAATTACATTTTCCTTAATCACTGCCTCAGCAACAACTGTTTTTCCTCTGCCGAAAAGCATGTTTATAAGTGATGGTTTTTTATCCACGCATAAGTTTCCACTTAAAGAAACACATTTGAAACCTAATTTTTCCTCTATGTACTTACAGGCTTTATCTGTAGCTATAGTAACCATGTTCATGCCCATCGCATCTCCCGTACTGTAAATGAATCTTAACCACACATTATTTCCTATGATAAACGAATCTATTCTTAAAAGCTTACCATATCTTGTTGTAGATTCGGCTTCAACTTTAATTTCATTAAAATGTTCTCTAACCCATTTTACAAGTTTAAGGGCTTCATCTATACTTGGTGTTTTAAATACTGGTGCTCTACTCATGGTATCGCTTAATATCTTAACTTTAGCACCACCGCTTAATGTTACGGCTTTACATCCTCTATTAACACTAGCTACAAGCGCACCCTCAGATGTTGCCAATGGTATGTAAAACTCTCCTTTAGCATAGTCACCATGTATTTTAAGAGGGCCTGCTATTCCTATGGGTACTTGAACTGCTCCTATAGGGTTTTCTATGTTTCTTCCAACAACCTCATTCCAATCTATTGTTGTAAATCCTATGTTTGGCAGTTGTATGTTAAGCATTTTTTCTATCGATAATCTTCTAACTAGAACTGCTATGTTACTGTTTCCGAGAATTTCGTCAAGCTCATGAAGCTTTATTTCTCCTTTCAACACTTTATTAACTATTTTTTCTAGTTCTTTTTCCGCTTTCATAAGTCACGTTCTCCTCGCTTCTAAATTCTTTCATGGGTTTAAATTTAATACCATACTTTATAAGGCCTAAATCCTCATCTTCTGCTATTTTTCTTAAAACAGCTGTAACTTTCATACCTACCCTAACATTTTCAGGTTTGACGTCGGTTAGCGGAGCTAGTACATTTACCCCTTCTTTAAGCCTAACTACAGCGAATATTATCGGCGCATATTCTCTATAGCCTTCAAGAACTACATATTGAACGGTGTATGTTAGTACTTCTCCTTCGCCGCTAAGTTTTTTCCTTACTAGTTTACGGTTTTTGCAATTATCGCATATCGTTCTTGGAGGATAGTGTATTTTCCCACATTTCGTACATACTGATGCTTCAAGAAGGTAATGTGATTTGATTTCTCTCCAAACTCTTGGAACAGAAATTTTCATAGAAATATTTCATCACCTCTTAAGAACTAATGTAGTAACTGTTGTTCCTAGGCCTCCTATGCTCTGCGCTAAACCAACATCACCTTTGACTTTAATGCCTGGAAAATCTCCTCTAAGCTGCATAGTTACTTCAGCAACTTGGTAAACCCCGGTAGCTCCAACAGGATGACCTCTAGCCTTAAGTCCTCCGCTTGGATTTACTGTTGGTTTATCCCCAGGCCAAAACCTTCCTTCATCCATGAGTTTTGGTGTTTTACCTCTTTCAGAAAAGCCTAAATCTTCCATGTTTATGAAGCCGAGTACAGTAAATGCATCATGTACTTCAGCTACATCTATGTCTTTAGGTTCAATTTTGGCCATTCTATAGGCTTCCTTTGCTGATAAAACTGTTGCCTCAAGAGATAGTAAGTTTTTCCTATATGCTACATATATGTGGTCTGTTGCCATACCTACTCCGGCTATCTCTATGGGAGTATCCGATAATTTTCTAGCTACTTTTTCTGAAGCCAAAATTAATGCCGCGGCTCCGTCACCTATAGGGCTTGAATCTAGAAGCCTAATAGGATCAGCTATAACTATGGATTTAGCTACCTGATCTTTAGTTACTTCAAATCTAAGCTGCGCGTAAGGGTTTTTGGAAGCATTTTTATGCATTAAAACAGGCCATACTGACATTTCGTCCCTCGAAACGTTATATGTGTCCATGTATAGTCTCATAATTAAGGCGTTTAATCCTGTGAAACTTATTCCATAAAATAGCTCATATTCAGCATCGGCTGCTTGTGCTAACGCTTTAGAAACTATCCTTGTAGGATATTCTGTTTGCTTCTCGACACCGCCAACCATAACAACGTCAAAAACCCCTGAAGCAATTAGTGAATAACCAGTGTAAACTGCAACTCCTCCACTACCACATGCTGCTTCAACTTTAAACGCGGGTATTTTTCCTAACCCAGCATAGTCGGCTAACAGAGCGCCTAAATTGTCTTGCTCGCTAAGCGAACTGCTCATCATGTTTCCTACGATAAGGGCTTGAATGTTTTCATTACCTATTTCTTCTAATGCTTTAGAAGCAGCTTCAGCAAAAAGTTCTCTTAAACCTTTGCCAAAAAATCTTCCAATCTTTGTTAGACCTATACCTACAATGTATGTTTTACTCATAGCTAGTAGCCCTCTTAGAAATTGAACTTAGAGATTAAACCTCTATATTTAGAATAATATGTGTAATCTACGTATTCCTTATCTTCAAGTAGTTCTTTAACTGTAGGTGCTAAGTGTATTTTTTCCTTGACACCTTCCTCCACAATGATACTGTAAGCGTCACTACCAGCGCCGCTTCCAAAAGGAACCAAAAGAATTCTTTGACCAGGGTTTGCTACTTCCAATACTGCAGCCAGACCTATTAGTGCTGATCCATTATATGTATTACCTATCATTGATGTTATTAATCCTGGTAAAACCTTTTCCTTCGGGAAACCCAGCCTAGCAGCGGCTTTTAAAGGAAATCTACCGTTAGGCTGATGGAAGACAACATAGTCAAAATCCGAAGGCTTTAAACCAAGCTCTCCCATAAGCCCTTTTACTGCTGAAATAATATGAGCAAAATATGCAGGGTCTCCTGTAAACTGCTCACCATGCATAGGGTATTGTGCTAAAGATCTTCTCCAGAAGTCAGGTGTATCTGTAATATAACTATATGAACCCTCAAAATATGCTGCAATATTTTTGCTCCTTAAGCTTAGTATAAAAGCTGCTGCACCACTTGAAGCTGTAAATTCTAGCACATCACCTGGAGAAGCCTGTGCAGTATCGGAACCTATAATTAGAGAGTATTTTATCATACCTGAGGATATTAGTCCTATTGATGCTTCCATAGCTTCACTTGCAGCTCGACAAGCAAACTCTAGATCTGCTCCTAAAGTTTTAGGTGTTATATCTAATGCCTCAGCAATGACCGTTATAGAGGGTTTAACAGCATAGGGTTTAGATTCTGTACCTACATATATGGCTTCTATTTCTTTAGGATCTATTTTTGCTCTAGCTACAGCGTATCTTGCAGCCTCCCAGCCCATTGTGATTGCGTCCTCATCAATATTTGCTACAGTTTTCTCGTAAACACGAAGCCCATCAGAGTATTGAGGAGGAAAACCCCAGACCTTGCCTATATTAGAACATTTGATCCTATATTTAGGAAAATAAACCCCCCAACCGGCAATGCCCACGTCTTTTATAGACTTCATAGCTTAACACCGTTTATTGATGCACTAATCCTTTTTTAACATAAAATCTTAAAAGTCTTTCCAGTATGGGGGAAATTCAGCAGTGGACGAAGTATAACCTATTAAAACAGCTTTAAATACTCAATTAGTGACATATGGGAGTTAGAGGTTAAGAGATGCTGACATTAAAGTTAAGAACTAAGATTGTTAAAGGTCTTTTATTCTGGGAGCCTTACATTAGACTATCATATGGTATAGGTTGGCGGAAATATGATATGCTCGTTGATGTAGGATT
>Ga0164311_10000013_pt1 | contig 58881 bp, 70 predicted proteins | sample GuaBasSedimGuay2_FD_121796 | JGI IMG/M metagenome (GOLD analysis project Ga0164311, IMG submission 121796) | Subseafloor sediment microbial communities from Guaymas Basin, Gulf of California, Mexico - Guay2, Core 4569-9, 9-12 cm | ecosystem: Environmental > Aquatic > Marine > Hydrothermal vents... | reverse complement strand
GTGTCTTTAGCTAGGGCTATAGTTTCTAAGCCTAAGTATTTGCTTTTAGATGAACCTTTAGCAACATTAGATAGGGAAAACATGAAACACGTACTAATGGTCATTAAAAACCATGTGTTGAAAAAATCTAACGTAATTATGGCTTCACATAGAACAGTACCTATAAAGTTCTTTGATAAAACTATTGAACTGGAAAACGGGAGTATAGTGGAGATAATTTAAGTTAGCAACTCTGTATCTTTAAATAACCATATAAGCTTAGTTATTCAATGGGGTGTTTTAGAGATGCCAAAATATGCTAAGTACATATGTACTGTTTGCGGGTACATATACGATCCAGAAAAAGGTGATCCCACACAAAACATTCCTCCGGGAACACCTTTCGAAGATTTACCTGAAGACTGGAAATGCCCAATTTGTGGTGCAGGTAAAAACCTTTTCGAGAAATTGAAGGAAGAATAGAATCTTAGCTATATCAGGCCCCTTCATCAATAGTTTTCACCATGCGGGAAGCCCATTATAAATAATATTTAAATTTTTTGTCCAAGCTTCTCCATGTACTCCTTTACAACTTTGTTTAAATAGTATTCTAAATCAAAACCTCTCACTTTAGAATAAACTATTGACCATAGAACAATATCTGCAATACATTTTTCAAGAAACCCTCTCGATAAACATATAGGTAGTTCACTAGCACTTCTCAGCAGCATTGTGTAAATCATTCTTTCTGAAAGGCCTACACTACCTATTCTTGCTAACAGTTTTTCTATATCGACTTCTATTTTCATGTTTTTAATCTCCTAGTTTAAGCTACGTATTTGAGTATTAAACTTATTGCGGTGGCTGCTGTTAATACTGGTAGTAGGTTGTTGAAGCTTATCTTCTCTCTTCTAAGTTTTCTATCTATTTCGAAAAGTTTTTTAGCAGAACCTTTGCTGACCATGGCTCCTTCTTTCAACACTGTTTCTAAGTCTCTTCTAGCCCATGTGGGAAGGGGTGGTGTTTCAAGAATCAATGAAACATATGCTGAAACTAACGAGTTGTTCAAGTCTTTTATGGTTTCATAGTACTTTCTAATAGCTTTAACGATGTTTGCCACTAATGCGAAGTCGATTAGCGATTTAAATGATGTGCTTTTAGATGAAAGAACATAGAATATCTCGTATAGGGAGATGTCTTCAAGTTCTATTTTGGTTCTAGTATAGTCTGCTTGGTTAAGTAATGCAATGTATGGTATTGGCCCTATTGTTCTCGTAACATGTACTAGAGCTGAAGAATCCTTACCCGTAGACGATGTTAGAAACATTTTCAGACTTCTTTCAATACGGCTTTCATCTACGTTTCTCTTATACATTGTTAGAGCATGCGATGATGCTAATGCTATCATTGTTAAAACCAGTGTTGAATCGTAAAATACCATGTTTTTCGCAAGCCTACCTCCAATATTTTTTAGAGTATCTGAAAGCAGCATTCCTATGTTAGCTGTAGGTGCACCTATTTTACCTAAAGCTACTTTTTCTCCTAATTCAACTGCTTTATTTAGAGTATTGAACAGTTTAGGTCCAAGAGTAATATAGTCTATTAGTTCTCTTTCTTCAGAAAATCTATGCATACATCCGGGCTTAATGTATGCAATTCCACTTAGAATAAATGCTTCAATTATTTCACTTACAACCATGTTTCCCCACTTCCAAAATAAATATTAATCTCACACCAAAATAATGTTTTGAAATACTATATTAGAGGATAATCTATGGGAGATGGGTTTTCTGAAGAAGAAAGGGAAAAGGTAATATTCTATACTCCTCTCCATAGCCTGATATTTTTGGTTATGATTATTCTTGGATTATTCTTGTTTATGATAATGTTTTTCTGGTGGAGCTCGGTTTTCATTTTCCTATTTAGAACTTTGGGGTTTCGCTTTTCAGAAAGTGTACTGTTCGCTTTCACGGTCATAGTTTTTTCAGCTATTTTAAGTATGGTTAATATTCCTGTTTACAGAATGGTTAGAGAAATAGAAATACCTTCTATAAGATATGTTGTGTTTTTCGGAATACCGTACACTATACCCACATTTATAAGGAGACGTAGGGTTATGACAATAGCTGTTAATGTTGGTGGAGCCGTTATACCTGTTTTGCTTTCACTTCTTCTAATAATTAAAATTTTAACGTTCCCCAACTTCCAGCAGGTTTTATTTGCACTATTAGTTGCTATGACTGCTGTAACTACAATATCTTATGTTCTAGCTAAACCCGTTAGAGGAGTAGGTATTGTTATGCCTGCTTTCATACCTCCTTTAACGTCCGCTTTCGCTTCAGCATCTATAATTTCATTTCTAGCTCTTCCCCCAGTATCCGCTATACCCATAGCTTATATTGCTGGAACATTAGGCGTTCTTATAGGAGCAGATCTTTTACATTTAATTAAGGATTGGGAGAAGCTTTACGCACCTGTTGTAAGTATTGGTGGTGCAGGAACTTTTGACGGAATATACTTAAGCGGAATACTTTCTGTCATACTGTTACCATTGTTTATAGCTTAGTGTATTTCCTTTTACTTTAATTCTTCAAGACATTTTAAAATGCTTTCAAAATATTTCATAACGCTATTATATGTTGGCTTTCTTCTAACCTTAGCTAAATATGGTTTTGTTTGTTTACATTTATTCAAAGTTAGCTTAGCTATTTTCTCTATTCTTTTCCTACCTTCAGAATTTAGAGTATCGTTTGAGAAGAATTTCTCATAACCATTAGCACTTACTATTTCGTTTATTATTTTAAGTACTTCACTTACAAACTTGCTGGGCACGGAACATATCCTCTTTAACCAAAGAATTCTAAAAGACCCCATTTTATAGGGATAGTTGTTATCTTTTTTGTTGCTGGGAGTGAAACATTATATATTCTTGTTGAACCTAGCATCATAAATGTTTTCTTAGAGTTATGGGAATGTCCATGTATAACTATGTTCGGTTTTGTTTCTCTCAAAACTTTTTCCATTTTCGAAGAAGCCATTTCCGGCCAAGCATATCTAGGCTCTCCTACTAGAGTGGAATATGTTGGTGGGTAATGTATGAGAAGTATTGTTGTGTATTTTCTATTTTTACCTTCAACTATGAGTTCTCTTAGTTTTTCCATTCTTTCCTTATAGATATTCTCTATGTTGGGAATGTTTTTTCTCTGCCACCGTGTAGGCCTATCTAAAACCCCTTTGCTGCCTACAACCCATACTTTCACTTCGCCCAACTCGACTACCATATGTTCATCGCTGATCCATGTTACCTCAGTATACTTCTTCATAAGTAATGGTATAACATCATCAAATTCTTCGTTACCGAAACATGCGTAAATAGGTTTATCGGTGAATTTTCTAGTTACCTTCAGTACGTTAGAAAACTCGTACCATCTACCTTTAAATATCATATCGCCTGCGAAGAACAGTGCTTCTACTTTTGAAAAATCAAATTCTTTAAGGGCTTCCTCATACATTTTCAAGTATTTTGGCGAGTGAACATCTGCAACAGCAGCTATACTCGTAAACTAAACACCCCCCGTAAAGTTAATAATTCAGAAAACTATATAGTTCACGCTGAACTCCATAAAGCGACTATAGGTGAAGGAAGTGTCTTTAGGGTCTATAGCTGGAGCTTCCGCTATGGGTCATAGAGGATGGATTACAGCTAGATGTTATATTTGCTCTAAAAAACTTAATGTAGTAAAAGATACTGTATATTATTGTCCCAAATGTTTCAGTAAAGGACATAAAATACTTTACTGCGATGCTGACGCTAAAAGACTACATTACAGATGCCCATTTGATGGTTCAGAACTAAAACTTTACTAATGCGAGGATTTCTCTATTGCACCTAGTAGATGTTAATAATGTAAGAGAATTATGGATAGATAAATTCAGTAGAGCAATAATTTTACCTCTCACTTCAGGCATAATTCTAGTTTCAATGGACGTATATGTTAGAAAATGGTTTTTCCCTATAACAGATGAAATCGAAGTTAACGGTGAAAAACTAGTATATTATAAGCCAAAAACGCCTGACGAAGTAGGTTTAGGAAAGTTTAGCAGAATCATAGCAGGTATTGAACTTATAGGACATATAGTAGGGGATCTTAGCGAAACTATTTCGGCAAGAATATGGTTAAAAGATGTGAAAGAAGTAGATGCTGCTGTAAAAGAAATACATAAAGAACTAACCGCGTTTCTCAAGAAGAAGTTCGAGGAAAGCTCAGGTGGAGAAGGCTAAGATAAGTATAATCCTGCCTACAATAAATGAGAGAAGAAACCTTGAAAAACTCATACCTATGCTTCTAAATCTAAACCTGAACTTGGAAGTCATAGTTGTTGATGATGGAAGTACTGATGGAACAATAGAACTTATAAGAGATTTCATGAAGAAAAACCATAACATAAAACTTGTTTTAAGACCTAGAAAAATGGGTTTAGGATCAGCATACATAGATGGTTTTAAGGTTTCAAACGGAGACTTCATTATAACAATGGATGCTGATTTAAGCCATGATCCAAAGTACGTTCCTGAGCTTTTGAAAAAAGCTAATGTTAGCAAAGCAGACATTGTCTTAGGAAGCAGATATATCAGTGAAGGAAAGATTGTTGGATGGAAAATCCATAGGAAAATTATAAGTAAAACAGCCAATATGATTGCTAAATTCATTTTAGGGTTAAAAGTTAACGATGTTACAACAGGTTACAGACTTTACCGTAGAGAAGCATTTAAAAAAATAGTTTCACAGATTAAAGCAAAGGGCTACGAGTTTCAGGTTGAATCATTATATTTAGCTAAAATTTTAGGGTTAAAGATGGCAGAGCACCCTATAGTTTTCATAGATAGAGTTGCTGGTAAGTCAAAGTTAAAAATTGCTGATATTTTCAGTTTCCTAAAAACTGTTTTAAAGTTAAGGATTTCACGTTAGCTGTTCAGCGGAGTAACTCTTCTTCATTCTAGTCGAGACAGCCGTTCTGGTTCCCCGCTACTTTTGTTTCTCTTGTAGCGGAGTCTTCATTACGGCTGGGTGTCCTCCAAGCCCAACTACGGGAGCACCTTATCGCTGACTTCACTATTCGACTGCAATGTTCGGCACTCCCCTCATTGAACTTGGATTCACGGAGGCTCATACCCCTCGCCCTCCTCATCGGGGTCGATATCCACCAAACCCACGTATCCAGAAGTACTTAAATGTTATGGATACAACACTATATGTTACTGCCCTTTTCTCATCATCCAATAATTTCATATAGTAACTACTCTTCTATAAGGAGTTTTCTTAAAGAATAAGTTTAACTATTTTTAATAATGAGGTGAGGTGTTTTGAAGGCTGTAAAGGCAGGAATAATATATGTTGGAAAACCTGGTAAAATCGTTAAAAATGCATACGTTATATGGGAAAACAGTGTTCTTAAGGGAATATCTAAGAAAACACCTAAGGATGCGGAAATAATAGGGGAAAGTAAGAAATATGTCATTACTCCTGCTTTTATAGATGCGCATTGCCACATAGGTATGCATAGAGCAGGTGAACCGTCAGAAGAGGGTGAAGCAAACGAGAAACTTGACAGTATTTTACCGCATGTTGATGCTCTATATAGTATTTACATGGACGATGAAAGCTTTAAAGAATCCATAGAATGGGGTGTATTGTACTCATGTGTTTTACCTGGAAGCGGAAACATTATTGGTGGTAAAGGTGTTGTAATAAGAAATTATGCTAGAAACATAGAAGAAGCCTATATTAAACATGCAGGTGTTAAAGCAGCTTTAGGCTTTAATCCTAGAAGAACAACAGACTGGAAAGGTTCAAGACCATACACTAGAATGGGCAGCATAGGGATTTTCAGGAAATGGCTTATAAAAGCTAAAGATGCAATGAAGCTTATCAAAGAGGGTAAGAAGGTTGAAGAAGAATTTGACCCTGAACTAAGAATGCTGTTTCCAATAGTTAAAGGCGAAGAAGACCTAAGGGTTCATGTACATAAGGAAGATGACATTATGGGACTGCTTATGTTACGTAAGGAATTTGGCTTAAAAATAGTAATAGATCATGCATGTGATGTGCACAGTAAAGAAATTTTTGAAAGAATTAAGAAAGAAAACATACCTTTGGTTTACGGTCCAATAGATGCCTTCCCATATAAAACAGAGCTTAGACATGAAAGATGGAAAAATGTAAAATACCTTGTAGAAGTAAGACCGTTCTTCGGGCTTATGAGCGACCACCCAGTAGTTCTTCAGAGAAATCTGTACTTGCAGTTAAGGTTCTTCCTAAAATATGGTATGGGTAAGGAAGAAGCATTATCCATAATAACACTGAACAACGCTAAAATACTCAATATAGACAATAATCTTGGAAGCTTAGAGAAAGGTAAGTGGGCAAGCTTCATAGTATGGAACAATGATCCATTTGCACTTGGGTCATCTCCTAAACTAGTAGTAGCTGAAGGAAAAACAGTTTATAAGGAATAGTTTTTATTTTCAAATCAAATACCGCAAAGATAATATAGTTTTTATTTTTCTAAACAAATAATTTTGGTTGGCAGTTGTGCAGGGTGGTTTTCTAATAATGGAGGAACATATTAAGATAGATGAAATTAAGAAGTTTCTTGAAGAGAAAATTCAGGAGCTAAAAAAAGAGAAGGAAATATTAGAGTTAATACTTGGCCTTTTAGAATCAGGTGTCGTAAGCCCTAGAGGAACAATTAAGATAGAACCTAAGCCTGGAGAGAAAATAGTTCCGCTAAGGAGTTCTGATGGAACTTTACTTGCAGAAATGTATATTGGCAAGGATGAAATGAGAATAATACCTTTCGTTGAACTTTCAGTCGATATCCCCCCGTTTAGACAGTTCTTCATAGCTAGGGTTCTTGAAGGTATAAAGAAAAAGGATATTGACAGAATAGAGAGAGGAGAACTAGATACATCTAAAGCCTTCGACTATGAAATCATAGTAGATAGGGGGATTATTAAAGAAATTAGACTTAAAAACATATTCGATGAGAGAAGAAGAATGGATATTAAAAGCTCAGCTAAGTGGACTTTAGAAAAAATGCTTGAAAAAACTAGAAGAAAAAAACCTAGTCCAAGAAGCCGATAACAGCTTCAATGCTTTCAGCGTAAGCTTCTCCTAAGATGCTTGTGAATCGAGCGCGTTTGAAATTGGTTTCATTAATGCCCCAGTATCCAAACCATCTAAGTATTTCATCTTTAGCAGGTTTAAACATAACTTCAGTTACTCTACCAGTAAAGTATTTCCCTGCCGGATCTATGATAGCTATTGTTCCGTTTATATGTCTGACAACAGCAGCTGCATGGCCTTCCTCTCCCCATAGCACCTGAAGGACGTATACTTCATAGTCTTTTCTGTCTTCGAAATAGTTTTGAAGAATGCTTGCTGCAAGATATGCCATGTCTTCGCAGTCTCCTTCTTTACGTTTTAAAGTCTCTATAGGAGTTTGGTATACATTAGTAACCCATTCAACCTCTATAGTTATATTATATGAAGCATCTGTTATTGAAACGTTAAACATTTTTATGAAAGGATATACGCTGTCTTTAGAATATTTAATGTTTCTAACGATAAACCAGAAGATGCTGTATAGGTCGCTTCCTAAAGTCTCTTCATTAAATTTATGCCCTACAACGCTCATGACTGTTGCTTCAACATCATCAGGTCTTATGAGGTTTTTTCCACCATAAACTCTTTCATTTATTTTACTAGCTAATTCTTCAAGTTTCTGCTGAAAAGCAACAGTTGATATTGTTTTGAACTGAAGAAATGTGGTTTCGTATTCCTTAAGTTTTTCTAGGAGGCTTTCATATTCGTTACGTAGGTTAGTAGCATTCGTAAGGCAGACCTCGTATTTTATTTTTAGACTTTCCAGTTCTCTACTTTTCTCCATTAGCATTTCAACTTGTTTCTTAAGTTTTAAATTCTCAAGGTATGTCATATAGAAGAGTGTTGAAAGAACAGCTATGACTAAAAGTAGCGATAATGCTATAATTATAGATACCTTCTCCGTGAATACCACCCCATAATGTTTTAGGAAACCCTCAGCGTAACTCGTGATTAATCATTAACTCATACTTGCCGGGTAATCATCACAGGGCTCTACTTTACTTATGTACACCCTAAGCGTTTAAGTTTATTCCTCTCCTAACATATACTTAGGGGAGCGATTGTGTCTGCGGTTACAAGTGATTTAGAGTTTAAAGTGCTAGTTGAAATATTTGCGAAGCTTGAATTGACAACTAAACGTACTGAAATGACCGCTTTACTGGTTCAGCTTTTTAGAAAAACCCCTGCTGAAGTTATAGACAAAGTAGTTTACCTTATGCAGGGTAAGCTTTACCCAGACTGGATGGGAATGCCTGAATTAGGTATAGGTGAAAGACTTATAATAAGAGCCATATCTATGGCTACAGGGTTTTCAGACAGTGCCGTTGAAAAGGAATTTAAGAGACTTGGAGATCTAGGTAAAGCAGCTGAAATACTGAAAGCTAAGAAAAGGCAAGCAGCTCTAACAGCATTTTTCGGCATAGGTGTGGTTAAGCCACTTACAGTAACCAGAGTATACAGTACGCTTGATAAAATAGCTAAAACCTCAGGACCGGGCTCCATAGACCTTAAAGTTAAGCTCTTAGGAGGTCTTTTACAGGATGCTACGGCTGAGGAAGCTAAGTACCTAGTTAGAATTGTTGAGGGAAGGTTAAGGCTAGGTGTTGCTGAAGCAACAATGATGGATGCTTTAGCAATAGTTTACGGTAAAACAAAACTAGCTAGACCTGTTATTGAAAGAGCATATAATCTATGTAGCGATTTAGGCTATGTTGCAAAAGTTTTAGCTGAGAAAGGTGTTGAAGCATTAAAAACGATGACCGTTACTGTTGGAAGACCTATTAGACCTATGCTTGCTGAAAGACTTAGTTCGCCAAGAGAGATAATCATGAAAACTGGGGGTAAGGTTTTAGCGGAATACAAATACGATGGTGAAAGAGCTCAAATACATAAGAAAGGAGATAGAATATGGATTTTCTCTAGAAGACTAGAAAACATTACCCACCAATACCCTGATGTTCAAGATTTTGCTAGAAAACATATTAAAGCAAACGAGGCAATTGTAGAAGGAGAAATAGTATGTATAGATCCTGACACTGGTGAGTTAAGACCATTCCAGGAGCTCATGAGAAGAAGAAGGAAACATGATATACATGTAGCTATGAAGGAATATCCTGTTTCAGTATTTCTCTTCGACCTACTATATGCTGACGGTATAGACTATACTCAGAAACCTATTATTGAAAGAAGAGAGAAACTTAAAAGCATTATTGAGGAATCCGATAGGTTCAGACTTGCAGAAGCCATTGTAACAGATAACCCTGATGAAATAGAAGAATTCTTCTTAAAAGCTATAGAAAGCGGTTGCGAAGGTATAGTTGCTAAAGCAATACATCAAAACGCAATATACCAGGCAGGTGCTAGAGGCTGGCTTTGGATAAAATATAAGAGAGACTATAAGAGCGAAATGATGGATACTGTAGACCTTGTAGCTGTCGGAGCATTTCACGGTAAAGGTAGAAGAGCAGGAACCTATGGAGCACTACTTATGGCAGCATACGATCCCGAAGCAGACATGTTTAGAACAGTATGTAAAGTTGGTAGCGGGTTCACAGATGAAGTCCTAGAGAAACTTCCTGAAATGTTTAAAGACCTAATTATAGATCATAAACATCCGCGTGTGGATTCTAAAATGGAAGCTGATATATGGTTTGTACCTCAAATAGTTGCTGAAGTAATAGGTGCTGAAATAACATTATCGCCAATACATACATGTTACTGGGGCAAAGTAAAGCCAGGTGCCGGGTTAGCAATTAGGTTTCCAAGATTCATAAGATGGAGGCCTGATAAAGGACCGGAAGATGCCACAACAGTTCATGAAATATTGGAAATGTATAAAAAACAGCTTAGAAGAGTAGAAGAAGCGGCAAGACCGCCATAAGATGGCTCTACTTAGCTATAAACAGTATGCAACCGCTGCATAACAACAGTAATGCAGTTTAATAGCTAATACTATAGAATTAGAATATATTCTCAACAATAGTTTCTACCATAGGTGGTTATGAATGTTCATAATAATGCTGGGTACTGCTGGTTCAGGTAAAACAAGTTTAACAAAAGTATATAGTGAATGGCTTAGAAATCAAGGATATAATGTCGCCATAGTGAATCTTGACCCTGGAGCCAAAGTGGTACCATATAGTCCGGATTTTGATATACGTAGTCTTTTCACAGTTGAAGAACTTATGGTTAAATATGGTTTAGGACCTAACGGCGCATTTATGAAAGCAAGCGACATGATCCTCGAATACTCGGATAAAATATTAAGTCACAGCGTTTTTACTAAACCCGAATATGAATTTGTAATCATAGATACTCCAGGTCAAATGGAGGTTTTTGTTTATAGGAAAAGCGGACACTACTTCATATCCAAACTTAAAAAACTAGGACCCACGGTTGGAGTGTTTATTGTTGATGGAGAAACAATGTCCACCCCCATAGACCTTGTAGTTGCGTGGACAACATCAATACTTATACAGCTAAGATTAGACATAAGCGTTGTTCCAATAGTTAATAAAGCTGATTTAATTAAAAACGTGGAAACAGTAAAGCTAATAGTTGAAGACATAGATAGCTTCAAAGAACTTATAATGAAAAGTAAGGAAGGATTAATATCTGAAACAGCCATGTATTTAGCAAGCATAGTTAAAGAGTTCAGCCAATCTATGAGACCGGTAATAGTTTCTGCAAAAACCAGCAAAGGTATAGAGGAACTACATTACCTAATACATGAAGCATTCTGTGTATGCGGGGATTTATCGTAAATAACGTAGCTTTTATCAAATAAGCCGAAAACATGGATGTCTTCAGGGTCAACATTTTTCAAAATAAGTTCCTCAATAGCATCCTCCATAACACTTCGTTTAACAAGGAAAAACATGTTCTCACCAATACATGAGGAAATTTCAGCATATTTCCCTGAAATATGTTTGAAAAAGTTTACAGTACATTGCTTACATGAATAGTTGTATGATAACTTCTTGAATTCTAAAGATAAATTAGCGTTTATGTTTAAGGGAGGTATGCGATTTATTTGCTCCTTAATTACGGATATGAGAACAAAGTCCCCTACATTATACTTTGTCTTAACTATACTCTGCGGTTTTGCAGCTACAGTTCCATTAACACCATAGAGGTCTAGAAACGGATTATTGCAGTCAATGTCCTTGTTAAACACTATTTTTTCTAAATATTTCCTTGCAACATCGAGTAGCGGAGGTTTCTTAAGCTCTACATATGTATAGATAACTTTGTCTTTATAAGTTAAGGTAAATATGGCTTCGTTACAGTGTTTTATTTCTAAACTGTTTACAGCAACTAGTCCACGGTAGATTCTTAAAGCTCCTAATATTTTGTTTTCAAAGTTGAAAAATGGTATTAGAAATGGTATAAATACTGTTTTCAACCGTGACACTTCTTTAGTTCTTCAAATAGGTCCCTTTTAACTATTTCGCCTTTAGGTGTTTTTTCACAGAATATTGCTGCTTCAAACCTGTAAACCTTAACATCGCTTAGCAGCCAGGAATCAGGCGGTAGACCTGCTTTCATACATGTTTCCGCTAAGAATGTTTCTACATCCCACTTATACTCTACAGGAACTTGGGGTAGTAATAATCCTTTAAACCAGCCGTACTCTACTATTAATCCGTCTCTACCTATAACAATGAGTTTAGGTAATTCCGCTCTATTCTTAACCTTTAACTCCTCAGGTTTAGAGAGAACGGAAACCTCAAAAACAACATTATCTAGCTCCTTAAACTTCATAGGTGGAAAACGTGGATCCTCTACTGCGGCTGATACTGCTGAGTCTATTAATGCTTCTACTAGTGGCTTTATAGGGTAAGGGTAGCCTATACAGCCTCTAAGTTCTTTAAACATCCTGGTACCTGTATATCCTATGCGTTCTATGGTAACGAAAACACCTAATTTCTCATAGTATTTTGAATCTAGGTTTTGAGGGGGAACTATTTTAACTCCTGTTTTAAGATATGTTTCAACAGTTCTCCTAGCTAAACTCACAAGGTATTTACCGTCTTCTAAAGTAAAATCACTTAGTGAAACCATTTTTTCACAGCTCATACGTTACTCTTTCTCTAACCTCTCTTAATATTTTATTCATAGTTATCCAGTGTTTACCTTTCCAGTAAACTTTACCGCAAGTAGTACACATCCAAAAATCTTCATGTAGTTCAGCTACTTTTTCAGGTACCTTATCAACTATTTTCTCTTTAGAAACCTTCATTAAAATACCATTGCATATTGGGCAACGGGATCTTTCAGGGTTTAGTTCTAAATTTATTTTTAACTTAGAAGCTAAAGTTGCTAATTTTTCTTGAATAGACTCGTTTTCTAAGTACATTGACTTTAAACCGTGTTTTAACGCCTTCCTATGTAAGCTTAAATCTCTTGTTAATACTATTCTCTCTTCCTTGAAAGCTAATTCTAAAATCTCTTTGTCACTGTAATCTTTAGAGTATAATGTATCATATCCTAGCATTCTAAGCCATCGGGCTAAACTACCTAACATAGTGTCTGCAATAAATTTCAAATTTTTATTCATAGTTTAAAATACACCAGCATGCATAGTAATTCATCTTTTAAGTGCTAATGCATACATTACATCTCTCTCAGTAAGTATTCCCATAAGCTTATTATTTTCCGTAACCAGAACTGATCCTACATTGTGCTGTATCATTTTATTTACTGCTTCACCTACGTCAATATGTGGTTTTACAGTTACTATTTTACTTATTGAAGCTGCAGTTACAGGCGCACTTAGTGCTTCTTCAATGTTTCCGGAAATAACATATTCGAACACTTTGTTTGTTCCAAAGAATCTAACTATGCTTCTAGCCGTTATCATACCTTTAACGTATCTTTGATCATCCACTATGGGAAGTCTCCTAAACCCCATTTTAATTATAGTTTTTGCTGCTTCTCTTATTGAAGAGTCTTGAGAAATGGTGATAACATTTTTTGTCATAAGTTCAGAAACTTTAAGCCCTATGGTTTTTTCTCGAAGATAGTTTACAATATCTCTTTCAGTTACAATACCTTGTATCTTTAATGTTTCTTCTTCAACTATAGGTACGGCACCTACACCATATTTAACCATTAATTCTATAACATATGCTAGGTCATCAGCTATGGTTACATATATTGGGTTCTTATTCATAATGGACTTCACTGGTTCGTTTAATGCCTTATATATGTTGCCTCCATGCCTGTTTAAAATTATGTTAAAGTATTCTCCACCACCAAAGTAGTTTACGATATCTGTTGCAGTTATAATGCCTTTAAGAGTGCCTGTAGGTGTTGTTACGGGGAGTCTTCTAAAACCTTTATATGTCATTGTTTTAACTGCTTCACCTATAGGCTTAATATGGGTAATTGTTACTACAGGTCTTTTAATTATTATTGAAAGCTCTCCTGGCTTTTCATAAATTCTAGAGGAAAAATTTGGTTTACCATTGCTTCTTAAATACCTTAAACCTTCAGGTCTTACGCGTTTAGGAGGTGTAAATCGGAAACTCATGATTTTAAGCCCTTTTACAGGTATTTTATATAGGCTTTAACTACGTCTTCTCTGTCAATAATACCTAAGAGCTTATCTTTATTGTTAACTACAACTATTCTGCCAATGTTTCTTTTAACCATGAGTTTAGCTACTTCTTTTAAAGACGTATCTGGTTTTACCTTGCATACATTTGTATTCATAATATCTAATGCTTTAACACCACGGTGTCCTTTAGAACGTTCTGATTCTAAAAGTATTCTAGCTGCACCTGCTTTAAGAAGATCATGCTGTGTTACAATACCTACAACCTTACCTTTATCGTTAATTACCGGTAACCCTGAGTACCTATGTTTAAGCATTTTACGCAGTATTGAAGAAACATCTTCACCTTTACGCGCAGTCACCACGTTTGTCGACATGAAGTCTTTCACAGGTAATTTGTTTACATCAACATTTTTAACATAAAATTCTCTAATTATGTTTTCTAAACCAAATAGTCCAATGAATCTATTGTCTTCTGAAACTACTGGAGCATACCATATATCGGCTTTTAACATTTCTTCAACAGCTTTCCTTAAACTATAATTGGCTTTTAAAATCGTTTTAGGTTCTTCCATAATATCTCTTACTAACAAATTAGACTTAGACGATGTTACTGTTAAAATGTTTAATCTTGAAACAATACCTATTAACCTGCCGTTTTCAACTACTGGAAGAACTCTTAGCCCATAATCCCTAATAATAGCTCTGGCTTTAGTTGCTAAATCTGTTGAAGAAATTGTTGGAACCTCTACTGTAGTGTATTTTAGAATATTCAAACTAGGCATCCTCGACATATAGTATTCTTACTGCGTTAGATAAAGGAATTCCTAACGATTTCAGCTAAAAACTACCTTTCCTAACCATCATTAACTCGATATATTCGGGTGCTACTGTTAAAATATCTCTATCTGAAACAACACCTACAAGACCATTAACGTCAATAACGGGTAAGTGTCTAATATCTTTACGTGACATTAACTTAGCAGCTTCAAGTATGGGAGTATTTGGACTTACATAGGTTAGGGGAGAAGACATAACATCTCTAACTTTAGTTTTGAAGGGGTCTTTTGCTTTAGCTAAAACTTTCTCTACAAGGTCTCTTCTAGTAACTATACCTACGGGTTTACCTTTTCTATCTGTAACAATTACACAACCTATTTTATTTTCAGCCATTACCTTAGCTGCTCTAATAACGGATTCTTCAACATCTATAGTTATCGGTGGGCTGCTCATTATCTCTTTCACGGTGATGACTTCTTCGCTCATAGAAATACACCAAGTAATTATCCTCTGTTATCCGTGTATCTACTCACTTTATATTAATAATTGTTTTTCCTACAACAGAAGGCCCCGGTATCCTTAAAGCTATTTCTTCCATAGATATAGTTTTAAACAGAGGCTCTAATTCCTTAGGAGCTTTCTTAATGAAAATGTTTTTTATCTCACCAGCTAATTTATGTGAACTAATATGTCCAGGCTTCAATATAACGTAGGCTAAAGCCTTTTTCTTAACGTGTTCTTCAGAACCAACTATAATTCTAAGTGATTCGTTTACTTTTTCAACACCTAATGCAAGAACTAAGGGGACATTTCTAATATAGTTGCGTTTCCCATATATCATAAATGCTCCTTTAGGAAGATATTCTCCGGGAGGAGGTTTTTTAGAAACCTGCTTACCCCAAACCCAGTATACGTCAACTGCTCCTAATCCTTCCTTCCACGCTCTAGAATACGCTGCTGCTATTAGAGCTGCTTCTCTTATAACATCTTCCGGAGCAGGGCCCTTAGATTTAATAATTACTGCTGGTGCCCCATGTATTTCAGCATGTATGAATATATCATTTGCTTCCAAATACTTTTTAACAATACTTTCATTCTGTTCAGCGTTTCTTCCACCTATGATTAAATATTCTCCCTTTATTATCCAGTGGTATTTTTCATACCACTCTTTCTTTCTAACTTTAGCTTTTTCTTCAACCTTAGCGTATTCTACTTCACGTTCTAGTTTCTCTATTTTTTCTCTAAGCTCTCTAATTTTCTCCTCAATTTTACTGACTTTTCTTTGCAGTTCTCTAGCTTTTTCAAAACATTTTGACGCATTTTCATAAGCACTTTTTCTAATACTTACTTTAACGGCTTTACCTTCTATTTCTACTTCAACTATGCCTTCCTTTCTGTTAAAACCTAGTATTCTAATACTTGGTTCCTTTACTTCCATAGAGCATATTTTTATAGCTTCTTCGCCTTTTCTTCTAACATCTCTTCTTCTAAAACACTCAATAATTTTGTTTATTGGATCTATGTTCTTTAAAATTAAATTACCTGCTTGTTTTAGGTTTACGGCTTCTCTGCTGTATTTTTCTTTAAGTTCTTTTGCCTTCTCTAACGAATGCTCTAACTTCTTTATTTCCCGTTCTTTAGCTTTAGCTACTTTAGTTGCAGCCTCTCTTTTTACTTTCTCTGTGAAGAATAGGTCGAGGGCTTCGTTAAAATCACTGAACATTTTTAAAGAATATTTTTCAGCTAAATATGTAGGTTTAAAAGGCAATGCTGTAACTAATTCTGTGTTTTTTGAAACCACATAGCCTAAGCCTTCTTTTGCTTCATCAATAATTTCCCTTATAATTCTAACGATCTTCTCGTACGTGTTAAAGGGTATTTCTTTTGGAGGAGTATGCTTATCGATTTTCATTCTAAAACATGTTTCTTCAGCTAATTCACCAGGTAAACCTAGTCCTCTAACAAGCCCCCTAATAACATCTTTACCTTTAAGAACAGCTTTACTTACTTCCTCAACATCGGCTTTTAAAGGATTAACGCTTAGTGATGGAGGTGGTTTATACTCTTTACCTCTCCTAATAACTCTATCTTTAAGTTCTAAAGTTTTAGTAGTATGTAGAATAACGTTATTTTCATCAGTTAAAACAATTACTCCTCTAGGTAGCAGTTCCACATATAAGTGATATTTCCGCTTAGGCGATGCTATGGTAATTTTAACTATTCTCTCCCAGCCGATAAGTTCTACACTCTCTATAATTAGTCTCCTTAAGTGTTTTCTTAATGCTGAACATAGAGATGTTATTTTACGTTCTTTAGGTATAGTATATTTTGTTAAGTGAATTCTTCTCCCAGCTTCCATAATCAATAATGGATTATAGCTTAAATGTTTGCAGTATAGTTTAAAGACAATAGTGTTTACGTTTAAGTGATAAATGTTGTTAATATAGCATTTTTCAATAAGCTTACCTGTTCTACCTACCCAAGCATATACATCTACTATGCTCATTGAGTTCTTCATTAAGTCTTTAACCTCTCCAATTCGTCAACAACTATGCCCTTTAGAAGATATTTCAAAAGTTTATCGCTTATAAGAGGCTTACCTTTAACCATAGGATATTTGTATGGCAAATATATTTCATGCTCTATGTAACCTATTTTCCGTTTAATCCTCAGCCCGTGAATATATTTGAGTTCTTGGAAATTTATGCCTTTAGAAACCATGTATGCTACATATATTGAACCGTCTATTGTTAATTGTTCCTTACCTAAATTTCTAACAATAACGTTCCTTAGTGATTTTAAATGTTTAGTTATGTACTCGTATGTTCTTCCTTTAGGTGGAAAATCTCCTAATATACCTCCTATAACCAAAATTATTCTTTCGTTTTCAAAGTCTTCAGGTTTTAAAGGCTTTTCAGCTTTTAAATCTAAGACTATTATTTTATGGTCTTTAAACAGTGTTTTAGCTAATGTTTTTATGCTTTCCCTTTTAACGTTAGCTACTTTGCTTAACCTTTTTCTTTCATTTTCTCTCTTAACATTAGTTATCAATAAGTTGTTTTTTCCAACTATTTTAGATGAGTTTTCATATTCAAAATATATCCATGGAGAAAGTTCTTCTAAATGCTCTATTAGGAACAATACCTTTACCATGTTATGTTCTAACTCGTCTCTTTTCTTAACATTATTTTTCAATTGAAACAGTATATGTCTTTATTTTCTTCTAAGCCTGGAGTAAGTTATCGCCATTAAATAAGCTATTGAAGCTAATATACCTATAGTGCCGCTTGCCGGTATGTTTACTGTGAATGTTAATGTTAAGCCTATTATTCCTGAAAATAGGGCTATTGCTAAAGTAATAAGCGGTATTTGGCTTGTTTTCTTAGCTATTTCGTTTGCAGCGGCTGCTGGCGCTATGATAAAAGCATATACTAAAATTGCTCCTAAAGCTTTGGTCGTAACTATAACACCTATTGCTGCTAATAATATGCTTAAATAATGGTAGAATTTAACTTTAATACCTAAAGCTTCAGCGCTTTCTATATCGAAAGCTATGTACAATAATTCCCTACGGAATAGTATGTAAAAGAATCCTACAAGTATAGCTAAAGAACCTAAGAATAATAAGTCATCAACTGTTAGAAGTAATATATCACCTACAAGATAGCCCCAAACTTTAGGCATATCTTCCGATCTAATGTAGCCTAAGAACACAACTGCAAGAGCCATGCTCATAGCAAGTGAAACACCTATAGCAGCTTCCATTTGTTCTCTTGAACCACGTAACCCAGCATAGGCTGTTATTAGTGCACTAACTACTCCAAAAAGAAAAGCGCCGTAGAGAGGTTCAAACCATATAATACCTAGTGTTTGTAAAAGTACCCCGAAAGCTGCACCGCCTAAAGCTGCATGAGCAACTTCTGCTGATAGAAAAGTTATTCCTCTGCTCGTTAAAATATGGCCTATAGCTGCTGAAACAAAAGATGCAATTATAATCCCTATTAAAGCGTTAACTATGAATGGTGAACCCATAATTTCTAAAAACATTACATCACCTGTGAACATCACCTATTATTGCAAAACATACCCCGCCATATGCAAACACTCTTACTCTGCCACCATAAACCTTGGATAATATGTCTTCCTTTAGAACTTCTTCAGGTGTCCCTATAGCGTAGATTTTTCTAAATAAAAGAGCAACACGGTCAACATATTCTACTACAGGGTTTAAATCATGGGTAACCATCAAAATGCTTACTTTATGTTTTCTATTTAGCTCATTTAAAAAAGCAGATATTTCAGCCTGACTTCTAACATCAACACCTGTAAGTGGTTCATCGAGAAGTAGAAGTTTAGGCTTACTTACAAGCGCTCTAGCAATTAAAACTCTTCTCTGCTGCCCTCCTGAAAGCTCTAGGAAATCCCTGTTCCAAAGCTCTTCAAGACCAACTATTTTTAAAGCTTCTAAAGCACTGTTAACATCTTTTTCAGAAGGTATTCTTGGAGGATATTTTCTAGCTAAAGCACCCATAAGAACCACTTCTCCAACAGTAAGTCTTACTGCTTTAGAAAGCATAACCTTTTGTGGAACATAGCCTATAAGATGTCTAACCTTATCGCCTTCATGGAATGGATTGTAACCGTAAACTTCAACCTTGCCTCTTACAGGCTTAATCAAACCTAATATTGCTTTTAGAAGAGTGGTTTTGCCTGCGCCGTTAGGCCCCATTATTGCTAAAAATTCTCCATCTAGCATTTCCAAATTCACATTCTCAATAGCAACAACATCATTGTATGTTATGGTCAAATCTTCTATTTTAACAGCATACTTTTGCATAATCAATCACCTATATTTACTTTTAATATAAAGCAAGTAGCTTTCAATAATAACTATCATAGCTAATGATGCAAGTAACATGTAGATTGTTGATGGGAATTCTATGTTAAAGCCCTGTTCAGAAGCCTTCTCCATACTATTCGAATATGCCCCTACAATTACACCCACGTTATATGTTAGGAGATCAGTGTAGGATAGTTCTTTAACACCAATAAGCCTTACATACGCTATTGGAGTTTCAGTTTCCTTACAAAGTTTTTCTATAAACTTACCAACATTAAGCATTCTGGAAACGTCCGAAGCTACCATTATCTTTGCTTCTCTACTTTCAAGCTTACTTTTTATTTCAGAAAGCTCAGCACCACTAGCGAAAACTCCTTCCCCTTTACTAAGCATGCCAATTACTTTTAAGTCTAAAGTGTCAGCAATATATTGTTCGCCGGGGAATGTTATCACTATCCCAACGTCTTTCATACCATAAAATTCTATGATTTTACTAATGTATTGTTTAACATTTTCTACGCGTTTCTCAAAAACACTTAGCTTTTCATAGTATTTTTCCGAGTTTATAGGATCTATTTCCGACAATTTATCAACAAATGCTTTAGCTATGGCTAAGGCGTTATCTGGGTGAAGCCAGTATGCGTGTAGATTTCTTCTACCATCAGGCAGTTTTAAAATTCTTAGTTTATAGTTTCCAAAGTAATTTTCACTATTTATTTGAAGTACAGGTATTTGAGGAAGTAACTCGTTTAATTTTTCTTCAAAAACTAAATGTCCTGTAAAAATGAACAAATCAGCATTTCTAGCTTTCTCCACTACCTCGGGGGAAACTTGGTAACTATGGGGCTCTGCACCTTCAGGAATTAATGTTACTACTTCAACATTATCTATTGATATTTCTCTAATAATGGATGCTAAAGAATCTACAGAAACCATTACAATAATCTTACGTTCTTGAGCAATTAGAGTAGTCGGTATCGTACTTAGTATTAACACTCCTACTAGTAACAGAATAAATAACAACCTTACTTTCAATGCAGCATACCCAGAGTTAGGTAGTACCTAATTTATTTTTAAAACTTACCATTGAGGAATTTCTTTCCCATGTGGGCAGAATTTTGGCATTCCAAGGTTCACGTATATTTTATCTACTAACTTATCATCTATTTCTACATCAATTTTCTCTATGCATTGGCAGATTTCTTCTAAAGGAAGTCTCGTTGAATTAAAGAACAATATTTCAAGGATTCTATGTTTTCTCAAAATTCTTCTTACTATCCTTACACCTTCACCGGTTAATCTTACACCTTTTCTCTTAACGAAATCTACTAAGCCTTTATTGTGCAGTTTTTGAAGAGCCTCAACAGCTGTAGGTGGAGATACATTAAGTGCTTTAGCTATTTTTGTTGTTCCTATTCTTTTACCTCCATAAGCTTCTACTTCATAAAGGTACGTTAAGTACTTTCTTTCCCCTTTCGTTACTTTAACTCCCAATTTTTAGCCCTATGATTTATTTTTCACTTAAACTTTTCAGTTTTTCGGTATAACCTAACTCTGCTAATGGTAGAGTATTTAGGTTACTTTAGAGCATATTTTGTCTTGTGAGAATCTGTGGCCAATATTGTTGTCCACGAAAAACCTGACTTAGATAGAGCTAGGGAAGCTATTAGGAATGCTCTTTCAAGGAGAAAAAACATTTACATTTTGGCTAATTGTAGTGTAGATTATTTCGGCAGATCTTCTTCACATTTAGATTTTGGAGAAAGACTCATCATTATAAAGTCTGATGGAGCTGTTTTAATACATAGACCTACAGGACATTCTCCGGTAAATTGGCAACCTGAAACATCATATATTGGTGTAGATTATGATAGTGAAGAAGGCATGTTAGTGTTAAAAGCTTTAAGAACTAAACCTAGAGAACTAGTTACAGTAAAGCTAAGCGATGTGTTCTTAATTGTTGAAGCTGAACTACATGATCCCGGAGCATTTTACATGCACATATCTGAGAAAGAGATCAGAGATATTTTAGCTGCAAATCCTAAACTTTTAGGTGAAAACTTTACTACAATAGATATAGAAAAAAAGGTAGAACCCGGGTTTATAGACCTATATTTAAAAGATGAGAAAGGTAATGTAGTTGTCATTGAAATTAAAAGATTAACTGCTAGAGTTGATGCAGTTAGACAACTTAAAAAATACATGGACTCTCTAAAAAATTACATGAGAACTGAGAAAATAAGAGGCATCATAGCTGCTCCATCAATAACGAAGAAAGCTTATGAACTATTACTTAAAGAGAAACTGGAATTCAAACAAATCAATATAGAGGCTTTGGCTAAACATGTTAGTAAAGAGGGGAAGAAAAGCCTTTTCGACTATTTTAAAGCAGTTTGAACATAAAAGAGAAGTTATGAGAAAGTATGATATAACTTCTAAAGGCTACGATGAACTCTATGGAGATGAACAACTAGACAAATACCGCTTAGCTTTTAAAAACATTAACGATGTAGGTAAGACTGTACTAGATGTAGGATGTGGAACAGGGCTTCTTTACAGTTTCATAAATAGCAAAAAACAGCAGTTTAGAAGCACGGGAATGTACATTGGCATAGATATAAGCTACGGTATGCTTGAAAAAGCTAAACCTAAGATAGATCAGGGAACTATTTTAGCAGAACTTATACGTGCCGATGCTGATTTTCTACCATTCCGTAGCAAAGTATTTGATAGTGTATTTGCCTTTACGCTTCTCCAAAACATGCCTAACCCCAATGTAACATGCTATGAACTCTTAAGGGTTCTTAAAGATAAGGGATTACTAATTCTATCCATACCTAAGAGCACAAATGTAAACATAGATTTACAAGTGGAAAAAATAGAGAAAGCCAAAATAAAAGATACCATATTACTCCTTAAATTAAACAATAGATTCACCACCTAAACTTTTAAATACTCCGATTAAATTGGATTTTCAAGTAGATACTAGAAAAATTTAGGGGCTGATTTTTAGGAGGTTTAGAATGAAAGCGCTTGATAGTCCACTAAAATACTTAAGAAACGCTATTAACAACACTGTTTTAGTAAGGCTTAAAGATGGCTCAGAATACGTTGGAAGATTAGAGCTATGCGATAACACTATGAACTTGCTTTTAAGCGATTGCATCGAAGTAAGAGAAGGTTCACGGCAACCAATAGCTAAATATGGTAAGGTTCTCGTAAGAGGAAGCAATATTTTATTTATAAGTACTGATTATAAGCCAGAATGATAAAGAGCCTGAGCTTCTAATCTGAGCAAATACGATATTAGATTATCAAATATTACTCTTAGTAATATTTCTATTTAGAGTTTTTACTAAAATTTTTTAAACACTGAAATTTACATTAACGCGGGGTTTAGTATGAAGAACATATTTATAGAGTATGAGAGGAGAAAAGCTACATCGGAACTTAATATAGAGTTTGTTGAGAGAAAAGGTTTAGGGCATCCCGATTACATAGCTGATGCTTCATCTGAGGAATCAAGCCGTAGGCTCTCAAGATATTACCTTGAAAGGTTTGGTGTTATACTTCATCATAACTTAGATAAAACACTGCTTGTTGGAGGCCAGGCTAATCCCGTCTTTGGTGGCGGTGATTTACTTCACCCTATTTACATTATAGTTTCTGGTAGGGCAACAACAGAAGTGATAAGAGAAGGCAAGATAGAGCCTGTTCCAGTAGGTAGAATTGTTGTTGAAGCTGTTAAGGATTGGATTGAAAGGAACTTTAGGTTTTTAGACCCTGAAAGACATGTTATTGTAGATTATAGAATAGGTAAAGGTTCCGTAGATTTGGTTAAGATATTTGAGCTCGGAAAGAAAGTTCCATTAGCAAATGATACTTCAGTTGGTGTTGCCTTCGCTCCATTAACTCCTCTTGAAAACCTAGTATTGAATGTTGAGAGATACTTGAATTCTAAAGAACTTAAAAAGAAAATACCTGAAGTTGGAGAAGACGTTAAAGTTATGGGTTTACGTAAAGGTAAGAACATAGAGTTAACAGTTGCAGCAGCAATGATATCGCACTTAATTCCCGACCTTAACCATTATCTTTCGGTGAAAGAACAGGTAATTGAAGAAATATATAATTTAGCTTCAAAACTTGTACCCGAATTCAATGTTAAAGTTTATCTTAATGCTGCAGATAAACCTGAGAAAGGCATAGTCTACTTAACAGTTACAGGAACATCAGCAGAACACGGTGATGATGGAACTACAGGCAGAGGCAACAGGGTAAACGGGTTAATTACACCTAACAGACCTATGTCTTTAGAAGCAGCTGCAGGAAAAAACCCTGTTAGCCATGTAGGTAAAATATACAACGTTCTAGCTAAAAAGATAGCAATCAAAATAGCTAATAAAATAGATGAAGTTAAGGAAGTTTATGTTGAAATACTTAGCCAAATAGGGAGACCAATAACAGACCCCTGGATAGCAAGTGTTAGAGTTATAGGCGACTTTGAAGTTTTACCAGCAAATGTAAAACATGAAATTTACAGTATAGTGGAAGAAGAGTTAAATAAAACACCATTACTTACCAAGCTACTACTTAAGGAAGAAACCTTTGTTTTTTAATTAAACTATTTTGTTTCTCCAGATCATTTCTCCCAATAGAAACCAAAATCTAAGAAACTAATTCTGTTTTAAATAAAGAATTTCTCAACTCAGTATTGATCAAAATCACGCCTTAAGCTACTTTGAACTACCCCCATCTTTCCATTCTATATCTCATTATTAGGTCTTCCAGTTCTACTTTCTTTTTTGCCTTAAGCTTTTCCTCAAGCTCCTTCTTTTTCTCCTCAACCATTTTAACCAGGTTTTGACTGTAAAGTACTATGTTGTCAAATGGTATTATAACATGCTCTCTTACATTATTAATGCTAATTACAGGTATTCCATGTTCTTCAACAGCTTTAGTAAACTCTTCAGTAGGATTCTCAGTCAGTATGGAAAGTACGTTTGCTTCTACAAGCTTCAATATAGCTTCTTTCTGGGCAAAAGTTGGGTTAAGTATATGTATTACACTGTTTTTCTCTATTTGACCATATTCTCTTTCAGCCTTAGAAACGGAAGTTGTGGTTAAAGTAGTAATAGGTATAGCTATTTTATAATTCTGTTTAGCTACTTCAACTATCATAGTTTTTAAGTCGGCTATTTCCTGTTTTAGCTTAAGATTCTCTTGCTCGTATTTTTTAAGTTCTTCACTAAGTCTCCTGACTTCTTCAGTTAAAGTTTGTATTTCTCTTATAGCTCTAACCTGTATATTCGTTTGCCTATGATATAGTTCTAGTTTCTTTTTAAGATCCAATATTTCTTTATGTGCTTCACTAAGCTTTTCTTTTAGCTGTGCTTTCTCTTTTTCAAGTTTTTTAATTTCTCTTAGAAGAGACTCGCTTACTTGAGGTATTTTCACTATTTTTTCTTCTACTCTTCTTTCCTCCGTTTTTGCCCTTAACTCAGCTGTTAGCTTACGAAATATTTCCTTCTCTACTGCTTGCGTTATGCTTAAACCTTTAATTACGTCTGCTTTTATTTTATCTACGTCTACGTCTAATTCCATTTTACTGACATAGTTCTCTATTTGCTCAAGTTTTACTTTAAAAGACTTCCAAGCATTTATAGCTGCAGCTAAAGCATCTCTTTGATGAGTATCTTCAACTTCTATTTGGCTTTCTAAGCTTTCAAGATATGATTTTACAAGTTCTTCTTTTTCGCTTTGGGTAAGTGTTTGCTGTGGCGTATAAAGTTTTGTTCTTAATGTTGAAGCTAGTTTTTCTAAAGCTTCAGGGGGAGGGTAAACGTCGGATGCTATGATTAGTGGTTTTCCATATTTTTCTATTTCCCTTATTATCATTGTTCTGTCTAGGTTTTTACCGCTAAATACTCTCAGCACTTCACCATCAACATCTAAGATAGCTACACCAGTTATTATTCCAGGGTCGATACCTATAATTAGCGGTCTTTTTCTCGTTAAAACCCTTGGTTTTACACGTTCAAACTCTATTTTACCTCTATAAACAGGTCTAATAATTACCCTTATATCATGGCCTTTTAGCGGTGAAACTACCCCGTAGAGTTTACTTCTCGGAGCGTAGACGGTAAATACTGCTCCATCAAATCCGCTTTCCGATTTCCTAACTACAAGATCATAGTCTATCCCGTGTGTTTCAAGTGCTTCTTTAATTTTCCTTACGGCTTGAAGAATTAGTCCTCTAACATGTCTTCTATATCTTAACTGACTCATACCTCCTTGGGTTAAGCTTCTACCTTTAGTAACAATGATTTTTGTTTTTTCTTCATACACTTTAACTTTTGAACCATAGCCTTTATGTGCGAGTATAGCAGCAAGATATGCTGTTTTGAGTGGAGGAAACTTGCTATATTCTGAAATTAACTTAGCTTCCTTAGCTACCTCCCATAGTTTAGAAACTTTATCCTCACTTACATTAACTTGAACTACAGATGTTTCAGGGGGTAACATGCCAATTATTTTTATAACACTTTTCTCATCTGCTCCTATTTCGAAAATATTGTCGATACTTATTAGTTTAGGTTTATATTCCCATGTAAGTCTGATTATTCTTCTTAAAGCTACATCAGAGTGTTTTTCAACTACTTCTCCGTTCCTAAGTATGACTAATGCGTAGTGTGGTTCTTTTGTAGACTGTGGAGAGCTTGAAGGCAATATGTCTATGCCGAAGACTACGCTGTCTTTGCTTCTAGATTTTTTCAATTTCCCCCCTCACATATTTTAAGGCTTCTTCAACCGGTATTTTTACACTGTACTTTCTTTTGAAAAACCCCGTTATATACTTGACATCTCTCTCTAAAAGAATTGGTGCGCTGGGATGTTCTTTTTCAACGTATTGCGGCCAGTCTATTAATATTGGTTCTTCAGTGTCTAGTTTAACCATAACATTATATTCGCTTAGATCCCCATGAACAATACCTACAATAGTGTATGCTCTTCTAACACTGTCTAAAATTAAACGTAACATGTGTTCGGGGTTTAAGGGGTTTCTATATTTAAGCAGTAAAACACCGTTAATATGTTTCATAACAACCACATGTCTATTTCTACCTAGAGGTTTAGGCACTCTAACCTTAGCTTTCAAGCATTCTATAAGTGCTTTAAACTCTCTTTCAGCTGAAATAGCTGATCTAATAAGCCATGAGACTTCTGCTTCTTCAGCATAAACTCTGAGTCTTTTAACCTGTCTAAAACTAGTTCTACCAACCCTATGAAACTTGACAACTATTTTTTCATTGGTAGGGCTTAATCCTAAATATAAATCTGCTTCTTTACCTACACCAAGTTTAGGTCCTAAAGCGTAGACAATGTTTCTCCTAACTAAATCATCTATTGCTAAACAATCATATCCTAACATGGTCATTCTATAGCCGGTATAGTCTCCTCTATATCTTTTAACAAGCTTTAAACCACTAAGTTTAGACAGGGTTAATGAAACATCTTTATCAATCATCCTGCTTTTTGAAACAATAACTTCTAAAGGTACGTACTCGTATTTTTTCATAAACTTCTCTATAACCCTAAGTACCTTTAAGTCTCTAGACGTTAACTGCTTAAATACATAGCCTGGATTTACCGGCATTACTAACTATACCTGAGTTCAGTACTTTCTATGTTAGCATCACTATTTCTACATAACCTACTTAAACGATACTGTTAAAATAGAATCTAAGATGATAACATATTAGAAGGTTTTTTAAACGGTTAAAAATTAATATATTCCTATAACCTATGTATTGGTGAGGGAAAAACAGTAATGTCATTAGAAACTAAGGAAGAAGTTAAACTTGCTATTCCTAAGAACCCGGGCATATATGAAGTCGAAGATACTCTTGTCGTACGTGGTGAGGAATACGTTCAGAAAGTGTCTTCTGCTCTCTCATCAATTACAAGGCTTAGAATACTTAAATACTTAAGGGAAGGAGGAATGTATGTCGGCAAGGCTGCTGAACTTATAGCTCAAAGTAAGGCCAATGCAAGTGCGCAAATACGGATACTTGAATCCGTTAGACTTGTTAAATCATCGTATGAGCCTGGAAAGCGCGGTGTAAAGAAGATTTCAAGAACAAATATTAAAAAAGTTCTTTTAATATTAGATTGAATTTAATGTTGCTTTAAGAAAACCTAGGTACGGTGGCGAGGGACTCAAGGGTCTAGACCTAAATTCTGGGTGCGCCTGGGTTCCTAAGTAAAACACATGGTCTTTTCTATTTAACTCTATAAACTCAACTCTACCATCATAACTTAAACCTGATATTTTAAGACCATAAGCAAAAATCTTATGTATATATTTAGGATTAACTTCGTATCTATGTCTATGCCTCTCATATATTCTATCCTTTCCATATAAGCTATGAGCGATAGTGCCTTTAACAAGATCTATAGGGTATGCTCCAAGCCTCATCGTACCTCCTAGTTGTTTAACTTTAGTCTGCTCTTCCATAAGATCAACTACTGGATGCGGTGTTTTAGGGTCAAGTTCTGTACTGTTAGCATTCCTTAATCCTACAACATTTCTTGCATATTCTACAACCATAAGTTGCATTCCAAAGCATATACCTAATAATGGTATGTTGTTTTCCCTAGCATACTTTATAGCTGTAATTTTTCCTTCAGTACCTCTTCTTCCAAAGCCGGGTAATACTATTACACCGCTTACATCGCCCAATGCATCCTCAACTTTAACCTTTTCTTCCTCAATATTTGTAGCTTCAACCCACTTTAGAACAGGTTTTACTCCTAAATGTGCCCCTGCATGTACTAATGCTTCGTTTATGCTTATATAGCTGTCTTTAAGCTTAGTATACTTACCTACCATGCTTATGATTATTCTCCTTTTACTATGTCTAATTTTTTCCACAAACCATTCTAGATCAGCTAAGTCAGGTTCTTTATCTTCTAGATTTAGCCTTTCAATAACATGTTTACCTAGACCTTGTTTCTCAAGAATTAAAGGTACTTCATATATTGTGTCTACAGTATACGATGTAAAAACGGAGTCTATGGGTACGTTACCGTAAAGCGCTATTTTCCTTTTAGCTTCATCTTCAAGCATAACACGGCATCTAGCTACTATAATATCTGGTTGAATACCTATTCTTCTAAGTTCCTGAACACTATGCTGTACAGGTTTTGTTTTTTGCTCCCCCGTAACTTCGAGAATAGGGACTAAAGCTACGTGAACGAAAAGAGTGTTGCGATAGCCTTCTTCAATTCTCATTTGCCTTATAGCTTCTAAGAAAGGTAAGCCTTCAATATCGCCTACAGTGCCTCCAATTTCAACAACAACCACGTCAACGTTTTCACGTTTAGCAACAAATCTAATTCTATTCTTTATTTCATCAGTTATGTGAGGGATTATTTGTACGCATCTGCCTAAATATTCTCCTTTCCTTTCCCTTTCAATAACCTTTAGATATATCTGCCCTGTTGTTATGTTGTTGTATTTGGAAAGGTTTATGTGTAGAAATCTTTCATAATGACCTAGGTCGAGATCGGTTTCGCCGCCATCATCTGTTACAAAAACTTCTCCATGCATGTAAGGGTTCATGGTGCCGGCGTCGACGTTAAGATAAGGATCTATTTTTACTGCTGTAACACTGTATCCTCTTGCTTGGAGAAGTTTACCTATAGAAGCAGTAACGATTCCTTTACCTACACTTGAAAGTACTCCTCCAGTTACGAATACGTATTTGGTCACTGGTTACCACAATGTATTATTTATCCTTAGAGTAAGTTTATAACCTTTAAGTTTCCATCAGACAATTGGGTGGTTTATTGGTAAGTTTAAATGAACTACTTGAACGCCCTAGACTTCAAGTAGCTTTAGACCTTACATCACTAAGTGAAGCACTAAAAATTGCTGAAATAGCTTGGAGAAATGGTGCTGAAATATTAGAGGCAGGAACCCCGTTAATAAAATCTGTGGGTCTAAGAGCTGTTAAGGCTCTTAGAGAGAAGTTTCCTGACGCGATAATAGTTGCTGACATGAAAACCATGGATACAGGTTATTTAGAAGCAAAATTAGCTTATGAAGCAGGAGCAGACATTGTAACCGTACTTGCAGTTGCCGATAATGCTACAATATCTGAGGCACTAACTTGCGGTAGAGAATATAACCTACTTGTAGCTGTGGATTTAATCTCACATCCAGACCCTTTGAAGAGGGCTTCAGAAATTGAGAAAATGGGTGTAGACATTTTAATAGCTCATTTAGGCATAGATGTGCAAAGGAAGCTGGGAATAACTGTTGCCGATATAGGTACTGTTGTATGTAAAGTTAAAGAAGTATTTAGCAGAGTTTTAGCAGTAGCGGGAGGTATAAGACCAGGAAAGGTTAAGCAGCTGGTAAAAGCAGGAGCTAACATCATAATTGTGGGTTCGGCTATAACTAAGTCTAAGGAACCACATAACGTTGTAAAAAAGATAATTCAGGAGCTAAAAGTTTACTAGCTTAGACGTATATGAAGATTTAAACAAAATAAGGAAAAACCAGTTAAGTTTAAATATTTACTTAATTGTTTAAAAACACTATTTTGGAGAGCTGTAGTCTAAACTGAGTTATGATGAAAAGTTTAGCCGAAATAGTATCATGAATTTTAAAAGAACGTGTATAAGTATTACCATTGTTCACAAGGTCTCCTAAAATAATACCTATGTAGTTACTCTGAAATATCCAAGCGTAGTATCTTGGAAAATAAAGTTAAGTCGAAACTAAGCAATCTAGTTTTTAAACAAACCTTAGCCCAAATAATCCCTTTAGACAAAGTATCTAGCAGTCTAGCGGTGGTCAGCCATGGATCTATGGCTACTATTAAGGATAGCAGTATATATTATGGGAGGTATTCTGCCATTCCTGTACAACTATTACTATGTTAAAAAGAAGGTTAAGAAAGGTAGACAAGCTAAAAACAGTAGTGAAGAAAACTTAGTGGTTAATAATTTCTACTATTCTTCAGACGCTAAAGACGTAAGTGCAGGTGATAAGAACGTTATTAAGGAATCTATAGAGCCAATAACCATAGTTTCCTCAACTTCTATTGCATCACCTCATGCTTACGATGATAGAAGCGGAAGCACACCCTTATATGTAGTATTGCTTGTAGACCATAATGTCATGAAAAACCCTGATGCTTTATCTAAAATTGTCTTAAATGTACCTAAAATAGTGGATAGTATGGAATCCAGGGTTCATAGAGAGTAAGAACCCTACTTCTTAAGTATTCATTCTTCATTTAAAGTTAAACTTTAGGTGCAGGTTTTAAATGAAGTCATTTAAGAAATTTATAGGGATCTTAGGTCCAGGGCTAATCTCTGCGGTTTCTGGTTTAGAAATAACGAACATAGGTATATTCACCTATGTAGGTTCGCTTTATGGATTTAAAATATTATGGGTTATTGTACTGGCCTCGATCATTATTGCATTGCTTCAGCAGTTAGCTGTTGAAGTAGGTGTAGTTATGCGTGAAGGTGTTATAGTTAAATCGAAGAAACTTTTCGGGAAAATCCTAACTCTTACCGTTCTTTCCTCACTTTATGTAGCTAATGTAGTTACTATAGCAATAAATATCATTGGGGTTTCATTTACTATAAATGCTATAGCAGGAATACCATGGTTTCTAACCTTAATTTCCTTTCCTTTACTTATATTTGCACTAGCTTTACGAAAAGAATACTGCTACCTTGAAAGAATACTAACTGCTCTTAGCTTTGTTCTTTCAGCATACATAATTCTAATGGTGCTCCACTTCATACAGTACCCTTTCTCTTTAAAAGACTTAGTTGCAAGCTTAATAATACCTTTAGAAGTAAGTAAAAGCAGCTACTTTGTAGATGTTTTAGCTATTTTCGGAGCAGCTGCTGCTCCTTACGCTTTAATATTTCAAACATCAAGTATAATTATGAAAGGTTTAAAAATACATGAAATCCCCAGAGAATTTTTAGATATTTCAGTAGGTCTATTATTTACCTCATTAGCTAGCATTTCTATAGCAGTTGTAGCTGCTGCTTATGCTCCACAATACATATCAACAATATACGATATGATATTAGCATTAAAACCTTTAGGCTTCATTGCACCTACACTTTTCTGCATAGGTATTCTAGCTTCATCAACTTTAGCTATTGAAGCAATAATACTTTGCAACGCATATATGTTCTATGAGTACTCCGCAGAAACAATGAATCTAAAGGACATTGTCGCTAGTAAGCTTTACTATAAAACGGCAATTGCAACAATAACTACGTCAGTTATTTTAGCTTTCATACATGCTGTCTTAAGGTTAGAATACGGAGGAACATTTACCGATTTAATTAAGGACTCGTCAATAATTATTAGCCTTACATCATGGATTCCAGCATTGTTTGTTGTTCTCCTATACTGGGAAGTTAAACCGTTAGCTTCATCATTCATAAAAATCGTTTCAGCATTAATTGTGGGTTCACTTATTGTAGTAAATGTTATAGGAATTCTAGGTGCTTTAGGTTTAGGTTAAAATATGAAAAATAAGCCAAGCACTATCTTAGAAACTGTTTTTCAAAATCTTTAGCATACTTTGATGATTCTTTAACATCAACGAATAATTTTCTAACATATTCTATGTCTTCAACATCTACGTAGTCTCTATTTAAGACTCTAGCTCTCTCCCATGCGGGTTCCATAAGTTGAACAGCGTATCTTAAAGAAGTTTCAGCACCTATTTCCGTTAGCCTCTCTAAAGCCCCGTCTGTCAGTTTAATTTTTGTTGCTTTACTTCTTATTTTCAATATTTCCCTTATCTCATCTCTAGTATAGGGTTTAGTACGGATTATCAGTAATCTGTCAAGTAAGTCTAAAGGCATTCCATGAGGTGATTCTATATCTGTTCCCCTAATCCTTGTTATTCCTCTGTTAGTAGCTAAGATTATTATTGGCGCTAACTCGCTTTCCATAGCTCTGCCAAGGAAGGCAAAACACTCAATGTCTAGCATGTGAGCATCGTCTATAAATAAAACTCCGGGAATAATTTCGGCTCTTCCTTCATCTACAAGTTTCTTTACTTCTTCGTCAACTTCTCTTCTTACTTCAGAGGATATTTCCCTTTCAGTAGGCATACCGAAGAATATTGAAATTATTCCTCTCCTACTTGCCATGCCAACATCTAGGTCATGTAAGGTTACTGTGTGTATGAATTCTTTTTCTTTAAGTATAGGTCCTTTAGGCATTTCAACTAGAACTTCTGTTTCTAAATCATAGTATTTTGCTTTTTCAAAACCTCTTACTTTACCTATTTTAGTTATTCTACCGGTTTCGCTATCGATCCATATAACATCGCCTATTCCTACACCCTTATTTAGAAGCTCCAATGTTATGTCCCTATCTACAGTGAACGTTTTTTCTTCATCCCTTGTAGCTAACGTTATTTTTGCACTGCTTGGAACCTTATAATATGGATTATATGGGTGTCTTTTGAAAGCTACTTTCATGTTCTTAACTACTCCTTCGTAAACTTTTCTTATTTCTCTAATTCTAACACCAATAGCTTTTCTCATCGCCTGCATTAGAACTTCTGTTTTCTTCATTTCTGCAGAATAAACTTCTGAAGCAGATAAGCTTACGAAAGGAGTGTCTTCTCCAAGCTCCTTAGCTATAGCTATGGCGATGGCTGTTTTACCTGTACCTGGAGGTCCTACAAGTAGTATTCCTCTGCCAGCCATTCTACCTTCCTTAATCATTTCAACAATAAGACCGGCAGCTTCTCTCGCTTCTATCTGGCCAACCATACCATCTGCTGAAGCTAATGCTTTACCTTCACTTGTTAAACCTAATCCCTTAATATGGCTATGTGCACCTATTCTTTCAAACCCCCTACCGGACTCCATAATTGTAGGAGGCATTTAGGCACACCTCTAAGGCGTAATCTCTGTTCTGTATAGTCTTATAGTATTATTTTAAATCTTAAAGCTTACTTAAGTAGTTCCAAGTAGATAATGGGAAAAGTTTAAAGTTAAATGTTTAAAGCTTAGAGATAGGGATGATGTACCCCCTAAACCCTGATACCCTTAGGGGTTGGGGGTTTTGATGAACCTTCAGCGGATCTGACCTTACACTCTAGCATATACGGTGTTAACGCTATGGCATCATATACTATTGAAGCTAGTGATTTTAGAGAAGCTTTAATACACTTAATTAGACAGTTCGAGTATGAGCTGAGTTCTTTAGAGAAAAAGGATTATAATGTAAACATTATTAAAACACTGAGCAATATACTGAGCGAAATTAGGGCAAGTTTAAATGAACTATCATATGTTGGAGGCCCCATAGTAAACGATGCCCTTGAAAAACTTTTTAACAAAATATTAGAGACACATGACAAGCTTGGCCTACTGAATGAGGAGCCTACAGCTAAAGAATTTGAGAAGTTCTTAGGATCACTTAAAGAGATGTTTAAGGATTTTAAAGAAACAATAGTTAAGCAGAAGATAACCATTATAAAGAGGCGGCGAATGCTTTTATCACTCTTAGCCTTTATAGCTTTAGTATTTACTGTAAACTATCATTTATTTTATGTGCTTATCGTAGGTGCGGATACTGGTAAAACACTTTTCATCATAGAAAACGTTATTCCCATTCTCTCTCTTATAGCATTAGCTGTTCTCATATCTGAAGCATTTATAGTAGTTAAATATGCAAAATACATGGCATTTTTATCGTTAGCCTTAACTATCCTATGTTCTTATATAGCATATTTATCGCTAACAACAGTTTTATCCGTAAATCCGCCTAGCGCGACTATTTTGAAAATAACTTCAATACTTATGTTAAGTTTATGTATATTATTCATGCTTATGACATTTAGCTACACATCTTTAATAACGTTACCTAGAGTTAAAATAAGAGTAAAGATAAGTAAAGCGGTAAGACCTGTAAAAGTTGTTACTAAGGAGATACCTATGGAAACTAAAAACATGTATAACATATTAATTGAGAGATTTAAGGAACTATTTGGAGAACTAGGTGAGGAAATGTTAAAATATGAAATAGACCAGTACATGTTCAGCGGATTAACATTTGAAGAATCAGTTAGCAAGATAACTGAAAGGTTGGGCATTAAATCTAAATCTGAACAGAAGCAAAAATAGTAGTAGGCGTGTTTAAAATGGCTGCTCCAGGCAAATCTAAGGAGCTCAAAATAATTACAAGACCTGCAATTACAGTAGCGGACATTACAAACGATTTAAGAAAAATATCGTTACTACAAATAATCAAATCATTCGGCGAAATAACTGAAAAAGCACTAATGTACTTAGCTAAGGAAATTCAGGGTAAAGACGTTAATTTAGGCTACCACTTCTTTGAAGTAGCTGGCTCTCTTACATCTAAAGAGCTTAAGGAAGATATAATAGCACTACTTTACCTAGGATTTATTGAAACAAATCCGAGAAATAAGAAGTTAAGAATAACTTCTGAAGGTCTAGAGTTTTTAGAGAAAAATGTTGACAGATTAGGTGAGAATAAAGAGAAAATAGCAGGGCTTGTAGAAGAACTTAGACCAAAAATAATACCTATAGATGCTGAACAGGAGTTAAGCTTTAAACTTTTAAGAGTTTCGAGGAGAAGACGTAGAAGATAAAATATTTTCTATTAAAACACTACTACATGGTTTACTACATACTGCATGTTCTTAAGCTCGTTCGTGTTAATAACAACTATAGAACCGTATCTATTAAAGTATGGATAGCCTTTCCTCGAGAAAACAGTTAACACTAATCCCTTATGGTTTAGTTTAAATCCATTGCAAGGCTCATGGCTTCTTATTATTCCTACGAAGTTATTTTGTTTAATGAACTTCTTCGTAACATTTATACCGAAAAGCTTGCCTGCTCCCCTAGGTGAGGGCATCCACTCATCTATGAAATCGCTTGGGTCGTTCCATAAAAGCTCTTCTAATAATTTAGGTTTTTCAGAAGCTAAAGCCAACTCTTTGAGGCTAGGCGTATTTACTGGTATACCTCCGTGTACAAGGAAAAGCTTCGATTCAACATATGCTGCAATAGGTAAAAGCTGGAATATGTTGAAAAAATGCTCATATATTTCCTTCCATGAATTCTTAAACCTCATTTTCAAGAAAAACGGAAAGTCATGAGGATACGGTATAAGGTTTTCCGGGGGCTCATGGTTTCCACGAAGCATTACTATTTTTTCAGGTTCTTCGAGCTTAAGCATTATAATAGACATTATTGTTTCAAAAGATTCTACCCCTCTATCTACATAGTCCCCTAAAAACACGGTGACCGCTTCTTCACTCCCATATAGTTTTTCATCTAATTTACCTGTAATTTCTCTTAAACTACCAAGATCTCCATGTATATCGCCTACAACCGCTAACTTTGTAGCTTTAATTTTAACTAGTCCTTTAAATCTTTCATAGAGTCCGTGATCTTTACCTGTAATTTCTTCTAGTAAAAAGTCTTCGAAACTTTTGAGAATTCCAAGAACATCTTTAGGAGAAATACTTTGTAAAACATGTAGTTTCTTTTTAAAATTACCTAGCCAGCTCATTACTACACCGAATGCTGTGGGATTTGAAGTTACATTGTAGTATGTAATGTTGGTTTCTTCTCTAAGCCTCTTCTCTCTTTAGGCCATAATAGCGGATTTAATTTGCCTTCCTTAGCTAGTTTTAATATTAATTCTCTAAACTGGCTTGTATGTTTAATATCAAGCTCCAGCAGTTTTAACATTATATCAAATATGTTGCTCCAAACTTCTTCAAGCATTTCCCTAGGCATATGTTCTATAATGAAGGGGTCTTGTAACCATTGGTCAAAAGCTTTAATGGTTCTCATCATGTGGTGAAATGCTGTCCTAGTAGCTATGATTAATGTTAACCTATCTCCTTTCTTTATATTATCATTTAATTTTTTCACGGTTTCAAGTAGTGTTTTCTGTAGTTTAACCCACTCTGCCAGATGAGATACAAATGATTCTTCAGCTCTTCTAAACATGTGAAACCTACCACCTTACCTTAAGCTATTGCAGAGATAGTTTAAAATTTATAATGAAACTTTTAGGTTATAGGGTTTACCGCTTAAAACTATTTTGCCCGGTAATTGGTCTTTATATTTTTCTAGAAAACTTATGTCTGACTTTTTATCTCTTAATTCATCAGGTAGCATTTGAGGTATTTCATCTATTATAGGATACCATCTTCCACAATTGCTACAATATAATGCCCCGGTTTTGACTTCTTTTTTGAAGCATTCTTCGCAAGGTGTTTCTTTAAGATCCTTAATTTTCTTTCCTAAATATCCACAGTATAGTTCACACAAAGGTTTTTCTTCTTCCAAAACTCTATCCTTATATGTACTTTCCTCGATTACGTAATGTTCTAATGGGAAGTTTTTACATATGGGACATGCTAAAATGTCAAGTAGTCTATACTTCATTTTGATTTTAACACCTCTTCTGCTAAGTTTTTAACTATACCAACTATTTCTTTAAGCTTATTTTCATCTTTGGCTTCCGCCATTATTCTAAGTATCGGTTCTGTTCCTGAAGGTCTCACTAAAACCCAGGAGTCTTTCATTAACACTTTTACTCCATCTATAGTTATTAGTCTATAATTTCTGAAGTGTTCAGCTACTTTTTCAACAACTTTTAATGCTGCTGTTCTGGTCATGGGTATTTTGGTTTTTAACACATAGTAATGTGGTAGTTCGTCGAAAAGTTCAGAGAGTTTCTTATTTTCGTCGGCCATTACTTGAAGCATTAAAGCTAAAGTCATTGAGCCGTCTCTTACTGGAATATGTGGAGGATACATGAAACCTCCGTTTTCTTCGAATCCGCATAGAGCATTTGATTCTTTAAGAATTATTCTTGAAATACCAACACTTCCAACTTTTGTCCATACCACTTCTAGACCATATGGTTTTAAGACTTCCTCTATTATTGTGGAGGATGACACCGCTGTGACAACTTTACCTCTATGGCCTTTTTTAGCCAAATACTTGCAAAGTATTGCCGCACTTCTATCTCCCCAGTGAATTCTACCTTTCTCATCTATGAAAATCGCTCTATCAGCATCACCGTCATGTCCAACTGCTAAGTCTACATGTAAAGCTTTAGCTACCTCAGCTGTTTCCTTTAACGTTTCCGTAGTCGGTTCAGGTTCTCTACCTGGGAAATCACCGTCGAGATTACCGTTTAAAGTATATACTTTACATCCAAGTTTTTTAGCTACCAAAGGGCTTGTAAGAACACCTACACTGTTGGCTGGATCTATTAGAACTCTAAACTTCTTACTTTTAATTTTCTCCACATCAACATGTTGAAGTATTGACTTAACATATGCATCTATTATTCCGTGGAACTTCGGTATTTCCTCGGCCAGGCTAAGATAGGGGGCTCTAAACCATTTCTCAGAGAAAATTATTTCCTCTATTTTGGCCTCGTCCTCTCTACTTATTTCAACACCATCGGCAGCAATAACCTTTATGCCATTGTATTTAGGTGGGTTATGGCTTGCGGTAATTATTATTCCTCCATCGAAGCCAAAGTGTTTAACAGCAAATTGTAAGGTAGGTGTTGGAAGTAATCCTGCATCATAAACTTTTACTCCCGCACTTAAAAGGCCAGCAACAACGGCTTTTTGAAACATTTTACCTCCTCTTCTAACATCCCTTCCAATAAGAATCCTAGAATCTTCTCCGAAGAATGTTCCAGCCGCTAAACCTATTTTCATAGCTAGCTCAGGGGTTAGGTCGATGTTAATTACTCCTCTAACACCATCTGTTCCGAAAAGCCTACCCATGAACAAGCCCCAAACTATTTAGAGCGTTTACTAAATAAAGTAGTTTCGTACATTTAAACTAGATAGCGCTAAATAACTTAAACATCTTAACTAAGTTTATGGTAGGCGTTATTGATGCTGGAGGCTATGGAGCTCCTGTTGATGGGGGAGTTTATGTGTTTAATGCTTTCAATAATAGCTTCAATAGTGAAGAAGGAGCTCATGAAAATAACTAAAATATTTGCATACGTAGCGTTTGCAACATTGGTACTATATGTACTGTTAAAAATATTAATAACCATATTTAGGATTTAAATTACGTTAGACTATAAGGGTGTTCCAAGGTATAGGCAATGACCGGAAAAACTGTATGGCTAGATGTTTTAACGGCTAAGCAAGCATTGCTAATGCATTATTTATCTTTAAAACTTAGAAGCAAAGGTTATGAGACAATAATTACATGTAGAAAATACGATTACATTGAATCTTTACTTAAAGGCTATGAGGAAAAATTTGTTTCTATAGGAGAACATGGAGGAAGGTCTCTTAGCAGAAAACTTGCAGCTTACGCTAAGAGAACACTTGAACTGACAAAGCTTATAAACGAAGTTAGCCCTTCAGTTCTTATTTCATACCCTAGCCCTAGCGGATGCAGGGTTGCTTTTGGACTTGGTATACCCATTATTTTAATGAATGATACTCCACACGCAGAAGCAGTGAACAAACTTACAATACCATTAGCTAATTACCTTATATTCTCAAAATGCATACCATTAGAAGCATTTAAACCCTATACTTTGCCCGGAACCAAAATCTACCAGTTTAATGGTGTTGACGAACTTGAATGGGTTATCAACTATAAACCACCTAAGCAGTTTAAAGAAAAAACACTTTCAATAATTAATTTAGATAAACCTTTCATAATATTTAGACCTGAAGAAACCCAAGCATCATACTATAAATATAGGCCGGTATTTCATAAAGTATTAAAATATATAGCATCTAGGTTTGACGGAACAATAGTATTTTTACCTAGGTATGAGTATCAAAGAAAACATGTTTTAAAGCATTTTAAAAACATAATAGTGCCGGAAACAGCGTTAGATTTAAGAGTATTATATCCCAAAGCAAGCTTAGTTATTACAGGAGGTGCTACTATAGCTAGGGAAGCAGCTTTAATGGGTACACCTTCTATAAGCTATTTTCCAAGAAAAACCCCAGTTAACGAATGTGTAAGCTCATGGGGATTTCCTTTATACAATACGCATGATTGGGTTTCTCTAAGAAAACATATAAATACTCTTCTTGAAGAACGCACGAGACTTAATGAAAATCAGCTTAGAAAAATCTATTTACAACTGGAAAAACCAAGTACTGCAGTAATAAAAGTGTTAGAAGAGCTGAATAGCGGATGAAATGGAATATTATTGAAAACGAGCTCTATAGGGATTTCGGGTATTCTCCTCAGAATTTTAATTACAGAGTAGAACATGTTTTTCACAGTATTTCCAATGTTGTTAAACATGGAAGAAAAGTGTTAATAATAACTTATTTCTATGGTGAAGGAAAACCTGAAGTCGATGGTATTCTAGGAAGTATAGCATTAATTTTAGTATTCAAAAATATGGGTTTAAAATCAACAATAATATCAACACGTGAGGTCATTAGTTCCATAGCCTCGGCCGTTAAAGCATTAGACTTAAACATATTGAAGAACAGCGGTCTTTCCTTACATGTTATACCAAAAGATTATGATAAAGTAGTACGTATGTCTTTTAATGTTTTAGTCAAAAATAAACCGGATATAGTATTTTCCATAGGGAGAAATAGTAGGTTAAAGCCTCTTAATATTATAGTTAATTTAATAGTTAAAACTGATATTCCACACTATGCCATATCTAAACTTGGATATGAAACATATAGTATGGAAACTTTACAATACCCTATAGTAAACCTTGCTCTATACGCTCTTGGAAATGCGTTAGCTGCTAAGTTTACGGGAAAACCCTTGTACAATAGTTTCATAGAGAAAAGACTCTATGAAAAACTAGTACCAAAAACTTTACAACCATACTACGTTTATATATCTGGTTCTGGAAAAATGGAGGTTGATATTGATTTTATTCTTTCTAAAATAGAGAGAATAAACAATTTGGTGGTGTAATTTATGGAAAGATTCATCGGATGGAGTATATGGTATGGTAGTAGGGATGTTGAAAAAGAGCTAGCTAAACTTCTAGAAAACGGATTTAATTACTTAGAAATTTCACTTGATTATCCATGGCCATTTGATGAGAATAGGCTATCACATATAATTAGTAAGGCTAAAGATTTGGGATTTAAAATAGCATTTCATGGACCATGGAGAGATATTAGACTTGCAAGCCCCCATAGGATAATATCTGAAGCATCACGAACCATACTAGGGAAAGTTATTGACCTCGCAGCAAAGTATGAACCAGAATATTTCAATGCACATCTATTATCGGAGGAGATAACATTTGATGAGAAAGTGAAAAACGAAGTATTAAGGGAAGCACGTAAAGCAGTGCATTTTCTCCAAAAAATCACTGAAGAAAAGGGAATCACAATCACTATAGAAAACAACCCTCATGGATACTTTTCCTTACCCTCCCACTTTAACGACCTAGGTAGTTTAGATTCACTATATTTCTGTTTAGATATAGGTCATGCAATGGTCGCTTATTTCAATGTAGGTGAGAGAAACTTTGATGCAATAAGTGTAGCTAAAGAATGGATAAATATTGTTGGTAATAATAGAATTTTAACTTTACATCTACATGATGTCATACAGTCAGGTAGAATGTTGCTAAATCACTACTTTTTCGGTTGTGGTATAGTGAATTTAGAAAAACTATGTAAGTTCCTATGTAAAAATATTGATGCTAAATATATGCTTTTAGAACTGTTTCACAAGGATAAAAATGTCAAACATATTTCTGAAAAAGAAATTGTAAAAATTATTCAGAAGTACTGCTTAAAGCCAAGGTAGGAGGTTATGGGCTTAGTTCTTGGAATAGATGAGGCAGGGAAAGGACCTGTAATTGGGAGTATGTTTGTTGCTGGAGTAGTTATTAGAGAGAATAGAATTCAAGCTTTAAGAAAACTTGGAGTAAAAAATAGTAAGCTTCTAACTAAACATATGAGAAATATCATGTTCAACCTTGTAAAAACATATGCGGAAAAAATCTATGTTAGAGAAGTTAAGCCTGAGATTATAGATAAAACAAACATAAACAACATTCTCTTAGGAGAATTCCTAAATATCATCAGGGATGCTTTAGAGGAATTTAATGGAAAAATTAAGTTAGTAATTATAGATTTACCCTCAATATCTCCTAATAAGGTAAAACAAGCCATAATGTTGCTTGGGTTTAGAGGCAACATTGTTGTTGAACATTTCGCTGATAAGAAATACGTTGCTGTATCTGCAGCCTCTATTGTTGCTAAAACTTATAGAGAAAAACATATTGGAGAACTCAAGAAAATCTATGGAGACTTTGGAAGCGGATATCCATCAGATGTTAAAACAGTTTCTTGGATTAAAGATTTTTATCGTAAAGAAGGGTATTTACCTCCCATTGTTAGGAAAAGCTGGAAAACAATTAGGGAAATAGCTCCCACAGAATATGTTGAGAAAAAGAAAAGGTGAGTAAATAATGGTTACGAACTTACCTGCTGAAGCGAAAGCTAAATGGATTAAAGTTATGGAGGCTAAAACTCCTGAAGAAAAACTTAGAGCATTAGAGGAGTTTCTATCTGCTGTTCCTAGACATAAAGGTACAGAGAAGCTTATAGGTCGTGTTAGAAGGCAAATGGCTATTCTAAGGAGAGAGATTGAGGAAAAGAGAAAAAGAAGAGCAGGGAAAGGGCCTAAATTTTTCGTGGAGAAAGAGGGAGCAGCCCAAATAATCATCTTAGGCTTTACAAACTCCGGAAAAAGCCAGTTGCTTAGAGCATTAACGAACGCTAAACCACAAGTTTCTCCCATACCGTACACGACAAGGCTACCTATAGTAGGTATGATGCTTTTTAAAGATATTAAATTCCAACTTGTTGAAGCTCCCGCACTTTTTGAAGGAGCAGCTAAAGGTGCAGGTTGGGGTCTTAAAACCCTTGGTTTAGTAAGAAACGCTGATGCAATATTAATTGTTCTTGATGGAGTAAATAATCCCTTAGGGCAGCTTAAAACAATTCTTAAGGAGTTAGAGGAAGCTAGAATTACAATAGGTAAGCCTAAAGGTAAAGTTGAAGTTACAAGGAAAAGTGCAGGAGGAATACAGGTAGTTGTTTTCGGGAAAATAGTTGATGGTACCGTAAGAGATGTTAGAAAAATTCTAAAGGACTATAAAATACATCATGCCTTAGTTAAAATATATGGTGAAGTAACTTTAGACGAAATAGAAATTTCCATATTTGGAGGAATAATGTATAAACCTGCAATAGTGTTAATTAACAAAGCAGACATGCTAACTAAAGAGAAAATAGAATACATTGTTAGCAAAATACAAGAGATCATAGGAGATCATGTAAGGGTATTTCCTATTTCTGCCCTTAAAGGTGTAAACGTGGAAACTTTAGGTGAAGCATTATTTAACACCTTAGAACTTATAAGGGTATATACTAAGCAACCTGGGGTTGACGAGCCTTCTCCAGAGCCTTTAGTTTTACGTAAGGGTGCAATGGTTCTTGATGTTGCTGAAAGAATTCATTCTAGGCTATCTAAAAACTTTAGGTATGCTAAAATTTGGGGTCCTTCAGCTAAATACCCTGGCGAACGTGTTGGAGGAAACCATGTAGTTATGGATGGAGATATTGTTGAAATCCATGCTAAAGCCTAAACTTTTTAGGTACTATAATTTCAATTATTGAGAAGTTTTCATATTTTCTAACTTGAAACTTTGCGACATCAGCATCTTCAGGTAACATTACAGTTTTTCTATATTCTCTAAATGTTGTTTGTCTTTGTATTATCCACCTATCTAATCTAATGTCCTTTTTAAGCTGACATCTTATTTCAATAGTATTATACTTACCTGTGATAGACAATGTTTTTAAATTGGCTAAAGGTAAGTCGACAATTATAACATATTTATTATCTGTTTCTTTAACCTCGATTAAAGGTTCTAATGTACCATCACTACTCCACATAGATTTTGCCTCATATTGCCCTAGAAACCTGTCGATAATTTCTTCAAATTCTCTTTCAATTTCTTCTTCAAATTCTCTAATTATTTCAAATATGTCTCTTCTTTTTCTTCTCCTACTTTCAAACATGATATCATCCTCCTATTAGGAAGTTTAAACATACATTAGAGGCAACTGTCTTTCGTATCCTTTTCTTAACCTATCAAGAACCTTTTTAGTGCTTAACATAAGCTCTCTTGTCTTCAACCTTATTTCCTCGGCCTTCTCTAAGAGCGGTTTTAAATTGATTTGTACATTGAGCATTTTAGATAATACATTTAATACTTCGACAGCTGCTGCTGGATCAGGGAATTCTACGAATGCTTCTGCAAACAACACTATGTTACTTACTCTTTTCCTCTTAGCTTCCTTAAGAACGATAGCATATGGACCTACTATAAAGCCCTCTTGGAATTTTTTAATACCCAATTTTTCCATGATCTCTTCTCCTTCTTTAGATGTTGACGTCCAATATACTGAAGGCTTCTCAATGTTGACCCTGTTTGGTACACCTATTCCTACAGGTGAAACTATATGGTCTATACCTTTTTTCCTAGCGTAATCTACGATTAGAAACGCTATTGGATGTATTGCTGCCGGTGATATAGGTATTTCAGAAATCATAACTAACATGTTATCCTTATGGAATATTCTTAAAGGAGGTTTGGGTTCTCCATTGTGAATGACTGTTATAGGCGGGAAGTAGCGGTAAGAATCTACACCGCCAACTTCCTCCATTTTTAAAGCATCAACAATGTAACTTGTAGATATGGAAGCTACAAGACCAGTATCTGGAAGGCCAAGCATTAAGTACGATGGTGTCTTAAGCTTTATTTCCTTAGTCTCAAAAATTGTTAATCCGTCATATTCTTCCGTATAGTACATAATTACACCTAAAATATCATATAGAGGCTCCCGACTAAGTAGTTTTTCCACATACTTATGTAGTATTTAATCATACGTTGAAACAATGAATCCATTGCTACAACAATGATATGGTTCAAGGATAATTCTAAAATTTATTTAAATACTCAATGCAAAGATGGTACATTACATAATGAAGTATTAACGTAAATACATAATTCCATGTTGAAGGAATTCTTTAAATAACCATTAGAGAGTTTCCACTTAGTCATATACATGTGTTTGTGTAGGTCTCAAGTTAAGTTTAAATCCCATATTTAATATACATTATACATGGTGAAGAACATGCCCAAGTGTCCAAAGTGTGGAGCTGAAGTAGAGAAGCCAATAAAGACATGGGTACTAGCACCAAAGGGCAGAAAGGGCGTTAAGATCGGTCTCTTTAAGTGTCCAAACGCTCATTACTTCAGAGCTAAGGTAGAGTAAACGCCAGAACTAAAGTAAGTCTGTCTTAAACTAAAACAAAAACATATTTTTTCTAAATAATTCTTAGAAACTTATTAAGAAGCTAATTATATCGCTCCAAACTTCTCAGCCCATTCTTCATATCTTCTAATCATACTTTTACTTATACTTGGTCTTCTTCTCCTTATTATTTCAATGAAGTCTTCCATGGTTACTGCTCTTGGTTCTCCATAGGATCCTCCCGTTTCTTTAAAGAATTCTTCAACAACTTTATCTTGAGCTTCACGGCATATATCTTCAATATCGCTGCTGGAATACCCCTCAGTTATTATGGCTAATTCTTCTATGTTAACGTTAGGATCTAGCTTTAGTTTTCTCGTATATAGCTTAAAAAGTTCAACTCTTGCTTCATAATCAGGTGGTGGTATGTATATTCTCTTCTGGAATCTTCTTATAAATGCATTATCTAGGTTCCAAGGCTTATTTGTAGCTCCTATGACAAATAAAAGCAACTTTTTACCCTTATCTTGGAGGCCATCCATTTCTTTTAGAAACTGATTTCTAACCCTAACTTCACCGCCTATTTCACTAGCATATATTCCAAACAAAGAGTCTATTTCATCAATAAATATTATTACAGGTTTTCCTTTCGAAGCTATTTCTCTACCCTTTCTAAACAGTTTAGCTACATTTTTCTCGGCTTCACCAAGCCATTTAGACATTATTGAAGCAGCATCTATGTTGAAAAATACTGCATCTATTTCTGTGGCAACAGCTGAAGCTAAGTATGTTTTGCCGCATCCTGGAGGGCCGTATAAAAGTATTCCTCTAGGCCACCCTAATGGGAAAAGTTCAGGTCTTTTTGCAGGGTACACTATTGCTTTTTTTATCTCTTCTTTTGCGTGTTCAAGATTTACAACATCCTCCCATTTTACATTAGGTTTTTCAACTAGCATGAGTTCTTCTATAAAGTATTGGTCATGTCCCTCACCTATTGCTACACCTAAGCTATGTTTCTTTAATTCTTCGGCTCTTCTTTTATAGCTTCTACTCATTTCTAAATATGTATCTCTAAGCGGCAGTTCAGGGTACAATTTAATAATTTTAATTAGAAGCTCAGCTGCCCTATCATAATACTTTATTGCTATTTTCCTATCACCTTTCCTATCAGCTTCTACAGCTTTTAAAGCGTATCTTCTAGCTAAGTCTTCAAGATGCTGGAGAGCCAAGCTTACCCCTCGATATTGTATTTTGGAAAAAACCGTCTGTTCTACTATTACAGAACTGTTCTTAGGTATGTTTATGTTCTAAGTTTGATCTTACCTTTCTTCTCAAGAACTTTTAGCGCTTTTAATACGTCTTTCCTTGACACTCCAAATATCTGCGCGCAATCGTTAATATCTATAAAGCCTCTATGTGCTCTAATGTACTCTAATACTTTTTCCTCCAAAATCTTAGAGCTTAGCCTAATTTGTGTAGTAGGTCTCATAGGAGTAAATGTTGTAGGTCCAGGTAGGGACACTCCAACTCTTCTCTCAGGAATAGCTACTCTAATTTCGGGCGGTATTTTGGGGAAGTTTTCTTTAATTTTCTCTTCAGCTAATGCTTGGGCTTCAAGGAGAACTTTTCTAGCTTCCTCTGTAAGCATAGGTGAAGACAGAGCTGTTGATGTTACTTGACCAAGTTCCATAAGCATACTGTTCATGCTATTGGTTATTTCTTCAAGTTCAATTGATATTTCAGGTATTATTCCGGCTAACTGTGATTTAAGGCCTCTGAGAATAGGAATTATAGGAGCCATAACAGCTGCTACATCACCTAGTTCTCTAATTGTCTCTAACCTAACCTTAACCTTTTCAAGAGCTAATCTGCTTGCTAAAACTATTTTAGCCATTTTTCTTAATTCGGCTACTTCATTAGCATAAATAGTTGCTCTTGCAAAATCCTTAGCAATATATGCTTTAACAGTTTTTTCTAAAAGCTCCTTATCTCTATCTCTTAACCTGCTGAGTGTTTCATCAAGTTTATCCATTTGTACGTCTAAACGGTAGATAACTTCTCCAATCTGTCTTTTTAAAGATGCCTTTCTAGGTCTAAATTTATGAAGCAATCTAATGAGAAAAGGGGCTGAAGCTTCTTCGCCAGTCCACTTCTTAACTATTCTACTCACTAGCTATCCCTCAAAATATTGGTAGTTTGTTGGGAAAAATATTTTTACTGTTCTCCTTCAACTACATGGACTACAAGTGGTTCCTCAGCTTTCGGCATCTCCTCCTTAGCTGGTTTAGCTATTGGTGGTATTGATATTGGTGTTGTTTCTATTTTTTCAAGTTCACTAATGGATGCTTTAATATCTTTCTTTTCAGCATCGCACTTCTCAATGCTTCTCTTTATTATGTCTGTTGCTCTCTTAAACGTCGGTTCACTTATTTCTCCTGCAAAGAACACCATTTTCAGCGATGCATGGGCTTTTTCTAGTTCTTCAACTTGTCTTTCCAATTCTCTTAATCTGCTTTGCAGTATCTTCCTTACTTCTCTAGATTCTATCTTTAACTTCCCTAAGTCTGCTTCAAGCTTCTTCTTAAACTCATCGTAGGCATGCTTTGCTATTTCACCTTTAGCGTAAAGATCGTCTAATGCTTTAATTCTTTTCTTAGTTATCTCTAGTTTTCTTTTAACATCTAATGCTTGGGCTTTCCATTCAGGTACTAGAACTACGCTGTCTGGTTCAAATTCAAATCTATTTACTGGTAGCTTAGCAAAAGAGCCGTCGGTAAATTCTACATTTACATAGCTTATTGTGCTATCTATTTCGCTGTAAAAACCTGCAATTACTCCAACGTATCTTCCATAAGGGTCTTTAATTGACTGTCCAACATATTTTTCAAATGTTTCAACTGTTAATATCATCCCATACTCACCTATTTTTCCCTTCGAAAAACAATTCCTTATTGAAGATTATATTTAAGAGTTAGGGGATATGGTTGCAGTTTCTGAGATGAGGGTTTTTATAGGTCTTTGTAGGTCTTCTTATTCTGAAGAAGGTAAATGGAACGTCATTATAGTACTAGGGAGGTTTGTGAGATTTTGGAGATAGCTAATCGTACTCTTCGTAGCTGGATTAAGGAAGGTAAGATAAGAGCAGTTAATATTGGTAGTAGGTGGAGAATATCAGAAAGCGAAGTCAACTGTTTACTTGGGCAATCAGTAGGAGAGATAATAACTCCTAAGGTAGCTCGTGCTGTTATTTATGCTCATGTAAGTGGAGCTAACCAGAAGAAGGAGCTAGAGAATCAGATAGAGGTGTTAAAGAAGTATGTCAAGGAGAATAAATGGAAACTAGTAGGGATAGTCAAGGATGTTGCTAGTGATCTTAAGGAGGATAGGAGAGGTTTATGGAAGCTCGTAGATATGGCTAGGAACCATGAGTTCAATGTACCACTAGTAGCTTATAGGGACAGGCTAACTAGATTCGGGTTTAAGCATCTTGAGGAGCTTTTCAAGGCTTATGAAGTAAAAGTTGTAGTAACATTCCAAGAGCTACCAAAAGACATCTATTAAGAGCTAGTAGAGGACTTGATAGAAAGTTACGTTATTTGCTTCAAGAATCTATGGTAAGCGTAGTCATAAGTACAGGAAGGTAGTGGAAGCGGTTGAACAGACAATCAAAGACCCTTAAACGAACAGTAGTACTAGTATCGTTACCATTAACTAAGACCAAGATTAACATACTTAGTTATATCTATCAGGTCTATGGTAAAATCCTTACTGAAATATTAGAGTACATGTGGAATAATAACGTTGCTTCTTGGACGAAAGCTAAGAAACTCCTCTACAGGAAGTTTAGGGAAAGATGTCCAGATATACCAACACATTATATACATGAAGCTATACGTGATGCTTCTCAGCGACTTAAGAGCTTCATGAAGCTTAAGAAGAAGGGATTAGCTAAGACTGATAAACCAGCTGTTAGGAGATGGAGTGTTGGATGTGATAACCAGTTATGGAAACTAACACTAGAAGGTGTAAGGATAGCTGCTCATAAGGGATGGGTGAATATTCCACTACAGTTTCACAAGCTATTTTGGAGGTACTACAATAATGGATGGATGCTTAGAAGCTCTGCTAGGTGGAAGCTTATAGGGGACAAACTATTCCTCTACGTGGTCTTTGCAAAAGATATTAAGATAGAAGAGGAAACATCAACTAAGAAGGTTTACGGTATTGACATTAACGAGAACAACGTAACGATATATGAGTACCCATCTAGTAAAGCTGTAACTATAGTCACTAACTTCTCAAAGATTGTTCTAGGATATACATATAGGAGAACTAAGATTCAGCAGAAATGGAGTAGGATCTACGGTGTTAAAGGTAATAGGAGACTCAAAATAGCACTAAGAAAACTTAGGGAGAAGGATATTAAAAGAGATATTAAACAAAAACTTGCTAGGATCATTACTAATACTGTTAAGGATGGTGTAGTTGTCCTTGAGAAACTGCCTAAGAGATTTCAAGATAAGGTTCTAGAGAGGAATAGGAAGTTAAATGGGTTTGATGCCCATAGGTTGAAGCAGTCAAGTATACGTGGAGTACATAGATTAATAACTGAAAAGCTAGAAGAATTTGGTATTCCCTACGTATTAGTTAACGCCTCTCATACCTCCTCTACATGCCCTGTTTGTGGTTCTAAACTCGCTCCTATGACGGGTCATACCCAGAGGAATGAGTGGAAACCAAGACCAATGAAATGCCTCAAATGCATATTCATACATGACCGAGACGTTATAGGAGCAATGAACCTCGTCAGGAAATACCTCCTAGATGTAGGGGGTTATGCCGTTTGCCTCCTGAAGGATGCCCATGACCCCCATGTAGAGTGGTTCGTAGCCACAATGAAACATGGGGTAGAGGCACAACCCGTCCTAGCGAGACCTACAATGACCTAGGATGGGAAACGGGATATGGTTAGAAACGTAAACCCCCAAGTTTTAAATATATTTAATTATCCAACATCAATCTACGGTGATTAAGAGAATGCCCTCTAGGCTCGAAAGATTCGTTAAGGAGTGGGAGGATAGGCCAAAGTCTTCAGTGAAGGAGAGAATATCTAAAATGATACATCCACCGCCACCTATGAGATATAAGCTGGCCATGGCACTGTATAAGGTAAAGACGCAGGTTACAAGGTTAGAGCATCTGGTAAATAAGCTGCAGGAAAGAGATAAAATGCTGTTCGAAAAAGTTGTTTCAGCCCATATAATGAAGGACCCGGCTAGGGCTGCAATATATGCTAATGAAGTAGCTGAGGTTAGGAAAATAGCTAGGACTGTTTTAAGAGCGCAACTAGCGTTAGAGCAGGTATCATTAAGGCTTGAAACAGTAAGAGAGCTTGGAGATGTACTGGTAACTATGGCTCCAATAGTTGAAGTTGTTAGAGATATTAAACATCACCTGAAGGGCATAGTTCCCGAGATAGCATTCGAACTAGATGAAGTAGACAGCATGTTACATTCAATAGTATTGGAAGCAGGAGAATTTACGGGAACAGCTGTTGACACCACAGTAATAAGTGGTGAAGCCAAGAAAATACTTGAGGAAGCATCAATAATTGCTGAACAAAGAATGAAAGAAAGATTCCCAGAACTACCTGTAGCTGAAGCAGCTAAAGCAGAAGGCGCAGGTTTACCAACACCACCCAAGTAGAGTATACTTAGAATATTTCAAGGTTTAAGCGTTTTTTTAACATAAAAATAAATTAGAGTTAACCTAAAACGCTTAAGCCAGTTTATTCACTCTTTTCAGCTCAGAAGCCTGGTTCCAGTCATATATTCCTCGCTTTTAACCTTCATCATAGCCTCTACCATATTTTACTATTTTAAAGTTAAAAAGTCTACTTAGGCTTCGAAGGAAATATTTTAAACCCTGCATACTTTGCTTCTTCAAATAGTATTTCACTTATTCTTAACAATCTATTGTATTTCACTGTTCTTTCACTTCTAGCTGGAGCTCCCGTTTTAATAGCTCCTGCATTGGTTCCAACAGCCAAATCAGCTATCATATAGTCTTCCGTTTCTCCGCTTCTATGGCTAATTATTGGTTGGTAGTTTACTTTGAGAGCATAATTTATTACTTCCAATGTCTCACTTATAGTACCTATTTGATTCATTTTAATTAGAATAGCATTTGCTGCTTTCTCTCTTACCCCTTTCTTAAGCCTGTTCATGTTTGTTACAAATAAGTCATCTCCTACTATTAACACCTCGTTTCCTACTTTGGATGTTAATTGGGAAAACATTTCAAAATCTTCTTCATAAAATGGGTCTTCAATGCTAACTATAGGGTATTCGTTTATTAACTCAATATAGTAATCTAGCAGCTCATATGGTTCAAAATGTTTACCATCTATAAAGTACTTGCCTTTATCTGGTACATAGAAACTTGTAGCTGCTGCGTCCAAAGCTAATGCGATATCTTGTCCTTCAACATATCCTGCTCTCTTAATGGCCTTAACCAGTGCGTTTAATGCTTCCCTACTATTCTTCATTGGTGGAGCAAATCCTCCCTCATCACCGACATTAACCGCTATGAGTCCATATTTCTCTTTAAGTATTTCTCTTAGTTCATAATACACTTCGCAAGCTGCCCTTAATGCTTCATTAAAGTTCTCTAATCCTCCGGGAATAATCATGAATTCTTGGATGCTTAGTTCATTTCCAGCATGTTTTCCTCCGTTTATGATGTTCATGAACGGTGTTGGTAAAACCCTAGCATTGTAGCCTCCTATGTATCTGAAAAGAGGTAGACCGTAAGTATCAGCTGCAGCTTTAAGAACAGACATGGAAACAGCTAGTATGGCGTTAGCGCCAAGTTTGGCTTTATTAGGTGTGCCATCAAGTTCTATCATTTTTCTATCTATTAGTTTTTGTCTTCTAGAATCAAGGCCTATAATTTCCTTAGCAATCACGTTGTTAATGTTCTCTACCGCCTTGAGAACACCGTACCCTTTAAACTTTTTAGGATCGTTATCTCTTAACTCCCATGCCTCATGCCTTCCTTTAGATGCACCAGCTGGAACCTGAGATACGCCGACACCACCACCTATGGTAGCTACTTCAGCTTCTACTGTTGGTTTACCTCTGGAATCTAAGACTTGTCTTCCTTTAACATGACATATTTTATATGATTCTTCCAGTAGAAAATCTACAAGGTCACGCATTATCTCAACCAATGTTAGTTTAGGGGATTACTCTAAAATACGTTACTATAAAAATAAAAGTTAAGGAATGATGCGTAATGTACAGTCACATTGCTACCATGGTTTTACTTCTTAACACGCTAACATCATATTTCATGTTCCTCCTATGTAGACATATGAAGAAACCAGGTGTTGTAGCTTTACTACTTATACTAACTTACAACATCTCACTTCTCTTAGCTATTATGGGAAGCCATTTACTATCAGTTCTAGTTTTTGCAATAATGATTGCTCAAATTTGCTTAGTATACATAATCCATGTTAGTTTAAGTAAAGTCGGAGCTTTCTCATCAGCGAGCTACTTTGCTCTCCTACTTATCTACTACTTGATATCCTAATAAATTTAAGGTATAGTGCATTGTTAGAAAAATTAAAGTGGTAACATTTTAATTTTCTTACATACAGATTAAAAGCTTAAGTAAGTGGTTTAAACTAGGTGCAAGTAAAACATGAGAATATTAATAGTAGGTGCAGGAGATACAGGTAGGCATTTAGCTAAAATGCTTTCAGGTAAAGGTAATGAAGTAATAGTTGTTGATAAAGATAAAGATAAATGCAAAATGGTTGCTGAAGAAGCAGATGTTTTAGCAATAAATAAAGATGCCACAGATCTATCACTTTATGAAGAAGTTGATTTAAGAAAACTTGACGTTATGGTTGCAGCCACGGACAAGGATGAGGTAAATCTATTTGTAGCTTTAATAGCTAGGGAGCATGGTGTTCCAAGAATCATTGTTAGAGTTAAGGATGAAAAAGTTGCTAGACTGCTTGAGAGGGTTGGTATTGAAAGAGCAATATGTGTACCCTTCGTAATAGCGAGCCTTATACAAAGCTTTATTGAAGGCAAATATGCGCTAATTAATATTTCACCTATATTCTCTGGAACATACGGTTTAGTTTCAATAACTTTAGCTGAAAATGATACTAGTGTAGGTAAAACATTAGATGATCTTAAATTGCCTTTAGCTTCTAAAGTAATAGCCATATTTAATGGGGAGAAATTCTTAGATCCTGAAGAAACTAAAGAGTTAAGACCTGGATATGAAATAATAGCTTTAGTAAGAAACGACATAGTTGAGGAGTTCGTTAGAGCATTTAGGTGAAGTTAGGTGAAACAAGCAGAAGAATATGAAACATTCATTTCAATAATAAACTACTATATTAGCCAGCTTCAACAGCTTCTTGCCCATCCTCTCATGATTCAAATAATATATGCTGCCTTAGCCTTCATAGTTGGTGTTGCTGTTCTTAAAACTGTAAATAATATGTTAAAGAGAATGGTTCAGCGAAACATGATATCTCAGTCAGCTTACGTTAAAATACATAATGTTTTAACTGTAATAGTTTATACGTTAATTCTTTTGATAATTATATCACTGTTTACTGCAAACATATTCCTGCTGTTAGGAACAATAGGTTTTATTCTTATAGTAGCTCTTTCAGCTAGAAACGTCTTCACGAATATAATCTCTTACTATGCTATTTTACTAGGCAGAATACTTGTTATAGGAGATATGGTTTCTATAGGAAAGGTTACGGGCAAGGTCAAAAACATAGGGGTTCTTTATACAGAAATTAAAACTAAAGACGGAAGCATAGTACGAATACCTAACTACTTAGTTTTAAGAAGAGCTCTGAAGATATATTCTGAACTTTATACGGTAAGAATTATGGTTAGAGTTGAAGCACCGTATAACTTAGACGATATTGCAGATAAAATACATAGAGCAATAACATCATACAAAGGCGTTGTTAAAGTAGCTCCAGATATCCGAGTTAGAAAGCTGGCTCCAGGATATGTTGAACTTGAAGTCACTGTTTACACTACAAGCCCTGAAAAAGTGGAACACGTGTTTTCAGATATTGCACAGGAAATACTTAAGGAGCTGAGCGGATTTAAAGTTGAAATTGTAAGATTAAGTCTATAGGTCAAAATTATTAACCCACTCGTTAACTATGTCATTAGGGACAAAATATGCCAAGACGCCCTATAAGAAAACCAAACATTTGCCCTTATTGTGGAGCTGAAGCTGAAAAACCCTATAAAACGTGGCAATTAGTAGCACCAATACCTGACTCACGTGGTAGAATAACAATAACTGTTATGGGCATGTATGAGTGCCCTAATGGGCATAAGTGGAGAGCTGTTGTAAGTAAGATTAAGGTGGGCGGCAGCGGTGAAGTAGAAGTAGAGGGAGCTAAAGGTAAGAGTGTTCTAAAATCCCAGGAGAAAGCAAAAACAGAAGTTGAAGGAGAAGTTTTCGAAATAGACATTGAAGAGGAACTATAGAGAGGTTCTTAACAACACTAAATAGGCCATATTAATTAAACCGAAAATTACGGAGCAGCATGTTATAAGCTCAAACTCGGATGTTGAATACGGTCTTAAAAGCGGCGAATTCTTCAGAACAATGAAAGTAACAATCCATGAAAGGATGAGAAAAGTTAACGGTATAGGTAAGTATATTTCCCTAATCAGCAACCTGGAAATACCTAGTATTAGAAAAGCTAATGAAACAGCTAACTTATCTGTGACATCTCTATCTTTAAAATAAGCATAGATCTTGCTTAGAAAATTATATTTTGAAAGTATGTAAGTGCTTCCAGCTATGGTTAAAGCAGAGTCTATTATGAAGCTTAAATAGTTTTCAAAAACATTTAACCCCATAAGTGTAATGGCTGAAATTAGGCTAAAATAAAAACCTATAAGATACATTATCGTACTTAAAATAATTAGCCCATTTTTCCCTCTTAGAACAGTAAAATACACTATAACTATGCTTAAACATATGAAGAAATAAGGTATAAACGCAATGTAAAATACCTCTAGAGGAACATAAATTGCGCCCAAATACACTATACCGCCACTACCTATAGCTGTTAAAGCTGAAGCTAAAGTAGCGCTAACTATAGATGCTGTAGCTAAACGAGAATTTCTAAACAGTTTAGACATATTTACACTCCACTATCTAACTAAGTTTAAGTAAAGACTAAAAAATATTAAACCCATGTTCCTACAGTATTATGCTGAGATGAGATATGAGAAGATATAGGGAGCTTGTAGAAGACATATTACTAATATTTGCTATAGCTGCAGTGTTGTTGTTTCCTTTAGCTTTAAGTACGTTTCTCAATACTTCAATACCGCTAGCTGCTGTAGAAAGTACAAGCATGGTTCCAACACTTAATGTGGGAGATGTAGTAATAGTTACAGGCGTCGACCCTGAGAGCATAAAAGTAGGTGACATAATAGTTTTCAATAAAATAGTATATCTACCTGGTAAGAACTATGAAAAACAGCTGCAGACACCTGTGGTTCACAGGGTAGTAGATATCGTTGAAAAAGGCGGTTTAAGATACTTTAAAACTAAAGGTGATGCAAATCCCTTACCCGATCACTGGTACGTTCCAGAAGATGCCGTTTTAGGTAAAGTGTTATGTTTAAATGGTGAACCTTTTAGAATACCTTATGTAGGATATTTCTCAATATTCTTCCATGACATTATTGGGGATTAGCTTCTATATAGCCCTTTAATATTGCTTGAGCAACTTCTCTAACCCATTTCCCGGATATATTTAGCTTAGATATTTTCTCTAAATACTCTTTCCAAGAACATGTGCCTAACACATTTACCCATACTTTATATTTTTCAGTAAGGAGCTCTAAAGCTCTGGAATGGTTCTTACACAAGCTTCCCTCTAAAACTTCATTACCGCATATTGTACACTTGTTTTCTACAGGAATGTACTTTAAGCTTTTAGCAAGCTCTATTCCAGCTTTCTCAGCAGCTTTATCTTTGAATTCTAAAAGTATATTGGACAATATATTTTTAGATTCTTTTACAATATCTTCTCTTCTTACACGACGTTCTCTAATGTCGTTAAGCATTTTTTCAAACTTTCTAGTAAGTTCAACACTTGTTAAATCTTTAAAGTATCTCTCCAGAACTTCAGAAATAGCGTACCCTAATGGTGTGACTTCTATTTTACCTTTTACTGTTTTCAAATAGCCTCTTAAAAATAGGCTTTCAATAATTCTTGCTCGTGTACTTTCAGTTCCTATATTAACGCCTTCCATCCATTTAAGTAAAGAAGACTTGTTGTATGTCCTTCCATATCTTGAATAACCTATTATGATTTTTGCTTTAACAATAGGTATTTTTTGACCCTTATCTATAGAGGGTATATTCTCCACGTAGTCTATGTTTAAGTACGGGTAGTATTTCAGCCATCCTTTTGCATAGATTTTTCTAAGTTTTAATCTAAACCTGTAATTTGAAATTTTTAAGTAAATAGTTAAGGACTGAAGTACTATGTTACTAGAGAATGTTGCAAGAAATCTTCTTACAATTAAATCATAGATTTTCCGCTTATCAGCAGTCATGGTTTTTGATTTTAACCCTGTAGGATAAATTGCTGGATGGGCTGGATCGGTTTTTCCTCCTTCATGTGGTTTTAAAGGCCTTGAGACCTCTAATAGTAGGTTCCCAACAAGTTCCGTGTATTCGGGTATTTCCTTAAGCTTAGCCATTATTGATTTGTAACCTATTGTTGGAGGTAATTTTTGACTATTAGTTCTAGGATAGCTTATTAAAGCATCTAAGTAAAGTTGTTCAGCTATTTCCTGTGTTTTAAGCGGTGAGAAGCCATAGATTTTTGCCGCTTCGGCTTGAAGATCTCCAAGGTTAAAAGGTGGTGGAGGTTTAATTTTCTCTACTTCGTACCTAATGTTCTCAATGGTAGCCCATTTTTCTCTTTTAATCCTATTTAATGCTTCTTCAGCATCTGTTTTCTTAGTAAATGGTTTTCCAATGTATTCTAAAGAATAAAGCTTACCGCCTATAGACACCTGAACATTAATGTTAAACGTAGGTGTTGGTATGAAAAGATTTCTTTGTTTCTCTGCACTAACTACCTCCATTAATGTTGGTGACTGAACGCGCCCTGCACTTAAAATAACTTTTTTCCCGGTAACGCGTTTTACAGCATACATTAACGCTCTGCTAACATTTATACCCCATAACCAGTCAAGCTCATGTCTGCAAAGACCTGCTTCAACCATTGGCATATCTAAGCCTTTACTTAAAGAACTGAAAGCTTTACGTAGGTCCTGAGGAGTTAATGTTGAAAACTTCATTCTATATGCTTTATTTAAGTTTCCAAGTTCTCTTATTATAAGGTAACCTATAACGGATCCTTCTATGTCATAGTCGCAAGCATTTATAAACGCTATAGCATTTTTACATAGCTTCTTAAGCGCTAAATAATAAGGCTTAGTATATTTAGCTTCTTTACTTGTAACCCACGATGGAACCCAGTAGTAATTAAATACCGGAAAACCATAGTCTCCTGTAGCTAATGTGAAAAGATGACCTGCAGCTGAAGCAATTACATAAGCTACTCCATTATGGTAAAATACCCAGTATGGTATTCCGTAAAGACTTTGCTTAACAAGTTTACTCCCTGAAAGAGCACGCGCTATCTTGAATGCTGCTTTAGGCTTCTCAGCTATCACTAAGACATATCTCTTAGGCATCATCATGAGACTATACCATGTGTAATACTTTGCCCTAAGTTCAAAATATTAGCCTTTACACCAAATATGGAAAAGAAAAATAGTTTATTAGTTAACTACTAAAAATTGCTTCTTCAGCATCTAAAAGCCACTTAAGAGGTATGTCCTGATATTCTCCTGTTGGAAGCCTTCTTCTAATGGTTATGGGCAGTATTTTAAGTCTTAATTCTTTTTCAGCAATTTCTAAAGGGTCTGAAGTATTAATCATTTCAGGCGGGATTAAGGGTGGAGCACCCATGGTTAACTGTAGGGCTCTCGCACCAATAATTCTAGCTCTTTCATATTTCGTAAGTTTAGGAGGCCCTATCTTTATCTTATCTAGATATGATTCCTCAGATTTGTACAACCTTAAAGGCCTCTAGGAATAGTTTGAGACTAGGTGAATGGTAGAAGAGTTTAGACAATTAAATGTTACGGTTAAAAAATCATGTATTAGATTACTGTTTAAACTTTAGAACTTAAATCTCTCTTCTCCTCTGCCTTCTCTTTCTCTCTCTTTTCTCTTAGGTGGAGCAGCAGCTATTATGTCATCAATTTTCAGTATTGCTGTTGCTGCTTCAGTTGCGCTCTTAAGTACCTGCTTCTTAACCAGTGTTGGATCTATTATGTTTAACTTAACCATGTCCTCGAAAACTTTGCCTCGTATTACATCGACACCTGCATTTGTGAATCCTTTTTCATGATATCCTCTTAGTTCCGCTCTAGCATCCAACGGGTCAAGACCCGCTGATTCTGCAAGTATTAAAGCTATTTCCTCTAATGCATCAGCATATGCTTCTATAGCTAATGCTTCCTTTCCTCCTCTGGCTCTGGCATGTTCTCTAAGTCTCATAGCTATTTCTATTTCTGGTGCTCCTCCACCACCAACGATTTTTGGTTCTTTAAGTACATTCCTTAGAACACTTAATGCGTCATGAATGCTTCTTTCTGCTTCGTCAAGTTCCATATCGTTTGCTCCACGTAGAAGTACCGTTACCGCTTTTGGATTCTTGCATCCTTCGATAAATACCATTTTATCTGTTCCAATTCTTCTTTCTTCGACAAGTTCTGCTTCACCAAGATCCTCGGGTGTAAGGTCTCTAATGCTGCTTATTATTCTTCCTCCTGTTGCTCTTTCCAACTTCTCCATATCACTTCTCTTAACCCTTCTAACAGCCAAAATTCCTTTCTTAGCTAAGAAGTACTGAGCTACATCGTCTATTCCTTTCTGACATATTACTACATTTGCTCCTACTGAAGCTATTTTTTCAACCATGTCCTTAAGCAACTTTGTTTCTTCTTCTAAGAAAGCCCTTATCTGTTCTGGACTTGTTATGTTGATTTTAGCTGTGATTTCAGGTTTCTC
>Ga0164311_10000012_pt1 | contig 58886 bp, 62 predicted proteins | sample GuaBasSedimGuay2_FD_121796 | JGI IMG/M metagenome (GOLD analysis project Ga0164311, IMG submission 121796) | Subseafloor sediment microbial communities from Guaymas Basin, Gulf of California, Mexico - Guay2, Core 4569-9, 9-12 cm | ecosystem: Environmental > Aquatic > Marine > Hydrothermal vents... | reverse complement strand
CGACAGACCCTTGGTCATTCCAAGTACTCTGTCTGGGCAGTGAACCCACGATACACCTCTCAGACCTGCCACGTGTGCGGGGAGAGAGGGATACGAGTCGAGGATGCGACTTCCACCACAGAGAAGAAGGGTGGAGAGTATTTCTACTGTGCAGAGTGCGATGCGCACTTTCATGCTGATGTCAATGCGTCAAGAAATATAATGCATGTTCACCCAGGACCCAGTACCGTTGCTGGGCGGACAACCTAGGCTTGTCTAGGTTTGTCTAGAAAACAATCAACGGTCAGGGAACTGCGTCTCGAACCCAAGTTGGCCTCAGTAGAGTTCGCCAGGGTCGCTGTCACAGATCTGTGGACAGAAGATAGTGGTCCAATTGAGAAAATGATCGAGAAGGCTGCGAGTGGTGCAAGGGCCAACGGTGCAGGGTGCCTTGTGCTTGGATGTATGTCGATGGCATTCCGTCTTGTTGGAAGGGATCTTTCGCGAGTGCCTCTTCCTGTAATCAATCCACTATCAACAGCAATCAAAACAGCGGAGACCTTCGTTGACCTGAAGATTGGCCATAGCAGAGTGACCTATCCGGCCGCAGACTTTGAGAAGCTGAACCAGACGGTATTCGGGAGAATACAGAGCAAGTAACGGTGAGTGTGATGGGAAGGAACAAGAGATACTCCGGCTACAAGGCCTATGACTACTTGACTCCGGGGACTGATTATAGGGCCTTCAGGCTACGAGTAGCACTGAGAGAAGACTGGGCATACAAGGTTCCTCTCTCCAGATCAGAGGAGGAACGAGTGGAACATATCGTTGAGAAGAGTATCATCATTGATCTTCACGAGCACCCGGTCCTCTACCCAGAGGACCCAAGAGAGACCCTCCTGCTCAATCAAGAGGGGAGGGACTTCATGGCGTATGAGGCCATGAGCTTGGCGGGAGTCGATGCTGTCTTTGACAACCTCATGAATGGTTCATCCATCATCACATCCAAACATGGTTGGAAATGGAGTGACACAATTCATGATCTGGGACAGAGGCTCTGTGACATTGCACACCAAGATTTCGTCATTCATTGCAAAGGCGTCGATGATATCATCAGGGCACACAATGAGGGGCAACTTGCCTGGGTCGCCGTTCTAGAGTCCTCAACATGCATCGAGAATGAGGTTGACCGAATCGATATCCTGTACGGACTTGGGGTTCGCTCCATGGGTCTGGTGTACAGTGAGTCCAACTTGCTTGGAACAGGACTTGATGAGATGAGGGATGGTGGGCTGACTGATTTCGGTTATGACTGTGTCATTAGAATGAACAAGCTGGGGATGCTGATTGATGTGAGTCATGTGAGTGATCAGACTGCCAGAGACACCATAGAGTCGTCGAAGAAGCCTGTGATTATCTCACACGCCGGATCAAAGACTGTACACACCATCAAGAGGATGGTCCCAGATGACATCCTCCAGATGCTTGCAGAACGAGGAGGAATCATTGGTATCGAATCCGCCCCGGGTTACACTGCCACCAATGACGACAAGACCCCCTCTATTGACACATACATGAAACATATGGAGTATTGTATCGACCTGCTTGGAATTGATCATGTAGGGTGTGGGCCAGACACCCTCTTCGGAGACCACGTGGGACTCTACAGAGCGTATGACGACAGAATCGATAATGCCGGGATGGGACATTATCCACGGCCCCGGCAGGAGGAGGACCTCAATGTTGAGAAACTCCCTGATTATGTGAGGGGTTTGGAGAATCCAACAGAGGCCATGATGAACATTCCCCGATGGTTGGTGAAGAACGGCTATTCTGATGCGGAGATAACGAAGATCATCGGAGGGAACGCTCTCAGACTCCTGAAGCAGGTGTGGTGAAGAGTCACCTGGAGAAATGAGCCGTGGCGTTGGATTCCAGATTGAACAGAAGCCGGGCGGTCTCTGTTCAAGCTCTCTTTGCTGCAATCGTGGTGGTCTTGGACACAGTTCCCATAATCCCAGGATTCTACAGTGGAGTCTGGGACTCGTGGCTGTTCCTGCTCAGCCCCCTAGTTGGAATCCTTCTGGGCCCGTTCTCGGGAGCTGCCACAGTTGCACTTGGCACTGCACTGGGGCACCTGATCTACTTCCGAAACCCCTTTGAACTGCTATTCATGGCAGGTGCACCCCTTGGAGCGGCCATGGCAGGCTTTGTCTATCAGAGAAGGTGGCGTCCAGTGCTTGGTATCTATTCAATGATGCTCGCGGCGTACTTCGTGTACCCTGTATCGTGGACACTACCCCTGTGGGGAATCTGGGATGTCTTGGTCGGTTTTGGAGTCGTAGTGCTATTCTCACTCTTGGTCAGAGGTGGTCTCAGGACGGGTAGACCGCTGCAGAAACGATGGCTCATGCTGGGCCTTGCCTCAGTCGTTGGGCTTGAATCCGACATTCTCCTGAGGATATGCATTCTCGTTCCGGGACAGACCTACTGGTTGTTCTATGGCCTCACTCCAGAGATGCTATCACTGCTGTGGTTAGGGGCGGGACTCGTCACGCCCATCAAGGTCGTGCTGGCGGTGCTGGTCTCCATCACACTGGGCGTGCCCACGCTTTCGATCCTCGAGGAAGAGAGCAATTCCATTATTGTGCAGCGGGACGAGTGACATACCGACGAGTTTATACTGAATCTTGATTCAATATACATCTGAGAATGAACAACCGCAAGAGGATGGCTGAAGGTGTGGAATCGATTCGGTAAGGATGGATTCTGCATCAAGCCATCAGCATGAGGTGAGTCGAATGAGAAGAGGATATGGACGCTCAGGTGGACGTGGAATGTGGCCGGGAAATGGACCTTTCAGCAATCTGCCACCATGGGAGAGGCCGGGATGGCTCTACGGTCGAGGTTCCTGCTGGTACCTGGGCTACGGTCCAAGATACGCCGGGACATCCGGATATGCAGGATTCGTACCGACAGGTGCAAATGAGTCGCAGGTTCTCAAACAACAGAGGGATCTTCTTGAGAATCAACTGAAGAACCTCCAAGAGAGTCTGGCCCGGATCGAGGCCCGACTCAAGGAACTTGAGAGTCAGTAGTTGACAGGTCCCTAGAGACGTGTGCATGCATAAGATGATACTGAGTCTGTGATCACACCATGACATACACGTACGGACCTGTATCGTCTTGGCGATACGGCCGCTCTCTGGGCATTGATGTCATCACACAACCGAAGAAGTGCACCTTCAATTGTACTTATTGCCAACTTGGTCCCACGAAGGAGCATGTAGTTGAACCACGGGACATTCAAGATGAGATGCCAAGTCCAAAAGATATCGTTCAAGAAGTAGCCAAGACTGTGAGTCGTCTGGAGATGGACAGCATCGATGCTGTGACCTTCTCGGGATCGGGGGAGCCCACATTGAATCCACACCTCGGGAGCATAGTCTCCGGTGTCAGGGAAGTGGTCATGGAGAGTCCGATCATACTTCTCACAAACGCGTCTCTCATACCGCGTCCCGAAGTGAGAGCCAACCTGAGCGGCTTTGACATAATCACTGCGAAACTCGACGCTGGCGATGACAGGACCTTCAGGCTCATCAATCATCCCGCCAAAGGAGTCAGCTCGCTCACTGAGATTGTTGACAGTCTCAAACACCTGCACAGACATGTCAGTGGTCTGTTGGCTCTTGAGGTCATGTTGCTCAGAGGGCCGAGGGGAATGTCGAACGTGGAGGGAACACCGAGGAAGATGCTCATGGAGAGAATCCTTGAGATTCGTCCAGAGATTGTGCAGGTGTACACGCCATGGCGTCCCACAGCCAACCCGGGCATCCTACCGGTCTCAGACGCCGAGCTGCGTGATTTCGGAAATGACCTCGGGCAGCATCTGAGCCAGGACAGGATCTGGGTCTACGGCGTTCACGACGCCCGTGGCAGGTCTGTCGTATGGAAGAGACACAGAGATCTGGAGACAGAAGTGGTCGAACTGCTCGAGCGTAGACCTTGCAGAGCCATCGATGTCGCAGCCTCCCTCGGAATGCCAGTATCGTCCGCCGTGAGAACTCTGAGGAGCCTGACGGAGAAGTCCATAGTCATCAGACGACTGAGAGATGGCCATCCCTTCTACGAGACTGTTCACTCCTAGGCCTGTTCTAGCCAGAACAAAAAGAGGTTGGGAGGAAGGACTTGCCTTCCTCTCAGATCTGTCATTCTACTCGATGCGTTCACGCACTAGAGCCTCGACGACTGTGGGGTCGGCCAGTGTGCTCGTGTCCCCGATGTCATCGATGTTGCCCGCGGCAATCCGCTTCAGAATTCGGCGCATGATCTTGCCGGAACGGGTCTTCGGCAGGGCATCAGCGAACTGGACCTTCGCAGGAGTGGCTATTGGGCCAATCTCGGACCTCACCCACTTCCTCAACTCCTGTCGTAGCTCCTCTGTCTTTTCCACGCCTACCTTCAGAGTAACAAAGGCGTAGATATCTTCGCCCTTAATTTCGTGCGGGAATCCTACGACTGCTGTCTCAGCCACTGCAGGATGCTTGACCAGAGCGCTCTCGATCTCGGCGGTGCCGAGCCTGTGACCGGAGACCTTCAGCACATCGTCGATGCGGCCCATGACGAAGTAGTACCCGTCCTCGTTGTACCGCGAACCGTCGCCGGTCATGTACATCGGCTTGCCGGTCTCGGGGTCCTTGTACTGGGACCAGTATGTGCTCACGAAGCGCTTGTGGTCACCGTAGACCGTCCTCATAAGGCCCGGCCAGGGTTTCTTCACGCACAGGTAGCCGCCCTCGTTCGGACCGCACGGGGTGCCGTCCTCTGCCACCAGAAGTGGCTCTACGCCGAAGTAGGGGAATGTGCACGAGCCCGGAATGGTCGCGTCGGCTCCTGGGAGGGGTGTGAAAATCACACCACCGGTCTCGGTCTGCCAGTATGTATCAACAATGGGGCAATGGGACTTGCCAACGACCTCGTGATACCACATCCATGCCTCGGGGTTGATGGGTTCGCCCACGGTGCCGAGGAGGTTGAGGGATGAGAGGTCGTGTTTGGTCACTGGATCGTCGCCGAACTTCATGAGGGCGCGAATGGCTGTAGGCGCAGTGTAGAACTGGTTCACCTTCCAGCGTTCGACCTCCAGCCAGAAGCGGTCGGGTTCCGGGTAGGTCGGGACACCCTCGAACATCATGGTAGTGGCACCGGCTGTCAGGGGTCCGTAGATGATGTAGGAGTGGCCAGTGATCCAGCCAATATCGGCCGTGCACCAGTAGATGTCACCCGGGTGCCAGTCGAAGATGTCAAGGAAGGTCCTGGCAGTATAGGTCATGTAGCCGCCAGTAGTGTGGAGGACTCCCTTGGGTTTACCAGTGGAACCGGAGGTGTATAGGATGAAGAGGGGATCCTCAGCGTTCATCCACTCGGGCTCGCACTTGTCGTCGACCTTGGCGTATTCTTCGTGGTACCAGACGTCCCGTCCGTCGACCCAGGGGGCGTCATCACGACCGACCCTGTTGACGACGAGGACCTTCTCCACCACGGAAGCACCCTCAAGGGCACGGTCGGCATTCTCCTTCTGTTTGATGACCTTACCAGCACGGTAGTAGCCATCAGCAGTGATGAGGACCTTGCTCTGGCAGTCCTGAATCCTGTCGACAAGGGAGTCGGCAGTGAACCCGCCAAAGACTATGCTGTGAATCACACCGATGCGGGCGCAAGCCAGCATGATGATGGCAAGCTCGGGAATCATCGGGAGGTAGATGGTGACAGTGTCACCTTTCTTGAGACCGAGATTCTTGAGAACGTTGGCGGTCTTGTTGACCTCCGATAGGAGTTCCTTGTAGGTGAAGGTCCTGCTCTCATCGACAGGGTCACCCTGCCAGATGATTGCCGTCTGGTCACCTTTGCCGGCCTCGACGTGTTTGTCAAGACAGTTGTACGCCATGTTAGTGACGCCGTCCTCGAACCACGTGAATTCGGCATTCTCGGGATTCTTCCAGATGAAGCCCTTGGTGGGCTTCTTCTTCCAGTAGCACAGGTCCTTTGTGATCTTCAGCCAGAAACCGTCAGGGTCCTTGATGGACTCCTCCCACATCTTCATCCGCTCTTCATGACTCTTGATGTAAGCCTTGTCAATGAAGCTCTGTGGAGGTGGGAAGCGACGCTCTTCCTGGCTGGTGACTGTGATTTTCTTTTCGTCAGACATTTGAAAGGTCACCTAAAGCATCGATACTCTGGGCGCTCAGCGAAAAATGGACTATATGAAGATTGTCCATTAGTGCATGGTATTCTCATCAACAGGAAATACCACGGACCTGTCACGTGGGAGAGCCCGGGTGGAAAAGAAAGGAGAGGAGGCATGAGGAGTCTTCCTCAGCCTCACCATGTGTGATTACTGGTTCTTTCGCTTCAACTTCAGAGCCAAGGTGAAGAGCACAGCAATGATTGCCAGAATGCCCGTCACAATGAAGGCATAGAAGTATGAACCGGTGACATCCACGATGGGACCGGCCACGAAGGCGCCGGTGATTCCAGCAATGCCATAGGCAGTGAACATGACACCATAGTTCTTGCCCACGTTCTTGTTCCCGAAGAAGTCAGCGGTTGCCGACGGGAACAGAGCAAAGTTGCCTCCAAAGCAGAAACCAATCAGCGAGGCGATTGCCATGACAGCATACCAGCTGATGGTGATGGTGGACATCCATGCAAAGGAAAACATGCCCACAGCAAGGACAAAGAACATGAGGATCATGGTGTTCTCTCTTCCAATCTTGTCTGAGGTGGCACCCCACACAATTCTGCCAGCGGCATTCAGTAGGCTCATGACACCTACAAGAATCACCGCGTTGGTTGCTGGATCTATTGCGATTGAAGCAGTCTTCACGTTGCCCAGGGTCATAAGACCCGCAGTGGCGGCAAAGACGAACATCAGCCAGAGTATCCAGAAGGTGGAGGTGCGAATCATCTCATCAGGCATGACCTCAAGACCCTTGCCGTCAGCCGTGCTCTGTGGTGGAGTGAAACCTTCCGGAAGCCATCCTTCAGGTGGTGTTGTGAGTAGCTGGGACCCAATGACGACCAAGACGAGGTATGTGACGCCAAGAACGAGCATGGGCCAGCCAATGGCTGCTGTTGCAGGCACATCGAAGTATCCAAGGAGATACTCCTCGACATAACCAAAGACCAGAGCGCCGGCACCAAAGCCTGCCACTGCGATACCTGTGATGGTCCCTTTCTTGTCTGGGAACCACTTCACAAGAGCCGCAATGGGGCACACATATGCAAAGCCGATACCCGCACCACCAATTATGCCGTAGGTGATAACAAGGTAGATAGTACCAAGCAATGGATCGGAGCCAGCGATTTGGTCAACAAAGAACGATAGGATGTACCCTGCTCCCAGAAGCAGACCACCCACCGTGGCGACCTTTCGTGGACCGACGCGGTCTTGCCACCTTCCGGCAAAGATCATAAACAGCGCAAAAGATGCCAACCCGGCGGCAAAGGGGAGTTGTGAGTATAGAGAGGGCCAGAGATACACACCAACGTGTGCAGAGCCTCCGTTCAGAGCGGTCTGAAAGAAGGACCATGCGTATATCGAGCCTAGACACAACTGGACGATTATTGCCCCGAGAATGACTAGATAACGATTACCGATTTTTTCTTCAGACATGATAGAGTTCACCTATCAGATTGTCAGAAACAATTCGACCTGCCGCAACTCCCAGACTAAAAGCCTTCCTACTCGACTCCCAAGTCCACTTGCAAATGGCTATAAACTCGACTCATTTCATCAGTCTCAAGCGGCAATGGAGCTGAGTCGGAATGGTGGAACAGGCGTGGACAGAGAAATACAAGGAAAAGATTGTAGATGCAAGCACGGCGATAGGAAAGATAAGACGAGGAGCTAGGATATTTCTTGGTACCGGGTGCGGTGTCCCATATCATCTCGTACAGGCTCTGGCAAAGAACGCAGATTGTATGGCGGACAATGAGATAGTCCATCTCTTGACCCTTGGAGACACCCCTTCGGCAGACCCACAGTTTCAGAACCAGTTCAGACACAACACTTTCTTTGTGAGCGCAAACATCAGAGATGCTGTGTCGGAAGGCAGAGCTGACTACACTCCCATCATGCTCTCGGACATTCCTGCGCTCTTCAGGCAGAAGCGGATGCCACTGGATGTGGCGATGATTCAGGTGAGCCCGCCGGACAGGTTCGGTTATAGCTCTCTCGGAATATCTGTCGATATCACCAAGTCAGCAGCAGAGAGCGCAGACTTCGTCATCGCGCAGGTCAACGACCGCATGCCAGTCACACACGGTGATTCCTATGTTGATGTGAGAGACATTGATTATCTGGTCCCATACAACGAGCCCCTTCGAGAGTTTGAGGGAGCAGTAGGCGATGAAACAATCAATCTGATAGGTAGTTATGTCGCAAGATTGGTCGAGAACGAGTCGACCCTAGAACTTGGGATTGGGGCGCTCCCTCAGGCGGTCTGCAACAACCTTCTAGACTCAGGAGTCAGAGACCTCGGTATTCATACCGAGATGTTCAGTGACAGTCTGATCCCACTCATCAACCAAGGAATTGTCACCAACAAGGCAAAGACCATCAACCGTGGAAAGGTCATTGCAAGCTTCGCCATGGGATCTAAGAAACTCTACGAGTATATCGATGACAATCCACTGTTCCAGTTTCATGACACGGCATATGTCAACGACCCTCATATCATCGGGCAGAACAAGAAGATGATAGCAATCAACTCCGCACTTGAAGTGGACCTGACTGGTCAGGTGTGTGCAGACTCGATAGGACATAGATTCTACAGCGGGATTGGAGGGCAGGTGGACTTCATCCGTGGTGCCAAGAAGTCAGTAGGTGGTAAGGCCATCATCTGCCTTCCGTCGACCGCAGTGGATGGAACAGTTTCAAGGATTGTCCCGCGTTTGAGTGAGGGGGCTGGAGTCGTCACGACCCGTGGGGACGTTGATGTGGTTATCACCGAGTACGGTCTTGCAGCTCTTGCAGGCAAGACCATCCGAGAACGAGTTCTCTCCCTGATTGCCATCGCTCATCCAGACTTCAGGAACGAACTCCTAGAGGCTGCAAAGAAGATGCATTATGTCTTCGAGGACCAAGTTCCATTCCTGGTACAGGGAACTTACTTTGCATCCGAATATGAGGCCCATGAAACCTTCAAGGGACCTGACGGGCCGATAGAGGTGCATTTCCGCCTGATCAGGCCTGATGATTCGGACAGAATCAAGGACCTGTTCTACGGTCTCAGTGAGGAGAGCATCTACTTCAGGTTCCTGACACCTCTGAGGTCGCTACAGCGTCAGACCCTTCAAGACTTCTATAATGTGGACCAGGCGAGGGATATCAGCGTCGTGGCGGTCATTCGTGAGGGGGAGGACGGAGAGACTGAGAGGATTATTGGAGCAGGTCGCTATCTTCTGAACAGAAGCACGAATGAGGCAGAGTTTGCCCTACTGATCCAAGATGAGTATCAGAATAGGGGCATCGGGACCTTCCTGTTGAACCATTTGATGAGAATCGCCAAGAGCAAGGGCGTAGAGGCGTTCATAGCATACGTGCATCCCCAGAATCAGCCAATGATCAGATTCATTCATCGCACTGGAAAGGTCGTGGAGAGCAAGATGTCCATCCAGGATGATGAGTACATCTTCAGACTCAAACTCTAGAGACACAGAAGCCACTAGACTCAAAGGCATGATGAGACCAGAGTAGGTATAGGTGCTGCAAGTGTCGTATCTCCTGAAGACAGGCACTCTGATCATCGGCGACGGTCGCCTTCTCAATGATGTTTCAGTTCTCGTTCGAGATGGGCGTATTGCCGAGATTGGTGAGAGTATCAAACCTCATGACAAATGTGAAACTCTAGATTTCTCTGACCGTGTTGTGATGCCTGGGCTCATCGATGCCCATGTACATGTATGCTACGATGGTCTCACGCTCGATCCATCTGCTTTGAGGGGCCTCAGTGATGAGTTTCTGGCAATCCGAGGGAGTAGACTTGCTGCAACGCTGTTGGACCATGGAGTCACAACGGCTGCCGATGCAGGTTCAAGAGGGAACGTGTCGCTCGCAGTAAGAGAGGCCATTCAGAAAGGTATTGTCAAGGGCCCACGACTTCTCGTGTGCGGAAGAATGATATCGATAACTGGAGGAAGGGACCCGATTTCAGGGGCAAATGAGGCGGATGGCGTAGAAGGTGTGAGGAAGGCCACACGGGAAGAGCTGGCAAGGGGCGTTGACTTCATCAAACTTGCTGGAACTGGTGCCATAACCTCGCAGCATACGGAGAGCATGACCACTCAATTCAATGAGGATGAGTTGAGAGTTGCGACTCAGGAGGCGCACAAGGTGGAGAGAAAGACGCACTCCCATGCTTACGGAGCGCAGGGGATTCGAGACACGGTCATGGCGGGAGTTGATGTCCTAGTTCATGGACATCCCCTGACCTCAGAGAATATTGATCTCATGAAACAGATGAACACCATGTACATGCCAACCATAGTCACATACTATCAGTCGCAGCTTCATCATGATGAGGGAAAGCTTCCGGAGTACATGATTCGAAAAGAGAAGGAGATATTCCCGCTGATTGAGAGAGGAGTTCAAGATGCGGTGAGGACGGGTATTCCCCTAGTTGCGGGGACCGACTCAGGAATGCCGTATACCATCTTCGGCAAGTCCTCAGCAGAAGAACTCGAACTCTTCGTCGAAATGGGAAAGATGAGCGCAATGGATGCCATCACGGCAGGAACATTCAACGCTGCGAAGGCGCTGAACATAGAGAACTATGTAGGTGCCATCAAGCCAGGCATGTCTGCAGATTTGCTGGTACTCGCACCAGGAAAGAATCCATTGGAAGATATCACAGTCTTACAAGACAGAGAAGCCATTGAACGTATCTTCCTTATGGGAGAGATTGTCGAACGAAACTAGTACTACAGATAGCTGTGACGGATCTGCGCCGCCCGCCCCCGAACATGGATAGTTTCAAGAAAGGTGGACATGGAGTCATTTGGAAACGTGAATCCACTCTCAAGTAGTTCCTGCCGGAGATGCTTGAACAGTCCAACAAGGTTCTCGTAACTCGGAGTGTTGATGCATCTACTGAACAGGTCGAAGGTCTCTTCAGACATCCCCATCTTCTGGGCGTGGCGACTCCACCACTTTAGAGGAGGAGTCCATGACTTCTTCATGGTGAACCAGAGATTGACTGCCGCAACAATCGCACGATATACGTTCAACTGTGAATCGATGACAAAACCGCGCCGTTTGTTGATGTCGGCATATCCAAGTGAGCCCAGCAGCAGAATGTACTTGTTCTTGAGACGGTCGAGATGCTCCTCTTCAGGATACCTCGCCAGTCTTCGCCTCCACTCCTCAAGGTTCCCTGTGGGATCATGAATGACGACTCCTTCGACGTAGGGAAAATGGTCAATGTCCAGTGGGGATTCCAGCTGTTGCCTGAACCATGAGTCAGCAACAGGAGAGAAATCGATCACTAGACGACGCGGCTCGACCGACTCATCAAACTCTAACCAGATTGTGTCCTTCAATTCAAGACTGTCATAGTACTCTTCTGTGGTGTATATCAGAGCATCCCAATCAGTGGATGGATCTCTAAATCCCGTCGCTCGACTCCCCCACAGCATAACACCGAGAACGTGAGGCTCCTTAATGAGGACCTCGAGCTTCTCTCGGACTACGGCATCATCTATCTCTGCAATGCTTGTGATGGTAGGTATTATTCTCTCATTCAAATGCGACGCCTCGGACACGTCGAGAAGAATTCCAATTAAAGCATGATTGTCCACGCGATGGGACATGCCATAGCCGCATGCACATCGATAGGTATGTAAACCATGTTGTACTGGATGAGAGTGGTAAGCAGTCATAACGTTTTTATCCGGACTGGACCTGCAAACTCTCACGCGGGCCCGTGGCATAGCCTGGAGAGACCTCAATGGTCTCGGGCAATTATTGCGCCGCTCTGATAAGGCGGATGTCGCGTGTTCAAATCACGCCGGGCCCACCATCTATTTCTCAGCGGGTATTCAAGTGTTCAGAACGCACTCGGTACAAGTCTGCGTATCCGTTCAAGTGATAGTTCGGCTTCTCTGGTGGATGTTTCAAAGATGAGGGGATAGTCGAATTTGTCTCTCACAAGCTCTGTGAAGAAGTCACTGATCGGCATCTCGCCTTCGCCCAAGGCAATATGGTCAGTCCTGTGGGGAAAGCCGTCCACCTCTTGGTACGTGCCATCGTGAAGATGCATCTCGATGATTCTGTTCTTGTGGGCCCTATAGAACTCGATGATAGACTCGGTTCCAGACTGCTTTGATACAAGATGTCCCACATCAAAGCAGATACTGGTGTCGTACTCTTCGACTACATCTTGAGTGAATTCAAAGGGAAAATCGAGATTCTCAATGGCCAACAGGCGGGGGTTGATCTCTGTGGCAGTAATGATCTCTTCAACACTTGTGGCCGAGAAACCTGTGAGAAGTGCGCACACCAGTCGATGCAGGTGCTCTGGAAAGCCCTTGCTGGAGAATTCTGCACCAAGTGCACCTGTAGTGTGCAGGACGTAAGACTCGGGATTGAGAGGCTCTACGACCTCGATGGCCTTCACAATGCTGGCAACACTCGCCTTGCGTATGTCGTCGTTAAATGAGGCCAACTCGAGAGACCAGAATGGAAGATGTACTGTGTACGAGTGATGCAACTCGTCTCTCAAGTCTGCAAGACGCTCTACCACTCCGGGGGATAATGATCCGGGCACTATGTGCACAATGTCCATAGTGAGTTCTACTACGGGAAAACCACCATCTACGGCTTCTCTGATGACATCCACGATGTCGAACCTTGAGAAGTCGGGAACTCCGTTGACGATGACTCGCTCAGCTGTTGGCACAAAGTCAAGGGGTGTTATCCCAAACTTCAGAGACATGAATCCACATTCCTCCAGCGGTCGATTGGTATGCAGCAAGATGGCGTCTAGATGCTCGTCCTAGTCGTGTATGACTATCTCCAAGACTTGAGGGTCTTGAGTTCATGGGACTCGATGGCAGGGTCGACCTCGAGCACTTCCACCTTGATCATGGTATCCCCCTGTCGAATGGCCTTCACCACGTCCATTCCTTCAACCGTCTGACCAAAGACTGTGTGCTTTCCATTCAAGTGCTTGGTGTTCTCTTCACTCAATACTATGAAGAACTGGCTGCCGCCAGTGTCCCTTCCGGCGTGGGCCATTGACAGGGCACCAAGCTTGTGCTTCTGTCGGTGTCCACGCGTTTCGCAAGGAATCGCATAACCCGGACCGCCAGTGCCGTCCCCCACTGGATCGCCCCCCTGAATCACAAAGTCTGGTACGACTCTGTGGAAGGTAAGTCCATCATAGTAGCCTTTCTGGGCCAAGGTTACAAAGTTCTTCACCGTGTTGATGGCATCATCACTGAATAGCTCTGCAATGATGTCCCCACGGTTTGTTTCGATTCTCACTTTTGTTGGCATGATAACGCACTTCGTGGAGTGATTTCGCTGACTAGCTATCGAAAGCCTTTGTACTCCTCTTCTTAGTAGTTCCGATAGGGCATTCTTCATCTGTGGACACGCCCAAACTCGATGTTACTCCTATCTGCTTATTAGCGACATAGAGGTTTGAGGGGCACGATGACCATCGAGAGAGAGTATACGGAAGGAAAGACCACCTTCATCTCAGCAGACGTGGAACATTATAGTGAGAGTAAGGGTCAACCCACGACCAGCCTGCCGGTCTTCTACAATCCCAGAATGCGCCTGAATAGAGACCTCTCTGTCATATTCCTCTCGGCATACATGTCCAACAACAGAATCAATCGGATATGCGAGCCGCTCACAGGATCGGGTGTCAGAACCCTTCGTTATCTCAATGAGTGTGAAGGAACCTTTGAGGCCTTGATGTTTGATGCCAATCCGTTGGCCGTTGATACGGCCAGACGCAACGTCAGACGTCTGGGATTTCAGAATCGGGCCACTGTGATGAGAGGTGACGCAAAGATACTACTACTGACCGAGTCGCGTGAGAAACGGTTTGACTTTGTCGATGTTGATCCCTTCGGTACGCCCGCTCCCTATCTCAGTGCCGCCGTACAGTCTCTCCGCCCAAAGCTAGGTCTGCTCGCAGTCACCGCCACTGACATGCCCGTGCTCTGTGGTGTCTATCCGAGAGTCGCCCTCCGCAAGTATGGCGGATTCTCTATCAGGGCACCATTCGTTCATGAGATTGCCGTGCGACTCCTCTTGGGCCAGATATTCCGGGTCGCCGGCGCGAATGACTCCGCGATGACGCCTCTGGTGTCACTGAGCTCTGACCATTATGTCAGAGTCTGGGTGAAGATAGAGGCAGACAGGAAGAGCGCGAACCGACTTGTTTCCAGCTATGGAACCATAAGATACTGTCCTTCCTGCATGGTCACGCAGACTCTGCCACTCGCCGACCGGCAGCAGGAGTTTGTTCATGCAGACGGGTGTGAGGGGAAGTATCGTGAGGCAGGACCTCTCTGGATCGGTGACATCTTCGACATGGATTATCTTGCCAAGGCCGAGAGCTCTCTGGAGAAACACGGCACCGAGATGCATAGGAGGGCCCCTGACGTGATTCAAAAGATGGGGATGGAGGCTCATCTCATGGACTATCCGTATGTCGACCTTCATGCTGTCTGTGACCGGTTCAACCTGTCACCTCCAAGGAATGTCCGAGTCATGGAGAAACTGAGAGACCAGGGGTATATCGTATCTCCGACGCATTTCAGGCCCACAGCAATACGGACAAATGCACAAGTGCAGGAGATTGTCAACATCATCGAGAGAATACAAGAGCAGTGACAGTAATGGGCAGAGGAAGCGAGAGAGAGCGGAAGAAGGAGCACTACTACCGTGAGGCAAAGAAGCACGGGTATCGGAGCAGGTCTGCATTCAAACTGAAGCAGATCGTGAAGAAGCACAAGTTGCTCATGGGGGTTGATCGTGTCGTGGAACTGTGCTGCAGTCCGGGGGGATGGACTCAAGTCCTTCGAGAGATGGATAGCAGTATTGAGATTGTGGCCGTAGACATCAACCCCATGCCACCCGTTCAAGGTGTGATGTTCATTCAGGGGGACATCCTAGAACAGGACACTGTAGAGAGGATAAGGAAACTGATTGGAGGACATGCGGACCTTGTGTTGTCAGACTGTTCACCAAGAGTCACGGGGCAATGGGAACTTGATGTTGCCCGTCAGACGTCACTTGTCGAGGGTACGCTGGATATCGCGCGACAGATATTGGGTGAGAATGGCAAGGTCTTGGCAAAGGTCTTCCAAGGCCCCGGATTCCAAGACTTCTTGAAGAGTACTAGGGAGGACTTCAATTCAGTCAGGTTGGTGAAACCTGCTGCATCCCGTAGAACAAGTGCAGAGATCTATCTGCTTGCAGTTGGCCCAAAGAAAAGGCCGTCTTCTACTGAAGTGGAGTAGCTAGCTGCTCGCTGCGGAGGCCATCCATTCTTCCAACTCTTTACAGGTGACCGGGGAGTCGGGTTGACGGATTCCACACCTGCTGATCTTCAAACAATGGTAACATGGACACCCATTCATGTCAGATAGACTGCCGGACTCGGTATCGTCATCGTACCCTGTCCTGATTATGTACTTCTCGTTCTCTGTCGTTTTCTCCATTACTAGTCCCTCTTTAACCAACGCTGCTACCGCTGAGGATACTTTCTTCGAGTCAACGCCCAGTCTATCCGCAAGCTCTTTGATGTTTAGACCGGTGGGCCCTGCAGTATGAAGGGTGTGCAGGATCTGGTCGGCTACATCTTTCATTGAAATGACCTTTGAAATAGACACGTGGCGATTTTAGACATTGTACATCGGTCATTATTTAATTTCCGGAAGGGGCTAGTCATTTTCGGCACTCGTCGTAACAGATTTGGCACCGATGTATACTTTTGTACATGGTATTTGGTGCTTGAAAACGCGAGGTTCGGCAGTTCTTCCCCATGGAGAAGACCTCAGTGGCGAGAGGTACTCACTCTCTCTTCTGAAGATAGAGCATCTGGCCGACGAGTGGTGACGCATCAATCCCTTTCTTGGGTCGTATCGCCACGTAGGGCTGCTTCACTGGACCGAATACATCTATGACAAAGCCGATGTCACGAGCCTTCTTGTCGAGCACACGGGCCTGTTTTCCAATGGGAGGTGTTTTGTCTGTACGGAGAATGATGGATCCCCGTCCAGAGATGTGCAATACCTTACCAAGACGCCTCATAGCAGTCCCCCAACAGCAAGGATTCACCTTCGCTTCCGTCTCTTCTTGCCCTTCTTCTTCTTCTCAGCTGCAAGACGGGCAGACTCTCTCTGAGCCACATCTCTACGTACAGCCTTGGCAAGCTGGAGCATGACACGTTTCTTCTTGTGGCCGGCAGAGTTCTCAACCACTATGTATCCCTGTTTTTCCAACCAGCTTCGCGGGTAACGCTTGTCAGCCTCAACCTCGTAGCCCAAGCCCGCAGCCTTCGCAGCAGCCTCAAGCACCTGAATGTTGACGTTCTCAGCAGCCAGATTTGTCGGGAGCCTGCGGCCCTGGCTTCGAGTGTACCTCTTCTCAAAGTATGCCGGCCAGAAGATGAGCATTCCGTCTCGCTTTCTCATTGAGGCATCATTCCGTGTGAGTTGTGGTCTACGTCTGCTGTTACTCTTTTTACCTTTCGCTTCGAACAAGCACTCATACAAGGAAGAACTTCATAAGTGGGAGAGTTCCGACAAAGTCGTAGGTCTGATTCAATGGCACGAAAGAGCAAGGATGTCTATTTTGCAGAGATTGCAGACTTGGTCTCCTCAAGAAGCACATGCCTGAGAAACCAAGTGGGTGCAGTGATAGTCAAGGAATCACAGATTCTCAGTACTGGGTACAATGGTGCACCAAAGAAGCTGCCACATTGTGCGGATGTTGGATGTATCAGAGACAAACTGGGCATAAAGACCGGTGAGCGGCATGAACTCTGTAGAGGGTTGCATGCAGAACAGAATGCTATCATCCAGGCAGCATATCACGGTGTGAGTGTCAGAGATGCAAAGATGTACTGCACAACAAGACCTTGTAGCATCTGCACCAAGATGATCATAAACGCGGGCATCAAGGAGGTCATCTATATTGAAGAGTATCGCGATGACCTTGCGGCACAGCTCATCAAGGAGTCAGACCTCATCCTGAGGCAGGTCGAGATACCACGCAAGTATGGAAGGAACTCGCGGTGAGGCTGGAAACCTTAAAGTGCAAATGACCGGTCACTAGGTCCCAGGTGTACGACCTGATGGGAGAACTCCGCAACCTGATAAGCATGCAGGACCTGGACCGAAAGAGGATTGATAGGATTCTTGATGTCGCTTCCACGATGGAGGAGACCGCAGTCAAGAGAAGCAAGGACCTCGAATCGAAGATCATGGCAACGCTCTTCTTTGAACCATCCACTCGAACGCGGTTGTCCTTTGAGAGCGCGATGTTGAGGCTCGGTGGGAGTGTGCTGGGTTTTGCAGAGGCAGGAGTGTCGAGTGCTGGGGGCAAGGGTGAAACGCTTGCAGATACCATTCGCACAGTGGAGAGCTATGCAGACATCATAGTGATGCGGCACCCCCTCGACGGGTCTGCAAGAGTTGCAGCCGAGTTCTCCTCAATACCTGTAGTCAATGCAGGAAGTGGGTCCGAAGAGCATCCAACTCAGGCACTCTTGGATCTCTATTCAATCAAGAAGATGAAGGGAAAGATTGACGGAATGAGCATTTCGCTCTGTGGTGATCTGAAGTATGGCCGTACGGTTCATTCGCTGGGAATGGCTCTCAGCCACTACAATGTGTCCATCAGACTGGCCGCACCGCCATCACTCCGGATGAAGCCGGCGATTGTTGAAGAGATGAGGAGTTCGGGCGTGGAAGTCGTTGAGGTCGAGAGTGTCGAAGAGGCCGTGAAGGATGTAGACGTAGTCTACATGACTCGAATCCAGAAGGAACGCTTCCCGGACGTCAGGGAGTACGACAAGGTCAAGGGGAAGTTTCGAATCTCGGAGGATGAGCTGCCGCTCTTGCGTGAGGACACCATCATTCTCCATCCACTCCCGCGAGTGGATGAGTTGAGCTCAGCCATTGACAATACACCCCACGCGAAGTACTTCGAGCAGGTATACAGTGGGGTCATTCTGAGAATGGCAGTTCTGAAGATGATTCTCAGTTAGATGGAGTCCAGCGAGCGTAAGGCGCGAACCAATGACTCTGCCTTGGTGATCCTACAGACCGCAAGAGGAATGTGCATCTGCTCGGACAGCTCGATTGCCAGTCTGTCAACCTCCGTTGTACCATGAAGGACCACAAGGGACGGTTTGAACTCCTGTGACTTTATTGCAACCATGGGAGCGCGTCCGGTGGTGACACGAGTGAAGAGGAGGCACCTCTCAGTAGTGGCCCCAAAGAGTTTGAGGAAGGCAGCACTGTCGAGCTCCTTCACCGCGCGTTCGATGTCAACAAGTGTGTATCCAAAGAGATCTCTGTTGGCGTACTTCTTGCCAGCCACGATGTCACATTTCAGGCGCCTGCAGAACTCCTTTCCCTTCAGGGGAGTGGGAAAGTCTGCCATGGCAAGGACTATGTTGAGGTCTACCAAGCTCACATCCATCAGGCGAACGAAGCCTGCGATGACTTGGCCGCCATTGCCTTCATCCAGGGTCAGTAGCGCACGGACAAATCGTCGTATCGTAGAGGTCCCGGGAGACTTGCGCCTCCCTGATTCGTAGTCACTGATAACACTCGGACTGATGGATAGATGATCAGCCAGAACGATCTGTGGAATGCGAAATCGTTCTCGCCAGATCTTCATAGTCTGGCCAGGATGCTCGGACAAGGCAATCTCGCCCGCAATCCTGCGAGCCAGTCTGTCCCGCACTGACGACTGATAAGACATCAACTCCGCAACACTAGACACAGAACATAAGGATTTCGACTATTGTCGATGTCAGGGAGCGGACAGAACAGTTCTAGGTCTGTTTCTCGAGTATGACCACTCTGAAGGAGATGCATCCGTTCGGGCATTCAGTGATGCAGTTACCACATTCCTTGCAGTATTGCACATGTGCAACAGTCGGCGTATCATCTATCTTCTCATAGACTCCATATCGGCATGTTATCACACATGTTCCGCAACCATCACAACATTCGTAGTCAATCACGGTAGGAATGTCATTTCACCGACTTGGTTCTGTAATCCTGAGGCTTGTCGTTGGAGTCCTTAAGAATTCTGGTAGATTGATGGTTTGCAGGTAACGCGTGAAGATGACAATGAACAAGGAGTGGTGGGCCGAGGGAGATTTGAACTCCCGATCCCCTGGAGCCTTGCTGGCGGACAACGCGTCCGCAAGACCCAAACCAGGAATCATAGCCAAGCTAGACCATCGACCCTTGCTGAAACGGCAGACTCCGTTCTGTGGTTATAAGAATAACGGAGGGAGGCATAAGGTCATAACATCACAGGAGAATAGAAACCTTGGTGAAGAGAGTGAGCCTCCTCGGACCGGACGACTTTGGATTGAGCAAGAAGGAAAAGAAGAAGAAGTTGGCCAAGGACCTATCGCCAGCCGTGCAGAAGGAGATTGAACGCTGGTTGGACAACCTTGATGAACAGAGAGCCATCGAGAGAATAACCGAGCTAGTCGGTCCTGACCAAGCCCGTATGTTGATAGATAAGCGGAAGCGAGAAAAGAAACTCGGATGAATATCCGATGAGTCTTTGAATCGCTCACCTAGGAGATGACCCCGACGACATACGATAATGAGTTGAATGACGTAGAGAACAGAGACTTGCGAACCTCCATGGCACTGATTCGTACGTTCGAGGCCGAAAAACGAACACATCTGGCAGAACTGCGGACCGGAATTGGCATTCTGACCGTCCCCCTCTCACTGCTGACAATCCTGATAGCAACATCCAACTACTACTCGGTCGAGGAGGTCTTGATGTTCATTCTGGGATTAGTCGCAGGAATCGTCACTCTTGCCTCGATTGGATTGTATCTCCTTGTGAGGGCATTGAGGGCTCTGCGCACGAAGGATCGGCTCCTCCATGAACTCTGCTTGACAACAGAACAGATTGGCAGAATGGTGAAGCAAGGAATGGAAAGACCTGAGAGCCATTGAGAATGGTTGATTCGATGGAGATATTTCTGAGACCTGGTTTCACAATCTACTAAGAAATGATAAATCTGCGACTTGTAGTTCATGTCTGTTCAAGATGAGTGCCACTATTGATAGAAAGGAATTCGATGACCTCAACTTTCAGATCTGGAGAGTGAAGGACGACGATAGTGGGAGATGGAGAGATGAGATCTACCTCACTGGTGATGACGACGCTCTTCGGACTCTGAGTGATAGTCTGCAGTCTCTACTCGATGTCTTTCAGGTGTACGGAAAGGGAACAAAGAGGTACAGATGCAATCCCCCCAAAGATCTCAATCTTGAGAACTATGGACAAGAACATGGTGTTCAGATCCAGTGGCTGGACATGCTGGTCGTACGAATCGGATTTGATGCGATGGATGACGAACCTTTCATTCTCAATGATTTTGTGGTCGAACTGAGCGTGAATCCGAGCACTCTGAAACGATTCATCGATAGAACACGTGCCTATCTCGGTTCGACGGATAGATACACTCACGGAACCGAGGCTGTGTGCGGACTCCGATTCTCACCAGATTGGTCCGGCACAGAATGAGAAGAGGTGGAGCCCCAGGCGAGATTTGAACTCGCGACCCCCTCCTTACCAAGGAGGTACTCTTACCAGCCTGAGCTACTGGGGCACGCGCGAATGGGGAGCGTGGAGAAATCTGAGATAAAGCTTTCGTAGAAGCCATGAGAAGTTCGTACGGAAAATGAACGCCGTCCCAATCTTCCGGATGGGAATAACAGAAATGTTGTGTGACCTGATTCCTATCGATTTGCCGGAGCAGGGACTTATCCAAGGCGATATGAGAGTCAGCACAGGCGAAGAATTATACCTTCGACACGCACAGAACAAACACCTTCGCCCGCGGTGAATCGAACATGGACATCAGCATCAACAAGAATGCATTGGACATTGTGTCAGAGATACTGGACAGAAAGGAGCGGCTCCAATGCGAAGTGAGCACTCTTCCATGCGGGGCCACTGTGCTTGATGCAGGTGTTCTTGCCAAGGGATGCACAGAGCTTGGTTGCCTTGTCGGCGAGGTCAGCATGGGAGGACTTGGTGCTGTCAGACTGTCAACCATGTACATTGGAAACTTGAGTCTTCCTGCGGTAGTCGTGGCCACAGATGAACCAGTGATTGCCACTCTGGGTTCACAACACACCGGTTGGGCAATCAAGGTTGGCAAGTATTCAGCCATGGGATCAGGACCAGCGAGAGCCCTGGCCAGAGTGGAGAAACAGTTGTATGAAGAGATACAGTACAATGACAACCATACTGCCGGAGTCATGGTGCTTGAGTCGAGAGACCTACCGACCGACGAGGTTGCGGAGCACGTGGCTGAGAAGTGTGGGCTGTCTTCCTCTGACATGACATTCGTAGGGGTTCCGACAGCATCAGAGGCGGGATCCGCTCAGATCTCAGCAAGGATTGTGGAGGTTGGGATACACAAGATGCATGAGATTGGCTTCGACCTGACGCGCATCCGAAGAGGATACGGAGTGGCGCCGATTGCGCCGGTGGCTAAGAGTGATGCGAGAGCGATGGGTGCGACAAACGACTGTATCCGTTACGGGGGGAGAACGTTCTACTTCTTGAGAGAGGGTGCGGAAGGAGTTGCCGAGATCATACAGCAGATTCCGACACGCGCGTCAGAACAAAACGGTCAGTCTTTCTATGATTTGTTCAAGAGTGCGGACTCTGATATCTACAGGCTCGACCCTTGCATATTCAGTCCTGCAGAGATTACCATCAGCCATATTGAGAGCAGGAGTGTCTACAAGGCTGGTGAACTCGATCCAATCGCCCTCAAACGGTCACTGGGACTCTAGATTGGGAGCACTTTCAACAGGAATGATTGGCAACATTCCACTCAGTTTATCAATGAACAATAGAGGAGAATGAAACACCATGATACTCTCGATACGATTTCGTGGACCATTCGCTCGACACTTCGATGATGGGTTGATTGAGATTGAACTGGAGGGGAGTTCGGTTGCTGCCGCATTGGAGTGTGTACTGGACAGTGAGGAGGTCCTGAGGAGTACATGGAAGTCCCCTGAAGAGATTGATCGTGACTCGCTCATCATGGTCAACAATGTAGACATAGGGTTGTCAGGAGGGCTTGAGACTAGGGTTGAAGACGGAGATATTGTGAGCGTCCTTCCACTTGTTCATGGTGGCTAGATGAGCTTGGCTCCAGTCCGCACTGCATCGACATCCAAATCTAGGGCCTTGGACGAGATTAAATCTGCCAGTGCCTTCTCAAGGTACTCGAGCGAGAACAGGTTGGACTTCTGCACTAGGGCACCAAGCATCACCATGTTTGATACCAATCGAAGACCGAGCTCATCTGCGGTCCGCATGGCCGGAACCTCAATGAGCTCATAACCTTCTACTCCTGTCGAGTCGACAAGATCAGGGTCGGTCATTACAACACTTCCCTTGCGTGCTCCCGGGAGATAGAGGTCCAGAGCCTTCTGTGACATTGCAACGAAATAGTCTGACTCTTGGACTTTCGGATACCGGATAGGGCCATCGCTGATTATGACCTCGCTCTTGGCGGCGGTCCCTCTTGCCTCAGACCCGTAGCTCTGACTCTGTAGTGCCTCCAGATTCGCGTATACCGCAGCTGCGTGCCCAAGAATGACGCCTGCGAGTACCACACCCATTCCGCCAGTACCTGCAATTCTGATCTCAGTTCTCACCAATAATCACTCCGATAAAGGAGCGTAGGTCCGCTCCATTGACTCCTCAAATGATTCCTCATCGCGATCCACAAAGACACCTAGATCCGGTCCATCACGAGTGAGGGTACGGGTCACAATGGGCTCGTCTTTCTTTCTGATGGGATACTTCTTGAACCATTCCAGCATCTCAGTGGCTCCGCCCGAGTGAGTTCTGCGCCCATATGCGGTTGGACATTGTGATATCATCTCGATGAAGGAGAAACCCTTGCGTTCAAGGGCGGTCTGAATTGAGCGTGTGGCCTGGTTCGGATGGGCCGTGGTCCATCGTGCGACATAGTTGGCACCTGCAGCAGCCACGAGACGAGAGAGGTCGAAGGGGCGCTCGGGGTTTCCATAAGGACTTGTGCTTGTGTGGTCACCAGTGAACGTTGTGGGCCCCATTTGACCTCCAGTCATTCCGTAGATGTAGTTGTTGGTGCAAATCACGGTCATGTCGATGTTCCTGCGGGCAGCATGGATGAGGTGGTTCCCTCCGATTGCAGCAAGGTCTCCATCGCCACTGATGACAACTACGTTGAGATCTGGTCGTGACACTTTGAGACCGGTGGCAAAGGCGATTGCCCGTCCATGGGTCGTATGAAGTGTGTCAGCCTTGAAGTGAGGGGATGGTATCCATGCGCTGCAACCAATTCCCGACACAAATGCAAAACCGCTCAGGTCCTCATGACCAAGATTCTTGACCGCCTTGAGGAACGAGTTAGTGATGATTCCTGCTCCGCAGCCGGGGCAGAAGGGTGATGGGAGCGCCTCCTCTCGGAGATAGGCTCGTGAGAAGTGAGTAGCAGATTCAGTCAATATGAGTACCTCACTGGGCTCAAGCTCGGCTATCTGCAAGAGGCTAATATGTCATTCTCAGGCGGCAACACTCATTCTGTTCCTGAAGTCGGGGCGATAGCAGCAGTTTTAAAACTAAAAAGTCAGGCCGTCCGATTGCACTTTCACAATTCAGTGGTGAATCTAAATGTCAGATGTCGCAGCAATGAGAGCCTTCAACCGTGAATTGGCAGCGGTCATAGGGGCAAACGTCGAAGTAGTGACGAACACTGGAAAGACTTACAACGGGACCATCAAGGGCATCGACCAGAATAGTCTGAGCATAGTCCTTCAGGACGTGACAGATCTAGAGGGCGGCGCCCAGATACCCAAGATCTTCATCTATGGGAGCAGCATTGTGTCCTTTGCAGTCTCAGAGGAGGAAGTGAGTCTTGAGGGACTCGCAAAGGAACTCGAGAAGAGCTTCCCGCCTGGAGGTGTAGCGTACTATCCTGAAACCGCTACAATTGTCGTGATGAACAAAATTCGCGTGAATGTCGACGGAGTAGAAGGTACTGGTCCACTCTATGAGAGAGTGAAGGCAGTGGCTGACGAGTGGCTACGAGACAGGGGTCTTGCATAGATAGTATGAATACTCAATGATTGGATTCCGTCCCGCCAATATAGTCAGGACTAGGTATACTGCTGCGACATCGAGTATATCTGACGCAATCTGCATTCACAGGAGCCGTCTGAGACCGAGCTCATCGAGGTCCCGTTTCTTCTTCGGCTCTTCTTCTCTTGAGAGACGCCTCCCTGCAAGAGTTCGCTCAAGGGGCTTCAGACGCTCTTCCCAAGTTGGACGAGTGTTCTCAGGCGCCCTTCCGAATGCCTTGCCCCGGGCCTTCATGGAGGCAAGATCGGCCTTTGTTCCAAGGATGCCAAACTCCGCCAGACGGCGGGTTGCTGTTGAGATGCCTGATTCCTCCTTTGAGCGTGGAAGGAGCTGGGGACTCTTCACACCTGTGAGAATGAGCATGACCCGTAGTACACCACTCAATCGAGGATCGACCCTCGCACCCCAGATGACGTTGGCATTAGAACTCATCTTCTCAGACACAATTTCGCCCACCTTATTGGCTTCTGCAAGACTCATGTCAGGTCCTCCGGTGATGTGAATGAGTGCACCAGTGGCACCAGTCCATTCAACCTCCAGTAGTGGGCTGTTCAGAGCATTCTTGATCGCATCGTTGGCACGATCACTACCAGTGGCCTCTCCCAGACCAACAAGAGCCACACCGCCATTGCAGATGATGGACCTGACATCGGCATAGTCCAGATTGATCAGACTGGGCATTGTTATGGTCTCGGTGATTCCTTTCACCATGTTAGCGAGAACTTCGTCTGCAACGCCAAATGCCTCTTCGAGCGGCAGGTCCGGAACTAGTTCCATGAGCTTCTGGTTATCGATTACCACAGCAGTATCAACATTCTCCTGAAGGCGAGCCAATCCGGCCTTGGCCTTGTCAATACGGGTACGTTCCAGGCTGAACGGCATTGTGATAACCCCAACGACTATGGCATCATTCTTCTTCGCAATCTCAGCCACGACTGGAGCGCTGCCTGTGCCAGTGCCACCACCCATACCTGCAGCAATGAATACCAGATCTGCATCACGGAGTAGTTCTGTGATCTGTCCTGCGGACTCCTCTGCAGCGGCCCGCCCCACTGAGGGGTAACCACCAGCGCCAAGACCGCGTGTGATTCTCTCTCCGATGAGAAGCTTTCTGTGGGCCGTGGTGACGGCCAAGTGCTGTCGGTCAGTATTAATGGCGATACACTCGGCACCTTGGACTCCAATGGTCATCAGGCGCTTTACCGTATTGTTTCCAGCCCCACCACATCCAACGACCACGATTCGTGCCTGACCAATGTCGCGGGAGGGCGACGAGCTTCGTTCGACCCGACTGTGTTCTCGCGCAGAATCGATAAGGGACCTCATTATCCTACGACCTCACTTACCCGTTCGTTCATCCTAGCGTTGCCGTCCCAAAGCTCTCTTTTGAGCAGGTCTCGAATGGCGATTCGAATGGCCTCGGATCTGTTTGGATACAGACCACTCTCGACCAGTCTTTGGATGTCGTCAACAATCCGGTCAGGTAGATGCACAGCTATGAGACGCATATCTAGTCCTCTGGATTAATGGGACAAATATGGGGATATGGATACTAGTATTACTGGCATACCTGCATCAGACAGTGAGAGAGGAAAAAGAGGGATAGAGAGAGTTCACGGCTCTCTCGTGGGAATCTACTTCTTGCGCCCTGTTCTCCGGGCAGCAATGTTACCGACCTTGCGCCCAGGAGGCGCATGTCTGCTCACTGTGGTCGGTCTTCCAGGTGATTGGTGTGAACCACCACCATGCGGATGGGATGCTGCATTCATAGCGGCACCGCGGACGACCGGCCATTTGCGAGCCTTTACGCGCGTCTTGTGATAGACAACACCGGCCTTTAGAAGCGGCTTCTCTGATCGCCCTCCACCGGCAACAATGCCTATGGTCGCCCTGCATCTGGGACTGAAAGCCTTCTGGCGTCCACTTGGCAAGCGGACCATGGCCTTGGTCTTGTCAATCGACACAATGGTCGCTGCCAGACCCGAGGACTTCACATATTTGCCACCGTCTCCGGGACTGCCTTCTATGTTGAAGACGGGAGTACCTTCAGGAATATGCTGAAGCATCAGAGTGTTGCCGTTTGCAAGTGCAGCATCATCTCCACACTCGACTATCTGACCTACTTGGATACCCTCTGGTGCCACCATGTAGTGTTTCTTTGTCTCTCCCTCATACTTGACCACTGCAAGAGGTGCACCCCGGCCCGGTTCGTGAAGGAGGTTGATAACAGACCCAACGTATGTCTTGCCAGGTGCCCACTTGGGATGTCTGGCAGGAGCAATCTTCTTGTGGCTTGGCGATCTCCACTGTGTGGTTCCGCGCCCTTTCCGTTGAACGAGTATGCGGCGACCCGTCAGTAACCCCTCCTTGTTCTGAGTGGGTCATATTTCGCCCTTTCAAAATACGCATTATCCACTTTGTGCCGAGTATAGGATTTCCAAACTGACATTTGATACACCTGTAGTTTTGCAGGTCTGGTCTAGCCTAACCTATTCGTACTACAAGCGAGCGAGGTTTTTCGTTTCCTTTTGAACCTTATCATCAGGCATCTCTATTGCTGGAATCCAGGTCTTCAAGTTCTAATTCAGGACGAAGATTCATCTACTCCTCAGCTTTGGCGCGTTTGCAGATATCATCTGGCAGGCGTCTTGAGAAAGGGGTTGAGGACCCTACTCTTGCGATCATAGGTTGCCCAAGGCTGTCGATGCCATGAGTGGGGTTGTGCTGTTGATTGAGTAGTATAAAGGGGTAAGCACTGTGTGGAAGAGAAAGAAGATGTAGGAATTACGACAGCGAAAGAGGACAGCGGTCGTCAATCTGTTACTATCAAATGTAACAATCAATGAGAAACGCAGAGTTTCACAGATTCGATAAGGAATTAAGGAAGCATTCAATATGAAATAGGTGCGCGTAGATGTCACGCGTGTTAGGATTGTCGGGAGATTGATTGCAGGTGAATAAGCGGTTGGTTTCTTGGATTCTGGCCATTATGCTGCTATTCTTGGGAGCGCCCATCGAAAATCCAAGGGCGGTCATACCATCGAGTAATGATTATGTAATGGAGAACGACTCATTAGACCGGAAGTACACCAGTCTTCCATCCGCTATTTCTGATGAACCGATGCAAGAAATCAAGAACTGGTCACTTCCGTGTATTACTAGGTTCATAGAAACAGACTGGGGAGATGAAGAGAGAAGTCAAAACATGACGACTGATGTTACAATTCCGTCTTGGGCTACTATGCTTCCAGAGAATGAATCACCGACACATCAAGATCTGAACTCTACTGTAGATAACAACTCCGAGTATGTCATTCAGGAAACATCTCCTCCCGAGATTCAGATTGAGTCTGAGCCGCTGCAATCAGACAGTCTTATGACACCTATGACTTTTGCAAAGAGGGGACACTATTTTCCATTTGCCGGGTATTCCAAGATGTACTTTGATTTCGAAGCTGATAGCTTGTGGGGCGCCCAATATCGTATTCACCTTGAGATTGAACGTGGCGCTGATACATATGCTCGGACTCTTACTGTAAGTTTGGACGGGAGTCAGTTCTATTCATGCGTCATCGGTGCGAACGGATTTCACAACGACATATGGACCCCTACGATTTGGTGGGGGGACACACACACACCGTAAGAATCCAAATCAATTGGGGGGCGTATGTTGAGAGAGCCTGGAAACTGGAGTACTTCTGGGTCTATAACGCAGCAGATACACCACTAGATGTGAAATGTGAGTACACTCATCAAGCAGAACACGCAAAGCTTGAGTATCTAGTTGAAACGGGACCAAATACAATCCTGAATTTGAAGACCGAGAATGGATGGGATGGCACAACACGGTCTTGTCTTGTATATCTAGACTCCCAATTGGTCTTCACGGGGGTTTCTCCCGGGAGCTATGAAATAGACCTAGGTGATTTTCCCGATGGTGAAGTCCATCTCATAACCATAGATATCTTCTCGTGTTCAAGTACAGAGTATGCAAAAAAGGTAACGATAATGCTGGTTCACCATGATGGAGCATCACTTGAAATCGACTATCGTTATGACCACCAACCTGATGCCCAAGCCTTGGAGTACATGGAAACATTCTTCAAAACTCATTCATATCACAGGGTCGATTGCGTTCTAGATCAGAGTCTGTCTTCATCAGTAATCCCTGATATTATCTTGCCAAGCTTTGACTGGTCATCAGTTAAGTCGCAGTATTTCAATCACGCTGGACAATGGACAGATGTTGCAGGCGATGTCGATTGGCTGTGGTGTGTTTCTGTCCACTACATTGATGGGAATGCAGGATTCTATTGCTGTGACATGATTGCTATTGCAGACCAATCTTGGATAGATTGGTGTGATCAGTATGGATATTCGATTAGCTGGCAGAGACGCGCGGTCATGATGCACGAGTTTGGTCACTATTTGGGTATGCCTCATTATTCAGGAGATACATCCTGTCCGAACTACCCCTGTGTTTTCTCTGTGGGAGCCCCTGTCGAAGCGCCTACATATTGTTTGTGGCACTGGCAGCGCGGGGCATACTATGAAACTATCTGGCATGAGCCCTGTGCAACAACATCAGCTTGGACCCGAGTTTCTCCCACTGATGGCTTTGAAACTTATAGGACTCTAGACACATCAGGAAACCTATACAACAATAATGGGTATCTATACTGCTCAGGAATACCACCCTCATCGGACTGGAAACATGGTCCATTGTTTATCAGAACCCTCCCGAAATCTATACCACTCTGTGACCTCCGTGCTTTTGAGGCGATTCTAAGCCTATCTAACACTCAAAACAGGATGGGCGACCTAGTCGTAATTCTGTACGATGAAAACAAGGAGATGTCGATGGTTTTCTGTCTCTATGATTCGTGGTACTCGAGTACTTCTAGGGCGTATCTAGATTACTGGCGCGTTGGTACTACACATGACCAGTGGTACGAAGGTCCCCATTTAGACAGTTGGATTGCAGATTGGAGGTTCTGGTTCGATCCTCATCCGCACACCGCGTGGAGCCTCAAGAGCGAGCTTGATGATGGCACGCCTCAAAGCCATACGCATTTTACAGCTCCTTCAGGAGAGAGAAACCGTCTGATCGAGTACATTGGCCTACAGTTCGCGCGATCCTCTACGTACGCGTTTCACGGCAGTGACCTTCGTGTTCTCAACCTCAGGCTTTGGTATCATGATGACGCTGTAACGAATCCGATTGTGGTAACATCAAGCCGTCCGAGATTAGAAACTCCTACTGGTGACACAACTCAGACTAGCTACTCTACACTTCTTCTTGCCATGTCAACAATCGAAACACAGGGCACACGACGACCGATTCTACTCTCCCCAAAGGAAACCTATGAATAGGATTAGTCGGGCTCGGAGCCCCTAGTGGAAGACTCTCTCTGGTCGAGAGTCCTGTGTTCCCGTCCCATTCAGCACCAAGACTGTCTGGTGAGTATCTACACGTGCACGGTGTGCTGTCTATCATGAATTCTTTGCACCATCATCAACGTGAGTATTCTAGCCCCAAGTCCCGACTGCCCTCTCTCTGGCAATTCAATGATATCGAGTATTCCACAAACCCACATATCGACTGTCAATAAGTACGTGTTTTCAGTCACTTTCGTTTCTATCGATTCTTTCAGTCGAAGACTGCTGACCTTGTCGGTGGTTCTCCAATCAGCAAAGCAATATTGGCTCTACAAGGCCAGTTTCCGACAACCTTCTGGCTCTTTGAACCGCTGAGGTTCATGCCACCATCCTCAAGCGGCAGACTGGGAAGGTACGCAAGTATTCCAAGCACTAACGACCGGTCTTCAGTCCGCTGCCAGTCCGTTGAGCAAGTGACAGGCTCTAGGACTGTCTGCAATCTATTTCAGCATCATCTCCCGGAGGGGCAGTGAGTCCTGTTTTTCCATTCACTAACCATTGATTTGACATCCAACCCATGGCTTCCCAATTGTATAAATGCTTCCTCCCCGATACTATGATTGTTAGCGTTCTTGAGAGGCAGGTGAGTAGGGTGCCCAGTATGATGACGGCGGGTTTCAGGACTATATCAGCTGTATTAGTGATCACAATTGTTGCTATAGGGAGTGTTGCATTAGTGATGATGTCGTCCACGACTATGCAGTGGCAGGTCCATGAAGATGACACGCTGTCGTTCATCGTTGAGGTTGAGGGTTTTGCAAGAGTGTTTGATCCATCGAATACTTCTATCTGGACTGACACTGCAGCCCCCTACTGGTACCTCAATGGCTCTTCATTCACAGTCAGAGTCAATGACTTGCCTTCTCTAGTATCTGACTTCACATCCGATTCTTTTGCGAATCATGTCATAGAACATACCAAGTCAAGCCTGACATCGCCTGTTGTGCTCGTCAATGGTACCGAACTGCCTAACGAAGAGTGCCTATTTCTCAACGAGCTAATATCCCATTCAATCTTGCCTGTTGGTGGATGGAACAAGCTTGATGAGCTCTATCCCGATGTGCCTGTATCCATGTATCAATGTAACACATATCTATCTTCCATGAACTCGTCAACGTTCTCAATTGGTCACAGGGCCTACAACATTGATGCAGGACAAGGGTGGAATGCGATCGTGAACATGAGCACAGGTATCCCGATACAAGCCACTGTTTGGGCGAGCCGGTATTACGGGAGTTCATGGTTCTCTTACTCAGTCACGGCGATTCTTATATCCGGATGATCTTCAACCACTTCCTCCGCTTCTGTCATCAATCTCAGTCTGCGGCCCAATCATCGAAATGGAATGAAAGCGTCCAGAGTTTGCTCCTGTTCGTGACTGGGACTAGGCCCTGAAATGAGAAAGGAGCCTGAAGATTTGATTGAACTCATGCAGAATGAAAAAGTGCGGGGATGCGAGAGTCTCTCCCGCATCCAAACCCAGTCTAGCTCTGTAGTGTAGTGGGCACATACTTCTGGATATTCCATGGAAGGATAGAATGACACCTATCCATCCACAAGGCTTGTTAGAATATCCCGAGGTTGGTCGCAACCTCTGCGGCACTGTATTCGGGTGCCAGTTTCACAAATGCCTTCTTCTTGCCATTCGGCATTATCAGTGTGTTCACTTTTTCCACTACGACCTCATACAGGGTTTCGACTGCCCATCGAATCGTATTCTTGTTGGCGGTCCGATGCACGTAGAAGATCAGTTTATTCTCATTCTCGACTGCCTCGAGGCTGGCCTCCGTCACTACAGGACGGATGATGACTTGATTAGGGTCTCTCATGTGAAGAGCCCCTCCTTTTCAAGTCGGCTCACGGCCGATCTTGTCCAAGCAACAAGACGCCCCGCGTGTGTGCCGGGAGCTAAGAGTTCAGCATTGAGGGCATGAACCTCAACCACGTCGACTCCGGGAAGGTTCCTAGCCGCTGTGCCGATACCCGAATCTTCACCGACCACAATCAACAGGCTCTTGGGTGTCTTCATCTTGCGGCCACGCATCTTGCCCTTTCCAGAACGAATGGAGCGGCCGTTCTTGGCACGCAGAAGGTCATCTTCCAGACCCAGAGCGGCCAGAACTTGATAGACCTCCTTCGTGGTGGTCAGTGACTGTATCTTGTCACTTACTATCAGAGGAATCTGTGGAACGTTGTCAATCTTGTGACCACGTTTTCTGACTATCCGTTCGTTTGCAGTTGCTGCTATGGCCGAACGAATGGCGAGCCTTTTCTCTTTGTTGTTGATCCGCTCAATGAGGACCTTTCGGGCCTCAGGAGGATGAGCAACTCGACCTCCGACAGTGCCAGGAGCAAAAGCACCCTTGTTGGCTGCACCAGTACCACTACCCTTCACCCGTGGGATTCTTGAACGCCCATGACCCGTCTGCCAGCTCTCTGCGGTGTTACGCTTACCCGCCATCTCGTCAACACCGTGGGGTTGACGCCTGCGTGACTGTACGGCCAACACTGCTCGCTTGATCACATCGGGTCGATAGGGAGTGTCAAAGTGGGCGGGAAGCTCTACTCGTTCCTTGATGGGCTTTCCTCGCAATGAGAATGCCTTTACTGTTGTCATCTATAATGAGCCTCCTGTTACTGCTTTGATGATGTGCTGACATAGCTGACCGGAATGGGTGTATCCCTGTGTCCCTTCTTGGGACGAATGGCCAGCCTCAGTCTCACAGGTCGCTTTACTGCACCTGGAACTGAGCCGTGAAGCATCAAGTAGTCACCACGGATCACACCGTAGTTCACGAAGCCACCAGAGGGTGTGATCTCCTCACCTCTCTCACCCATCTTCACAATTCTATTGTTGAAACTGGTTCGTGTGTGAAAGCCAGTCTGCCCAGGGCGGGGAACGGTGTATCTGATATTGGTTGGAGACCATGGTCCGATGCAACCCACACCCCTCTTTGTCTTTCTGGACTTGTGCTGGAGAATCCTGATACCCCATCGCCTAACAGGGCCCTGAAAGCCATGACCCTTGGTGACAGCAATCGAGTCGACGAGAAAACCCTCATCAAGGATGTCGGCGACTCGTAAGTCGGTTCCAAGTATACTCTTGGCGTATTCAAAGGCCTCAGCAACGCTGGGAGCTCCGACCTTGTATTCTGAGATGTCAGGCTTCTTTTTGGGAACCCCGGCAAGTCTTGGCTGAGTGTGGACTAGCATTCTAATCTCGGCGAGTGAGTCGAGCTTTGACTCAAACTCTTTCATCTTGGCATCGTGATCATACTCCTTCGGGAGGGGTTGAGCCTTCCGTAGGTCCTCAGAGAGACCATCAGAGAGTACCTCTGTCACAAGCTTGAGGCCATAGGGAGTCGCCCTGTAGCCACGTATTGAGAATGGCCGGACCGGTGGAGTGTCTATCACGGTCACAGGAATGACAGTTTCCTGACCACTGAATGGGCTCTCGGGATTGTCTTCTGTGACGACCGCATGGGTCATGCCGGCCTTGTATCCGATGAATCCGAGCAGTTTTGCAGCACCATTATACTCAGGCCAATTCTTGATACGGGGCACAAACTTGGAAGCCCTTCCTCGTGGCAAGTATGCAAGACTGCCACGCCTCGGTGCGTTCTTCTTTCTATGTGCCATATCAAACACCACAATTGGTTCCGTATCGAACGGCCTCTAGTCTGGGCTCTTCATACTACGCGGCGCGCCAAGTGGGGGTGTTATTATAAAACTTGCCTATTGACAAAACACGGAAACAACCTCACAGAATCTGGTGTTCTGTCCGGGCTATTATCTCGTCTTGAAGTGCCTTACCGATATTCACAAAATAGTCACTATAGCCTGCAACACGAACGATGAGATTCTGGTAGTCTTCAGGATGGGCCTGTGCGTCCCGCAGAGTCTCGGCACGCACGACGTTGAACTGAATATGATGCCCGCCCATCTTGAAGTAGGCACGCACCAGATCACCAAGCTTCTGCCGACCTTCGGCATCGGCCAACACATCCGGCATGAATTTCTGGTTGAGGAGAGTTCCACCGGTTCTTGAGTGATCGATCTTGGCCACAGAATTGATGACCGCGGTCGGCCCCTTTCTGTCAGCGCCGTGGCTGGGAGAGATTCCATCAGAGAGCGGCGCGCCGGCCTTTCTTCCGTTGGGAGTGGCACCAGTAACACTACCAAAATAGACATGGACAGTAGTGGGGAGGAGGTTTACACGATACTGTCCGCCCTTTGTATTGGGACGGCCATCGACGACTTGGAAGTAAGCCTCAAAGACGTCCCGAGCAATATCATCAGCATTGTCATCGTCATTTCCATAGGTGGGAGTCTTGTTGAGGAGGGTCATTCGCATGACCTCATTGTCACTGAAGTCAGTCCTCAGAGCATGAAGCAGTTCCTCCATGGTGAATCTCTTGTCTTCGAATACATGGGCCCTGATGGCTGATAATGAGTCTGTGACTGTTCCCATACCGACGCCTTGGATGTAGGTCGAGTTGTATCGTGGACCACCATTGTGATAGTCAAGTCCAGTGGATATACAGTCGTCAAAGAGCAATGACATGAAAGGTACTGGCATGTATTCAGCATACAGACGCTCAATGATGTTGTTTCCACGAATCTTGATGTCTATGAAGTGCTCCAACTGCTTCCTGTAGGCAGCAAAGAGATCATCATAGGACCTGAACTCGGTAGGGTCTCCCGTTTCAATGCCCACCATCTTGCCGGTCCTGGGATCGATTCCATTGTTCAGTGTGATCTCAAGGATTTTGGGCCAGTTGCAATAACCTGTGAGAATACAGCTCTCCTTTCCGAAAGCGCTTATTGTGACACAACCACTGGGTCCTCCGGTTCTCGCATCCTCGATGGATTTTCCAGCGCGAACGAATTCCTTGAGAATGACATCCGTGTTGAAGATGGAGGGCTGGCCAAAACCCTCGCACACAACATCCACTGCTGCAGACAAGAAACTATCAGGATTGTCTGTGCTGAGTTGGATACAGACGCTTGGCTGAATCTGACGCATCTCATTACACACTTCTAGAATGAGATATGAAACATCATTCACACCATCCGAGCCATCGACCTGCAGACCGCCAGTGTTGATCAGAGCAAAGTCTTGATACGTACCACTCTGTTGTTCTGTGATGTCACTCTTTGGAGGTGCTGGCTGATTGTTGAATTTGACCCAGAAGCACTCTAGCAGTTCTCTTGCAGAGTCCCTTGTGAGTGTGCCATCATCCAGTCCTTGTCTGTAGAAGGGAAACAGGTGTTGGTCAAGTCTCCCAGGATTGAAACTGTCCCACGGATTCGACTCGATGATCACTCCAAGATGGACAAACCAGTAGGCCTGAAGAGCCTCCCAGAAGTCGCGAGGAGGATTCTCAGGTACATGGCCACAGACCTCCGCAATCCGGAGGAGTTCGTTCCTTCTCTGTTCATCCTCTTCGTCGTGAGCGAGCTCCCGAGCAAGTTCGGCATGGCCTCGTGCAAAATCAATGACCGCCTAGGCGGCAATCTCCATCCCTCTCAGTTCCTGTTCCTTTGCGTACGCGTCTGGATCGTTGAAGTAGTCCAGTGAAGAGAGGCTCTTGTGGATGTCCTCAATGAGACCTCGAAGGCCTTTGTGGTAGATCTTATCGTCCAAGATTGCGTGACCAGGAGTGCGTTGTTCCATAAACTCTGTGAAGACTCCAGCCTCAAACGCGGCCATCCATTCGTCTGACATCGCATTGAATACTCGTTCACGCATACTACGGCCACGCCAGAACGGAATGATTTCCTCGCGATAGGTCTCTAGGACACTGCTGTCAATACGAAATGGAGTCCGTTCTCTCGAGTTCATGATCTCCAGGTCTTGGACAGAGTGGCAGCACAGTTCGGGATATGTGGGGGTTGCACGAGGCGATGGGCCCCGCTCCCCCACTATCAACTCACCTTCATTGATACAGATTGTCTTGTTCAAGAGAATATGACGAAAGGCTAATGCTCGGACGACTGGCGTTGATGCAAGTCCGCCACCATTACTAGAGTAGAAATCTGTAAGCAGTTCCGCCCTCTCGGTGGAGATGTATGGTCTGGTCGTGATGCTCTCGTTTCGGAGTCTATTGACACGTTCTGTGCGCATGATGCAGACAACACCGAGCCGCCGTATTCTTGGACACACTCAGCTGGAGAATATTAAGATGACTATGGAGTACTACTACAATGAGTAGTATCCCGGCTTTGAGATTGAGTCACCCACCAGAGCGTTGAGAAGACCTAGGCTGATGAGAATCGCTTCGTCCAATCTCACAGTCGCAGTTCCCTGGTCGGGGATGGTGTTTGCCCAGATATCCATCTTCGCCTTGACTGAATCTCTGCTATCTGAAGCGAGGTCCAAGATACCAGAAGTCGGACCACCAAAGACTGCCAACACAGAGCCAGTGCCTATGACGGTGTCGCGGATGTCATGCTCCAGCCGTTTGAACGGGGGGGCATTTCTTGAGAAGCCCAGACGAACAGTCTCATGGTTGTCCTCCAGTACACTCTTGAGGCTCCCAGCTCGTCGGACTTCAAAGCCCCAATACACTGGTACTTCTTCTCTCTCTGCCAGTTCGATTATCACAGGAGGACCGACACGCTTGATGTGAAACAGGGTGGGAGTACGCTCACTCACAGGATGATTGAACGTGACTGGCTGGTCTAGGCCTATATCGATCTTACCCGGAGATATCTGCAGGCCCCAGCGGTAGGCGCCCTCCAGACGGTCTGTTCGGAGGGGATGGCTTGAAATCCTCAGAGGTGGTAGAATCCCTGCATACTTCAGAGAGGATGAATGGGGATAGACTCGACGTCGGAGGTATTGAGGAGTATTCATGTACGTGAGAATCTTCACAATCAACTCCACATCACGTGCATCCTTGGAACGGAGCTTTGAGGTTGAGTACACAAGAACCTCCTCCACTCTGAACACGGCAAGGGCCCGTGCGATACGCCCCAGCTTTGTGGTCTTCTCCCTAAGGTCCGAACAGTCCGTGAGAGTGGTGTCGGGAATGGCAACCTTCAGTGTCACTTGTCTCAGCCTCAGAGGTCCAATGTAAACCAGAGGACCGTTCGATGTTCACCCCGGTCGATTCGTATATCAGCATACGTCATGGCCTTCACTTCGGTGCGAGTATCGTGTTTTTCATGATCAATGTCCTCACCCCAGACACGAGCCGACAGACTGAAACCATCCTCGGACTCCACAATTGAGTCCACTTCAAACCTACAGAAGAACTGTGCATTGATGTCCACCAAGGCAATCAACTCGCCAATCCAGTCCACCAGTAATGCTTGGAGATCAGGCCCGCTCACATTGACTTCGACTTCATCCTTAGGGGTGACTGTTGATGTGTCGAGTATGACCTCAAAGGTAGCGAGAGCCGCTTCAGCAAAGGCCTCCTCTAGGGTGGGGGCCCAACACTCGATAGTTATGTCGGCTGTGTGCTCATGATACCTGAATCCGCGTTCCAAACTCAATCTCCAAAGGCCAACACTCCATGAAGCTTAAAAGGAGTTTCCAACGGAATGCTAACGCCGGCATGTGCCGGTTCAGGTGTGCCGAGGTAGCCAAGCCCGGATTACGGCGCCGGTCTTGAAAACCGGTTTCTTCGGAATCATGAGTTCAAATCTCATCCTCGGCGCCACTATTTCTCAAGATGCATCCGAATGAGTGTGCAACTTCCTTCATAGTCGATAGTACTGTGTGCATCATTGATATGCTTAGAATAATCTGACGAGGTAGGGCCCCTCGTCTTCGAAACCAAGATTGCGGTAGTATTCTTTCACACCAACGCCACTGTTGACCAGTGTTCGATGGACATCAAACCGTTCCTGACTGATTTCATAAGAACTATGCAAGAGCCGTTCTCCCAGCCCTAGGTGCTGCCATGCCTCTGGATTCCGGGCACCGACTGCCACAACCGGACCGTAGACACGTAGTTCCCGAATGATGGTGCATTCATCACGACTGATCTCAGGTCGGTGCGCATCTGTGCTCGGATACCTCAGACGAAGGAATCCGAGGATTGTGTCCAGTTCACGTATCTCAAGTGACAGGAATACTTCTGTGCCGCCTGCCGCCTCATACTCACGCGTCACCGTTTCAATGGCATCCGGATCGAGCGACACCTCAGACCGTGTCATTAGATGGCCGACCTCACGATAGCGGATTGTGGGGTTACGCAGGCCAGCTCTGGCCATGGCTCGGTGAACAAGCTCTCGTAGGTTTCCCTTATCGAGGCCAGCCTCGATCTGGTGAAGCGGAATGTCACGCTGCATCCTCTGAATGCGCACATACTCGGGCATCCGGCTGACTGCCTTTGAAACCACATCCACCACTTGTTGCGATGTGTACGGGGTGTACTCGCCCGACCGCCACCAGTCGTAGAGTTTAGTGTTCTTCACGACTAGCGTCGGGTAGATCTTGAGCATGTCAGGTCTGAACCTCGAGTCTGACCATAGTCTATCAAACGTCGCGACATCGTCATCTGGAGTTGAACCGGGGAGACCGGGCATCATGTGATAACACACCTTCAGACCACTGTCGCGGAGAAGTCTGGTCGCAGTGACGGTTTCTTCAACTCCGTGCCCACGCTGTACTCTCTCCAGTATCTCATCAGACAGTGTCTGGACTCCCAACTCGACACGAGTGGCGCCCATCTCAAGCATTGAATCCACAGTCTCGGGAGTCACCCAGTCTGGTCGTGTTTCAAAGGTCAACCCCACGTTCCGAACGTCAGCCCGTTCGTTCAGTCGCATGGCTTCATTGAGGGTTGGACTCACCCGACCATTCATGGCGTCAAAACATCCTTTGACAAAGCTCTCCTGATAGTCGCGAGGTTTTGAACACCAGTCACCACCCATAACAATGAGCTCAACCTTGCTGATGCTGTGTCCGATGTTCTTTAGTTGGCCGAGACGACTCTCTACTTGGCGATACGGGTCAAACTCATGCTGGATACCACGCAACGTGGCAGGTTCGTGACCAGTATAGCTCTGTGGAACACCCAGATCAGGACCGCCCGGACAATAGGCGCACTTACCATGAGGACACTCTTGGGGGGAGGTCATGGTAGCAACGACGGCAACTCCGGAGATCGTTCGGACTGGTCGTTTGAGCAGGAACGGGCGAAGTACCTCAGCCTCTTCAGGGACGGTCACTTGGAGGATGTCAGCATTCGAAGGTGTCCGCGGGAGGTGGTACCTCGCACATACACGGTTCTTGATACTGTTGACTACTCGACGATTGAGAGGGACGTCTGACTTGAGTAGTTCGTCCACAATCTCGCGTCGCACAGTGTAGTCGTCAACAGGTCTTGTCATCAAGATTGAGAGGTTCAGCATTCCGATTAATAGCATACGGTCTGGTGTCTGCATAGGAGATTAGTGGAATGTGATTGGTTCGGCATCTCTGGTGGATGGCTCTCGTTGTGTGTCTGGTGCCTGAGATATGACTTCCACGCCAAATCGTCTGCATGTGTCCTTCAGCGTCGAAACAGCGACTCTTGTCCATCCAGTGATGTCTAGTTCTCCGGGGTGTGCGAAGTCTCTCACCATGATACTGAACGGTTTCACATACTCAGCTGTGAGGATGCCTGCCACTGCATTGAGAACATAGCGTCGGTCTTCGCCCAAGGCCCGGGCAAAGGCAGAGATTAATCGATCCACGGCATCAGGTGTCTGCATCTCGGCCAGTATGTCGATTCCCAAACACCAGTCATTCCGGGTGTCTGACGAGATGAGCCCTTCACAAAACATCATGAGTCCATCGTCGTTGCGTCGTGCCAGTTCCTTTAGTGCCGAACGTCTGAGTATTGTGTGAACTGTAGAGTCGTGGATCAGGTCCCACAGCCGCGCACTATCGACATCAGTGTGCAGGGGGGTGTGATTTCTGACGGTAGGAGGATGCGACAGAAGAAGCAGCTGTGGCCGGTTTGTCATGGAGTGAGGTCCTGACAGCTGCTATTAAGGTCGTCATAGAGCGGTCAATTGGATAGCTTTTTATGACAACAATTCAGACCTCCAAGTACATCTGAGATGGTGAAACAACAATGCCCGGTTCACACGGATCACTTACGAAGGCGGGAAAGGTTCGAGAGTCGACCCCGAAAGTACAGGGTCGTGAGAGACACACACCTATTCCACGTGTTCGTAATAGAAGAAACTACATCAAGAGATACGTGAAGGGAAGAGTGGTCGGGCAGGCTGGAAGCCGCTAGAGACCTCCTTTTCCTGTACACTTGTGGTCATACAATCTCTCTTCGGCGTCCCATCAAGTCACGATCGTATTTTCCGAAGTCAGAGAACTTTGAGAGCCTATCACCTGTAAACACGGGACCGTCTGTACATACCAAGTCCCCAGTCGGGTCTAGAGCACATGTCCCGCAGATTCCACATCCGCACTTCATGTGTCTCTCAAGGGATGCCTCAAAACGTATCTCTTGTTCGAGAGCCAGCTCATACAGACCCACCATCATCAACTCCGGACCGCATGTGTACAGAGCGTCAAACTCTGATTGTTTCATGATTGCACTGGCTGCCTCAGTGGCAAGACCGTGGTAGCCAGCAGATCCGTCATTGGTCGCAAGCTCTACCGTAAGGCCCTCCACAGGTGCGTGTGAGAACTCGTCAAGATAGATGAGTGCGTCCTTTGTCTGAGCAGCAATCAGGAGCGTGACTTCAGATCCTTGGGAGAGAAGAGTGTATACGAGGGGGCGTAGAGGGGCAATACCAATCCCGCCACCGACAACCAAGGCTCGCTTCGAGTCTGTTGTGAAGGACGTACCAAAGGGTCCACGGATGCCAACCCAGGCCCCGACATGCTTCGAGGCAAGAGCCGTAGTGGCGTCGCCAATCGGAAGAACTGTCATTCCCAGAACCGGAGACTGAATGTATGACACACTCATGGGAATCTCGTCGACTCCAGCAATCCATACCATGAGGAACTGCCCGGGGGCGACTTCTAGGTCGGCCACAGGATGCTGAAATAGAAGCGTGCGTGCGGTCTTGGAATCCTCAATGATCTCGGAGATTCTGACGGACACTGGATTTCCCATGAAGTGACTCAGTGTCATTCATCAGTCCTCCAAGCAACTCCGACTATCTCGGACACTTCTTTGATGTCATGGTCCTTGAGATACTGGTTCACACCAGCTTTGATCTCGGAGAATATGTCCATGTTCGTCATCAGTGCGGTCCCGATTTGGATCGCACTCGCCCCTGCCAGATGCATCTCGATAGCATCTTCCCAAGATGATACACCTCCGACTCCAATGACAGGGACAGACACAGCTCGGCTGATTTCATAGACACACCTGACTGCAATCGGGAATACCGGTGGTCCTGAGAGACCTCCCACCTTGTTTCCTAGCACTGGTCTCATCTGTTGAATATCGATCTTCATTCCTCGAACGGTGTTGATGGCCACGATAGCGTCAGCTCCTCCGTCCTCAGCGGCTCTGGCCACAGCAACAATGTCTGACGTGTTCGGAGTCAGTTTGGGATAGAGTGGACAGGAAATGAGGTCTCTCACTGTGCTCACATATCTGTGAGTCATTTCTGGATCATGAGAGATCTGGGAGATTTCGGCGTGAGGGCAGGATAGGTTCAGTTCGATTGCATCGGGCCTCATTGCGGACGCTTTCTCGGCCACCTCTGCAACCTCTTTGAGCGTGCTCCCAAAGATGCTGAGGATGACGGGCACACCTTCCTCCTTCAGCGTCTTCATCTCATCGGCGAAGTTGTCGATGCCAGGATTCGTGAGCCCGACAGCATTCAATAATCCACCGTGAGAGTATGTCACAACGGGGGCAGGGTGACCCTTTCGAGGGACTGGACCTATGGACTTGGTCACAACAGCATCGGCACCCGACCGTACAACCCGACTCATCGTTGATGCAGCCACACCAAGAATGCCGGATGCCAGCCAGTACCCTTGTATCTTCAATCGGTCACCACGATAATCCCAGAAGACTCATCAGTAATAAGCAAGTTGGCCGAAAGACAACAGACTTATCCGACGACCAGTATGGGCAGGTTGTGAGTCAACACTCGAGGCGATATGCTGTGCCGTTCTATCTATCTATCAACATCTTTGGCGCCTTCGTATTGGACGACGAGAGCAATGTGGTGTTTCAGAAACCGTTCTATCCAGATGCACAGCTCGGTGCTTCTATTGTCGCATCTGCAACAGAGGGGGAGGCGACCGACGAGATCTCATCCATTGTGACCGACTTGAAGAAGGAAGGGATTGAGAGAGTCATCGTGGAGGATCAGCAAGTTGCACGTGCCATTTCAAGGGCTGGAGACCTCAAAATCAGTGTTGACCAATCAGGCGTCGTAAAGTGGTTCAGGGACAATCAAGCGAAGTACCTCACCGAACTCGGCGTCATATCCAGTCCTGCAGAGATTGTGGAGTTTGTTCGGAGTACATCTCTGCATATTGCGCGGGCAAGAATCAGTGCCGCCATTGAGGAGAAGGACCTTCTTGTGAAGAACGCAGTGGATGCCATAGACGAGCTTGACAAGTCTATCAATATACTCGTGATGAGACTCAGAGAGTGGTATTCACTTCATCATCCATCTTTCAGTACCATAGTAGAAGAACAGGATGTATATGCCCGTGTGCTTGCCAGTTGTTGTGGAAGATCCAACATAACCAGAGAGTGCCTTGAGCAGGTGGGTCTATCGGAGAGCACCGTTGAAAGAGTGCTTGATTCTTTGGACGACATCGGAACCGAACTCTCAGAGTCTGATTTGACAATAATGAGAACACTTGCAGAAACCGTGGGCAGTATGTATGATCAGAGGGATCGGCTTGAGGGGTATATCGCCGAGATGATGAACACGGTGGCACCAACAATGACCATCATTGTAGGGCCAGTGATTGCGGCTCGTCTCATCAGCCTTGCAGGGTCACTAAAAGAACTGGCCAGGAAACCTTCGAGCACAATCCAGGTGTTTGGTGCAGAACGCGCACTGTTCCGGAGTATCAAGACTGGAACAGCACCACCGAAACACGGAATCATCTATCGGGTCCCAGAGATAAATACCGCGCCCTATTGGATCAGAGGAAAGGTTGCACGAGCACTGGCTGGAAAACTGTCGATTGCAGCACGCGTCGATGCATATTCCAAGGCAGTACCGGATGTGGGTGAGAAACTGAGGAAGGCCTTTGTTGCAAGGGTGGAAGAAATCAAGAGACAGCATCCAGAGCCGCCTCAAGAAACCAAGAGTCGGGAGAAGCAGTTCAGGAAGCCTCAGAGAGAGCAGAGGAAACATCCAAAGAGAAGCAGAGGACGACGTAGCAACAGAGGAGGAAAGAAGCAATGACCGAGGTGAGTGAGCATCGATTTGCAGGTGTGTACACCATAGAAGAGAAGCACCGGAAATCGATAGCGACCAAGTCTCTTGTGCCGGGAGTGTCGGTCTATGGAGAGAAGCTTGTCCGTGCAGACGAGGGCGAATACAGGATTTGGTCTACAAGAAGATCAAAGCTCGCAGCGGCCATTCGAAAAGGTCTCTCAGAGATGCCCATCCGTCCTGGTTCACGAGTCCTCTATCTGGGAGCTGCATCGGGGACCACAGTCAGTCACTGTTCGGATATCGTGGGGCCTGATGGTATCGTGTACGCTGTGGAGTTCTCTCAGCGCACTGGACGTGAACTGATTGAACTGGCCACGGTTCGGCACAACATCATTCCAATCATTGAAGACGCCAGGCATCCAACAAGATACGCTCCCATAATCGGGGGCCCCATTGAGGTCGTGTATCAAGATGTGGCTCAGCCAAATCAGGCAGAGATTCTGATACAGAATCTGAAAACCTACGGGCTTTTTGGTACATGGGGAATGTTAGCCATTAAGGGAAGGAGCATAGATTCAGCATCGAATCTTGAGGACGTCTTCAATCGTGAGATTTCCATCTTGGATCAGCATGGCTTGGACGTGATAGAGAACATCAATCTCGACCCTCTTGAAAAGGACCATCGATTCATCGTCTGTAGAGTGACGGAGGAACTCAAGTGAGCCGCCCTCTTGACAAATTGATTGAACACGAAATCGATACCATAAACGACCATCTGCCATTGGCGACAATTCCACTCAAAGAATTGGCCGCAAGTGAGGAGCCGAAGTTTGTGACCAGAGCGAGAGAAGAGTCTGTGTTTCGCAAAGAGGAGATCATATGGCTGTCAGAGTATGTACCATCCGAACTCCATGAAGACATCAGACTTCCCATTATCATACTGCGCAGAATGGATCAAGGGAGAGGGATTCACACAGTGGCAGGCAACAAGATTGAGTTATTCCTGGTCCACAAAGTCATAGGATATGTTGACCTAGAATGGTCGGAACTTGCTTCTTGGACACCAGTGGAGGTGTTGGCTAGAATTCAGGTGCAGGTTCTGCGAAGGCGGTTGCCCTCTACGACTACCATAGGGATTGTGTTGACGAAGCACAGACGAAAGACATCCGGTAGAGAGTAACGAGTTTTCACCATTAGATATGCTGAAAAGCATTGATAACCAAGAGATTAGTGGTAGAGCAAGTTGACAAAGGCACGAACCCAGTTGACAAAGGAGGTCATCAAGCAACTAGAGGCCTCTGGGTTTAGCCTGTCTGATGAGTGCGATGTGAGGCCCAGTTGCTTTGATCTGGTCGCCCGAAGAGATGAGAAGCTAATCTTGGTGAAGATACTCACCAATATCAACGCTCTCTCAGCAGAGGACGCTATGGCCCTACAGCTTGTGGCACACTTCTTCAACGCAACCCCATTGATTGTGGGCCAGAAGACCGGGAGAGGTAATCTTGATCCCGGTGTGGTCTACAAACGGTATGGGGTTTCGACCATTGCGCCCTCCACCTTCCAGAGGATGATATCCGAGGAAGTGATGCCACGTGAGTTCAGTCAGAAGGGTGGCAGATACGTGGCCTTGGATGGAAGGAAACTTCGGGAGGCGAGGCTTGAACAGAACCTGTCATCGGAAGAGCTGGCAAGATGTGTCCAGGTGTCGGCCAGGGCAATCCTCGCCTATGAGAACAATGAGATAGAGGCCAGCACAGAAGTGGCTGAGAGACTTGCTCAACGTCTCGAACGTGTGCTTGAGACCGATCTGATGATTCCAATCGACCTCCTCACAAGTCCCCCTCAAGATTCAGAGATTGAAGGTTTCAGAGCAAGAATAGAGAGTGAGTGGTCAAGACAGGGTGAACCAGGACCGGACTCATTTGATCGCGAACTCGAGCAGAGAGTCAACCGATTCTTTGAACGCCTCGGAATGAAGGTTCTTTGGACGGATAGAGCTCCGTTCCACGTGGCTGCAAAAGAGAAGGGGCCTCCCCTGATATCGGGAGTCGGCTCCATTAAGAGCTGGGCACTGAGAAAGAGGATGAGCATCTTGAAGAGTGTTTCAGAGATTGCCGAGTCGGATACCGTGATCATAGTGGAGGAGGGTGAGGTGAGAGAGAACGTGGCCAGTCTTCCCGTCATTCGTCAGCTTGAGTTGGAGAGCATCGAGAAACCTCAAGAACTCAAGAAGATCATTGCTGAGCGCTCAGAGCAGGTCTAGAAGGAGTCCAGGCGTGTCTGCTCCGTTTGATAGTCTCGCACAAGACGTTTCACAGACTCCCAACTCCTGCGCACAATCGATGGCATCTTGTTCCCTTCAACAATCAGACTCTTTACAAAAGACACCGTCTTTGGGTCAGACGGATACCCGGAACCGAAGTCGCCAAACTCGGCGTGATATTCTTCAATAATCCAATCTCGGGTCACCTTGGCAACAACCGATGCTGCAGACACGATGGGGTACGTCAGGTCTGCGCGATGCTCTGAAATCACACGGAGGCCCTCTTCGGCCAGACCACTCCTCTGAAGAATGCGTTCGCCGAAACGGTCTGCCTTCACATCTGCTGCATCGACGTAGACTACAGAGGGTCGCAGTGCCTGAGTGATGTGCACAAACTCTCTCAGTTCAATCTCGTTCAGACTCGTACCTCTCTCTCGTTCTGCATCTATCACTCGGGCTGTGATGGTGCGGACTTCACTCTTGGAACATGCACTCAGAATGGCACTGAAGATTGACTCTCGTCGCTTGGATGAGAGCTGTTTTGAGTCTCGAACTCCCAGTGCGTTCAGGACCTCATGAGGGTCTGAGTCAAAACGAAGTCCGCATACTATCATTGGGCCAATCATTGGTCCTCGCCCGGCTTCATCTATACCCGCAGTGCCATGAAGAGCGGAACGCATACTCATGGTCGTGCCCTCGCTATGGTCGCTTATTACACTCTCGGATACGAAAGCTTCATATCGTATACAGCAATTCTCGGTTTCGCCAGTCATGATGACCGGCTCCCGGGGCGGTGGCCTAGTCCGGCATGGCGACGGGCTCCAGATCTAGGTGCATTTTGCGCCTGTAATGGACGGGGTCAACTTGACCGTCGTCAATCGGCGTAACTCGTCGATCGGGGGTTCAAATCCCTCTCGCCCCACCATTTTTCTGATTTCTTGGGAGCATAATCCAATCTAGGACTTGCCTTGCCCGATGATAATCTTTAAAACCAAACACCCCTCTCGACCCTCTCGATGGCGGCCATAGTCTGAGGGGTCTACCTGAACTCGGCCGAACTCAGAAGTCAAGCCCTCAGACGTTTGTCGAAGTGTGCGCTGCGCGAGCGCGTGACAAGCGACAAAGCTGCCACTTTTTCCTTCTCTATTCTCCGGTGTTTAATGTAGAGATAGAAGTGATTAAAAGACAACTGGAGAAAGTCTGAGATGATATAGGATGCAGCTAGGCGACACAAGCGAATTCAGTTGGATCATCAACATTGCGTTCTTCGCATTCATCATGTTGTTCAGTCTCTATGGTGCCAAGTTCCAGATGTGGCAATACCTCAAACAGATTGAGTCCGGTCTTCTCGAGCTAAAACGGATGTGGGTCGAAGCCAGACAGAAGAGTATTGAGGCCTTCAAAGAGTACGGACGCTCCGAGGAGGAGATAGCCAAGGATCTGGACCGTTGGATGGACTACTTCACAATCATGCCTGTGGACTTGGACCCAGCAGGGATACTGAAACGTCTTGATCACCTTCTTGATGAGAGACGGGACCGCTTTGAGGAGTTCATCGCTGATCTGGCTCCAGAGTCACAGAGTGGGGTGGACCAGAATCTTGAGAACACCCTTGAGGTGACACAGGTTCTGAGCCAGGTCTATCGTGTTGTCCGCCATTATTACCTGTTGGGAAAGAAGACGGGCAGTCAGTTGATGATCATGCAGGTCCATATGCAGCTGCCGGACCTCCTGATGCTCGCCAAGGCCTATTTTGATGCGTTGGAAGCCTTCGCTGCAGGAAAACCTATTGGTGACAGCATCGGCCCACTCGTTGTGACCAGATTCGCAAGGGAGTATGGAGCAACAGCAGAGAGCTACACTCACGAGATAGCTCGAGAGGTTGGATACTACACTGTTGAAGTCGAGGGAAGAACAGTGTACGCACTCAGAGCCACCGGCCCAGGGGGTACTGTAGGCAAGCCCGGACTGGCTGTGAAGAATCTTGTTGAGAAGTATCCAGACGGGATCTCCAGAATCATTACTGTGGATGCCGCCCTCAAACTTGAGGGCGAAGACCTCGGAAGAGTTGCAGAAGGCACGGGGGCGGCCATTGGAGACCCAGGACCTGAGAAACATGCCATCGAGGTAACAGCGCAGGAACACGGGCTGGGTATAGAGGCCATTGTTGTCAAGGAGAACGAGGAGGTGGCAGTGGGCATCATGGACAAGAAGATACTCGACGCAGTCCCCGAAGTCATCAGTCGTATCAAAGAAGCCCTGATGAAGCGGACCAAGCCAGGGGATGGTGTGATTCTCGCAGGAATCGGAAATACCATCGGGATAGGTCTCTGAGGTGATTGAAGAATGGCGAATATTGTAGTAAGAGTACTGGGCGCTGTCATGGCAGGTGTTGGTTCAATCATCCTCTTCACGAGCATGGGAAGCACGGATGCACTGGCACTCTTGTGGTCGATTCTTGGTATGTTTGTGATGGCCTTTGGATTGACACTAATGGCCTCTGGAGGTCGGAAGGAGAGGAAACCACCACCTCCGACAGTCACAGAGATTAGGTGTAATGGTTGTGACTTCAAGGAGATAAGGGACTTTGAGAAGGGAGACTACATTCTCAAACCCGTCGACAAGACCTGTCCCAAATGTGGAGAGTCTATGACGATTCAGGGAGTCTACATTGTCAGAGAAGAACCTGATGAGAAGGACAAGATCTAGTCGCGCTTTGTGAGTACAACAGGCCCCTCTTCGGTCACAAACACGGTATGCTCAGACTGACTGATTGGACGGGCCTTCTTCTCAATCTGCATCGGATAGCCGATAATCGCTCGTGCCTTGAGCAGTTCTCTTAGTTCTTCAACAACATCGATCTGTTTGTTAGTTGTACCAATCCAACGTGAAGCAAATGGGAAGGGACCGTACTGACGTCTCAAGTACCTGCGAAGTTTCTCAGTGGTTCCTTCAATCTCCTCGTCCAGGCCAGTGTTACCGAAAATGTAGACATACTCGCTGTCGACGACTGTGCCGGTGCCGCTTGTGGCGTAAGGCTCAATGGCATAGTACTCACCCACCTCAATTATGGGATATCCTCGCGCCTTCGTATTCGGTACCTTCCTTCCCGCGTGGAGGCGATTTCTCTTCATGCTGTGCCCCATGAGATTGGATATGGGTCTCAGACCGTAGTCCTTGATGACTCTCTCAATGACCTTACCGATCTCTCCCAGAGAGACACCGGGTCTGAACATGGCAATGGCTTCATTCAGTGCATCCTCTGGTGCAGCCACTAGTCCCTCAAGTGTACCATCGATGTCAACTGTCAGTGCAGTGTCAGCAATCCACCCGTCGATATGTACACCTATGTCAAGCTTAACAACACCAAACTCGGGAACCTCACTTCGGTCGCCTCTTGGAGATGTGCTGTGTGCGGCTATGTGATTTATTGACACATTGAAGGGGAAGGCAGGTACACCCCCCAACTCGCGGATTCTGCGTTCTGCCGTTGAACACAGTTTGATTATTCGTACACCTGGTTCGACCATGCCACTGATCTCTGATAGCACCTTGGCTGCAATCTTCCCAGCTTTGACCGCTGAAGGATTGGGACTAGTCACCACGGCGTCACACCAAGTCTTGTGCTGTGCATATCGACTCTTAAGCCGTTCCATGAACGCTAGAGAAGTTCATCGTCTCGTCGTGTCGACACTATGGCACCGTCTTCGCCCACAAAGATGCTATGTTCAAACTGTGAAACAATCCCATCCTTTCCTTCAAGCAAGACAGGATATCCACGAATCGCTCCGACTCGTTGCAGGTTGTGTATTGCAGCATCTACATTGATTCCCTTGATCTTGCCATGCAACCATCGCGATGCCCAAGGAAGGGTACCAAAGACATGTCGAGCGTGATTTCGCACTCTTAGTGCATCACGATCGATTTTTTTCTTGTTTTTCATGACATTAGAGAAGATGTAGGAGTGGGCACCATTCCTCACAGTACCGTTCCCATTGGTGGCAAAGGGCTCGATGGCAAAGGTCTCACCCAGATTCATGCTCGGCAGACCCCGTGCCCCCACATTGGGTACGTTCTTTCCTGCGTGAAGAGACCACTGCTTCAGTTGGTGGCCGGTGAGCTGATGCACTGGTCTGAGGCCATAGGATTTGATTCTCCGCTCAATGGTTCGACCGACATCCCCTAGTTTCACCCCCGGTCTTACTGCTGCAATGGCGTCTTCAAGGGCGTTTCGTGCGGCCGCAAGATACTTCTCGTATGAGCCATCCAAGTCCACCGTTAATGCAGTGTCAGAGATGTATCCGTTCACATGTGCACCGAGATCTATCTTGACTAGGCCCTTGTCTGGAAACACTCTGGTATCACCATGTGGACTCGTATAGTGCGCAGCCTCGTTATCGATGGAGATGTTACATGGAAAAGCCAGTCCTGACGCGCCAAGTCTCATGAGACTCTCTTCGGCCATCGTGCATATCTTGAGGACCTTTACTCCTGGCCGTATCTCCTTAGTAACAGTACTCAATACTCTGCCCGCGATTCTGCCGGCCTTCATGAAGTCCGGGTGTGGTTTGATGACCATGAGGAGTCCCTTGATGGTCCGGGAGGGACCAGTGATTTTAAGCTTCAGATTGCTCCCTTTGTCGAAAGATAGAAGTGTTGCATGACATACTTACAGGTCTGGGAGAATAAACCATGAAATTCACATTTCTCGGACATTCAGCCTTCAAGGTCGAATCTGATGGAAAGACACTATTCGTGGATCCTTGGCTGAACGGACCCACATCACCAATCAAGGTGTCTGATGTGAAGAACGCCGACATAGTGCTAGTGACTCATGACCATGGAGACCATGGATATGCTGAGGCCGTCCAGATCTGTAAAGGGACTGGGGCCTACTTCGTGGCGATAAATGAGTTAGCGCTCGAGGCCAAGGCAGAGGGACTTGAGAGGGTACATACTCTGAATATTGGCGGAAGTGTAGACATCGATGGTGTGATGGTCACGCTCACTCAAGCAGTGCATTCCTGCGGCAAGGGAGCCCCAACAGGGTTCGTTGTACGCTTTCCCAGTGGTTCCTTCTACCATGCAGGAGACACCGGGATTTTCTCCACGATGAGCCTGTTGGGAGAGTTGTACAGTCCTGATGTGGCATTGTTGCCCATCGGTAACTACTATATCATGGACTGCAAGCAGGCCGCAATGGCAACGAATCTTCTGAGACCGAAGTATGCGATTCCAATGCACTATGACACATTTCCAGTCATAGAGGCAGATCCTGGAGAGTTCAAGCAACTTGTTTCGGAGTACAGCCCAAGGACAGAAGTTCGTATCCTCAGACCTGGCGAGAGCACCGAAACTTAGAGAGGTGGCCAATGCCTGTGGCCCCACACACTAACTCCCAACGTCACAGCAGGAAATGCATCCAGCTCTGTTGAGTTGTCTCGCGTCAGGGCGGTCTGACACTGGCCTGCCTGTCAATGTACGAAACCAGGGTGACCCACTTGTCATCTGAAGGGACAATCGTCCCTCATCGCGCGAGTCCGTTGTGGTTCGCTGATGCTTGACAGGCAGAGGATTGGAAATGAACCAGAGGTTATCAACATTTTCACTTGGCGCGGAATAGAGAACCGTTTGGACATTTCATGGTGTTAGCGACAGCTTCAAATACGCTCAGGAGGGAGCTCTGAAGTGTATAACACGACTGAACTGGATTCACTCGTGTTCTGCAAATCATCATGTAATCAAATCACATGCGCCGCGTGTTCCCCCGACTCGTAATCAACAGAGGAGGCGGTGAGAAAGCCCAGCGCCAGTCTTCGGACTGTTATCAATCACAGGATCATCACAATCATCATTCATCATGGAAGTGCCTTGAGCATAGATTGGGGTAAAACTAGGTTGATTATCACAAGTCATAGGTTGAGTCATTGGCTCAGTCTATGAGAAGTCGCAGGCCGGTTCGCAGAACCTTTGTTACAAGGGCACGTGGCAGAAGAATATAGGAGACGTGTATTAGAATAGGAACCGACTTCGATCAGAGTACTGCAAAATACGTCATCAGGGCAAGAATTGAGATAGACGGTGTTGTCGACAAGCCTGATGTGGTTGGAGCAGTCTTTGGTCAAACAGAGGGGTTGCTTGGTGAGGATTTGGACCTTCGTGAACTTCAGCGTACCGGAAGGATCGGTCGAATTCAGATAGCAATTCGGACAGATGGGGGCAGCAGCACGGGCGAGGTGGTAATCCCCGTGTCTTTGGACAAGACTGCAACGGCAATTCTTGCGGCAGCGTTGGAGACTGTCGACCGAGTAGGCCCGTGTACTGCAAAAGTAAAACTGGAGAAACTGGAAGACATCAGGGGAGCCAAGAGACGTAAGGTGGTCAGCAGAGCTATCAGTATCTTGAAGGGGTGGGAAGAGGATATCTCACCAGGGACTGATGAGATTACCAGTGCTGTCACCAAGGGTAAGAAGGTGAACGTGACCAAGTATGGTCCTGATGCACTTCCTGCCGGTCCAGACCTGACCAAGAGCAAAGACATCATCATTGTCGAAGGACGCGCCGATGTTATCAATCTCATCAAGTGCGGCATAACAAATACGGTCGCTGTTGAGGGGACTCATGTACCCAAGTCAATTGTCGAACTCACAAAGAAGAGGGGAAAGAAGGTGACTGCCTTCCTCGACGGCGACAGAGGCGGTGACCTCATCCTACGAGAACTCATGCAGGTTGCCAAGGTGGACTATATTGCCAGAGCTCCAGAGGGGAGAGAGGTGGAGGACCTCACCCGCCGTGAGATTACCAAGGCTCTTCAAGCCCAGATTCCAGCAGATCAAGCACTGGCTTTGGTCAAGGATAAGAGAGGGAGCACTGGGAAGAAGCGTACATCAGCGAGGAAACCACCGAGGGAACGGCGTGAGAAACCTGTGCGCGAACAACGACGCCCGACCCGTAGGGAGCCACGACAGAGATCCATCTCAGTGGACAGTGCCTATGTCGAGAAGATTGCTGAGATAAGAGAGAGCTTTCGGGCCTTGCTCTTTGACAAGGACAAGAAGGTCGCAGTCGAGTGTGGTGTTGCTGAATTGGCAAAGACGATGGAAGCACAGGATGAGATCCCTGCAGTCGTCTTCGATGGGGTCGTCACACAGAGACTCGTCGACATTGCGGACAAGAAGAAGACTGAGGTCCTCATCGGTGCCGCTGTGGCAGATATTGAACATAGACCACGCAGGATGACCATCGCAACCTTTGACAATGTGACACAATAGATTATGATATGGTTGACACGCTACACCCTTCAACCATATCTTTGTTCTCTTTTCCTTGTGGCCATTCCACATCGCTTAATAATTGATAGATGCCGGCCCGGAAACAGGTCGGATTTCATGCAGAACGCATGTTGTCCATTCAGACCTTCAACAACGGAGTGATACGCCATGTCAAACTCAACATTTCATGCACAACTTCAGAATACCTCGAGTTCCAAGATTCACTCAATAACGTTGGGGGGACACCAGAGCACAACAGTGTGTCCACCACCAATGCTCGGAGAGCAACCGGGGTCGACAAGTCCGCACCACCTGTTTCTTGCCTCTATAGGAGCCTGTGTCAACCTCGTGTTTGAGATTGCGCTTGAGAAAGCGAGAATCCCGATGATTAGCCTAAGTTCATCAATTACCGGAGACTACGAGACAGATGATGACACCGGTGCGAGTAGATTCACCGCGATCAGCATTGACACAAAGGTTGTGGTACCGGAAGGTGTGAGCGAGAAGAGATTGAGGAGGCTCTTTGATGTGGCCCACAGCAACTGCCCGATAGGTAATTGTCTGGTCGGCTCGTGTATCAAACTCCTCACAAATCTGACAATTGAGTATCAGTAAGACGACGATGCTGCAAGCTGGTTGAAGCCGACCTGGCTTCGACCTCCCTCTTTCTCTTCATAGATTCCAGTAATACTCACAATTATCTCATTCACCCATGATTCTGTCACGCGCAGTGAGAAGAGGCCACCCATTGTGATGTCGATACTGGATGGACTTGAAACCACAGCACAGGTGAATGTGCCATCAGATCCATTTCAGAGAATAATAGGTCAACCCCATGCAGTTTCACTGATTCAATCCGCAGTCAACCAGCGAAGACATGTTTTGTTATGTGGAGTTCCAGGAATTGGAAAGTCAATGCTAGCCAAGGCGGCCTTCACCCTACTCCAACCCCCGCAAGAGGAGATCAGGCTCAGACATAATCCGCAGCAGCCGGACAGACCGCAGGTAATTGTCGTTAGGTTGCAGGATGATGACACTGACCCTGAGAGTCATGATGATCTGGACACTGTATACTTCACGCCGGATAGGCTTCCTTTTGGAATTGGTGTAAAGATGGGTTATCGGTGCCCACAGTGCGGCGCCATTTCATTGCCACAACATATGAAGTGCTCTGATTGTGGAGGATTGAAGCGGTATGACTGGTCTGGAGAGGATGCGTACTATGGGCTCTTCAGGGCGCTCGACGCCGTACCTGAACCAGCTCTGAACTATGTCACAGACCTGCGAGAGATGAATGGGAAGACGTACCGCATCACTTACCAGAGAGTGTCAGAGGGACAGATCGCAGTCACGAGGCAGCCAACTGAGAACCAGAGCATCTTGGACGAGCCAAGCGTGGGGGCGAGATACGCAGACCGTGTTCTTGTTTCTCGGACTTCGAGTAGGTTCGTTAGGGTGAGTGGAACAAGCTCTGTTGAACTCTTGGGCGATGTCAAGCATGATCCGTATGGGAGTGCAGAGTCGCTGGGGCGAGCCGCACACATGCGTGTGATTCCAGGTGCAATCCATGAGGCACATGAAGGAATCCTCTACATCGACGAGATTGCCGCTTTGGGACAGTACCAAAACCACCTGCTCACAGCCATGCAGGACCGAGAGTTCGCAATCTCGGGCCACAATCCATTGAGTTCAGGAGCTGCGGTTCGTGTTGATGGAGTCCCTTGCGACTTCATTCTCTTTGCCTCCTGTAATGTAGAGAACCTTCCGAGCATTCTACCACCTCTAAGATCGAGGATTCGTGGGTATGGGTACGAGATCATGCTCTCTTCGTGGATGGAGAAGAATGAGGACAATGTGGGCGGAATAGTGCAGTTCATCGCACAGACCGTGGATGAGGACGGGAGGATTCCCCATCTAACCGTAGAAGCAGTTGAAGAGGTCCTGTCACTTGCCGAATCTATGGCGCAGCAGTTTGATGGAAAGCGAGATGCTCTCACTCTGCGGTTGAGAGAGTTGGGAGGTTTCGTTCGAATTGCAGGGGACATAGCAGTACAAGAGGGGGCAGAGGTTGTCCTCCCCGACCATGTCAAACGCGCAGAGGTCCTTGGGAGGGGTATCGATATGGGGATGGAGATGCATCCCAGATACGAGCTTTCGGAGAGTTCGATAAGCAAAGACTATTACTTCTGAGGTCGGTCGTTGCAGGGGATGGAAATTGAAGATTCTCAAGAGAGCGCTCAAAGATGGTGTCATAGTACTCAAGATTGAGACACTGGATGACCTCTGGCATCTCTACAACACCGTGGCAGCAAATGACATTGTCATCTCAAGAACGACTAGACGGGTGCGCATCGGCGATGATGACAGTCGAAAGCAAGAGAGCGTTCGAAAGACCATGGTGCTCAAGCTGCGAGTGGAGGAGGTTTCCTTTCACACCTTCTCTAATAGGATTCGAATAAAGGGTCAGATACTGGAGGGCCCCAGTGATCTCGTAAACATTGGGTCATACCACACGATAAACATAGAAACTGGGGACACTCTCACCATTATCAAAGAGCATTGGCCAAAGTTCGTTCTGGATCGGCTGAAAGAGGCGACAAAGGACAAGATTCGCCCGATGGCCCTTGTTGTCACGATTGAGGATGGCTCTGCAGAGCTGTTCTTGGCTGCAGATTTTGGAATTCGAGAGACAGTGTCAATCAGGTCTAATATCTCGCGAAAGCGAGGGAGCCAGAAGTCGTACGACTCAACCATGAAGGACTTTTTCGCGGATGTTCTTCTCGCTGTTAAATCACAGTTGGAGCAACATCAGATTGGGTTGATTGTCATTGCGGGCCCAGGGTTCGTGAAGGACCACTTCAGGGAATTCCTGAACAATGCTCGCATCAAGAACCTCCCATCTGTAATCGTCGAGAGCACGAATTCTATAGGTATCCCCGGAGCAAAAGAGATTCTCTTCCGTGGAGTCATATCCAAAGCAGTAACCGAGTTGAAGGTGGAGAAGGAAACTCAGCTCGTTGAGAGCCTAATCGAGCACATCTCGAAAGATGATGGACTGGGGACGTACGGTGATGCTGAGGTGGCAAGGGCAGTACAATATGGGGCTGTCGAAGACCTCTTGGTGACTGATAAGAGGCTGCGGGAGGGCAGCGAGAAAGAGCGTCATAAGATGGACTCACTGATCAGAGGCACTGAGCGCGCACGCGGACGGTTTCACATAGTGTCTACTGAGCATCCTGCGGGGGACCAACTCGACCGCCTAGGAGGATTGGCTGCGATTCTTAGATACCGTATTGACCAGTCATAGTGGCTCGAATAGGGTCTGTAGACGATCAAAGGTAGGATACTCGTAAGCAATCCCTATGTCAAGAGCGTCGTCAAACTCGACAAGGTCACGTACGGTCTCATGAATGTCCTCAAGAATCCATGGCGCCATCTCGATTCTGGCATGATTCTCATCCTTGTTGATGAGATCTGCGGGCACACCAAGTTGGTGCCTGAGTAATGTGAAGAGATGTTCAAGATGATGGGTAGTGAGCGGAGAGCCAGTCTTGCCACGTATCACCCCCAAGACCACAAGGGGATCAGACTCATCGCGTTCCTCGAACTCTCGAATTGTTTCTTCGAGTCGTCGTTCAAGCCTTCTCCTCAATTGGATAGAATCCTTGTATCGAGCAGAACAGAAATGGAGTGTCAGATTGGACAGGTTAGAGGCCGCCCACTCCAGGACCTCTCTCGCCGTCTCTTCACTACCCTCAATACTAGAACTCTCCATATCCTTCAGGCGCATTCCCATGGTGGTCAATTGTTCAAAGTTGGTCTCGCTGGCCTCGAGTTCGTTGATGTTCAGGAAGGACACGCCGATGTCTTCAGCCCGGGCTGCCACCTCCTTCAGTGATTCTGTGCCTCCGGGAATGGCGGGTACTTCAATACCCACGGTCAGACCGAGAGATAGTGCCCTCTTGATCCCGGACCAATCAGACCCCTGTGGATGGAACCGTATCTCATCAAGACCACTCTCCTGCAGAGCCCTGAGCGTGTCAGTCTCAACATCGGTCTTGCTGGTATACAGGTGGATGTGAAAGTCCGGACCAAAGCGCGATTTCAGTAGACGGATGCTGTCAGTGGTCCTATCAAGAGCACATAAGGGGTCCCCACCGCTTATTCCAGCCCCTTCACCTCTGATGGATTCTGTTTCTTCAAGAATGTCTTCAGGTTCGTGTACAGGCATCTCATCTGCGAACATCTTGTCTTGTCCAGTCTTCTCTGCAGAGAGAGGACAATAGTAACACGAACTGTCACACAAACCCGTGATGAAGAGAACGACCTTGGCGCCCTTGGAGCAAAGCCTGCACCCCTTGGGTAACTTCCCCAATAGGAGGGATTCGCCTTCAATGGGTTTGATCTCACGGGGCATTCATGATTGCCTCCCCAGACGCCGTTCGATTGTCCGCCTAAGGGCAGGATCGTGATCACGAAGACTCTTGGCCACTTCTTCAAAACTCTCGTCATCACGAAGTGGTCGTGAGAGATATACTCCAGTCCTTCCCACTGTGTCACGCCTTGTGAGGACTCTAACTCTCTCATGGGCTATGTCCGGACTTACTCCGAGCCTTCTTGCTACATCATGCTCGCGGCCAATGACACCACTTTCGATGTGGCCCCACTCTGTGGGTTCGATGAATATCAAGCGTTTGTCGACCCCCAGCACTCTCAGTTCGTTCCTGACTCCTTGAATGTCAAGAAGGCCACCCCAATGATAGAAGTCCTCCTCACGGGGACGGAACTTGAACAAAGGGAAGGTGACGACGATGTCGTCGGGGAGATATATGTGGCCCTTGAGAACCGTGGAGGGTGTGGCTTGGACCAATTCTCTTCTGAGCACGCCTTCCAAAGCTATCTCAAGTCTGAAACTTGAAACCGGTTGAAGAATGATCAGATCAATGTCAGAGGTCTTTGAAACATCCCCTCTGGCGACTGAACCGTAGACATGAGCGGTCAGGCCGTGTGATTCGAGACTTGACATGATGTCAAGGGCTCGGCTTCGGTACTTGCTCAGGACCTTCCAGTGAGGAGAATCATACCTCACGTGTCTGGTTTCTGACAGCGTTTCAGGTTTCTTGGCCATTGATGTCAGTTCTCCATCTTATCAAGAAGCTCACAGACTTTGCACACCTTGGATGGTGACGGAGAGCCGCATCGCTCACAGTATCCCATCGTGCCTCCCGTTGAGATCTTCTGGAAGGCATCCGAGATTGCCTCGCCGGAACGGAGGAGGGTTATGAGGGTGCCCGGTCTCTTGTGTTCCATCTCATTCAAAAAGTGGCGCACATCATTTCTGTAGGCCTCTGTTGCATACGGGCACGGTACATCGTGATAGGGCAAGTCAAGCACATGGGAGTATGCCACAATGTCCCGCTCTGAGAGGACCATGATTGGCTTGACTCTGGGGACCAATCCCTCGATGGACCGGTTTCGTTTCACATTCGTGCGGGCAAGACGACTACTATCACCTCGTAGTACATTCATCAGTACTGTCTGTGCTTCATCATCCATGTTGTGACCAGTCGCTATGACATCAGCTCCCAGACGTTCGGCAGCCACGTTCAGTGCTCTTCTGCGAAATACACCGCAGTATGAACAAGCTCCGAGGGATATGCCCTCGCGTGATGCTATAATACTGTCAAGAGTGTGACCAAAGAGGTCTTTGAAGGAGAAGACCTGAAGGTCAAGGCCCAAGGACGTTGAGAGATTCCTAGCGGACTCGAGAGCTTGGTCACGGTATCCATGGATTCCTTCATCTATTGTCACAGGGACAATCTCTGACTCTGGAAATCGCTCCTCAATCTGTTGGAGAATGTGAAGCAAGACTGCGCTGTCCTTTCCACCTGAGATGGCCACGGCAATCCGATCATCCTCTTTCAGCATCTGGTGTCTGTTGATTGCACGTCTGACTCGGTCTATGGTGGTATCAACTAGACAGCTCTCACATAGTTTCTCAGCCGTATACCTTCGAAGATACACAGCCTTCTTGCCACACTTCGAACACTCGGATGACATCCGCGGGACTCCAGCAGCCCCATTGATAGTCCTGAAGTTAAAGATATTCAGGTACACACTCTGGACATGTCAGCTCTTCGTCTTTGCAGCGTCTGGT